>Ga0210057_1004540_pt1 | contig 18376 bp, 18 predicted proteins | sample CryGeyCG2114_010_2_FD_183968 | JGI IMG/M metagenome (GOLD analysis project Ga0210057, IMG submission 183968) | Groundwater microbial communities from aquifer - Crystal Geyser CG10_big_fil_rev_8/21/14_0.10 (SPAdes) (version 2) | ecosystem: Environmental > Aquatic > Deep subsurface > Groundwater ...
CCCCGGAATATCTACCGGAGATAGTTGCAGAATTTACCGCTAGATTTACCCATCCTGAAATGTTTGATTCTCCAGACTCATACTTACAAAAAACAATGAGGGTTGTTCCATTTGACTAGGTATACCCTTTTTAGATCCCGGATCTTTCACCCCGCCTTGGGCACAGGCGGGGCAAGCAGTCCGGGATGACGGAAGCTCCGTCAATTAAAACACCCCGCCAAAAGGCAGGGTGTTACCCCACTGGTTGCCCAGTGTATGGGCCACAAAGGGGGATTTTGCTTGAAGCAACTTGTAAGCCGGGTTCTGTCCCGTGCTCCGCACTTCACTTACCAATTTACAAATTTTAACTAAAGTACGAAATTACAAATATTAATATTCGTAATTTGGTATTTTGGTCTGATTCGTATTTTCGTCAGGGAAGTGCGAAGCACGATGATGACAATCTATCTACGCGTGAAGATTGTTCACTTTTGCTCGAGTCAAGCATCTCTAGTCAAGCTAGATAAAAGTGTCCAATCCACTCCACTTGCACCAAATGAGGCTTGCCACAGACGCATGTCGCCATGCGAACGCGTGAGCTCTTACCCCACGATTTCAACCTTACTGCCGTTGCGAAGCACGGAAATTCCAAGCTCTAAACGCTAAGTCCTAAATAATCTTTTTCAAATTTTATAATTTGAATTTTGGATTTGACCTGCCCGCAAATGTTTAGCTTGTGCAGGCGGGTTAGAAATTAGAAATTTTGAATTAGGATTTCCGGTGCTTCGCACCGGTTAGCGGTATATTTTCTTTTGCGCTGTTCTCGAACATCACTGCCCGCTCATTTTCACGAGCATTTTACTCTATGGTGCCCGGACTTTCCTCCCCCAAAGGGGGCTGTCATCTCATTTACTTCAGCACTGATATTGTACACAGAAAATGACAAAAAGTCAATGAAAATTACTATTTTTTAGAGTACTTTTTTCAAATAAAAGCCGGTGTGGGATTTGGGAAATTTGACTATTTCCTCCGGAGTACCGACAGCGACTACTTCTCCGCCACGATCACCACCGTCAGGTCCGAGATCGATGACGTGATCAGCTGATTTGATAACATCGAGATTGTGTTCGATGACCAGAACGGTATTGCCCTTATCAACTAGAGCGGTCAGAACTCCGATCAGTTTTTTGACATCTTCAAAGTGCAGGCCGGTGGTTGGTTCGTCGAGAATGTAGAAAGTTTTGCCGGTACCGCGATGAGCCAGCTCTGTCGCTAGCTTGATTCGCTGGGCTTCACCACCGGAGAGTGTCGTTGCCGGCTGACCCAGACGAATGTAGCCCAGACCAACGTCTGAGAGAACTGAGAGTTTAGTCGCAATATTTGGAATGTGTTTGAAAAACTCGAGTGCTTCGTCGACAGTCATCGCCAAGATGTCGGCGATATTTTTTCCTTTGTATTTGACGTCGAGTGCCTCACGATTGTAGCGCTTGCCTTTGCACTCTTCGCAGGTAATATAAACATCGGGCAGAAAATGCATTTCAATCTTGAGTACGCCCTCACCCCGGCACTTCTCACAGCGGCCACCCTTGACATTGAAAGAAAAGCGCCCGGCTTTGTAGCCACGAACTTTCGCCTCTGAGGTCATAGCAAAGAGCTCACGGATCGAGGTAAATATACCAGTGTAAGTTGCAGAGTTTGACCGTGGAGTCTTGCCGATTGGCGACTGATCTATGTCGATGACCTTGTCCAAATTTTCTAGGCCTTTAATTTCCTTAAATTTGCCCGGATCAGTTTTGGCACGATGAAAAACCTTGGAGAGATGACGAGCCAAAATATCGTTGATCAGGGTTGACTTGCCTGAGCCGGAAACTCCGGTAACGCAGGTAAAAGTATTGAGCGGGATTGAGACATCAACATTTTTAAGATTGTTTTCTGTTGCCCCGATGATGTCTAGCGTCGTGCTATTTCCCGGACGACGAAATTTTGGTACGGCAATTTTTCTTTTACCCGAGAGATACTGAGCTGTGATTGATTCTTTGCACTCTTTCATTTTTTCTGGAGCACCATTCCAGACGACCTGCCCGCCATGTTCTCCGGCTCCCGGACCGATGTCGACGACCCAGTCAGCCGAGAGGATTGTCTCTTCGTCATGTTCGACGACGATGACCGTATTGCCGAGATTTTTGAGATCAACTAGAGTTTTTAACAGTCTGGTATTGTCTTTTTGGTGCAGGCCGATCGAGGGTTCGTCGAGAATATAGAGGACGCCCATCAGACCGGAACCGATCTGTGTTGCCAGACGGATGCGCTGGGCCTCGCCACCGGCTAGAGTTGTGGCGTTCCGATCTATCGTTAGATATGACAGTCCGACATTTATCAGGAAAGTTGTTCGCTCGCGAATCTCTTTAATTATTTGTTTGGCAATTTGATTTTGCTCTGAGGTCAGTTTTTCCGATAATTTATCAAAGAAGTCATATAGTTTTTCGATCGTCAGCGCTGAAACTTCAGAGATGTTTTTACCATCGATAAGTACGCCAAGAATTTCTTTTTGCAAACGTCCACCAAGACAGGCAGGACAAACCTTGACGACCATATATTTTTCGATCTCTTGTTTGATATAATCGGAATCGGTCTCCTTGTAACGTCTGGCCAGATTTGTTATGACACCTTCATACTTTGTTTCATATCTTTCGATAGTATAAATTTCCTCGCCGGTGCCATAAAGAACTTTAGCCAAACTGTCTTTTGAGAGCTGATTGATCGGTACGTTTAGATCAATTTCATGAGCTTCAGCCGCTTTTTGGAGAATTCGATAATTCCAGCCGGTGTGTGCAATGTTTCGCGACCAGGGCCGGATCGCTCCTTCGGCAATAGTTAGCTTGGAATTTGGCATGATAAGGTGCGGCTCAATCTCAGATCGCACTCCCAGACCTTGGCAGGTCGGGCAAGCACCATGAGGTGAATTGAAAGAAAATGAGCGTGGAGCTATCTCCGGCATCGAGATACCACAAGCAGGACAGGTATGTTTTTCTGAATACGCTCTGGATTTGTCGGTCTCAAAATCATAAATCAACACTTTGCCATTGGCTTCACTGAGAGCTTTTTCGATCGAGTCGTAAAGTCGGCTTTTGGTTGATTCATCGATTTGACCGTACTCGAGAATAAGTCGATCAACAATAATTTCGATATTGTGTTTTTTGTTTTTATCCAGTTCCTTGCTATCAGCTTCTTCGATATCCATAATCGCGCCATCTACGCGAACTCGCGAGAAACCGGATTTGATCACTTTGGCAAAAACATCCTTGTGTTCGCCTTTTCTATCCTCGACGACCGGCGCCATGACTGCAATTCTTTCCGTCTTTTTCAAACCTGACAAAATACGGTCGACCATGCCGCCGACAGTTTGCTTGGTCACAGAACGACCACAGCTTGGACAGTGGATCACACCGACACGGGCAAAAAGCAAGCGCATATAATCATATATTTCGGTGATCGTGCCAACGGTCGAGCGCGGATTACGCGAAGCTGATTTCTGGTCGATAGAAATTGCCGGTGACAGTCCTTCGATACTATCGACGTCAGGTTTTTCCATCACACCGAGAAATTGTCGGGCATAGCTTGAGAGTGATTCGACATATTTGCGCTGACCTTCGGCATAGATCGTGTCGAAAGCCAGCGATGACTTACCAGAGCCCGATAGCCCGGTGATAACAACGAGTTTGTTTCGAGGGATTTCGAGAGAGACGTTTTTCAAATTGTGTTCACGCGCACCGGAGATTTTGATTGAATCCATACAATTACAGTTGATTATTTTTTCACAGATCTAGTTACACAGATATTCACAGATTGTAACTGCTCACTCACCCAATGTTTGTCATCCCTGCCTGAGGCTGGAGAGCTCATTCGAGTCTGAGCGACGAGGTCGCTAGACCTCAGAGTCGAAGACAGGGATCTTTTCTCTCTTTTTAGCACAAGATCCCGCATCTCAAGCTTACAGTGCGGGATGACAGAGAGCAGTTATCACAGATCATTCTCCCTCCTTTCGAAAGAGAGTTGGGGGTAAATCCTTATCCGTGTTAATCCGTGTGAAAGGATCCGTGTTCGAATAAACCTTTTTAGGAGTTAATGAAACGGAGCAATTATAACACTCTTGTCAATATCTTTCAAGGATTAGGCCGAAATCTCTCCGGTGGAAAATTTGACTGTTGTTTTGGGTCAGAATTGTGTTATATTCATATTAAATAATAAGTTAGACTAAGGAGATTTATGGAGAACAACACCGACACGATTATCGGTATCAACGTCACGCTCAAAGGAAATCTTCACAACAAAGGCTCGATTCAGGTCAATGGCAATATCGAGGGTGAAGTTCGCAGTGATGAAAATGTTTTGATCGGTGAGACCGCCAAGATCAAGGGGCCGGTCATCGCCAAGAAGATTGAAATCTCAGGCGAGGTCAAGGGCCTGGTTGATGCCTCAGAGAAGCTTGAAATAAACTCAAGCGGCCGCATTTATGGTGATATCAACGCTAAATCTCTGGTGATAAAAGAGGGTGCAATCTTTGTCGGAAAAAGCACTTCTTCCTCCACTCCCGAAAAACAAGGTGAATTGAAAAAGGCACCGACAGAAAAGGATGAGGTACCAAAGACTGAACCCATCGAAAACAAGGACAAATTAGGATTCTTCTCCAAAAAATAGCTAGGCCACTTAATGTATTATTACATTTTTGATCTGAAAAAATGCCGAAAGCATTCTCAGGTGGCCGATATTAAGAACTACTTAGCTAGCCTGGGAATTTCGGGCGAATTTACTTACCCGTCAGCCGCTACCAACATCGAAGAGCTGGTCGATTTGGGTTTGAGTAAAAAATACAACACGATCGTCGGAGTCGGCGGTGATGAAATCGCTGATCGAATTGCATCCAAAATAGTTGGTCACCCCGAAGCGATGGGCTTGATTCCGCTCGAAGCATCGAGCGACCTGACGCATTTAATTGGAACTGCAAATTGGAAGGATGCAGCCGAAAATTTACGCTACCGGCGAATAATAGAAACACGGATTGGCTTGACGGCAAATGGAAGTGGATTTCTGACAAATCTAAATCTCAACCTGAAAAATCCTACTGAAGTGACGTTGGAATTTCGCGATTACCTCGTCCAAGCTCGAGCCATCAGCGTTCTAGTCTCTAATTTTTCCCAGGGTGTAAAAAAGATTGCCCCAGATCACCTCGATATTGTGATGAAAAATGCCGCACCAAAACCGGCTGGTCTTCTGGCGACTTTTTCAAATTTATTTAGTAGTAAAAATGAAAATCTCGGTTATTCGATGTTTCGCGCTCGATCTCTACGAATTTTTACTAATTCGCAGGTAAATCTACTTAGTGGTGGTTACGTTGTCGCCAAAACTCCACAACTGGTCGAAAGTTCAGACGAGGATCTGAGACTTATCGTCGGCAAGAAAACATAAAATTATTACGCGTTATGTGTAATTATTGTTCGAAGCTGAAAACTATCAGCTGAGAACTTAAAAAGCTTATTAAACTTCTCGCTTCCGCTCGAAGAATAAAAAACAGTTAAATGTTATTTTAATTGCACATAACGCGTAAAAATATTTATATTTTGCAGACTCAAGATGAGAAAAAATAAATTTCGATTACTACCACGCATGATTACCGGAATTTTATTTTTCTCTTTTTTGGTTTATTACGCCCTCCTCGTCAATAAAACAACTCCGACAAACCAGGCACTCGATACAAATGATAACGAGATTGTTTCTGTGCCTGAAGTTCTCCAGTCCGAACAAACTGACAATTCAAGTGCTTTGTCAGAGCCAGTCCCGGTTCAACCTGATCCCGTCGAACTACCATCTAAAATTAATCTAGACGTGCCTTTTATGTCCCAAGCACCATTGGCTGTCTGGGATGATTTGCACGAAGACGCCTGTGAAGAAGCTAGCTTTCTCATGGTCAAACATTTTATTGACAAAACAGCGATTTCCTCTCCATCTTCATTTGACGCAGAGATAAATAGTATGATCGATTATGAAGAATCAAGCGGTTATGGTCCGAGCATCACTCTGCAAGATTTGGCTGTAATTGCAAAAACAAAGTACAATCTACTTGGCGAGATTCGCACAGCGACAATCTCAAATCTAAAGACAGAATTAGCCGCCGGACGGCCAATCATCGTCGGTGCTGCCGGTAAGATATTACCCAATCCAAATTTTAGAAATGGCGGACCAAATTACCATATGCTCGTCATCAAGGGCTACAACTCGACGGAGTTCATCACCGACGATCCAGGCACCCGCAAAGGCCACAATTTTGTTTATACATACGATGATTTGATAAACGCAATTCATAATTGGAATCCCGAAAACATTTTGAACGGCACAAGGGAATATTTGGTCTTTCCATAACGATGTGAGCACCATGCTGATCGGCTGTTGACCAATGTTCGGATTTATGCTATTCTCATTGAGAACTTAACGGCAAAAAAGGAGCCAGAAATTAACAAGAAAACGACTTTTCTGCGATCCAACGAGCAGATTCGATTCACACCGATTATCCTGATCGAGGAAAACGGTGAAAATCTAGGTATCAAACCGCTGAGGGAATCCCAGGATATGGCCTATGAAAAAGGCCTTGATTTGGTTGAGATAAATCCGACCAATCGTCCTCCGATTTGTAAAATAATGGACTTTGGTAAATACAAATACGATCTTTCAAAGAAAGACAAGGAAGCCAAGGCCAAGCGTAAAACAACCGAACTGAAAGAGATACGCCTGACTTTCCGCATCGGTGATCATGATATCGATTACAAAGCCAAACAGGCCAGAGAATTCTTTGACGATGGTGATATGGTCAAAGTCTCGATGCGTTTGCGCGGCCGAGAAAACGGGATGGTCGAAACTGCACTGACGGTTTTCACACGATTTGCAGATAAAGCTGACCTAGACTACGAAAACAGACCTCGCAAGATGGGTAATCAGATCGTCGCAATGATGACAGCCAAGAAAAAAATAGAAAAGTAATCCTACAAATTACAAATTTAACACAAACATACAAATCATCGCGGTGAATTATAATTTGTATATTTGTAGAGATATTTGTAATACGTAGAGTTTCGGAGTTATCATGAAAGTCAAAACACACAAAGCGTTGAGCAAGAGAGTCAGAGCCACCAAGACTGGTAAGATTTTACGCGTTCAATCAGCTTCCAGCCACCTCCTGACTCACAAATCTGACCGATCAAAGGTAAAGTTGGCAGTTGCTGGCTGTGATGTCAAAAAAGTTAAACAGCTACTCCCTTATTTGTAAGAATCGAATCGTAGCATAGTAATATTTCGGAGATTCCCATGAGAGTCAAAACTGGTACTGTCCGACACGACAACCACAAAAAAATTATCAAAGCGGCAAAAGGTTATATCGGCCGTCGCAAAAGTGTCTTCAAACTGGCCAAACAAGCGACAATCAAGGCCGGTCAATACGCTTATCGCGATCGTCGCAACAAAAAACGCTCGATGCGAGCGCTTTGGATTATCCGACTAAACGCCGCCGTTCGCGCTGAGGGGATGACTTATTCTCAGTTTATCAAAAAATTAACTGAAAAAAATATCACTATCAACCGAAAAATTCTTTCTGACCTTGCCCTCAAGGAACCAACGGCCTTCGCCGCAGTTGTCGCCAAAGTCAAGTAACTATTTTCTGACTCAACTTTAAAAAAAATCCACTCTATGCGGATTTTTTTTATACAGTGTAGCAACATTACATAATTGTCATCCTGAGCCGATGTAATTTGAAGGCGAAGGATCTCGGAGGATTGTTTAAAGATTGTCAAACAGATTCTTCGTTGCCTCAGAATGACACTTCGATTCGAATTGAGTAACAGCGGTTCAGTGTAAGAAATTCAAGTTGCGACTTCAAAAAAGAAAATACTTAGGCCAGCAACTATCAAAACGTCTGGGGCATTGAATATCGGAATAGTTAACAAGTGGATATAGTCTATCGAGCCTCCATGAATAAGACGGTCAATAATATTTGTGATCGCTCCTGACATCACAAATATCAAAGCAAGTGGAGAAATATAGCGACGTTTGACATAAATCAGAATAGTTACAATCAAGATCAAGCTAACTACAATTGCCAGGATATTTGTGCCAAAATTGCCGAAGGCAAAAGATTTGTTGACAATATAAGCGAGATCGCTCGAAATAACAGTATAATGGGCTATTTCAAGAATAGTGATAAGAACAAGAATAGAAAAAAGTGTTTCTAGTTTTTGGCTTACTTTTTCTGGCATTTTGAACACAAATCAATAGATGGCATCACTTCGAGAAGCTCGCGGTCAATTTCGACTGAACATTTCCGGCACTGACCATAATCACCGGTTTCAATCGATTTTAATGCAATATTGACTTCATCCAGTGACTGTTTGAGACTGTCTTCGACTGACAAGTTTTTCTCATAATCAACTATCTCTTGGGTATTGTCCTCGTCCCGATCGCCATAATCAGGATATTTCTTCAGTTTAGATATTTCAGACATGAGCCGTTCCTTCTCACTCTCAAGTTTTTCTTTTTGAGTTTTGAGAAATTCTTCTGGTAATGACATTACTTTTTCCTTTCAGAAATCACAGCCCTCATTATAATAATCAGCGCGATAATAGCAAGGGCAGCACTCGTTATTTGACTCAAATTTAAATGCCAAAAAATAATTTTTTCGTCACGCCAGAAATCTATCACAAAACGACCAACCCCATAAAGAAAAACGCACAACCAGACGATCATACCGTCAATTCTGTGTTTGGTGCGACGATAAATTCGATACAAGATCAGCGCGACGATCGCAACCCAGATGCCTTCAAACGCATTGATCGGCAAAACACCATCGATCGCAAATCGGCTAGTGGAAGCAATTCCAGCGTACTCTCCAGCCATCAGATTGCCAAGTCGACCAAGAATCATCCCTGCTACAAAACCGATGGAGAGCAGATCAAACCACTTTGCCACCGGCTGTTTTTGAAATTTCCAAAGGAGGTAAAAGGCAATGGCTGCCGGGATAAAACCGCCAAATGAGACGAGACCGCCGTTTTGGAGATAGAAGATCTGAGATGTTGAACTAAATTGGTCACGATAAAGAAAGAAATAAGTCAATCTAGCACCGATAATTCCGATCAAAATTGCCCAGACAATATTATCAAAGAGAAATGTCCGATCAAGTTGTTCAGCTCGTGCTAATCTATTTACAATAACTGCACACAAAATTATGCCCAAAACCGCCAGGATGCCATGGGTGTAAAAAGTTAAACCGCCGATTTTAAACAAAATTGGATGCACAATACCCTAATTTTTAATTTTTAATTTTTAATTTCCAATTTCTAGTTTCTAGTTTCTGGTTTCCCTAACTCCTAACTTCTAACTTCTAACTTCTAACTCCTAACTCCTAACTCCTAACTCCTAACTCCTAACACTATTATCTCCGCTGTTGACGTAAACTGTCAACCCTTGCTAAAATTAGGCAATGGATGAAAAGGAAGCAGAGAAAATAGATACCAATGGAGAACAGCTTGGTAATCTAGAAATTGACTCAAACCCAGCGCGTGATTTCTGGGAGTTTTTTATTGATTTATTCAAGACTGGTGTCATTGTTTTTATTATCGCCTTTACCTTGCGATATTTCGTCGTCCAACCGTACATAGTTGACGGCGAATCGATGATGCCAAACTACCAAAACCGCGAATATCTTTTGGCTGAAAAAGTTTCATATTACAAGGGCAGCCCGAAACGTGGCGATGTTGTCATCTTCAAATATCCGAAAAACCCAAGTGTCAATTATATTAAAAGAATTATTGGCTTGCCTGGTGAAAAGGTTGAGATCGAAGATAACACTGTTATAATTTTCAATTCGAAACATGCTACAGGAACTGTTCTCTCAGAGGAATATATTCCAAAATCAACACTGACACAGACTCCAAACAACAGTCTCCTAAGCATGACTCTAAAGGATAACGAGTATTTTGTTCTCGGTGACAACCGCGAACATTCTTCTGATTCACGTGAATGGGGTGTTTTACCATTTGCCAATATCTTGGGCCGATCATGGCTGACTCTGACACCATTTAGCTTGGCCGGTTTTCATAGTAGAATTACATATCCAAATCTGTCAAAGAGTATTTCCAGTCCACTGGCTATAATGGAAACTAAATTATAACTACTCACTCATCCTATTATTGTCATCCTCGGGTTCAACGGTGAAGCTTGAGAGAGAAGCCCGGGGATCCATTAAAAGTTTGTGCTGCCTAGATTCTCATTCGAGTCTGAGCCTGAGGGCTCATCCCTCAGAGTCGATGACCCGCCGGAGTTTATCCCGTACTCTGATACGGGGCGGGAATGACAGAGACGAGTGAGCAGTTACACTAGATCAAGTCGATAAAAATCGGCGTCCCGTTCATCGGGTAAGTATCCCTAATTCTGTTCTCTAAATATCTAATCTGCGTATAATGCGGAGTTTTTTTGTGAGAGACTTTGGCCTCGAAAACTGGTGGGGTGGTGCTTTTTTGACTCAGGCTTTTTATTCCTTCGAGCTGAAAATTGGAGTTCTTGGCATCTGTTAAAATTTCATCGAGATCGGGCTGCGGAATTAAAGTGCGACGGTTCATATCAGTCACGACCACCAGATCAAGTAGTTTTTTCAGATTGGTTTCATCCTGTGCCGAAACAAATACCACCGGAAGCCAGGGGACAAAATTTAATTTGATTTTCAGTGCACTGAGTGTCCGCGCGACGAAATCTTCATCTGAGATTTGGTCAATTTTATTGACTGCCAGCACTATTCCCTTACCCCACTCCTTCGCCTTGCCAAGAATATTAGCGTCAAGAGCAACTAATTCTTCCTTGGCATCGATGACTAGGACGGCCACATCTGATTTGCGAAGAGACTGCTCGGTTCGTAAAAAACTGTATGATTCAATCGTGTCACGACCAAGTTTGCCTGGTCGACGTATTCCGGCTGTGTCGGCGATCATAAGCTTTTTGTTTTTATGAAAAAATATCACATCGACAACATCGCGGGTTGTCCCGGGAACATCTGAAACTATGGCTCTCTTCGCTCCGATAATTGAATTTAACAGAGTCGATTTTCCAACATTCGGCCGTCCAATAATCGCCAGATTTATATCCACTTTTTCACCTTCACTCCCACACCTGGTGTGGGAGTCAGGGGTTGCGGCTAGCTTTTTGGCAATTTCGTCGAGTAGGTCGCCGGAGTTTGAGCCAGAGATGGCCGAGACAGGAACGATTGGAAAACTGCCAAGTCGAGCGAAAGTATCAATCTTGTCCTGACGACCGATATTGTCAGCCTTGTTTACAACCAAAATCACCGGTTTTTCTGATTTGCGAAGCACTCTAGCGATGCGTTTGTCAGCATCATTGTCGACCTCGGTCCAGTCGACAACAAACAAGATCAGGTCTGCCTCGGCTTGAGCCGCCTCGATATTTTGCTGGGTCAAGAGACTTAGTTCTGTTTTATCTGACTGTCCCGAGGTATGTCGGGGGGATTCGACACCAGCAACATCGATCAAATCAAATTCAGTCCCCTGCCAATTTACTCGTGCAAAAAGACGATCCCTGGTCGTCCCAGGAATGGGTGTCTCGATGGCGATGCGCTTACCAGCCAGTCGATTGAAGAGTGTCGACTTGCCAACATTTGGTCGCCCGATCAAGGCTACAGTTTTTAGATTTTCTTTTTCCATGTCCGATTATAGTAACACAAAATATTAATTTCGGCAACATGTCTACACACTTAACTTGTGCTAAGATTGGCTTATGATTGTAAATGTTATCCCTGAGATTAAAACTTGGTCTGACATAGAGGTTTTTTCCTATTCTGTGCCAGCTGATTTGACGAACAAAATTAAAATCGGAGCGCTGGTTGAAATTCCACTCGGTCGTAATAAAATCCGTGGCGTTGTGGAAAGCCTGAAAAACAGCAACGACAAAACTCTTTATAAAATGAAAAATATCATTTCTGTGATAGACGATTTTGTACTGCCAGAAATATATTTTGATGTTGTCAAGTGGATTTCAGAGTATTATCTCTGTTCACTTGGCGATGCCCTGTCTCTTTTTTTGCCACCAGCCGTCAAGCGACCAAAAGCAGGAATTAGGGATAAGGAATTAGGGATTAGGGAATCGCAAAATATTAAACTGACGAAAGAACAGCAGCTAGTTTTTGAAAAGCTTAAACTCAATTTGACCGCGAAAAACAAGAATCCGGCGTTGATACATGGCGTGACCGGTTCGGGCAAAACCGAAATCTATATCAAATTAACCGAAGAAGCCCTTGCATTGGGCAAGAGTGTAATTATATTAGTGCCCGAAATTATGCTGACTCCACAAACAGTCGAGCGATTTGAAGAAATTTTTGGCGATAAAATAGCACTGAGGCACTCGAAATTGTCACGCTCGGAAAAATATCATACTTTTTATGATTTTTATACCGGTTCAAAGCCGATTCTTATCGGTCCGAGATCTGCCCTTCTCATTCCGAGTAAAAATCTCGGATTAATCATCGTTGATGAAGAGCAAGAGGACTCCTATAAGCAAGATCTGTCACCACGCTATCATGCGGTTGAATTAGCTAAATTTATCGCCCAGAGCCTCAAATCTCTTTTGGTTGTCGGCTCGGCGACTCCGAGAATAAAGACCTATTATCAAGCGCAAAATGGCATAGTTGATTTGCATGAACTCAGTCTTCGCCACAACAAAGACAAACTGCCTCATGCTGAAATTGTCGATCTAAAAGACGAGATCAGGGCAGAAAACTTTTCACCAATTTCTCGAAAATTAAAAGAAGAGATGGACAGGGTCTTACTAAATAAGGATCAGGTTTTGCTTTTTTTAAACCGCCGTGGAAATGCCACATTCGTCGCCTGCCGAGATTGCGGCCATGTCATACTTTGTCATAATTGCTCGATTCCGATGGTTTATCATTTAAATGAGACTGAACATTTTCTCAACTGCCATCATTGTGATCGTCGCGAAGCAGTACCAACACATTGTCCTGAGTGTCACAGCCAGAGAATTAAATATTTTGGCTCTGGTATTGATAAAATAGAAACAGAAATTCGCAGTCTCTATCCAGACAAACGGATTTCAAAAGTCGACTCCAAAACAATCAGAACGAAGTCTGACTATACAAAATTCTTTCAGAAATTTAAGAAAGGTGAGATTGATATTGTAATTGGAACTCAAATGATTGCCAAAGGACTCGATATCCCAAATGTTGATTTGGTCGGTATTATCTCCGCCGACACTGGACTTCACCTGCCTCATTATCGCGCTAGTGAAAAATCTTTTGAACTGCTGACTCAGGTTTCTGGCCGAAGTGGTCGAGCAGACAAAATCGGCCAAACGATCATTCAAACTTATTGGCCAGAATCTGCCCCCGTTGTCGCTGCCAAAGATCACGATTATAAATCTTTTTATCAAAGTGAGATCTCTGAGCGCCAAAAATTTAATTATCCACCATTTTGTTATTTGGTTCGTGTCATTGCCGAGGATGCTGACGAGGACAAAGCAAAAAAAGAAATAATGAAATTAAGCGAGAAACTAAAACAAAACAACCTCGAATTTATTGGACCAGGAGTCTGTTTTTATTCAAGGCTACACAACAAATACCGCTATCATTTAATAATAAAAATGGACAAATATCCAAATGAAAAAATTGTGGCAATGGCCAAAGCTAATCGTCACCTAATATGGGACGCAGAGCCGACAAATCTGCTATAATGTAAAAGGATTTAGGATTTAGGATTAAGCAATGAAGCAATCGAACAATCAAACAATTTTAGTCACTGGCGGCGCTGGGTATATCGGCAGTCTGACAGTCAAGCAGCTATGCGATGATGGCTACGATGTCGTTGTTTTGGATTCTCTAGAAAACGGCCACCGTGAAGCAGTCGACCCGCGAGCTCAACTTGAAATCGTTGATTTAGCCGACCTTGATCAGACAGAAAAGGTTTTTGAAAAACACAAAATTGAGGCTGTAATTGATTTTGCTGCCTATCTGGCTGTCGGCGAATCAATGGAAAATCCTGAAAAATATATTAGAAACAATGTTATTAACTTTATCAAGTTATTACATTGTATGAAAAGGTATGATGTTAGAAATATTATCAAGTCGTCAACAGCATCAACCTATGGCAATCCTAAAAAAGAAAGCGATTTTCCGCTCATAGAGAGCTATCAAGAAAATTATCAACCAAGCCACTCCGCTTTACTGCCTGGAAAATGGAAGGATAAAGAATTGGAGGGTGAGGAATTCTTTCAAGAAATAATTACTTACTATGATTTTTTTTACAAATCAATTCCTGATTTTGCATTATCACAGGCGGACATAACTAAATTGCGCATACCAACCTCAGTCTATGGTTTAACTAAATTACTTGACGAAATCATACTCGAGAAGTATAATCGCATCTTGGGAATCAACTGGGTCGCGCTTCGCTATTTCAATGTCTGTGGTGCAAGTCTCGATGGCAAAATGGGCGAAGATAAACCAAAACCAACTACACTGATGACTTTGGCGATTTGGAGTCTGCTTGATAAAATCGACAAACTTCAGGTTTTCGGAAATGATTATCCGACCAAAGACGGTACCGGTATTCGTGACTATGTTCATCCTCTTGACCTTGCCACTGGTCATATCTCAGCCTTAGAATACTTACTTGACGGCAACAAATCAGCTGTGTTTAATCTTGGTAATGGTACCGGCTACTCTGTCTTTGAGGTTATCAAAGCGGTGGAGATTGCGAGCCACAAAAAAGTTAAATACGAGATAAAATCGCGACGATCAGGTGATCCGGCAATTTCCTTCTGTGATCCGCGTAAGGCAAAAAACATTCTGGGGTGGAGGGCAAAGTACAATCTGACAGATATGGCAGAAACCGCCTGGAAATGGCACAGCAAACACCCAGAGGGATACAACGGTGGTTAAAAGTTTAAGGTTAAAAGTCAAAAGTAATCCTTTGATTTTGAGTGAAGCTTGTTAAATTTTGAGGGTTTGCAAGCGCATGTGGCTCCCGAGAGCGCCCTCAAAATTTAATAAGCGAGCGAACAAATGAGACTCGTTATTCGAAAAACTGATGATCCGATTCTCCGACAACCGACTGAGGAAGTTGCCGCTTTTGATATGGAACTGCAGAAACTGATCGATGATATGATCGAGACGATGCGCACTGACAACGGCATCGGTCTAGCTGCCCCGCAGATTGGCGTCTCCAAGAAAATATTTATTTGCGAGTTTGCCGGCGACAAGGAAGCGGAAATTCCCGAAGTTCCACTCACAGTTATGGTTAATCCGAAAATTACTCACTATTCCAAGGAACAGCGTCGCATGGTCGAAGGCTGTTTATCTTTTCCCGGACTTGAAATATTGGTTAAGCGTCCAAGCAAAATTACTATCGAAGGGTATGATCGCTACGGCAAGAAAATAAAAATTGACGCTGACGGGCTCTACTCGCGTGTCATGCAACATGAAAACGATCATCTAAATTCGACTTTGCTGATCGACCACATCAAAGAAGTAAATGCCGTCTTTATTGGTACCGGTTCACTCGGTGTGCCGACACTCGAGGCGATGGCGACAGATCCTCAGTACAAGATCAAACTCGTTGTCACCTCTGACTTCACGGCGACCAGTCGAAAAGTTAAGCTAAATCTCGTCGAAGAAATTGCCAAAAAATACAAATTACCAATTCTGAAAACAAAAAATATCAACGCTCCCGATGTTATCGCCAAAATAAAAAAAGCCAATCCAGAAGTAGTTGTTATGGCTGATTTCGGTCAGATAATTAAGTCGGATCTGCTAAATTTACCAAAATACGGTGTCGTCAACATCCACCCTTCACTCTTACCTCGTCATCGCGGCGCTTCTCCTATCCAACAAACTATCCTTGACGGCGACAAGATGACAGGAGTCACTTTGATCGTCGCTGGCGAAAAGATGGATGCAGGACCGATCATTTCACAGGTTAGCTTCAAACTGACTGGCTCGGAAACGTCGACAATTCTCAAGGACTACGCCGCCAACGCAGGGGCTTCGCTTCTCCTGAACTCACTCCCTTATTATTTGGCTGGTGATCTAAAACCCTTTGATCAAAAAGAAGCAAAGGCCACCTATACGCGTTTGTTTAAATACGAGGATGGTTTAGTCGATAGTGAGACTGATGCCGCAACTGTTGAGCGCAAAATTCGCGCCTTTGATGACTGGCCAAAGGTTCATACAAAGATTAAAAATCTTGATGTCCAAATATTGGCCGCTCATTTCGACCCAGAACACAACCTAATCATCGACCGCGTCAAACCGGCGGGGAAAACAGAGATGACTTATGCCGATTTTCAGCGCGGCTATCACTCCGAATTGACTTTCAAGGCATAATTTGGTATTTTATAGTTTGTTATCGAGGTTAAATTCTCCAATTTGCAAAAATCTAAAGTAATACAGGAATCACACAAATGCTAGTAATTCGGTTGACCAGAGTCGGCAAGAAAAACAGTCCGGCCTATCGCGTCGTTGTCGCGGACAAAAGAAAAGCTGTTAAGCGAAAATTTATCGAAATTATCGGTAATTACAATCCAGCAATTAACCCCAAAACTCTTGTTATCGACAAAGAGCGGGCCTTGTTTTGGATTGGTCAAGGCGCTCAGCCATCGGAAACTGTCAACAATCTGATGGTTCGTCTCGAGATTTTGCCAAAAAAGAATTTGATTAAAAATGTTTATGGCAAGCCAACCAAGAAAAAAGACAAGGGCAAAGAGCCGGTCAAGGAAGTGGCCGCCGAAAAGTCAGAGGAGCCAGCCGAAACAGAAGAAACGGTAGAATCAACGCCTGAGACGAATGAAGATGCGACCGAGGCACCGGCCGAAGAAGTTGTCGCAGACGCTACCGAAATACAATCAGAAACCGAAGAAGCTACACCAGCCGAGGAATCAGAAGAAAAATAATGCATAATTACCAGTGTTGTACTATTCGGCGCTTGGTGTCATTCTGAGGCAACGAAGAATCTCTTAGATCCTTCGCCTCCAAGCTAGATCGGCTCAGGATGACAATCATACAGAGGTAGAATTACAAACATTTACACTTAATTAGAGTATTGAAAGGACCACAATGGCAGAAGCAGATGAAAAGTTTATCGAGGATCTTGTAAAATCCATAGTTGACAATCCCGCTGATGTAAAAACTGATCGAACAATCGACGAACGCGGTGTCTTGATCCAACTCTATGTTAATCCCGAAGATATGGGCAAAATTATCGGTAAGGAAGGCAAAACTGCCAAAGCAATTCGCACTCTTCTTCGCGTTTTCGGTGCCAAGAATGATGCCAGACTAAATCTGAAAATTGTTGAGCCGGAGGGCTCACGCTACGCCGAAGAGCGCAGTGAAAATCATGGTCATGACGACCATGACCACAGTGATCACGATCATGACAGCCAGAAGGAAGATGCAAACGATGATAATGATTCTAGCTCGTCAGACGACTCGTCCAAGAGTGATATCCTAGACGATGTCCCAAGTGATGTTCTAGCTTAATAAAACGGATAGAAATTCCACATAGTTAATAAAGAGACCGCCGCAGCTCTAGTGTTTGGCGGTTTCTTTATTTGTATAATTTGTAATCAATTTGTAGTTTTGTAAATTTTTTGGAGACTTTCATGAAATTTGACATCATAACTTTATTTCCCGAAATGTTTCAAGGACCTCTCTCTGAGAGTATTATTAAACGTGCTCGGGAAAAAGAATTGATCGAAATAAATTATCACAATTTACGTGGCTTTGCTCTAGATAAACACAAAACCGTCGACGACACACCGTATGGAGGCGGCAAAGGAATGTTGCTAAAAGTTGATGTGGTTGACCGAGCAATTAGGTCGATCGAGTTGCAAGTACCGAGTACCGAGTACCGAGTAAGAAAAATCTTATTGACACCACAAGGGATTAGGCTAAATCAAGACAAAGTTCAGCAATTAGCTCGAGATTATGACAATTTAATTTTGATCTGCGGGCATTATGAAGGATTTGACGAGAGAATTAGAGAACATCTGATCGACGAGGAAATCTCGATCGGCGATTTCGTTCTGACCGGCGGCGAACTACCGGCGATGATTCTGGTCGACGCGGTTTCCAGAATGGTTCCCGGTGTTTTATCTAAAGGCTCATCAAATGAAGAATCATTTATGCAAAAAGATTCCAACGGAAAATACTTAAAAGAATATCCTCAATATACAAAGCCGGACAATTATAATGACTGGAGTGTCCCAGAGATTCTCAAATCCGGCGACCACAAAAAAATCGCCAACTGGCGAAATAATATGCGAAAATATTAATTGTTTCGGCGTG
>Ga0210057_1004542_pt1 | contig 18374 bp, 24 predicted proteins | sample CryGeyCG2114_010_2_FD_183968 | JGI IMG/M metagenome (GOLD analysis project Ga0210057, IMG submission 183968) | Groundwater microbial communities from aquifer - Crystal Geyser CG10_big_fil_rev_8/21/14_0.10 (SPAdes) (version 2) | ecosystem: Environmental > Aquatic > Deep subsurface > Groundwater ...
GAATTTTTAGGAGGAGATTAAAGAGAAATTTGAGAGGAGGAACAGAATTTAACAAAAGTAAAAGAGGGATAATTAAGAAGGGGGAAAGAGATAGAAGAATTTTTTGACGATTTTTAAAAGCCAAAACTAAACCAGCTAAGGAAATAAAAAAGATAAAGTAGCCAATAAAAAGAACGTCCTGGTTTTGCAAATGAGAAAGCCATGGAGCCATAAGCTGTTGATTGTTTTGGGAAGAAAAATTGAAAATACCCCAGTCAAAATAGAAGCCTTGGTTGAGAGCGGTATTTTCTAGAGTAGAAAATTGCCGATTTTTTTGCAAAAATTCTTGTGAATGGATTCGATTGGTCCAACTGTTTTGGGGGATAGCAGAAGATGTAAGGGTGTAGTAGATGTTGGGTAAAAGCCAAAAAGAGTTGATAACTAGAGTTAGAAGAATAAGTTTGAGGTAGCGAGAAATAGGTTTTTTTTGAAGAAAGAAGTGGGAAGAAAGAAAGACGAGATAGATGAGAAAAAAGAAATACCAAAGGTGGGAGGCGTAAGCTTGAGGAGTGGCAAAAAGGGTGACTAGAGAAAAAAAGATCAGGTTTTTCCGATTTGGTTTTTGGAGATACTTTAGGGAAAGAAAAATGATCCAAGGCAGAAAGGCATATTGGGTGGGAAACATTTCAAAGGGGACGTAAAAGATTTGGACAGTGCCGAGATTGAAAAAATAGAATAGAGAAGCCAGAAAGCTGGTAATGGGTAATTGGTAACTGGTAACTGGGGGTTTTTTAAAGATAAATTTGACTAAATAAAACATACCTAAAGGGCCGAGGATAAGGCAAAGAAAGATATAGGTATAACGGAGAGTGGAGATGGGAAGGACAAAATGCATAAGCCAAAGAAGGAGAACACGAGGCAGATCGGCCATGTGGGCATGGGCGGCCAGTGCTCCCAGGCCTTGTTCGGTGCGCCAAACACTAAAAAATAACCTTTTGAAATTGAGAGAGAAATTTAATTCTGGGTGAAGAGTGTCCCAGCCGGTGAGGAAGGTGTCGGAACGATAGTTTATGAGCGAAATGATGATGACAATGAGAATAATAAGAAGGGAAAAAAGATGTTTTTTGATCTTTTGGAACATTAATTTAGTTTATACTAAATTATGAAGATGAAAAAGAAGTGGAACTGGGCCTTGGGAGGGGTAATCTTGTTTCATTTGGGGATAAATTTAGCTTGGTTGTTGACGGATAAAACTCCACCGGCTTGGGATCAGGCGGCTCATATTAGATCTGTGATATTGGCTATTTCTCCAATGGGTTTTTTTGAAAAAATTAGAAGCTTTGGTGGTTATCCGCCCTTGATTTATGGTTTGGGGGCTGTTTGGGTGAAGATGATGGGGGTAGGAGTAGATAGAATTGTTTTTTTGAATAGTGTTTTTTTGGGATTATTGCTGTGGGGTGAATGGAAACTTTTGGGTTTGTTTGTAAAGAAAAAATGGCGGTTTGGAGGAGTACTACTGTTTTCTTTATTTCCGGTGGTTTATCAAACTTCAAGAGAGTTTTTGTTGGACCTACCTTTGATGGGAGCAGTGGTGTGGGGTTTGTGGGCTTGGATAAAAAGTCGAGATTTTTTGATTTGGAAGTATGGTTTGTGTTTTTGTTTGTGTTTGATCGTGGCTAGTTTGACAAAATTAAATGGTTTTATTTATTTTGGGCCGATGGGATTGATAAGTCTAGTTAGATTATTGAGGCAAAAAAAATGGGGGAGACTAGAAAATTTGTTTGTAATCGGGTTGTTGTGGTTGGGAGGGGTAGCTTGGTGGTGGGTGATCAATTTTAATAATATTGTAAATTACTTGACCGGTTTGGCAGGACAAGGAGAACCTTTAACTGATCCAATGAATTTGTTATCGATAGTAACTTGGGGGCATTATTTTAAATTATTTTTTCTGCACCAATTGGGACCAGTGACTAGTGTAGTATTTTTTGTTAGTTTGATATATTGGTGGAGAAAAAGAAAAAAGGGAGAGAGGAATTTGTTGTGGTGGATTTTGATAAATTATGTAATTTTTACGGTGATTAAAAATAAAGATTTTAGATTTACTATGCCTTTACTTATGGCGATAGCGGTGATAATGATTTTGGGAATAAAAAATATGGCAAAAAAATGGAGAACTTGGGTTTTTGGTGGAGTAAGTATTTTTTTACTGGTTAATCTTTTGGCTAACTCTTTTGGTGTTTTTGGAGAGAAAGGTTTTAAGTTAAGTTATAAAAGTGCGTTGTTTGGTTGGGTGGATGTGGTTAATTTTTCGGGGGAGTATCCGGTGAAGAAGCAGAGAAGAGAAGTGTGGCCAAACGGAGAAATAGTGGGGGATTTGGAGAAATTATCCTTAGTTGAGGAAAGAAAGATACGAGTGCTGGTGCTGATAAACAGAGAAGAAGTAAACGACAATAATTTGGCTATGTATAGAGAAATGAGAGCTTATAAGGGTTTTGATTTGGGATCGGTGGGAGCAAGAAGTCAATTTGTGACAGAAAAAGAATTGATTGATTTTTTGAAAAATTTCGATTATGTGCTAGTGCCTGACAAGACTTATGAGGTAGCACCTTTTTATGGGATAAATCTAAGGGCTTATGAACAGGCAAGAGATTATGTGTTGAAAAATTGGGGAGAAAATGCAAAAACTTATCAGGTTTTTTCTGATAAAAACTTATTTTTGAAGAGAAATATTTTTGTCGAGTAAACATTGCTGATAAAGAGTTTTTTGAGGTTCACGATTGGTGATGTGACGACCTTCGGTATCAGTAATTCTATTTGATAGAAAGAATCTTGAGCACAGCCGTCGATGGCTTCGTTTTTGATTTTAGTGTTCAAAAGAGAAATGGTTTTTAAAGCAAAGATCGAAGCAATAAGAGTGAAGATGATGATGGTAAAATCTGAAATTTTTAGTTGATTCATATTGTTAGTAGTTTCGATCTTGCGATCTTCGTCAGATCCCCGAGGGGATGACTACTGACAACCTGCTTGCTAATTTTCTTCCCAAAGGAAGAAAGGAGGTTCCCCGAAGGGAGAGGCTGGGCCCGAAGGTCCAGCCTCTGGGAGGGTCACCAGGAGGTAACGAGCTTTGGGTCGTCACCTGGGGTGACGATATAGACCTTAGGTCCACAAGTCGTCCAGTCTATCCAGAGGACTTTGCTGCAGCCATTGGCGTCGCATCCTTGGGTGAATCGGATGTTTACCACTGAGGCGGGATCTACGCTGTTCGTCCAGCCGACGCCGTCGGTGGACGAAAAGCTGAGGGGTCGACCAGAGTTGTTTGTAACGACGATGAGCTTGTCGTCAACGAACTGGTAGTCGACTCCTTCGACTACAATGTGGCCGCCATTGATGCTCTCTCCCGGGTCTAGTTTGGAGGCACCAGGATTGATATGTCGATGCCTGACTTCATCAGTGGTGACCAATACGGTGGTCGTTGGTGTGGTCGTGGGCGTCACCAACACAGAGGTGCTGGTGGGCTCGACGGCGATGGCGACGATCGCGGGTGCAGCCTCGGCGGGTGCCGGGGTGTTGGCGTTGATCTGACGGCCGATCCGATACCCGAGCCAGATGGCTAGGGCTACGGCGGCGATCAGAACCAAGGTAGTAGTGATCCACCATGTTTTCTTGGTGGGTGCGGTGGTGGGGGTAGCAGTTGTTGTGCTCGTTGTCGGTGCCATGATGCTCCTTTTTCTTTCGATTTGCCTCTGGCGATAGAATCGCCGAGAAGCGCTTTTTGAACCGCTTGTCTGGGACATAAATAGCCTCCTTTGTGGGGGCCTCCAGACATAAAAGACCATAGTCTCGACGGTTAGGTCGAAACGGCGATGAGTCAAAAAGACTCTAGACACGAACTGAGAAAAACCTCCTTTCTATAGTGATGAAGCCTGAGTATTAAATTGATACTCAAAATTCATCACTACAGGGGATTGTTTTTTTAGCAAGCAAGTTGTTAACGTGCAGTAGGCCAATTGAGTTTTGGTGTAAATACCAAATTCAATTGGGTCCTACTATTGACAAGTATTAGTTGCCAAGTGGTCAAAGTGTAACAAAAGAAGGCAATAAAGTCAAGTTATAGGATATAAAATTACTTGTAGATTGAATGGGTGCCGATGTTGATAAAAACTATAGTTTGGTCTGGCTCGATAGCAAAAAGAATGCGATAAGAGTGGTTGACAGAGAAAGCAAAGAATGAGGAGAGTTGGCCGGAGAGTTTGTGGGTTTTTAAACTGGGTTGGGTGATATTTTGTTTGAATATTTTTTCTTTTTTTATAGCCAGTTTCTTGATTTTTGGTGGTAGTTTTTTGAATTTTTTGACAAATTGGCGGGAGTAGAGAATCTGGCTAGGTTTCATTTTAGATTAAAGATCGGCAAGAGAATTGGTTTTGGTGAGTTTCCCTTGTTTTTTATCCTTTTGGTAAGAAGCGATAGAGGCTAGGGTATCGGTCATTTCTAGTTTTTGTTGTTGATGGCGGAGTCTTTGTAATTCTTTAATGGAGACAATGGCAACATCAGGTTTGTTGTTGGTGAGGACAATGATGGAGCCAAATTTTTTGGCTTGATCAAAGACTTGGCGATATGACCTTTGAATATCGGTGGTAGTGGTGGTAAGAGGCATGATATTATCCATATGTATCTACATAATATTATATGTAGAAGGGTTTGTCAAGAATTTAGATCTTTGAGAAAAGCTTTGATGTCTTTTTGATATTCGGGGTGACGGAGAGCGAGGGTGAGGTTGACTTTAAGCCAACGTAAGGGATCGCCGGTGGTCATCCAGAGGTTTTTGGGGCTGGTAAGAGAGTAAACCCGACCGGTCTGAGAAAGAGAGTGAATAGCATCAGCCCACCAGAGCTCACCTTTGACAACAGATTGAGTGGAAAGACTTTTGAGAATTTGAGGAGAAGCAACAAAACGACCCCATTGGGTGAAATTACTGGGAGCTTGAGCGCGAGGCACTTTTTCATAAACTCCACGGATACGAGTGGCTTCTTTTTTGTCAAAAAGAATAGGACCGTAGCGTTCAATTTCACTCCAGGGAACTTGTTGAACGGCGGCGACGGCGTCAGCCTTTTTTTGAGCAAAGAGAGATAATAATTTTTTTAGATAAGTGCCGGGCTTAGTTTCAACAGCCAAATCGTCACCAAACATGTAGACGAAAGGGTCGGTGCCGATAAAAGATTTGGCGGCCAAAACAGGGGAAGCGTTGCCATAAGGCAGGCTGGGAGATTGGGGGATAAATTTAAGAGTGGCTTTTTTCCAAATAAAGCGAAGAGAGTCTAAGTAGGTGGTTTTGCCGGTGTTTTTTAGATATTTTGTCAGTTCGGGATCGGGAGTGAAATAACGTTTAAGGGAAGGGTCGCCATGACGATGGATGATGGCAATTTGGGTGACACCGGCACCGATAGCTTCTTCAAGCAAATATTGGATATTGGGCTTGTTTAGGATGGCGATTAATTCTTTGGGATAACCCTTAACGACAGGTAAAAAACGGGTGCCTCGACCAGCGGCGGCGATAACAGCTTTGGTGATTTGGATCATAAAGACTTAAATTGAGGATAACATTGAAAGAAAAAAAAAGAAATGGATTGAAATAAAAGGGAAAATTTATAAGATAGATTATGGTAGAAGGTAGACGAATAAAGGCGACTTTAACTGAACTAATAAAGAAGGGTTTTCCTGAAAGTTTTGTTGATAATATGGGATTAACGTGGAGGTTGAATCTTAATGGTCATTCTTTTTTACCGTATAAATTGCCAGTTGGTTATCCTGGGATGGGTAGAATTGAATTACCGGCGTGTGCAGATTATGAAGCGATAGGACCTGATGGCGAAAGGATAGAGATGAACCTTGTGAAAGGATATTGGGGAACAGAAGAAGAGGAAATGCTGAAAGAAGGGGGAATGAAACCGAGAGAAGTAGAGACAAAACTTGAGGAGCCAGTGGTGGTGGAGGAAATGGGAACAATAAAAGAAAGAAGAAGACCTCAACAAAAGAAGGATACGAGAAAAAGTGATAAGCCGGGAAGAAATGGCAGAAGGGGTGGAAGAAGAGGTTAATTGGTTATATAATAAACAGGATGACAGAAAGAAAAATGGACAGAAGAAGTTTTTTGGTAGGAGCGGTAGGAACAGCGGTAGGGTTGTCTGGTTGTGAAAAAGGGAAAGTGCGAGAAGTTAATTTGGAGAAAGGAGATAGGGTATTGTGGATGAGTAAGGGGTGTTATGGTCCAAGTGATAGGCAGGGTGGGCCACCGGATCTAATAGGATTGTCAAATGGAGAAGGAGTAGTGTTAAAAACCGAATGGCATATTAATGTCGACGGAAAAGGAAACAAAAAGATGAATTGTTGGGTGAGGGTGAGATATTATGATTTGGATGATAGAGACTATAAGATAGCATGGCATTTGGCGCCGACTTTGCAAAAGGAAGTAAAGGATGAAGATGGAGGGATAACTTGGGTGCCGGTGAAAGTGGAAGCAAGGTGAAGTCATAAAATTGGCTAGCGCGGTCCGATGAGTATTGGGAGGTGTTCTGCTCATTAAGTAGTGGGATGAGCGATTTGGTGCAAATTATAATAGTTTTGGACAGTATTAAGAGAACTAGAACCCCTATGGTGTACAATGTGTTAATGGTAAGATATTTGTTGAAAATAAAAAAGGAAGCCAGAAAACTAAGGAGACATGGGAAGACTTATGAGGAAATAAACCAAAAACTGAAAATGAAAATTCCTAAATCAACCTTATCTGGTTGGTGTCACGGTGTTTTGTTGCCGATTGATTATCCGGAAAAGATAGAAAAAATAAATCAAAAGAATTTGAGCGAGGCTAGAGTTCTTGCTTGGAAGACGAACAAAATTAATAGAAAAATTTTTTTAGATCAGATAAAAAAAGAAAGTTTGCCGATAGCAAAGACAATTAAGGATAATTCGGTTGGTTTGATTGCATTGGCAATGTTATGTCTTGGAGAAGCTTCAAAATATAAAAGTAAACATAGACAATTTTCGCTAGGTAGTTCCGATCCAAGGATAATTACAATATTTTTGTGTTTATTGAAAAGATTCCCAGGATATAAAGCGGAAAAAATTCGTTGTACCGTTCAGTGTCGAGCAGATCAGGATACCGAATTTTTGGAGGAATACTGGAGAGGTGTTACTTGTATTCCGAAAAATTTGTTTTATTCAACGAGAATTGATCCGAGAACGAGAGGTAAGCCAACGAAAAATAAAGAATATAAAGGAGTTTTGGTAATTGATTACGGCGACAGAATAATACAGCAAAAAATAGAATCAATTGCGGATTTAGTATATAATCTGCTGAAGCTAGAGGGCCCGTAGCGTAATGGTTATCGCGCTTCGATGGCATCGAAGAGGCTAGGGGTTCGATTCCCCTCGGGTCCACAATTTAGTAGTCTTCTGGTTCGGGTTGGAGTTCGTAGATAAATTTTGAATCCCAAGAAACATTGCCGGAAATTCTATTTTGAACTTCAGTGATGACTATTTCTAGACTAGGTTTAAATATTTTTTTAAGTTGGCTGACTTGGTCTAGGTTGGTCCAAAAATATTCCCCCTCTGGTCCTTTGGGAACTAGAGTGCCGGCAATTTTGTTGGTATAGCAGATATAAAAAACGCCATCTTCGATAACTTGGCCTTGAGAGTTTTTCCTAATTTGTCTTAGGTTGCCGATAATCTTAAATTTTGCAGTTAAGCCAGTCTCTTCAGTAAATTCTCTTTGGGCGGTTTCTAGTATTGGTTCGCCATAGCGAATTTTTCCAGAGATGAGGCCGGTATAGCTGTATTGAGGATGCTTGAGACGTTTATAGAGTAGGACTTGGTTATCAATTATTGGGCACATGTATACACTGACTTTGTAGGCGGGAGTAATGGTTTTGATTTCCTCATCGATATTGGTAACGGACGATTTACCTTTTTCAGTCAGGGTATAGAGCTGGTCGTTTTTGTCTAAAAAGCCTTTTTTGACCAAGAATTGTAGATGATAGTTAAATAAATCATTGTCTATATCCGTTTCTGACTTAAGTTGGGAATATTTACCTCCTGAAGCTAAAAATTTGCATTGGGTCAAGATTTGTTTTTGGATATCACTATCTATGGTCATGGCTGAGTTTATCAATTGGGTCAAATACATTCTACCGAGGAGGGACTAGGTAGAAATAAATTGATATAATCAAGGAGCTTAGGCCCGTAGTGAAATGGCTATCACCAAGGTCTCCAAAACCTTTATTTCAGGTTCGAATCCTGACGAGCCTGCCCGAAGCGATAGAGATAGAGATTTTTGGTTTTTTTAATATATTGTTTGTGGGGGAATTGATAGTCGTGAGAAACGAGAGTTAGGGGGTGGTCTAGTTTTTTTTCTAGAATTTTTTGAAGGCGGTTCATAAATTGAGGAAAGAGATAGAGAGTAATGACAGTGGCGGAAGAAACATCAGCCCGCCAGAAACTTTGTTGTTTTACAGAGGCCAAATGTTGCAGTTTGGCTTTTTTGATGGTTTGACGACTGAGACGAACTAAATTGGGATCGATTTCATAGCCGATAGCAGTGGCGCCGCGACGGGCGGCGGCAATAAGAAGGCGACCATCACCAGAACCAAGGTCTAAAACAGTGTCGGTGGGGCTAATTTTGGCCAAATCAAGCATTTTTTTGACGGTGGAGTGAGGGGTAGGGTAATAGATAGCGCCTGGAGCTAAAACTTGGCGATAAACAAGATGACAAAGGAGGGATAAGAGAACTAAGAGAAGACAAAAAAGCAAAACAGAACAAAAAAGCAAGGTCATTTGCTATTTTAGCAATTTGGCGGTGGGGAAATAGAGAACTTGGGAGATATCAGCTACGTTGGCAAAAAGCATAGCCAGACGATCGACACCAACAGCAATGCCAGTGCAAGGAGGAAATTTTTTGGTAGCCTGAATTAGGTTTTTATCATAGGGGTGAGAAGGAAGGCCTTGTTTTTGGCGATAGAGTTTTTCTTTTTGGAAGTTTTTTTGCATAACAGAAGCGTTAGTCAGCTCGGTATAAGCATTGCCAATTTCCATACCGGCGATAAAAAATTCAAAACGCTCTGAAAACCCCGTTGTAGCGGGGCAAGGCCGAGCCAGAGGGGAAAGGCGGGTGGGATAGTTGTAGACAATAAAAGGACGGTTTTGGGGAAGATTTGGTTCGATTTGGTCAATCATGGTTTTGGCAAACCAGGGCTCCCAGTTTGGATCATGGTTGGAGGTGTTTTTTAGATTTTTAGCCAAATCGGTGTTGGCGTATTTTAAAAAAAGTTGTTGAAGGGTAGCAGAGGGCCAAGGGGGGGAAAGATTAATGTTTTTGTTTTGATATTTGAGTATGTTTGTAGTTTTTAAGCCGTGTTTTTGTTGGATGCCTTGGTGAATTTTTAAAATTAAATTTTGGGTAGTTTGGGCGATATCTTGATAATTTTTGGCCATTTCGTACCACTCAAGCATAGAAAATTCGAGGTTATGAGTGGGACCGATATCTTCCAAATCGCGGAAAGCATGACTGATGGCAAAGCAGTTGCCGATACCTTGAGATATTAGTTTTTTTAGAGAGGATTCGGGTGAGGTGGCCAGATAAAAATTTTTTTGACGATGACGCCAGGGAGTGGAGAGAGAATAAAGACCGGGCTCGAGAGGAAGAGAGGGGAGGAGGGTGGGAGTGTCAATTTCGTGAAAGTTTTTGGCCAGAAAAAATTGACGAATAATTTGGACGACTTGTTCTTTGACAAACTGACCGTGAAATTTAGAGCGAGAGACCATTTTTATTTTAGTTTGGTGGTTTCTTTGTGTTCGGTTTTTTTACGGCACCACTTGCAGTATTTTTTGAGTTTGAGCTTGTCGGGATGGTTGATTTTATTCCTTTCGGAAAGATAGTTTTGAGAACCGCAGACGGCGCAGAGGAAAGCGACGAGGAAACGGTTACCTTTTTTTGTTTTAGCCATGGAGGGATTATACCAAACTATTGGATAAGTTTGTTTTGAAAAATAGTAGAGGCTAGAGTGTCACAGAAAAATTGAGCACCTTGGTCTGAGGGATGGATGTTGTCGTCACTGTTAATAAATTGAGGGTCTCCTTGATCGTTTTTGAGGCTGGGAGTAAAAGTATCGGCTAGAGGAAAATTTTGAGAAGTGGCAAAATTGATAATATTTTTGAGGTAAAGCTTAATGGTGGAAGTTTTTTCAATTTTTTCCAAAGAAGTGAAAGTATAAGGTGAGCCGTTGCCAAAAATAATAGAATTGGGGGCGAGGGTAGCGGCTAAGATGATTTTACTGTCAGGTAGATTTTTTTTGATTTGGGTGGTGATGGCTCCCAGAGCCAGCCACTGGCGGTCAATACCGGATTGGTTGTTGCCAAAATTATTGTAAGCGAAGGATTCGACGGCAATCAGGTTCGGTTTTTGAGAAAGAAGAGAAGGGAGAAAGGAAAGTCCTTGTTCAATGTTGCTTGCGCCTCGACCATAATTTAGAACGTTAAATTTGTAATAAGGGTAATAAAGATTGAGGGATTTTTCTAAAGTGCCAGAAGGGATGGTCTCAATCATAGAATCTCCCAAAAGAGCGATGGTAATAACTTGACCTTCACCACCGACATTTTGAGGGGGGAGAGAAGCAGGTGTGGGGGTGGAAAAAGAAACCGGATCGGTGGTAGCAAGACCGAGAACTTGAGGAGAAAACTGAGGTTTAGATTTTATTTTGCGAGGTTGATAGGCGACTTGAAGTTGAAAAAAAAGGGGAATTTGAGCTTTGGCAGGAGAAGGGGAGAGAAAAAAGAAAATAAAAAGAAAAAAGAAGAAAAACAACATATTTTTATTATAACAGGGGAGAGTTTAACCCAAAGAGTAAGCAGTCAGAGATTCTTTGTAGCGCTTGATTTGCTTTTCTATTTGTTGTTGAAGGTCGATTAGGGCACTTTCCAGTTTGGGATGAGTAGTAGAAGCAAAAAGATTTTTTTTGCGAGGGAGAGTCATATCAAAATTGACCTTAAAGGCGTTGGTTTTGGGTACAAGTTCGATATGAACGGTGGCGATTTGAGTGCTTGGTTTAAAATCTTTTAAGATTTTGTCGAGGGGGAGGGAAATTTTGTCTTTGACTAAGAATCGGATAGTACGGTTGATCTTGACTCGGTTACCAGTAAGCTGAATTTTCATTAGCTAATTTATTTTAACATAGTTGAGACTTGACTTTTGTATGACATTGTATTACTATTGATTATGGAGTTAAAAGAGTTGTTTTGGGATGATTTTAACTCTAAGCACATATTAAAACATGGTGTAAACAAAACAGAAGTTGAACAGGCTTGCAAAAAACAAAAATTGGTTTTGCGTGTCAGAGACAATCGTTTGTTGCTGATTGGCAAGACCAAAGATAAGAGAATTTTGTCAATTGTTTTGGCAAAAGTTTTTGAAACAAAATATTATGTAGTGACTGCTAGAGATTCTAGTAGGAAAGAAAGGAGATTAATAAATGAATAAAAATAAAACCAAAAACATTCCAAATTTTAAAAATAAAAAACAAGAAGCCGAATTTTGGGATAAAAATGATTTTACTGATTTTTTAGGTCAAGCAAAAAAAATAAGACTAAAAGTTGATTTAAAGGCGTCAAAAGATGATGTTTTGACAATTAGACTTCAACCTCAACTCAAAAAGCAAATGAATGAATTGGCGGTAGAAATGGGAACTCAAACTTCAACTTTGGCGAGAATGTGGCTGATTGAAAAGCTCAAAACACTGACTTCTGGTGGCCGGTTGGCGTAGGGTGAGAGGGGAAACGTACAGTTTTTTTGAAAAACTTACGTTCCAGCAACGTTTGAATTTCAAAGCAATTCATTACGTTGCGGAGGGTACAGGATTCGAACCTGTGAGGGATTGCTCCCACTGGTTTTCAAAACCAGCGCCATTAACCACTCGGCCAACCCTCCAATGTTGCACGTTGGAGGATCTATAGACCCTCCAAATATTACATGTTGGAGGATCTGGGGACCCTCCATAAGATTTTGGAGCCCAGAATGGAACTCGAATCCATGACCTTCCCCTTACCAAGGGGATGCTCTACCAACTGAGCTATCTGGGCGGTAAGTGGCTTATTTTAGCAGTTTTTAACTTCCGGTTGTGTTTTTAGGAAACTCGTACTAAAATAGTGGGAGTATGAAAAAAAGACATATTTATTTGGACTATGCGGCTACTTGTCCGGTTGATCCAAGAGTGGTTAAGGCGATGCAGCCTTATTTTTTTGCCAAAGCGGGGAATAATATGTCACTTCATAGTGATGGACAGAGAGCAAATGAAGCAATTGAAGAAGCCAGAAAAAAAATAGTAAAAGCAATTGGAGGTAAAAACGGTAAATTGATATTTACCGGCAGTGCGACGGAAAGTAATAATTTGGCAATTTTTGGTTTGGCTGCCGTCAACAAAGAAAAAAAACAGATAATTGTATCGGCTATAGAGCATGATTGTGTTTTAAATAGTGCGAAAAGCTTAGAAAAGGCAGGTTATAAATTGGATTTTTTGGAAGTGGACGAAAAAGGACGAGTGAAATTGGAGCAATTGGCGAAAATGATAGGAAAAAAAACTTTGATGGTGTCGGTGATGCAAGCTAACAATGAAATAGGAACGATACAAGATATAACAAAAATTGGGGAAATTTGTAAAAAAGCAGGGGCGTATTTTCATTCTGATGCGGCTCAGTCTTTTGGAAGAGAACCAATTGATGTGGAAAAAATGGGAGTGGATTTACTGACTTTGTCGTCTCATAAGATTTATGGTCCTAAAGGGGTGGCCGGTTTGTGGATAAGACAGGGAGTTGAAGTGAAGCCAATAATTTATGGGGGAGGGCAGGAAGGAGGTTTGAGGTCGGGGACGATGAATACGGCGGCAATAGTGGGTTGGGGACTGGCAGGGGAAATAGCTATAAAAGAAATGAAGAGAGAAAACAAAAGATTGCTGAACTTAAGAGAAAAATTGATTGAGGGAATATTGAAAAATATATCAGGAATAAAGCTTAATGGAGATAGGAATAAGAGATTGACCAACAATGTCAATATTTCTTTTGGTGGTATAGAAGGGGAAAGTTTGTTGTTGGAATTGGATAACCATGGAGTGATGGTGTCGACGGGTTCGGCTTGTAGTTCGGCCAGTTTGGCTCCAAGCCATGTGCTAATGGCGATGGGAGCAGGAGCAGAAAGGGCTCATGGTTCGATTCGTTTTAGTTTGGGTCGATGGACAAAAGAGGAAGATATCAATTATTTGTTAAAAATTTTGCCTAAGGCGGTGGCTAGGCTAAGAGAGGTTTCGGTTTTATGAATTATTCAAAAAAAGTAATGAAACATTTTAGAAAACCTCATAATGTGGGAAAAATTAAGGATGCCAGCGGAGTGGGAGAAGTAGGGAATTTGGTTTGTGGAGATATGATGAAACTTTATATTAAAGTAAAAGACGAGGTGTTGATAGACGTTAAGTTTGAAACTTATGGTTGTGCGGCGGCAATAGCGACCAGTAGTGTGATAACGGATTTGGTAAAAGGGAAAAAAATAGGAAAAGTTTTAAAGATGAGTAATAAAGATATTATCGATGAATTGGGAGGCTTGCCACCAATTAAAATTCATTGTTCTTTGTTGTCGGTTGAGGCTTTGACAGAGGCGATTTGGGATTATTATAAAAAAGAGGGTAAAAAAGTGCCAGAGGAATTAAGAGAAAGACACGAAGTGATCGCCAAAATGAGACAGGTTTAGTATAATTTTAATGTGCCTGAATAGCTCAGTTGGTTAGAGCATCCCTTTTGTAAAGGGAAGGTCGTCAGTTCGAATCTGACTTCAGGCTCATGATTAAAAAGATTTTAGTTTTAACTGACGATATGCCTTGGGGGCATAGGTCGATTGCCAGGGCTATTTATGGTTACTTAAAAACAAAGGAGAAAGAGAATGGTTGGAGGGCAGAGTATGCGGAAGTAAAAGCGAAAACGGCAGGAATGGTGGATTTTTATAATTTTTTGTATCGTTATTGGCCGGCGTCGAATAGAGTACTTCATAAAATGTCTTTTAATAGAGGAGTGGGAGAGGTATATAAGGAAATGTCAATTTTAAATTTGCCCAGTTTAAAAAAATTGGTGGAAAAAAGTAAGCCTGATTTGATAATTTGTTGTTATTTGTGGCACAGTCAATCTTTGGTGGAATGGCGGAAAAAAGAAAATAGAAAGTTTAAGTTGTGGACGGTGGTGGCAGATCCTTGGACGGTAAACGCCTTTTCTTATTTTAAAGAAGCTGATTTGCATTTGGTTTATGATGGGGTGGGAGAAAAAGAAGGCTTAAAAAGAGGTATATCAAAAAATAAAATTCTGAAAACAGGGTGGTGGGTGAGAGAGCAAATGTATGAAAAAAAGTGGAAAGTGGAAAGTTGCAAGTCGAAAGTCAAAAAGAAATTGGGATTTACGGATGATAGACCGGTGATTTTTGTAGGTGGGGGGAGTTTGGGAACAAGTGCTTTGCCGAAATTATTGCCGGCCTTGCTGTTGGTAAAAAAACCGGTGGGAGTAGTGGTCAATACCGGAGCCGATAGGATGGCTTTTAAGATGGTGGCCAATTATATGAAGTTGTTTTCTAACTTTAAGAAAAAAAGAGAGTTGGTTCAAATTAAAAATTTGGGATGGATTGACAATATGGCAGAAGTGTTGACGGCTTGTGACATAGTTTTTGGTAAGGCAGGACCAAATTTTTTGTTTGATGTGATGGCGGTGGGTAAGCCGTTTGTGGCTATTACTCATATTGGAGGGCAGGAAGATGGCAATATAGATTTAATTAAAAAGAAAAAGTTGGGTTGGGTGAAAGAAAAAAACGGGGAGGCGGCTAAGTTTTTGTTTGATTATTTGGAGAAACCTGGATATTACAACAAAAAATTTGCAAAAAATATTAAAAGAGAAGGAGAAAACAATAGGAATAGTTTAAAGAAAGTGGAGAGAATGATTAAAAAAACAATCTAGCGAAAGCTGTCCTCGAGGGCTTTTCCACGCAATTTGACGTGGTGGAAAACTGCCCTAAAAACCAAAGGTTTCTAAAGACGCGTTCTCCATTTCAGAAGGTTAGCTAGAAAAAACACCTTCTCGAAGACAGCTTGCGATAGATATATAATTATAACATGATTAGCGTTTCGAAAAAGACAGAATACGGTTTAGCATTTTTGCTATTTTTGTCGAAAAATAAGGGTAAAACAGTGTCTTTAAAGACAGTGTCAAGACGACTGGATTTACCTTATCGTTTTTTGGGTCAGGTGGCGACTGATTTGAAAAATGAAGGCATAGTGGAGAGCAAAGAGGGTAAGGCGGGAGGATATAATTTGGCGGTTGGTTGGCGGGAAAAAAGTATCTATGATTTACTGAAGGCTTTGGGAGAAAACAAGAGATTGGTGAGATGTTTGGGCGCTAAAAGTAATTGCGCCAGAGAGGATGGTTGCAAGATTAAAAAAGTTTGGCAGAGAGTAGAAAAATCTTTTATAGCAGAATTGAAAAAAATAAAACTAGAAGAAATTTAAGTTATTGATTTATAATCGGTTATGATCAAAATAGATAAAAAAATGAGCATGGGTGAGATGGTGCAAAAATGGCCTAATGTGGCAAAGATATTGGCAGAAAAATACCAGATGCATTGTGCCAGTTGTCCCATGGCAAGGATGGAAACATTAGAAGAGGGGGCTCGCGGTCACGGTATGACAAAAAAAGAGATAGAAGCGATGGTGGAGGATTTAAATAAACTAAAGGGAGAGAAGTAGGTTGATGATAGGGTAGATTATTTTACCTAAAGTACCGGTGAAAAAGAGGATAAAGAGAAGGATGGGGCCAAAACGGTTTAGGTCGTCTTCCCAATTAGCGCCAGTATCAACCGGGAGAAGGTTTAGAAATATTTTGGAGCCGTCGAGAGGAGGGAGGGGCAAAAGATTGAAGACAGCCAAGGAAATATTGACCAAAATAATGGGGAAGATAAAGGGGGAAATTTGAGGTAAAAGACGAAGAGATATTTTGAGGACAAAGGCCAAAACAAGATTGCTGGCTGGTCCGGATAAAGCGACTAAAAGCTCGTCTCTTTTGGGGTTTTTGAAATTGTAAGGGTCAATGGGAATGGGTTTACCCCAGCCAAAATGAGCAATAAAAAGCATGAGGGTACCGAGAGGGTCTAAGTGAACCAAAGGATTGAGAGAGAGACGACCGAGAGATCTGGGGGTGGGGTCACCCAGTTGATCGGCAGTAAAGGCGTGGGAAAACTCGTGAATGGTAATGGCGATAATTAGACCTAAAATGAGAAAAGGGTTTGTCATATTTAAAAATAAGGCTTAAGATGTTATAGTATACTCCATGAGAGTTTGTAGTAACTGTGCGAAAAAAACCAGGATCGGTCGAAATCGATCACATGCCCAAAACAGGTCACCGAAGGCCTTTTTGGCTAATATTCAGAAGGTGGCAGGGGAATGGTTGTGTACTAAGTGTATAAAGAAGTCGAAAGTTGAAAGTCGAAAGTCTAAGGTGGAAAGTGAAAAAAAGTGATTTTTATTTAGTGACGATAGTGTAGTATTTTTCAATTTCAGGCCAGAGAGTTTTGGTTTTGCCTTCGATTTGGACGATATTGTCGGGGAACATTTTCATTTTTAAAAGTTTACCTTGTTGGTTTTTGACATAAGTCCAGGCTGTGGGCCAAGGAGAAAGGGCACGAATAAAGCGTTTGATTTTGGGTTTAGACCAGGTCCAATTGATTTGAGCATTGAGTTTGGTAAATTTGGGGAAATAGGTTTTTTTCTGGTGATTTTGGGGAGTGAGTTTGTTGGGGTTTTGAATGTAGTTTTTGAGAATGTTTTCTAGATGGTCGGAAGCCAGATTAAAAGCTTTTTGGTAGAAAGAAGGCGAAGTTTCGTTGTCAGAAATGGCAAAGGGAATTTGAGCAATAATGGGGCCGTGGTCGGGGAGAGCATCGATTTGGAAAAAAGAAACGGCAGATTCGGTTTTACCATTTATTATTTGCCAGGGACCAGGAGTGGCACCGCGGTAAAAAGGCAGAAGTGAAGGGTGAATATTGACGATTTTGAATCGGGGAATATCAATTGTGGTTTGGTTGAAAAAAGGGGGACCATAGGCAACAACCAGAGCCAGATCTGGCTCTAAGCTTCTAAATTTTTTAATAAAGTTTTGATCAAATTGATCGGTTTTGATGAGGGGTAGTTTTAATTTTTTAGCCAAGAGAGAAACGGGGTTTTCTGATATAGATAGATGTCTTCCGATGGCTTTATCGGTTTTGCTAACGACAGAAACGAGGGGAAAATCGGTCAGGGTGGCCAGTTTTTTGAGAATAATAGTGGAATAAGGGGAGGCCCCAAAAAAAACGGTGTTTATTTTCATGATTTTTTTAATTATAGCTTGATTTGATAAAATATGGCATGAGAAAAATTGTGGAGTATCCTCAAAAAATTTTAAGAAAGAAAGCAAGAGTGATAAAAATAGTAGATAAAATTTTTTTGGAAGAAGTAAAAGAGCTTAGGGAAATTTTAGAAAAAAATGAGAATGGAGCCGGTTTGGCGGGGCCTCAAATAGGGGTAAGTAAAAGAATGTTTGCGGTAAAAGACGAAAATAAGATAAAAGTGTTTTTAAATCCCCTGATAAAAAAGAAGATAGGTAAGAGGGTTTATCCAATAATAGAAAAGGAAGATGGAAGAAAGGAGTATTTTTTGGAAGGTTGTCTGTCTTTTCCCAATTTTTTTGGTAGAGTTAAAAGATGGCTAGAAATAGAGGTGGAGTGGCAAGAATTGAAAGGAGATAATTTGGTTGACAAGAAAAAGGTCTTGAAAAATTTTGAGGCAATTGTGTGGCAACACGAAAGAGATCATTTGGATGGAATTTTGTTTATTGATCACATTCGAAAAGACGGGGGCAAGTTTTTTAAAATGGAAGCAGGAGTGATGCAAAAGTGGAAACTAAAGAAGGGTTTCAATTTGATTTAGAAAATCTTGGGCTTCGGTATTTTTGGGATTGATGTCAAGAGCTTTTTGGAAAGAGTCTTTGGCTTGAGAATAACTTTTTTGTTGAAAATAGATCTGGCCGAGGGCAAAATAAGCGTGATCGTAATTGTTTTTAAGGTCAATGGCTTGTTGGTAGAAGGTAATAGCTTGATCGTTTAAACCGGCGGTTTGAAGAAAACGACCGAGGAGATAAAAATTTTTGGGGTCGGTGGGAGCGAGACTGGTGGCTTGATGGAGAGCGTTGATGGCTTGACTAAAATATTTTTTGTCTATGACAGAAAGGAGGTAATACATTTGGGCTCGTTCACGCCAAAAATTGATATTAGCGGGAGAGGAAAAGACAGCTTGGTCAGA
>Ga0210057_1004543_pt1 | contig 18371 bp, 17 predicted proteins | sample CryGeyCG2114_010_2_FD_183968 | JGI IMG/M metagenome (GOLD analysis project Ga0210057, IMG submission 183968) | Groundwater microbial communities from aquifer - Crystal Geyser CG10_big_fil_rev_8/21/14_0.10 (SPAdes) (version 2) | ecosystem: Environmental > Aquatic > Deep subsurface > Groundwater ...
GGCTATTTGTTGATCAGCTTGATTAGCCAGCCAAAAGTAAAAAATAATCGCCCCCAAAAACAAGACCAGGAATAGAATGGCCGTGATCGAGATAATGTTAGCGATCCCTCTTAAAAACTGGAGGGTATTTTTCTCCTGATAGGCTTCTTGAGTCCCCACTGGCAACAAGGAGAGGCTATTATCTTCTCTTTGACCGGCAGCGGCCCGTAAACCGGCTCCTAACAATGCCAAGCTTATGCCTTGATTGGCAAAAAGCTTAAATATATCCGTGGCAAATTTTACCTCCACACCAAAAGTAGTCTTTAAATTTTCCGCAATTGCGGGAGTGGCCGCATTGCCATCTAAAATAATCGTCGAAATTTTAGTTTCTTTTTTTTCAGTCAAATAAAAATTTATCACGCCCCGAATTGCTCGCAAAAGTTCTTCCATCGGCTGGGACGAAAGACTGGCTTCCCTAGCAAGACACGGGAATCCATTGTTTAAGATCGTTGCTGTCAAAATCCAGGGGATATTTTGATCGCCTTTCTCTAAATTGATGACTAAAGTATTTTGGGTTTGCCCAAAAACTCGGCCTACTGAACAAGACTTTGATTCAATCGCAATTGGTGTAATCCCCGCCTTAGCAAAACAATTAAGATAAGCGGTTAAATCAGCTTTTTTAATCGAGGAGAGCATTACTTCTTTTGGCGCATCCTTATTCTTTGCTAATCCTATTTCTTGCCATCCCCAGAAAATTTCTTGGGGCTCGCCCGGAAGAAAATTTAAATAATTCATTTCAATTGTTTCTTTGAGATTTTCACGGGGAATCCCAGGAAAGATCCGGTACATTGTAAAAACACTTGCCTCAGGCAAAGTAACAACCCAATGAGAACCAGAGTAATGAAATTTCCCCAAAAGTTTGACGAGATGATCTAAAAAGGCATTTTCATCTTTTAATAGTCCGTTATTAATTATCCCTGCTGAAAGAGGCTCTTCGACAATACTAACAGGTTTTAAGGTATTATTAACTTTTCCCAAGCGAATCGCTCGAAGAGAAAATTGGCTTATTTCTAAAGCTCCTGCTTGCACTGCCCCTCCACTCCTGAATTCCGCTTCCCGCCTTGGGCGGGAAAGGAAGTTCAGGAAGCCCCGCAGATGACACTCCTGCGTGATTGAACGCAGTTCAATAAGCAGGAAGGAATTGTGCGGGGCAATACATTAATTAATATTCTTCTCTCAATTCCTGGATATTTAAGACTTCATTACTAATACTTACGGTTGCCCTAAGGTTGCGTCTAGATTTTCCGGCAATACCCTTGACATTCAAAATATAGGGCGCATTACCGCTTATCTTGATTGTACAGCTCCCTTCGGCCGTCGTAAAGTTTGAAGGTGTAAAGTCTCCTCGAGACATTTTCATTAAATTATCTTCCAAGCATGTTTCGGCCAAAGTTTTTGCGACTACTGAATCTTTGTTTTTTTGCGAATCGCTTGCTCCTGAAGAAGTAACCACTGCTATTGACACGCCAATGGCAATCGAAGTTGCCGCCACAATCATGACGGCTAAAAGCATTGTTTGACCTTGAAATTTATTTTTTTTCATCATTTCCCCCCCACAAAAACTGAAGTCTCGCAGTCACGGCTAAAATTGGAGTTTTTAAATTTTACTTTGAATTTCAATTTGATCGATTCGGCCTCGCCGTTTTTTACCGAATCAAAAATAAAAGCGTCTGGGCTAACGTGACTGATTTCCACTAAATTGTTGCTTAAGGCTTCGCCTTGATAAAGTATTTGATTATTATTCAATTCAAAGATGATTGGTGCTCCGTTGACAGTTAGATTCAAGGTGTCAGCGGGATATTCTCCAGTGACAGCGCTCGCGTTAGAAATCTCATAAGTTAATCGGTCCAATATTAAAGTAGCATTATAAGCTACTTCGCCGCTACCCGCACTTTGCGTTTTAGCTTGGAGCATTCTCGAAGTTAATTCAATTATTAAAACGGAAACAATCATGGTTATTGCTAGATAAACCATCAGCTCAACTAAAGTCATGCCTGATTTAGATTTAAAATTTATTTTCATTTTTATTTGGCCCAATTAATTCTTATCCAATCAAGCGTCGGGGTATTGGTGCCGTTGGCTTCTAAAATGACTTTATATCTTAAATAATAATTCGCTCCAATCCCAAACCCTTGCCAAATATTTTCACCAGCAGAATAGGTATAGTTATCATTGGCGGCTTCAGTGCCATTCGGCCCGACAAAATTCCAAGTAGCATTGTCTTTATTGGCGGCGAGTTTAAATTTAATTGTCGTGCCAGAAGGAGTCGTGCCTTGCCAAGAAATTTTATTGAAACCGTTGCCAGCAAAGTTACCCAAATTAAAACTCGAGGAAATTAATTCTCCCTGCTGGGCATAAGATGAGCCGGAAAGCAAAAGCTGATAAACCAAATCAACGAAAGTTAGATCCGTAAAGGGATTGCCGCCAGTTGATCTTGTGGCAACAGCATCGGTCCCTTGCCAAGTCAAACCGACATATTCGGGATTGTTAGGAGTAGAAACATCTAAAACATTATAATAGTTCCGGTTATTTGAGCCAGGAGAATAAAACTCGAGCCTGAAAGTATGGTTAGCTAAAAGAGTAATTTGGCTAGCAAAATTGTGGGTTTTCCAAGCTAGCGTCGTCGAAACATCAGTCGGCGCTAGAAACTGTTCATCGGCGAGCACCGAATTATCGTTAAGATCTGTTAGCTTAACTTTTAATGAGTCCGCTGGATTGGGATTTCGGCTTTTCCCGACATATACATTTATTCCGGTTAAGGTTTCTTCAGTTGCAAGCGTAAATTTTTCGCCTTCGATATTATTCTGATAGATGGGGCTAATGGCTGAATTATCATAAGGATTACCTTCGAAAGTTCCATCGGAAAATCTTAAAAGATAAATTGGTTGATAATTGGCAACCTGCCAAGTTCCAGCATAAGTTAAGGAATTGGCATTTGGGTCGGCTTGGCCATTTAAAGGATAAATATTATTTAACGGCGAGCTGGCACGAATCTCGATATATCGACTATTACTTGGTTGTTGACCGGAGTCAAATTCGACCACAAGATGATAAATTTGGCCGGCTACTAGTGGGGCGGCGCTACTTAAGTTTACTGTCAGCCAGCCTGTAGCACTCGTTCGCGCGGTCCCAAAGGCCAGCCAGGTTCCTGAAGGCTGATTGCCAGAATCAGCCTGAAGACCGTAGCGATAAGTGATATTGCCCGAATTGTTTGCGCGGCTGATATAAGCTCTTACCTGATTGACGCTGCCAGATTTTTGGGCGGTAAACCTCATCGAAGCTTTTCTTGTCGCGCTGCTTAAACGATAAAGAATAGTCGGGGTATTGATAATAAAGCTGTTGCCATAGGGGGTCGATCCCGTTTTAGCCAGCTTGATTGATCCTGGTGTCGAATTGTCAATCTGACTTGACGAAAAATAGCGATTTGAGCCTAAAACCCAGTCAAATAAACCAGGATTCCCCGCCCAATCAGTTTGCTCCCAAATATCATTCTGCCATCTGCCAAGATATTCCTCGAGCTTTATTGGCGGCCGATTCTCCCAAGAAACTTGAATCGTGATTTTTTGAGTGCTTGGGTCTTCACGGGCTGGGGTAAAAATTTGTTCAATTTCGCCAGCGCCGTTTAAGCCGGTCCGAGAAATATTATTAATAACAATTGACCTGTTGAAATTGGTCCCATTAAGAGGAACTGTTTGGCTATCAGTAGCCAGTACCCATTTGCCAGTCTCTATCGTCAGGTGATAAGGATTATCTTCTCCTTTGTTGGCCGTGCCTAAAGGACGGTAAATATTATTCCAATTTTCCTCTTTCAGCGCTTTGAGGCCGGCAAGGGTTTCTTTGGCTAAATCCTCGGCCGTTTCTTTTTTCCAAGCCTCTTGTGGGCTGGTAGTTGCGACCATAAAAAGAGGTGTTATCGCCGCTAAAATAACGGCTAAAACGCCTAAGCTAATAATGGTTTCAACTAATAATTGTCCTCGCAGTTTTTTCATCAGTAATTAATACTACCTTGGCTATTTATAACAATTTGTTGAGTGCCGCTACCATCAGAAAGGTTAATAACTCCCGGTTGATCGGTTACACCAGTTCTTTTGGTAAATAAAATATCATTACCGCCTTGGGCAAGAACCACATTGCAGGTGATATTATCGCCCAATAGTTTTAATTTGTTCTGACTATCATCTGGATTAAAACCACTCCCATTTGAGGCAAAAATAATGATTTTATTGGTTTCAAAATGCACGCCCCAATTTTGATCATCAATTACTGCTCGCGAATTTGTTTGGGCTTCTCTCAGGGCGGCAACCACCGTCGTTTTTGCCTGGTCGATATTGGCAGCTCCGCCAATTGATCGAAGATTAAAAATCGCCAGCCCCGTTAAAATCAACATCACCGAGATAACAATTAGTAGCTCAATTAGGGTGACTGCTTTATGCATAATGAAACTCAAAGTTTAAAACTTAAATGTTAAATGAACATTAAAAAATTAAAAGGATTAATTCTTTGTTCTTTTTAGTTGTTGTTTTAAGTTTTGCCATTTTAGCTTTAAGTTTAAAACGTTCCTATCAACTGATAAATCGGCACGACAACAGAAATGGCCATGCCGCCGATCAAGAGCCCTACAATTACTAATAATATTGGCTCAATTAGGCTCGTCATAGATTTTAAGGCATTATCTGTTTGTTCTTCATAAAAATCAGCTAAGCTAATTAAAAGTTCGGCTAAATTGCCGGTTTTTTCACCAACATTAATTACGGAAATTAAAAGTCCGGAAAAATATTCTTCTTTGCCGCGAAAGGCATTGGCTAAGGAGACACCTTTAATAATTTTTTCTTTTGCCTCAGAAATCAATTTCTGATAATGCACTAAACTCATGCCCGAAGCAGTTATTTCCAGCGTTTTAGCGATCGGAATCCCACTGGCTAAAAGTTCGCCGGTTGTGCGGCAGAATCTCGTCATTTCAATTTGGCGAAATAATTTTGAGGTGATCGGTATTCGAAACAAGAGATTCGAAAAGAATTTTTTCACTCGAGAAATTCTTAAAATCAAACCGGCTCCGATAATGATTATCACGAGGACTGCGATAGTTAAAATCGGGCTCCGCGAGGCAACTGATGAGAGGGCGAAAAGAACTTTAGTTGTAAATGGCAATTTGAAGCTTGAGCCGGAAAATACGGCCGCCAATTTTGGGACCACAAAAGTAATAATTAAAACAAGCACGCCAACAACTCCACCGATTAGAACAAAAGGATAAATTAAGGCGCCTTTGATCTTGGCAACAAGCGAATATTCTTTTTTAAGCTGCGTTGCCAGTCGCCGCAAAGTTTCTTCGGTTTTTCCGGAGGCTTCACCAGCCTTGATCATATTAATAAAGATATCATTAAAATCATCCTTATAATTTTTGAGTCCTTCGCTCAAGGGCTGGCCATTTTCCACCGCGAATTTTAAATCGCCTAAAATAGTTTTAAAACGTGGATTTTCTGATTCCTCTGCCAAAACACTTAACGCCTCGCTCAAATTGACACCCGCCTTGATCATTGTCCCTAAATTTTCGGCAAAATTGATTTTATCAAGATATGAAAGTTTCTTTCCAAAAAGAGCGCTTTTTTGAAAGCGTTTTTTTTGTTCTTTGACCGAGACAACTAATAAATTTTCCGATTTTAGATAGTCAATCACTGTCTCGCGATCTAAAGCCTCCATTTCTCCCTTTTTCAAATTGCCGTTCGCTTCCGCGGCAGTGTAGCTATAAAAAGGCAAACGCGCTCCTTTCAGTCGCTTAAACTCAAAATGCAAAAATCAAAATGTAAGAAGAAAACACTATTAATATTTTAAATTTTAAATTGTCATTTTGAGATTTGAGATTTGAACTTTGATTTATTCTCTTGTCACTCTCAATACTTCCTCAATCGTGGTCAGGCCACCCTCCACTTTCCTAAATCCATCTTCGAGTAAGGTGTCCATCTTTTCTTCTAAGGCCTGGGCTTTAATCTTTTCGGCTGAAGCTCGACTAATGATTAAGTTCTGAATTTGAGAGTTAACTTTTAAAATCTCGAAAATGCCAATTCTGCCCTTATAGCCAGAGCCGCCACAAGTATCACAGCCTTTGCCAGTATAAAGTTGGGTTGGTAGGGCAATATTTTCTTTCGTTATCCCCTTAATCTCCTGTTCTAATCTTTTTTTATCCTCCTCTGATCGTTTGAGAGAGGAAACACAATTAGTACAGATTTTTCTCACTAATCTTTGGGCGATAACGATATTAAGGGTAGAGGCTAATAAAAATGGTTCCACGCCAATATCTAAAAGCCTAGGGATAGCTGTGGCCGCGTCGTTAGTGTGCAAGGTGCTTAAAAGTAAATGCCCAGTTAAAGCCGAATGAACCGCCATTTCGGCTGTTTCTTTGTCACGAATTTCACCCACCATTAAAATATCTGGGTCTTGACGGAGTAGGCTTCTTAGGCCTTCGGCGAAATTCAGACCAATTTTGGGATTAACCTGAATTTGATTGACGCGTTTGATATCATATTCAATCGGGTCTTCCACGGTCGAGATATTGACTTCGGGACGGTTTAGAATATGCAATATTGTATACAAAGTCGTGGTTTTACCAGAACCAGTCGGACCCGTGGATAAAATCATTCCATGCGGCTCTCGAATCGCGCTCTGGATGATTTTCAGATCATCTTTACCAAAGCCAAGCTCCTCGAGTGTTAAAAAGCGTTCAGCCTCATCCAAAAGACGGATGGCCACTTTCTCGCCGTAAAAAGCGGGGATGATCGAAATACGCATCGCCGTATGATGATTATCTGCCTCAAAGCGAAACCGACCATCTTGAGGAAGACGATGTTCGTCAATTCTTAGATTTGAGAGAATTTTTATTCTGGCTACCAAAGCTGGATGAATATTTGTCGGCAGCGTAATCATATCTTTGAGGACGCCGTCGACGCGAAATCTTACCACAAAATCCTTCGGTAAGCGTTCTAAATGAATATCGGAGGCCCGTTCGGCGATCGCATATTCGATAATTGTATCTAAAATATTAATCACCGGCATGTCTTGAGCCATCTGGGCTTCATCAAGACCGCCGGTGGCGGATTTTTTTAAATTTTCCTGGATAATTCTGGCAAAATCAGTCTCAATTGATTTTTTATAGATTCCCAGGGCCTCCCGGATATCCGAACTGGTCGCAATATAAGGAATGGCCCTAAGCCCTGTTTGCTTTTCAACATAATTGATGGCTTCAATATCGCCAGGATCCTCCATCGCTAGCTTCACCGCGTCTTTTTCTTTGCCAAAAATGATTATCTTTTTAATCTTAGCCACATTTTCTGGGATCATTTTCGCGTCTTCTTCGGCAATTTTTAGTTTTTTAAGCGAAACAAACTCCATCCCAAAATAATCAGCTAAAATTTCGGCGAGATATTCTTCGGAAATATCGCCGTGCTCGATTAAGACATCGGCCACATTACGATCAGTACTTTCCGCTTCTTTTAAAGCAGAATTAAACTGTTTTTCATCAACAAAGCCAGAGGAAATCAAAGCCTTTTTTAATTCTTCTTGGGTGATGTGAAGCATGTCAAATGAGTTTTAATTTTGCTAAAAATTCATAATAAAAATTAAAGTTATTTAATATCAGGATGATGATCGCTAGAATTAGAAGATATGGTGAAATTGCCAAACGTTCATTTTTCTTGAGAAGTTTTTCCCCAAGCTGAATGAAAATCATTAAAACAAAAGTCCCAGCCAAAAGCACGAAAACATTTGGATAACCAACGACTAAAGTCGTCAAAAAAATTATATAGAGGTCAATTTTCTCGATAAGCGGCTGGCGGTAGAAACGGAAAGCTAAAAAACCAACAATTAACATGATTAAGGCGACTAATAAAGCTTCACCATAAGGGAAAATAAAACTTAAAGCGGTGCTTTTCAAATAAGCATGATCTTGTAATAAATATGGGCCTAGGGTTGATTGTTTAATTTGGAAGTATGCCCAAACTAGCTTAGCGATAAGCTGCAATATTAAAATAACTAAGATTGAGACTAAAGCGGATTTAGCCGTCTTCAAAGATAAATTTTGCTTCGCAACTTTTAAAACTAATCTCTTGAATAACAAAAATAGAACTACAATTTCAAACACAAAGGGTATTACAAGAATTAGCCACCCTGCTAAAGTCATTGCCCCTCCCTATACCAAGTTTTGGATACCAAAACTTGGTCGGGCGGCCCGCCTATGGCGGGCTTAGCCCATATTAAAAACTATATATAACCTTTTTTTATGCACCTAAAATCGTCAGGTCCGTGCCCACTTCATAGCGATCAAGGTTGTTGCCGCCGTCAGTACCATGCTTTGAGGTATTATCGGGATTTGATTCAAATACACAATCAAGCTCATAAGTTTTGGCAAGCTCGTTGACGCCAAATCGATAGGTTGAATCTTTCGGATCAAGCGGCAAAGAGGAAATTGGCGCGCCAGATGTGACAAGCGTAAAATTGACTGGCACCCAACCTGTGCCATCATTCTTCTTTTCATCGTTATCATTGACGAGTGGATCATTGGAAACATAAGTCACGCCTCCCAAACCAGTGAAATCTTGACCGTCCGCCAGATAGAGATTGAGTGCCGTCGCCAAGCTCGTCAAGTCCGACATCCGTTGCGAATCACGAGATTTTTCCATGATTCTGGCGGGATTGATTGTTAAAACCACAATTATTGCCAAGATGGCAATAATGGCGATAACAATTAAAAGTTCAATGAGCGTAAATCCCCGTTCCTTAAAATCTTTTGTCAAAACACCTCCTTTCGAAAAATTTGCTAATCATAATAATTATTTATCAAATTCGATGGTTGGAAGTGTCTTATTTAAAAACACTCGTCATGGGCATCACCGTAAATTCATTGGTTTGCACCGATTTTTCGCCAAAAGTGGCCTTAATGTAGCCGTTTGCCCCCTTCTCCGAAGTCCCTGGTAACGCCGTCGTGCCGGTAGCGGTTCTGAATAAACCAAAGTTGGTGATCGTCCCAATTTTTTGCCATTGCCCGGTCTTGGTGGTGATGACCTCCCATTTAATTTGGGGGCTGGCGGTGACTTCTTTGGTCGTGCCGTCAGAATAAGTCGCGTAGGCGCTAAAATAGATATTATTGCCGCTAAAAACCACCGTATTTCCTGATAAATTAATCCCCGGCGAACTGGGCGTGATTTTTAAGGACGAGATCGTGACTGAAGGCGTGGGCGTCGACGTCGGCGTTGGTGTCGCCGTTACCCCGGTTTTCGGAGTCGGCGTGGGCTTTGCGAGCGTCGCCGAGCTGGAAATAAGTTTATCTTCATCAACCGCCTTAGCCACCAGGACAGGATTCATCCAGCTATTACGGTAATTATAAAGATAGACATATACCGCGCCTCGGATTGTCTGATTCTCAAAATTAATATAACGGGGCACTTCCGCCGGAATATTGAGAGTGACACTCGAATTTGGTTTAACTTGATTGAGCATCATTTCAAAATTAGGATATTTTAGTAACCAATTGACTGTGCCAATTTGGCCATTGAGGCCATAAGATTTATAATAGGTATTGGTTAAAATATCCCGAGTGAGAAAGATTTTCCCAGTGGCGAGATAGCCAATAATCTTCAAGCGCAGATCTTCGGGATTGGCCTTAATTTGATAGCGGTCCATCAGCGAAATGACAATTTGATTCATCTCTGCTTGAGACGTCACTTGCTGATCATTGTAGGAAAAATCAATTTTGTAGTTTAAGAGATCGCCGGCTTTCACCTCCTCAACGCCATCACTAATGTTAACCTGCAAACGACTATCGCCATAAAGCGTCCATTTTTCGGCTGCATCGGCCGAAATTTTACCATTTTGGCTTGAAATAACCATCGCGATTAGACCAATAATGGCGATGCCGACAATAATGCCCATGATGAGCCAAAATCTTTTAGTTTGAATGCGTGGCAATTTCCACTCCTTTCTTGCCCCGCATACGACGCTTCTGCGTGATTGAACGTAGTTCAATAAGCAGAAAGGAGTTGTGCGGGGTCGCTACTTATTTATCTAATCTATTTATTTTCCCTCTCTCTCAAAAAGTTCTCAACCTTTTGCACCACTTGTTGAGGGGTGACATCAGTTTTGACTAAATAGTCAATCGCACCGAGCTTAAAACACTCAAAAACGGCATCTTCTTGGCCAAAGTTAGTCAAAAGTATCACCGGGGTGGTAAAAGTTTGCGGCTGGCTACGTAATTTTTTAAATAAGGCCAGGCCGTCGAGTTTCGGCAGCATGATATCTAGCAAAATCAGATCTGGTTTTTCCTTAGTCGCCTTAGCTAATCCTTCGAGCCCATCATAGGCAAGCACCACTTCGTATTCATCGGAAATGAATTTGCGTTCGTACATTTTCGCCAGCGTCACATCATCCTCAATTAAAACAATCTTGGCCTTGGCCATTTAGTTCCTCTGGACTAATTATAAACAAAAAGCAACGTCAACACAAGAAAAAGGGTTGAAAGGATATTAAGGCACTTTGATGGTCACTTGCGATGCCCCGGAATAATCGCCAGCGCGGTTCATCAGTAAAACTTTGTATTTGTAAGTGAAAGTCTGCCCGGGAAAAACGGTCTTATCATAAAACATCCCCAAATCACTGGCTTCTTCCATACCTTGCTCGGGCGGATCTTGAACATAAACTAAGCTCCAATCAGCCGTTTTGGGATCGTAGCGCCAAACCTCGTAGCCAAAATCAAAACCGGCATTCGGATCTGAAGGAAAGTTCCATTGCAGATATACCGATGGATACGGGCTGGTGCCAGAAAGCTTGGCATTGAAAGCGATAAATGCCGCCGCGATTACGCGAGAGGTGATATAACTGTCGTTGGTTGTGCCGTTGGCATTCAAATAAGGATAGCTATCTGGTTTATTAGTGGTTACGCCGGCATTGGTTAAGATCTTTTTGAAAATTGAAACGTTAAGCCGTGAGCCCGGGTTAAAATAGCCTGCGGGTGTCGTAGGAGCAAAAGGGGTGCCATTAAAATAGCCCGCTTCAGCCGCGGCCTCAATCTGCGAACAGGCCCAGGCGTAATTACTGGAAGAAGTAATATCTTTATAAACCATGCCCGAACAGCCAGAAACTGAAATACCTTTTAATCTTAAAATGTAAAAAGCGACTTGTTCATTGAAAATGGGCACATCTGGAGTAAAATTGATCTTGGCGACATTTGCTCCCGGTGTATTTACAATTAATCCATTGGCGTCATACATAATCGGCGCCATAATCGGTTCGTTTTTACCGACGCCATAGATATATTTGGTGACGGCATCGACATATGATTGCGCCCAGTGGTTTTGAGCCATATCATCGGCCGCCGAAGGCAAAGTAGCGGTTAAATTTATTGGGTTAGGCAAAACATCAGCCCGGCCGAAAAGCTTACCTTTTCTATACGCGATAAACCCGCCGGCCGCCAAAACCAGCACCAAGCACCCGATAACCCCTAATTGTACTAATCTTTTCTTGGTCATTTTTTATTGTTTAATATCTCCTTAACTTTCAAAACAAATTCTTCGGCTTTTTCGACCATACTGCTTGCCGACTCTCGAGAGAATCGGTCATAATAATCGGCATTTTCTCTTAAAATTTTGGCTCGCTGGAGCGCTTCGACAATCCGATAATCAAGCAATTTTTCCTTAACAAATAATTCTTTAATCGCAATTATCAAACATTGATGACTTCTTTCTCGATAATTTCTGCTGTAAAGCAAGGCCCTGGCGGCATGAAACATCGCATAATAGACTTGGATGGTTGTCCATTTAAAATCTTTTTGTTTGAAGGTCGCCTTCGCTCTATGCAAATCGCCATTAGCGGTCAATAATTCCTTTTTGGCCAATATTTTGCCGCGATCAAACTTTCGTATCTTTTGCTTGTTCAAACATTCCTGAAATTCAGACATTTTTTTCCTCTTTTTCGAATAAAATAATTCCCCGCTCGATTTCCTGCCAAAGCGTTTCGTTCTCGCTGATTAATTTTTCTTGTTCGAACGGGTTTTTTATGATAACCTGGATTTTGTTTTTAATGGCCGATTTATCGATAATTTTCTCGATTTTTTTGGGATTATCGGCCACAATAAAAAGATCATAATCGCTTTCGTTGATATTGGTGCCTTCGGCCGAACTGCCAAAGAGAATTATTTTTATCGACCTGGATTTGATATTAATAATTAAGGGCTGAAGATATATGAGGTTGGATAGGATTTTCAGTTCTCGAACGATGGCATTTTTAAGATTGATTTTATAAAAATTCATTCTCCCTTTTGTTTGTTTTTCAAATAAATTAAGATCGCCCAGTTCTTTCAAAACCTGGTTGGCGCCGCCGACGCTAACCTTGGCGAGTTTGGCAATTTCCCGTTCATAAAACTGCTTATCTGGATATTTAATCATAAGCTTTAAGATTTTCTGCCCAGTTGTGGTGAAAAATGTCTCTTCTAATTCATTCATTTGAACTCAAGTTCATTTTATTGAATTATATGAGGATTGTCAAGGCCGCCGGCGGCCAAAACCACCACCAGCCCCGCCACAATTCCCAGTTGTACTAATTTGCGCTTGGTCATTTTAATGATTCACGAAATCTTTCCCCCAAATAAGATGCTTAATCATACCTTTACTATTATATGCATCCCCTGCGGCATAATATGCGGTCGTCGGATTTGCGGATCTAACCGCTAATGTCTGCTTGACACTATAATCACTCATAAACTGATTCAGCCATCCAAGCCAAGATTGAGGGGTGGAGAAAACATCAGGATTACCGTATCCTATCTCTTTAAGCCAGTCTGGCCGATCCATTTTCATCGCTCTCGTTAACCCTTCATAATCTTCAGTATCAAATATCTTTTGAAGCATCTGTCGTGCCGCATCTTTACTTATTCCCTGCCTTTCTGCTAATGCCGGGACAATGTCTCTTTCAAAGAAAATAGCAGCGGGCCGCGAAATCTTTCCAGATTTTCCACCATTTGCTACAAACGTTTGTATCCTGTCGAACTCAGCCCAAGCCTCGTCGAGGCCGTTCATTTCTCTCATTCTTTCCTCAGCATTAATACCAAGTTTGCTTAAAACACGCGCCCTCTTAGCATGAGTAAGCTCGTGCATAGTTGCTTCCAACATTGATTTGCCTTCAATGGCTTTATCAGTGATTGTAATGCTGTCTTTGCCAAAATCGTACCAACCTATCCACTCGGCGTCTTGGCCTAATTCTTCGACCGCTTTTTCGTAGGTTGTAACCTTAAAACGCTTCCCAATAATTTCCACAAAATCCTTACCTAAATTCGGAAGATATTTAGCGTGAGTTTTAGCAATCATCGCCGCGGCATCCTGAATCTTCTCCATAGTGTTATACAGGTCCGCGGTTTTGGTTACCGCTTTTGAATATTGGAATATATGAGCTAACAAATCGCCACTTACCGCCAGTGATTCACTACCAATTTTTATCGTCATCCCCAGCACTGGTCTGGCGGCCTTCATAAGAAAAGTGCCACCGACCTTTGCTATCTTTGGCGCGCCGATATTTAAGGCGACCAAGGCTCCATCTACCGACAACATATAATTTCTAGCAAAATAGGCGCTTTTGCCGGGGTGTTTTTGGATGAAAGCCAAAACTTTATTTTGATAAAACAGAGCTTCATTTAAGTAATCGACTTCGCTGCATGAATTACTGGCATTACCGCGACATTTTAAAGATGTTGCCTGCTTGGTTGTATCCCAGCTGGCTTTTGTGCGATAGCCCATCGCTTTAAATTCCGTCATCCGACGAGTATTATAAATTTCATCAAGTGAGGCGCTCGGAATTTCTGACTTCGGTCTTAACGATAATATCGGGAAACCATCGGCTGTCGTGCTGGTTTGTTTAAAAGCTAAGGTTCGGATAGTCGTATCGCCCGAAAGCAGCCAATCTGCACCCTAGCCCCTAAATTCCGGAAAAACGCCTCCGAGATTAGAAACAAACATTTTAAGAGTTAACTCCATCACGCCGTAATTTTGAGAACTATCATCGTTGGCTTGATAAATCCAGACATTAGGAGCCCCGGGATTATTGACCGTCGGTTTTTCCTCAAACCACATCACCACCTTTTTAATCACGTGGGGATATTCACTAAATTTCGTATTTAATAAATATTGGCGGCGCTGATATGGGTCGACAATTTTAAAATAACCACCACTATCAAGTTGAGTCATAATGGAAGCGATTGCGCCCATCGATAAACAATCAGAAGTAAATCCATTAGGTGCTAAATTACCATCTCTGACACAAGTCTCGGGCGCGTTGGTTCGCCAGTTTATTAAAAATCCATTGAGAGCTTTTTGGTAAGTTTTGTAATATCTTTTGGATGGACCGGCAGCTTGAGTATTACCAGAAGGAATTACAAAAGTAAAAATAATTACGATAAGTAAGATTGTGTTTAGAATTTTTTTCATTGTTTAACAAGCCCAGAAAAATTAATTGTGTTATTACCGTAAACCGGTGAAATTATTTGTACATTTAAATTCGGCGATTCGTATTGATTGCCGTTTTGATCAAAAATCTCAACATCATACGTTGTGGCATCTAAACCATTGTCTGTGTAAGTGCCGTCAGAATTTATTTTAATAATGTCATCTTCTAGAACCAGGTAACCGTTGGAAAGTGGGTTGCCCGATGCATCCGTCACTTTACCGGAGATATTACTCGTATAAATAACAGGGGTATGAAAAGATAGGCAATTACTTGTTCCTTTGCCAGAAGAGTTAATAGCATAAGATCGATAAGAATAATCCGTATCCGGGTTCAGACCGCTGACATCAAGCGAAAAGACGCCGGTATTGTAAGGCCCTGGTGTTTGTTTTGGATTTTGGATGGCGCTGCCGGCGCAGGCATTACCATTGTAAAGATAAAATCCTCGTTCAGTTGGTTGAGTCAGACCGATATTGGTGATATTGCCATTTAAGGTCGCTTTGGTACCATCATCAGCGAGAGATGGTTGTTGGGCGGTAACAGTTGGATTAGCCGTCAAAGTTTGGAAAGATTTACATAAACTAATACCCTCCAGAGGATTTTTAGCGTAAGCCTTGTAGGAATAAGTCGTATTCGGGGTAAGATTGAAGATCTTCGTCAAATACACCCCGGTTATGGCAGAGCCTGTTACTTTAGGATTTCGAATAACGCTACCAGAACAGGAACTGCCACTGTAAAGATAAATACCTCGTTCAGTTGCTGGAGGATTACCCATACTGATTATATTGGTTTTTATAGTAACGCTTGTCCACTGAATCTCGGAAGCTGGATCAGCGGTAATGGTTGGAATAAAAGCTTTGCTAATATAGACGGCCGCTTGAGCGCGAGTGAGATTTTCGGTTGGATGGAAAGTGCCATCAGAATAACCGCTAATAATTCCCTTTTTGGCCAAATATTCAATATATTTGTATGCCCAATAAGATGTTCCGACATCTTTAAAAGTTGGGGTTGTCGGTCCGGCTGGAACTTTCGAATCGCCGCCGGCAATTGCCCGGGCGATTAAAACTGCCATTTGATCGCGGGTAACATTGATGGTTGGTCGGAAAGTGCCGTCTGAATACCCCGAAATAATCCCTTTTGCTTTGACATATTCAATATATTTAAAAGCCCAGTAATTTGTCGCTACGTCTTTGAAGCTGGCAATGGTTGGGCCGGCTGGGACTTTGCTGTCGCCGCCAGCCAATGCTCTTGCCAAAAAAACTGCCGCCTGGTCCCGAGTGACTACCTGCTCTGGCCTAAAAGTGCCGTCAGAATACCCTTGGATAATGCCAGCGTGATTGGCAGCTTCAATTTGAGAGTAAACCCAGTAAGTCGGCGGCACATCGGAAAAAGTTTGGCCAGCAATTGTCGCCGCGCTCGAAAATAGCTTGCCGGATTTTACCTGCCAGCCAAAAACGCCGAGACAAATTAAAACCATTACCCCAAAGAAAACGAGGATCACTTTTTTTCTCGCCGAAATTTCTGACCAAAACATTTCCCCTCTTTGTTTTAATATAGCAATTTCTACGCCATTGGCAAACTAAAATGAAAAGTCGAACCTTTGCCCTCTTCTGATTGGACACTAATCTTCCCGCCCATCATCTCCACCAGTTTTTTGGTAATCCAAAGGCCTAGCCCGGTGCCGGTAATCATTCGGGTTTTTTCGTTCTTGACCCGATAAAACTTCTCAAAAAGCCGTTTTTGGGCTTCTTGACTCATTCCCAGACCAGTATCTTGAACAGTGGTGACAATCTCTTTTTCCTGCTTCGTCGCCGTTACCACCACCGATCCTTGCTCGGTATACCCCCGCACCAAATCTTTTGGTGAGGGGGTATATTTAATGGCATTGCCGATAAGATTAATTAATACTTGCCGCACTCTTTCCGGATCAGCTTTCACTTGAGGAAGGCTGGTTTTTTCATATTTAAGGGCAATTTTTTTATCCTTTGCCTGAATTGATAGTTCGCCAACGACATCAGTAATTAATTTATCCAAGTCCATGGGCACGGGTCTAATTTCAATTCTCCCTTGCTCAATTCGACCAACATTTAGTAAGTCATCGACTAAATCAGCCAGGCGCTGGTTGATTTTGACAATTTCTTCAATCGTTTCTTCGGTTTCCGGGCCGACTCTGCCGGTATCTCCCTCTAAAATCATGTCCAAATAACCTTTGATGCCCGTAATTGGGGTTCGAAGTTCATGGGTAGCAATGGAGATAAGTTCATGCTTCATTTGTTCTACCTGAAGTTCTTCGCTAATGTCTCTAAAAACGATAATGCCGCCGATCACTTTATCATCGGCATCGCGGGTGGCGGCACAGGAAAGCCAGGCGGGAAAAAATTCGTTGTTACGTTTTTTTAAATAAATCTCATCAAGGGTGACTGGTTTACCGTCAGCAAGAACTTTTTTCATCGGACGGTCTTGCTCGGGAACGGGATTATTTTGCTTGTCGGCGAATTGCAAAATCTCATTCGGCGATTTTGATAAAACTTCCTCTTCAAGATAGCCGGTGATATATTCGCCAGTAGTGTTGAGCATAATTATTTTTTCATTTTGGTCAAAAGCCATCACGCCCTCGCCGATAGAAGAAAGGAGGGCATCATCTTTTTTCCGCTCTTCTTCAATTTCTTGATACATATAAGAAGAATTAACCACGACGGCCGCCTGCGAAGAAAGAATAGCGAATAGTCTTAGATCTTCCTCAACAAAATTATTTGGATTTTTGGAAAAAACATGGATCACCCCCAGTGTTTGTGACTTCACTTTCAAAGGGGCGGCTAAAATACTTTTAACATTCGGTATCCCTGCTCTCGCTAAGACCGCTGCGGTTGGCTGGTCGATTTCGTTCATCGCGAGCGGCACTCCTTTGCAAAAAACCTGGCCAGTTAAGCCTTCGTCAGACCGCAGTCGAAAATCTCTAATTTGCCCCGGCGTTAGCCCAACTGCCGGCGAAGCAGCATGGAGCAGTCGATCTTGATGATTAAATAAAGTCAAAACCCCTAAATCAGACTTGAGCATTTTGACAATCAACTCAATTATCGATGATAAAGTTTCTTCAAAATTAAATAATGTCGTAATACTTTTTGAAAGTTCATTTAAAGCCGCCAGTTCCGCCATCCTTTTACGATTTTCCTCTAGGAGTTCGGTTGAACGAATACTGACAATCGCAATCGCTGCTTGATTGGCAATTGTCTGAAATAAACTCAAGTCTTTATCGGAAAAATTACGTTCCTTACGCGTAAAAACACTCATGACGCCGATAATTTGATCGCGGGCCATCATTGGGACTGTTACCAGCGAGTGCATGGTCGCCGCCAAGGTCTTGGAGGCAATTTTTCCTTTGGCAATATCAGTAATGACTGTTGGCTTGCCCGATTTCACCACCCCCCAAGAAACTCCGCCTTTAGCTGAAGGAATCGGCGGTTCTTTCATAATTTCTTCGCCCATTCCTCGGGCCACGCGGCGGACTAAAAAATCACCTTCCAAAGTCATTAAAGTCCCAGCGTCACACTTAAGCGTTTTTAAAACAATATCTAATAAAGGCTCCCAAAGACTTGGTAGGTCATAGGCCTGGGTACTAATTTTGGAGATCGCGTAGAGCGTATCGAGCACGACCTTGCTCTCATCCTCCATTTTCCTCCCTTAATCCCGCCATTCGGCGGGATCGGGCGGCCCCGCCTTGGCGGGGCTTAGCCTTTCATTTTACTTGGACAAAACTTTTTCTATTGTGTTAATAACATCTTTGAGGCTGGCTTTATATTTTAGTAAGTAATTTTCCACCCCCAAGCGCCTGGCCTCTTCAATAAAAATTTTCGAAAGAT
>Ga0210057_1004544_pt1 | contig 18368 bp, 17 predicted proteins | sample CryGeyCG2114_010_2_FD_183968 | JGI IMG/M metagenome (GOLD analysis project Ga0210057, IMG submission 183968) | Groundwater microbial communities from aquifer - Crystal Geyser CG10_big_fil_rev_8/21/14_0.10 (SPAdes) (version 2) | ecosystem: Environmental > Aquatic > Deep subsurface > Groundwater ...
GCAAACTCGCTGACCCAGAGTTTATGAAACAACTGGGTACAACAATTGATAATTTAGATCAACCGGCTGTCATGGTGCGGATAAAATTCAGAGCTTTCTATCTCTGGTTAGATAATACTTACAACCGAGAAATGATTATGGATATTCTCAAAAATGGCATCCAAACTTTCCATTTCAATTTGCCTAGTAGTTATGATTCTACTCAACGACTAGATACCGGTATAAATTTCAACCCGATGTATAACAATCAGGGTTGGCGTGATTTTACCTTTGATGGTTCAATTGGATTTTTAGATAGTATGGGCGATATCGATAATTTGATATCGGTTGATGCTCTAACTTCTAATACCAAAAGTTTTACTTATTTGGACCAGTTGAAGGTGCCTTATTCTAATTTTATTGTCAGCGGTACAAACGTAATTGAAACCGTGGCCTTCGAAGATGTTGGCCCCGACTTAACAATTACGCCCTTTGCCAATGAGAATGGATTTATTACTCTAAAGATTGAGCAAGCCAAATCTGGAGAATTAGCGGCGCTACTTGAGAAGACTCAAAGACCGACCTTCAAAAAAGGTAATTTCACCACAGAGTTCACTGTTCGTGATGGTGTACCTTATGTTGGTGTTATCGCTATGTCAGATCGATTTCATTCGATTGACCGCGGAATCCCTGGTGTCAATAGAATTCCGATTCTTAAATCATTGACCAGTTCGATGGCAATTGAAAAAAATCGTAGTGAATTAATTATTCTAATTGAGGCTCGAGTTATGCCTCGTGATTCATCGGTTGGTACTATTACCACTGATAACCCCATAAAAAAATATCATAAATAAACTTCAAGCCCCACCTAGTTGGGGCTATTTTTTTACTCAAAAATAAAAACCCCGTTTATTTAAACGGGGGATATTTTTATATCTTATTAGTACCTAGTCGCACCGCAGAAAACGTTATTTCGCACCGCGGAAAACAAATAGTCACAAATTTACGATGATTTCTAGCATCACCAGGGTTAATAATCATCACATCTTGTTGTTCTTCAAAAAGAGCATCATGAATACCGCCACAAATCACGATATCAATATGATGATGATGTTTTAACTCTTCACGAATCAATTTAATCATCTCAACTTCAGTCTGGCCATGTAAATCAATTCCTAAATTGTGTTGGATTAAAAAGTAATGACTACAAATTTCCAAAATTGGATTATCATTAGAAATTAAATGCCAATTATTGAGCTCCTGAAGATTATTTTTAACTAATGGTGAAAGACTATAGTAAACATGAAAGTCAGCTAATTCTGAGCGACCAATATCGCTAGTTCTAAGACCACCACCAACAATCACTATTGAAACGTCTCGTTCATGAAACTCTATAGCCAATTGTTGCCAAAATTGACTATCTCGTTCAGAAATATTACCAGTGTCAGAAATAATCCCTACAGTTTGTGACTGAGTAGCAGTAGTGGTTTGAGATAATCTGGTAAAAACTATTTCGCCTTTAGCAGTATTAACTACAGCGTATTCATGCTCATAAAATAAAGGAATGACCGCTCCCGGATTGATCCAGGAAAAACCATTTCTTTGAATTAAAAATTGATGGTGAGTATGGCCAGTGAAAATATATCTGACGCCTTCATAAACTTGATTAAGAATTTCAATAAACTCATTAAATTTTTGACCATTCATCAAAACATCAGTCGAACGTTCATGGCCAGCATAAATTACCACTTCGCCTAAATTAACTATGCGATTAGCAATCGCTAATTTGCTAGCAATAATATTTTCCATCACATTTTGCGCTTTATCCGCTGGACTAATCATACTATTACCCGGTCTAGTAAAAACCCAACCAGAAGGCGGAAAAGAAAACTGGCGATCAAATTGTTGTTGGTTAGTCAAAACACAAACTACCGGTAAACCACAAAACAAATTAATATCCAAATGCTGTGATTCAATATCACCAGTATGAATAATTACTTCAGCCCCTCTTTTTTTTAAATCTGCGGAGACTTTTTTAATAATATTCGCCTCAACTTCGTGGGTATCACCCATTATACCTAAGATCATCAGATTACCCTTTCTGATTAAGTTTTAAAGTACTAAACTTATTTTTACCTTATGATTTTTTTAATAAATTGTCAATATAATTAAAATAACAACCAGGTTCCTTAAGAGTTTTTAAAATGATATAATCTTTACATGAATAAAAACAAACAAAAACTTATAGTGATTGATGGTAACGCTCTAGTCCATCGCGCCTTTCACGCCATCCCACCACTCACCAATAAAGACGGGATGATGGTCAATGCTGTTTATGGTTTCACTGCTATTCTTCTAAAAGTCTTAAAAGATTTAAAGCCAGATTATGTCTGTGCCACTTTTGATTTGAAAGGCAAAACCTTTAGACATAAAGAGTTTGAAGCTTATAAAGCCACCAGGACCAAGGCACCAGATGAATTATATGCTCAATTACCACTGGTTAAAGAAGTTTTAAAATCATTTAATATTCCAATTTTTGAGGAGTCAGGTTTTGAGGCTGACGATTTGATTGGGACTATTGCTCATCTAAAAACAGTGGATCGGCCGGATATCGAGACTATTATTATTACTGGTGATCAAGACACTTTTCAATTAATAGATGACAACACAAAAGTTTTTACACCTCATAAGGGTTTAAGTGAGACAATTTTATATGATGAAAAATTAATAGAAGAAAAATTTGAAGGTTTAAAACCTAACCAATTAATCGACTACAAGGCATTGCGGGGTGATCCATCGGATAATATCCCTGGTGTCAGGGGCATTGGTCAAAAGGGGGCTGTTAATTTATTAAATGATTTTAAAACCTTGGAAAATATTTATAATAATTTGGATTCTCAAAAAATCAGCGATAGAAATAAAAAATTATTAGCCGAACACAAAGACGAGGCATATTTGTCAAAAAAATTGGCGACGATTATTACAGATGTACCCATTGACTTTGATTTAGAAGCTTGTAAACTCGGCAATTTTGATAAAACCCGGGTTATAAAATTATTTCAAGATTTTAATTTCAAAAGATTAATGACTCAGCTTTCTAATTTGGAATCTGGTTTTCAGATAGTTGGTGATCAAAAAAGTTTATTTGATCAAGCTATAGACCCTAATCAAGTAAAATCATCAAATCAAAAATATATTTTAGTTTCTAATCCAGAAGCTTTAAAAAAATTTATGGTTGATTTTAAAAAACAAACTGAATTTTGTTTTGATACCGAAACCACTGCCTTAGATGTTTTTTCGGCTGACTTAATTGGAATTAGTTTTTCTTGGCAAAAAAATGAGGCTTATTATTTACCCGCCGATATAATAACCCAAATTAAGAACGAGTTATTGCCAATTTTTGAAAATAAAAATATTAAAAAAATTGGTCATAATTTAAAATATGATTTAGAAATTTTGAAACAGAACGGTTTTATAATCAACGGCTTATATTTTGATACAATGATCGCCTCCTATTTATTAAACCCCGGTCATCGTCAACACAACTTAGATACAGTGGCCTTTACTGAACTAGGGTACCAAATGCAACCGATTTCCGATTTAATTGGCAGTGGTCATGATCAAATAAAAATGTCAGAGGTACCAGTAAAAAAAGTATCCTGGTATGCCTGTGAAGATGCGGATATGACCTATCAAATTTATCAAAAACTAAAATCTGATTTAAAAGAGAGAGGTGTGTTTGGTTTATTTGAAGAATTAGAAATGCCTTTGGTGGCGGTCTTGGCGGATATTGAAAAAAATGGAGTTAAATTAGATCTAAAACTATTAAAAAAATTAGCCAAAGAAACTGATGACGAATTAATATTACTAGAGAAAAAAATATTTAAAGCTGTTGGTAGTGAATTTAATATTTCTTCACCATTACAGTTAAAAGAGGTTTTATTTGATAAATTAAAAATTTCTACTGTTGGTATTGGCAAAACCAAAACCGGTATTTCCACAGCCGCCGGTGAACTAGAAAAACTAAGGGGTAAGCACAAAGTTATTGATCTGATTTTGGATTTTAGAGAACTGGCGAAATTGAAGAGCACCTATTTAGACGCCTTACCAAAATTAATTAATAAAAAAGATGGTCGCGTTCATACTAGCTTTAACCAAACTGTCACCGCCACTGGCCGACTATCATCTTCTAATCCTAATTTGCAAAATATCCCCATTAGAACCGAGCGGGGACAAAAAATAAGACGGGCTTTCATTGCTGAAAAAGGTTTTAAAATACTAAAAGCTGATTATTCACAAATAGAGTTGCGTATTATTGCTTCACTAGCCAATGACAAGAATATGTTAGAAGCTTTTGAAAGTAAAACAGATATCCACACTAAGACCGCTGCCTTCATTAACGATATAAAGGTAAGTGAAGTTACTCCGAAACTAAGGAGACAGGCCAAAGAAGTTAATTTTGGGGTTTTGTATGGTATGGGGGCCTGGGGCTTATCACAAAGAACAGGTATTTCAGGACAAGAGGCTAAAAAATTTATAGATAAATATTTTCAGACATACAAAGATGTTAAAAGATATTTAGATGAAACTATTTTAATAGCTAAAGACAAGGGTTATGTAGAAACATTTTATGGACGCAGGAGATATATACCAGAAATAAATTCCGGCATCCAGCAGGTTAGATCAGGAGCTGAAAGAATGGCCATTAATATGCCTATTCAGGGTACGGCAGCTGACCTGATAAAACTAGCGATGATTGCTATTTTTAAAAAATTACCAAATATATCACCAGGCACTAAAATGATCTTACAAGTCCATGATGAATTGGTTTTTGAAGTGCCGGAAGCAGAAATAAAAAAAGTAGCGAAATTAATTGAAAGCACTATGAACGAAGTTTATAAATTGCGAGCGCCGATTGAGACGGAAGTTCACATCGGAAATAGCTGGGGCACAGTTGAATAAAAAACAGCCAGGAAAATCCCGACTGTTTTTTAAAATCTAATCTTATATTAACGCTATAAAATAATTAATGTTCATTAGCTAGTCCGCCAACATTACGATAAATCTGCCTTTGCTCTACTGATAAATGCTTATTATCAGCCATGATAATTAATCGTTTTTGCAATTCATTTTTAACCTTATCAATATTGGCCTTCATTTTATCGTTTTCTAATAAGTTGGCATTAAGATTTAAAATTTCAGTTAAAAGATCGCTATCAACGGTTAAATTATATTTACCCCACAAATCAGCAAACTCTATATAATATGCTCTGGTAATTTCACGACGCCTATTGTTTAATCTTTGCCATGTTCCGCCGTCAGTCACAATTGCTTGGATTGGTCTGATGGATTGCACTATAGCATCAATATCATCTTCGGTTACATTTTTAATACTAGTTCTAATCTTATCATAGAGCGGAGCAACTATATCTACCTGCCGAATATCTGAAAAATTATTTAAAACCATTAATAATCTTTCTAAGCCCACTGCAGAGATAGAAAAAGCATGTTTATAATCAGTAATATCAATAATTTCCAATTCATTATCTATGGTCGGCTCAAAACATAAATGCTCCACTGTGGCAATATCCAAAAGCTTTCCATGGTGATTATAAAAAATCTCATTACGATAACCCCAAGGCGATGGACGAGAATAATTTTTTAAGGATAAAAAAGTGTCTCGTGTTGCATCAGAAATCATGTTTTTCATTGGTACTCCGGCATTAATCCAATCATCATAAAAAGGATCTTTATCAATAACTTTATCAAAGGTGTATTTGCCATTGGTTAAATCAACAACCTTTCCCCCTTGACAATAAGCCACATGAACATTATTAATATCAATATTTTGACTTTTAAAAAAATCAATTAAAGAGTTAATAGAAAAAATGCCAATTTCTTTTTTCTGAGCACCGTCTATTTTGGCGATTAAACCACTTACATCCGACATATGAAAATAAGATAAATAACGATACTGATTAGGATCATTATCAATAACCGCTTTCCAGTCTTGCGGTCTAATACATGGCTGACACTTAGTATAAAACATATCGCCGGCAAAAGACACGTATTGTTTGTTAGGTCCTTTAATACCTTCTTTTTTGGTCCATTCATACCAAGCAAAGCTTAAATTGAAATTGCTGGGATAACCCTCGTTGATCATTGGCCCCGGTTTGACAGGGACCGTTCCTGGATACTTAGGAACATTGAGTAACAAAGCTTTTAGCTCTTGAAATTTCATAATTTTATTATAAATAATTTATGTTATAAATAATTAAATGTTATTACAAAAATTTAATTATAATATAACATTTTTTTAGTTTAAACGCTATTGGTGATTTTATGCTTGTTGGGACCACGGGACTCGAACCCGCAACCTCTTCCATATAAGGGAAGTGCTCTACCAATTGAGCTAAGCCCCAGGTTCAATCAACTTTCAAATTTAACAGTAGACTAGAAAATTGATTGATTTATAAACTTCAAGTTTACAGTTGCATTATATCATATCTATACTATTTTGTCAAGTATATTTAGCTAAAATTTGACAAAAAATAATTATGTGTATATAATAAATATACACTTTATTTTAAAAATAACCATTTTTAAGCCAATATGGATAAAAATCGCCAAAAAGAGGTGAAAGAATCCATTTACACCTCTTTAAAAGAACTAGGATTAAACGATTTAGAAATTGAGCTTTATACTATCTCTTTAACTGTGGGTCCAAGCCCAATTACTGAAATTGCCAAATATTTAAATATCTCTAGACCCAATGTGTATAAAGTTATTAAGGAATTAGAAAATCACGGATTGGCTAGATTTAGCAAAAAAAACAAGTATTCTCGTGATTTTATGGTGGAATCACCCACGGTTGTTTTGGACAAGATTCGTAATAAAAAGGAGTCAATCAGTAACTTGGATCACCAAATTGTCGCTAATTTGCCAGACTTATTAACTCTCTACCAACAAGGCGATAAGACGACTAATATTAAAATCCTGCAAGGAGAAGACCAATATTTAAAAGCGCTTGATTTGCTTATAGAAGAAGCTAATAAAGAAATTTCCTTTTTTGGATCGGCAAAAGATTTTCTAAACTTTTTTGAAAGTTCTCATATTCAAAATGTTTGGCAAAAACGACGAATTAAACGAGGTATTTTTAACCGCACCTTAATCATAGAAGACGAAAAAGCTCAACAAATTAAAAGTGAAAGCACAGAACAACTTCGTGAAACCAGAATTTTAAAAACACCAATGCTTTTTATTACTTCGTTTCAATTATTTGGCAACAAAATGATTATTTGGCAACCAAAAGTACCACTAGCTATTTTAATAGAAGATCAATATATCGTAGCGATGTTCCAGTCAATGTTTAATGTCTTATGGGAAAACTCCAAATAATCACCAAATAAAAATAAGGGGGGTGACAAAAGCTGGTAGTTATTAAAAAACCGTTTAGATATTATCTAAGCGGTTTTATAAATTAACAATTATTTATTGTTTCAAGCCCATTTTTATCACAGATAGTGATTGAGCAATTACCAAAAGGATTGTTCTTTAATTTTTCTTCTGCTTCATCGACTGTCGCTCCGGTCATAATGCGCCAAAATAAAATTGCCCATTTGCCGTGGCCGACAACTAAAATAGTTTTAGCATCACTATAGGTACCAGAAACAAAATCAGTCAGAAATGAGTAAATCTGTAACTCCACATCCTGACCGGCTTGGCCACCTGGAGCACGATAATGATACCAACCTTCTCGTTTGGATATTCCAAATTCCAATGGAAAATATTTGACAATATCATCTTTGTTCATAGTATGCCAAATACCTCGCCACCATTCATTCAAACGAGAATCAATAATTGGTTCCGCCAGACCAGTAGGAAAAACACTTTTCATACCGTCCCAAGTTTGTTTAGTACGTAAATAAGTCGAAATAAATGATTGATCCCAAGACAATTTTAAATTACGTAATATTTCCCCTGCCTGACGAGACTCGAATTGACCTTGTTCACTAATACCAAAAAGATAATTAGGTGTATCAACTAACGATTCATCATCCAAACCACGTACATTACCTATGGACTGGCCGTGACGAACAAAAATAATGCTTTTACTTTTTAATCCTAGTTGTTTAAACACAGCAGTCTTCTCCTGTTGATTTTTATGAAAGTACAATAAACATTTAATTAAAACCTACCAAAAAACAATAATAGTGTCAATGGAGTTGTTCTTAATTACCAAATAAGCTAAAATTTAAATAATATGATATTTACCATCCTCGGCACCGACCATTACCAGGTGTCTCAAAAACTAAAAGAACTTAAAAGTGGTTTTATCCAAAAAAAAGATAAGGCGGGTTTGAATGTGGTAAATTTGGATGGCGAAATTTTAAGTTTAGCTCAATTCCAACAGGAAACCCTAACTACGCCTTTTTTGAGTGAGAAAAAAATGATTGTGGTAACAAATATTTTAAATAATAAAAAAATTGTTAAGGAGGTTGTTGGTTTTTTAAAAGACAATTTAACCAGAATAGATAATAATATTTGTTTTGTGGATTTTATTGACGGCGAAAAAAATAAAGTTGATCGCAAAAATAAATTAATCCTAACCGGTGAATTATTTAAATATTTAATGGGGCAAAAATATGTTTGGGAATTTAATTTAATTAAAAAGCGCGATTTAAATAATTGGCTTAAAAAATATGCTGAACAAAATACTATTAAATTGGAAGCTAGCGCCATTAGTGAATTAACTATTAAAGTCGGTAATGATTTGTGGCAATTGACTTCGGAGTTGGATAAATTATCCGCTTATAAAAATGGCGGGCCCATCACCGCTGAAGATGTAAAACTTATAGTGGTTAGCAAATTTGATGACAATATTTTTGGCTTGGTAGATGCTTTGGGCAACCAAGACAAAAAAACTGCCTTGCGCTTAATAACTCAGCAATTAAACTTTGGGACTCATGTTTTGATGATTTTATCTATGATAATGAGACAATTTAAATTACTACTTAAAACCAAAGATGATAAATCTAGCGCGCTGAAATTAAAAATTAACCCTTTTATTTTTGGTAAAATTAAAAATCAAGGTAAAAACTTTACACCTCAACAGCTGATTATTATAATTAATGAATTATTGGAATTAGAGAAAAAAATTAAAAGCGGAGAAAAAAATCCGGAATTATTATTAAATTTATTCATTACTAAAAATTGTTAAACTATGTCAGATTTTAAAAATATCGCCGATTTTTTATTTGAAGTAGGGATGTTAGCTAAAACTCCTCGTAGTGGCTTTTTCTTTTTAGGCAGTGGCGAGCAAAGTGTGTCTGAACACACCACCAGAACTATTTATATTGGCTATACTTTGGCTATGTTAAATAGTGATCAAAATATTGATACCAATAAAGTTATTAAAATGTGTATTTTTCATGATCTCGCCGAAGCTCGTATTTCTGATTTGAATTATGTGCATCAAAAATATACCGAAAAAAAAGAAGATCAAGCTTTGAAAGATGTCACTGCCTCCATTCCTTTCGGCCAAGATATCCAGGCGGTAGTCGCCGAATATGAACAGCGAGAAACCATAGAATCAAAAATAGCTAAAGATGCGGATAATTTGGAATTTTTAATATCTTTAAAAGAACAGGTAGATATTGGTAACACCCGAGCTAAAAGTTGGATTCCGGCTATCAAAAAACGCTTAGACACGCCTGAGGCTATAAAATTAGCCGAAGCTATTACCAACACTGAGTCTGATCATTGGTGGTTTGGCGATAAAAACGACCAATGGTGGATCACTAGAAACAAAAAAATAACCCCGAAATAAATTCGGGATTATTTTTTAAACAGAGATTATTGACCTAATTTATTGAGCTTCTTCATTAAACGAGATTTTTTTCGAGCACCAGTGTTCTTTTTTAAAACTTTATTTTGAATGGCTTTATCAATTGATTTAACAGCGGCTTTCACTTTTTCCGCCGCGCTCTTTTCTTTAGCTTCAATTAATTTGGTGGATTGTTTGACTAAATCTTTAATATTTCTTTTGACTCGAAGATTACGCAAAGCTTTAGTTTTATTTTGTCTTAGAGCTTTAAGAGCTGATTTTTTAATTGGCATAAATATAATTAAATAAATTTATAAATTTGGAGAGTTATGGTTTTACAATATAGAGACGCGTCATATTAGGCATCAATTTATCTATCCCACAACCATCAATATAGCATATTTACTAATTTTTGACAAGCACCTTGGTTATGGGTTAAAATGAATATGAAATTTACAACTAACTAATTAAATTTATGTTTAAAGAAACCCCCATAACCAATGAGACGGAAACGGTTATTGGTCCGTCAGTCAAAGTTGAAGGAGATTTTGTAACCGAGGGCAATGTGATTGTAGAGGGTATGATTTGTGGCACTATTAAAACTTCTAGAAATTTAAAAGTCGGGCCAAAATCCAAAATTTTTGCTAACGTCTTCGCCGAAAATGCTTTAATTTCCGGTGAGATTCAGGGTAATGTAAAAGTTAATGATCGATTAGAAATAACTTCTACGGGTAAAATTTTTGGCGATATTAAGGTCGGCACTTTAATTGTCGCCGCCGGCTCAATTTTAACCGGCAAATGCCAAATGGGCACTGCCAAAGAAAAGTCTCTGAAACCTGATTTTTCCAAACAAGGAAAAATAGATTTAAAATCTGAGTTACCAGCCAATAAAGAACTAGAAAAAATTGAGAATAAACCGCTTAAGAAAAAATAATTATTGTTAAATTGTTTATGTACTACTATCTTTATGATTCAAAATTGAATGATAAAAAATATAACAATATTATTGCCCAAATAGAAACTCGGTTAACCGACCTAGGGATAAACGGAAAAATCAATCGTTTATCTTTTTTAAAAAATATAAACCAAATTTTGACCGAAGAAGTCAAAAGAGGTGTCAAAACTATAATTATCGTCGGCGACGATAAAACCGTGGGTCAAGTTATTAATTTAATTGCTGATTTTAATATCACAGTTGGCATCATCCCCATTGGCCCTGATAATAATATTGCTAAATTACTAGGACTACCTATGGAAGCCGCGGCTTGTGATATCCTGGCCTCTAGAATTATCAAGAAAATAGATTTGGGTCGAATTAATAACTATTATTTTTTAACTTCACTAGAAATTGGTGGTCGCAATATTACCTTGGACTGTGATAAAAATTATTTGATTAATTTAGTTGATGGTAATAATATTATCAATATCAGTAATTTAAATAATTGCTACAATATTATTAGTAGTCCCATAGATGGTAAACTAGATGTGTTTATTGAAAATGTACAAAAGAAAATTTTTCGAAAAAACAAATCCACCCTCAGTTATTTTAAAAATAACACTATTTACGTCACCGGTGACAAAACCATACCAATTTTTCTAAGTGATGAAAGAAAAATAATCAAGACGCCTGCTAATATTACAATCGTGCCTAAAAAATTAAAATTGATTGTCGGTAAAAAAAGATATTTTTAAGATTATTATATTAAAAATCAGTCTTTATGAAGACTGATTTTTAAATTATTAATTATTAAGCGGTGATAATTTGTTTGACCGTTTCAGTGCTACGAGTGACGGTGTCTTCCACCACCATTTTTTTGACTGTGATTTCTACTATTTGTTCTAAATCAATGATTAAATTTTGGGCGGTTATTTTTTTCACCAGATCACTACTGGATACAATATATCGAATGATTTTGGAATTATCAGCATCAAATTCAAAATCTTTAATTTTACCTAAAATCTGGCCATTTTTAGTGACAACTTTCAAACCAATTAATTGATCACTGGTTAAAATCATATATAAGTATTATAGTTAAAATTGTTCAATAATACAAAAAGTCGGACTAATATCCGACTTTTTTAAACAAATTATTTATTTTCAATTTCTTTGATTTCTGGAGTAACCGTATTATTAGTTGATATATCAATATTATTTTTTTTATCCAATATTTCTATATTATGATTAGTTTTCTTTTTAAAAACAAAATATTGTTGAACAATAGTAAACAAGCCATTAACCAACCAATATAATGATAGCCCGACTGGTAAAGTAACTCCAATAAACAAAGTCATCAATGGCATCATAAAAGTCATTTGTTTATTCATAATAGCGGTCATACTTTCATCCTGACTACCTGCAGTTTTAATTTCTGGTTTTTTAGCCACCAACATCTTCATTTGAATAATCTGAGAAACCACCGCTAAAGCAATTATAATAAATTCAAATTGAAATAAAAATCTTAATAAATTATTCATTTGCCAGAGACTGCCACCAGTTAAATTGGCTGATAAAACTTTAGATAAATCCATAAAACCAAAAGCGATGGGATTTAAAGCCCCGGGATTATAAATAAATGAATAAAGTAAATCTAAACTACTATGAGATAAACCAATTCTAAATACCTGATAAATAGCTATAAAAATTGGCAGTTGGATTAAAAGAGGTAGACACGAAGACAAAGGATTCACTTTTTCATTTTTATACAACACCATCATCTCTTGAGCTAATTTTTCTTTTTGATTTTTATATTTTACCTTCAGCGCTTCAATTTTTGGCTGAATATCTTTCATTTTTTTCTGAGTAGCAATAGATTTTAAAGAAGATGGATATAAAATCAACTTAATTAAAATTGTCATTAAAATAATAGCCACGCCAATATCATGACCGGGAATAATATTGTAAAAAAAGACCAATAAATTTAAAATTGGTTGAAAAAGTATGGTGTTCCAAAGTTGAGCCATGGGAAATATTTATAATTAATAAATTTCAAATTCAAAATTTCAAGCTCCAAATAAATTATAACAACCAAAATTTAAAAAATAATTATTTAATGGTTTTAATTTTATAATTTAATATTTATTTGATATGCCGGCAGGCAGGTGTAATTTTGAATTTATTATTTATTTTTTTATTTAATTGGATCATGTCCACCGTGACTGAAAGGGTTGCATCGTAAAACTCGCCAAAGAGCCATTAAACCACCCTTAAATACTCCATATTTTTCAATAGCTTGATAACCATATTCTGAGCAAGTCGGATGATATTTACAATAACCATGTGGGAAAAAAACCTTGATCAAACCATGATCAAAGGAAAGGGTTTTTTGATAAACTTTAATCAATTTTAAAACCAAAAAACGAGAATAATAACTTAAAGTGGTAAACATTTAAAATAAGTTGCTTTTTTTAAGAATATTTAATAATTCTTTTTGAAGTTCATTGTATTCTTGATTTTTAGATGGTGATAAAATATTGATAATAATATCAAAATTTTGTTTAAAATTAGGCAATAAATCAGTAATTATGGCTCTAATTTGTCTTTTAAGTTTGTTCCTTTCAACCGCTTTTTTTGACACTTTATTGGATACCACCACGGCAATTCTGGGATTTTCTAGATTGTTTAGTTTATATCTAAGACTAAAAAATTTATTGAAACTCTTTTTACCGGTCTTAAATATAATCTGGAAATCGTTGCGTTTCGTTAAACGATATTTTGGACTTAACATAAATTGGCTTATTTTAGCTAAAATAAACAACTAAACGGTCAACTTTTCCCTACCCTTAGATCGGCGCCTTTTTAAAACATTGCGACCGCCCACTGACTGCATTTTTTTTCTGAATCCTAGTTTTTTCAACCTTTTTTTGGCTTTAGGTTGGTATGTTCTTTTTGGCATTTCTTCAATTAATTAGAATTTATATTAACTAGTAAAGATAGTAACATTTTAAACCTAAACAGTCAATTATTTTATTAATAATAATATATTTCAAATCATTAAATAATTATAAAATAAATCAGAATAATATTTTTAAAAATAAGTATCAACAGTTTATAAACACTATGATCACTACTGTAGACTATTCTTTATTTTCTTAAGTTGTGTTATTATTAAAACGAATAATTTTTCTAATAAATTAATATTTTTAAGCGCTATTAATCTTAAAAATAAATGGTTTTATTTAAATTTAAGTAAAATAACCAATATTTTACCATGAATCCACAACAATTGTGGCAATCTGCCTTAGGTGAATTAGAACTTTCACTATCCAAAGCTAATTTTACAACTTGGTTTAAAAATACCGGCATTTCTTCAATTAACGGAGAAAGGGTGATTATTTCTGTACCTAATGGTTTTACTAAAGAATGGTTAGAAAAAAAATACCATATTAATATTTTAAAAGCTTTAAAAAGTGTTTCCGATAATAAAATTAAATTTATTGAATATAAAATTGAAGCCATTAATCCACAAAAATTAGAAAATATCTCAACTAAAGAAATTATTAATAACCCGGAAATTGAAATTAATCAATTAAATACTGATTTTAATATTCAACCTCTGCCCTCAAGCACCGCTAGCACTATAAAAACTGAGGGTTTTACTTTAAATCCTAAATATGTTTTTGCTAATTTTATAGTAGGTAAAAATAATGAATTAGCTCATGCCGCCGCTTTAGCCGTCGCTAAAAATCCTGGAAAATCTTATAATCCTTTATTTATTTACGGAGGAGTTGGTTTGGGAAAAACTCATCTCCTGCAAGCAATTGGCAATAAAATATTAATTGATGATCCTCATAAAAAAATACTTTACGTTTCTTGTGAAAAATTCACTAATGATTATATTACTGCTATTCGCAGTGGTAAAGCTGATGATTTTACAAAAAAATATCGTTCGGTAGATATTTTATTAATAGATGATATCCAATTTATTTCTGGTAAAGAACAAACTCAAGAGGCTTTTTTTCATACTTTTAATGAATTACACCAAAATAATAAGCAAGTGGTAATTTCTTCTGACAGACCACCTAAAGCTATTTCGGCTTTAGAACATCGATTAGTTTCTAGGTTTGAATGGGGCGTAATTGCTGATGTATCTATTCCGGATTTAGAAACTAAAATTGCTATTATTGAAACAAAATTAAAGGAAAAGGAATTTGAATTAAATCATGATATTGTGGAATATTTAGCTAGTGTTATTCATAATAATATTAGAGAATTGGAAGGAGCAATTAATAAAATTACGGCCCATAGCCAATTACGCAATAAAGTGTTGGATTTGGATGAAATAAAACAAATTATTTCTTCGATTATTACTGATTCACAAAAAAAACCTTTAACTCCAAAAAATATTATCAATACAGTAGCGGAATATTTTGATATTGAAATTGAAGATATTATCGGACCTTGTCGAAAAAAAAATTTAGCGGAACCACGCCAAATTATTATGTATTTAATGAGAGTGGAAATGCGGGCCTCTTATCCGACAATTGGTCATGAAATTGGGGGACGCGATCACACCACAGTAATTCATGCTTATGATAAAATTGTAAGGAATTTAAAAACTGATGATAAATTAAGACAAGATATTAATGTTTTAAAACAAAAACTTTATACTAATGGATAACTTGTTTAAAATTTATTTTTTTCTGGTTATAACCTTTGTTAGTGATTGTAAATAAAAAGTTGATAACTAAAAAATAAATCCTGATAACTTTTTTAAAAAAATAATTTAAATAAATATCAACTGTCTAAATTTTTTTTATCACTAAGTTATACCTATAATTAAAATTAAAAATTGTTAATATTTAAAGCAAAATAATTATTATTTACACTTGTACACTTTTACCCCACCCTTATTATTAATATTATTATTTATATAATTAACTATTATTAATATAATATAATCTATATATGAAAATATCTTGTACTCAAGAAAATTTAAATCAAGGTTTAATGGTTGTTAGTCATATTGCTTATAAAAATTCTAATTTACCTATTTTATCAAATATTTTAATTAAAGTGGAAGATAAATTAGTTACCTTATCTACTACTAATTTAGAAATAGGTATTACTATAAATATTAGGGGCAAGGTAGAAAAAGAAGGTGAATATAGTGTTGATGCTAAATTATTTAGTGATTATGTATCTTTATTATCAAAAGATAGGGTTGATTTGGAATTAGAAGATGACAATTTAAAAATAATTTGTAATAAACAAAAAACTAAAATTAAAGGACAATATTCTATTGAATTTCCTTTAATTCCTAAAATTAAAAAAAATAACCCCTATCTCGTTTCAGTTAAAGATTTTAAACAAGCAATTTCCGAGGTTATTTTTGCAGTCTCTAATTCAGAAGCTCGACCGGAAATTTCTGGAGTTTTTATGGGTTTATCTCAAAATAATATTATTTTAACCGCCACTGATAGTTATCGATTAGCTGAAAAAACCATTAAATTAACCGATAATAAAAATCAAGAAGAAAAAAAAATAATAGTCCCGGTTAAAACTTTAAGTGAAATTTCTAGAATTTTGGGTATTTTTAAAGATAATATATTATTGGATAATCTAGAAAATATGGAAATTTATATTTTAGATAATCAAATTATGTTTTCTTATAATAATATTGATCTGGTTTCTAGATTAATTGAGGGTCAATATCCTGATTATATTCAAATTATTCCGACGACTTATAAAACTTTAGTAAAAACAGATGTTAATAATTTAATAAAAATAGTTAAAACCTCAAGTTTATTTACAAAAAATGGAATTAATGATGTAAAAATGGAATTAAATGTTCATAACAAAGAAATTACTATAACTTCATCTTCATCACAAACTGGGGAAAATATATCTAAAATTGAAGCGGAAATAACCGGCGAAGATAATAATATGGTTTTAAATTTTCGTTATTTATTAGATGGTTTACAAAATATAAATACATCTAATGTAATTTTTGAAATAAATAATAATAATAGCCCTGGGGTTTTAAAACCAGATGGTGAAAGTGATTATATTTATATAATTATGCCAATTAAACAATAAAATAATCAAACTAAAAATCGCCATTACGGCGATTTTTAGTTTGGGATATATATTTATTAAGTTTGGTTTATTTATGTCTTAGAAATTAAAATTTAGCCTCTGAGAGTGGTCTATATTTAATAATAGATCTATTATTTTTTATTTATAATTACTGTTTTAGTAACAGTGTTTTCTAAATCATCTTTAATTTTAATAATTAAGGTGTGTGCCCCACTAGTTAAATTGGAAATATCCAAATTAGTATCACTAATATTATTTTTAGTGATAATTAATTGATTATCTAAATAATATTCGACTTTTATAATCCCACGTTTAGCCGAAGCTGTAATATCTATATTTAATTCATTGGTTTCAATGTTTTGTTCAGGAATAGGAGTGATAATAATTAAATTAGGTTGATCTTGCTCTAAATGAATATCATCATATTCAGTGGGGATTTGAATATCTTGATTTAAATCAAAACCTTGATCAGTAGCCCATCTAATAACCGAATTTTCCCAATTTTGAAATTGTGGATCATTATTGGGATTTTTAGGTTTTTCTCCTTGAGGATCATCTTTATCTAAATAATATAAAATATTGTGAGTTTCTTTTATATTAACCTCTTTTATAGTTGATTCTGGAGTGTATTGAGTAGCTAATTTATTGGACATAGTATCAATTTTAATCAGTGTTTCTGCGGTTTCTTGGCCATCTAAAACTGCTTTACCGGTAATAATTTCCTGTGGGGTGGTAAAATTTTCTGGCGCTGTATCTTTTAATGATTCTTTCATAAAATAATTCCAAATTGGAGCGGCGATTATCGAACCATCAGCGCCTTTTTTCATTTCGGTATTATTATTATTCCCAACCCAAACCCCGGTTACTAAACTCGGGGTATACCCTACTGTCCAAGCATCACGATAATCATTAGTGGTACCGGTTTTGACCGCCACTGGACGGCCGGACAATGTGAGTTTACTACCAGCTCCAAAAACATAAGCTCGAGCCTCATCATCAGATAAAATATTATTAATTAAACGAGTATATTCTGAATCTAAAATTTCTTTTTTCTTATCTTTATATTCAAATAAAATTTTACCATTTTTATCCTCAATTTTTAAAATTGGAGTGATTTCATGTTTAATACCCTCATTGGCAAAAACCGCATAAGCCCCAACATGATCTAATAATTTTACTTCACCACCACCCAAAACTAAAGATAAACCAAAACGATCACGATTTTGTAAAGTCGTATAACCTAAATCATCCGCTAAATCTAAAACATTTTCCAAGCCGGTTAAATAAGTGGTTTTGACCGCCGGAATATTTAAAGAACCCTGAAGAGCAGTTCTAATAGTGACCGGACCATGTTCTATTAAATCATAATTATGGGGTTCATATTTATTAGTGCCGGTGGTGTCAAAATTAGTGACCACATCATATAAAATAGTGTTGGGGGTATAACCTTTAACAAAGGCCGCTATGTAAACAATCGGTTTAAAAGATGAACCTGGTTGCCTGGGTCTTAGGGCGACATTAACCTGA
>Ga0210057_1004546_pt1 | contig 18362 bp, 21 predicted proteins | sample CryGeyCG2114_010_2_FD_183968 | JGI IMG/M metagenome (GOLD analysis project Ga0210057, IMG submission 183968) | Groundwater microbial communities from aquifer - Crystal Geyser CG10_big_fil_rev_8/21/14_0.10 (SPAdes) (version 2) | ecosystem: Environmental > Aquatic > Deep subsurface > Groundwater ...
ACTCTGGCGACAGATTCCTTTCTTCGTCCAACAGCTTGGAAATATTTCTCGCTTGTCCCGTTTGAAGTAGCCTCGCCGAGGTCCGAAGGACTCACGACATTGTCGTGAGCGAGACTTCGAACGGGATTGCCACCGATTTCTTCGACAGGTTTGTGAACTGGTTTTTTGGCCGGCTTCTTTTTAGCGGGTGCTTTTTTTGCCGGTGTCTTTTTGATTGTAGTTTTCTTTGTTGCCATATAAATTAATTATCATTTTACATTTTCCAATTTCCATTAAGTTATCATTTTTTCATTTATTCATTTTCAGAAATGGGTCAATGGTAAGTGGTAAATGATTGGTAATTGATAAATGGTAAATGTTAACTATTTGAACTTCAAGTTTCGAATAATTTTATCCCTAGTCTTATTTTTAGGAAGCATTCGGTAGACGCATTCTTTTATAACATGAGTCGGCTTTTTTTCCCAAAGATCAGACAATTTATTAGCTCTTATACCACTATGGTATCCTGAATAACTGTAGTAAATTTTTTTGTTGAATTTTGAACCTGTAAATTTAACTTTCTCAGCGTTCTTTACAGTAACTTCAACCTGAGGTAAAACTTCCGGCTGAAATGACGGCAAATTCTTTCCGCGCAAAAGGACGGCTATTTTGGAGCTTAATCTTCCTAATGTTTCATTTTCTGCATTGATTTCTATTTTGGTCATTTGATATTGTTTAGAAATTAAATATTAGAAATTAGAAATTGATAGTTTACTTGGTAAACTCTATTAATACCATTGATGCGGCATCAGAGCGTCTTTGGCCTAATCTGGTTATCCTTGTGTATCCGCCAGCTCTATCTTTAAGGTCAACGGCAATCTCATCCATCAATTTTTTGGTAGCATTATCGCCTATCTGGCCAGCAATTAATCTTCTTGAGGCGACATTCTGCTTCTTGGCCAAAGTAATCAATTTAGCGATATGAGGCGTTAAGGACTTAGCTTTTGCTTCGGTAGTCTTAATTTTTCCATGCTCAATCAAAGCCGTTGCTAATGCTCTATACAAAACAGTTCTCTGTCCTGATACTCTTCCAAATTTTCGTTGTTTACCCCTTCTCATTTTTAATTTTACATTTTCCAATTTCCATTAAATGTTTCAACGACTAAATGATAAATCATTGGGAAATGGTAACTGGTAAATGTTAATTATTTCGTCTTCTTCTTTGTTGCTTTTGTTTTCTTTGGTTTAACTTCTTTCTCTTCTGTTTTAATTTCGGAAACCAATTTGAAATGGTCTACAAGTATCTCGGAAGCTTTCTTTAATGCTTCTTCAGGCTCAACTGAACCATCGGTCTCAATTTCCATGACAACTTTGTTGAAATCAATCCTCTGGCCGACACGGACATTTTCTATCTTGAAGTTTACGAGTTTAACCGGTGAAAAGATTGCGTCAACGGCAATAACTCCGATGGCGAGTTTTTCTTTCTGCCTTTGCTCAACAGGAACATATCCGATACCTTTCTCTACTTCAAGTTCCATGCTCAATCCGATTTTCTTGTCAGTAATGGTGGCAATATGCTGGTCTTCGTTTATCAATTCAACATCGGAAGAAAGTTTGATGTCGGCGGCTGTTACGGCTTGCTCTCCTTTGACTTCCAAAGTCAATTTGACCGGACCATCTCCATGCAATTTAAATCTAACCTTCTTTATGTTTAAAATAACCTCAATAATATCTTCCAAAACACCCGGGATGCTTGAAAACTCATGATCAACGCCCTTTATTTTGACCGAAGTGACGGCTGTTCCCTCCAGAGACGATAACAATACCCTTCTTAATGGGTTTGCTATGGTTGCGCCATATCCTGGCATCAATGGCGAAATCTCAAAAGTGGTTTTTGAACCCTCCTTGGACAACACCTTAATTTGTTCTGGTATTTGTATCATGGCTTTAATTTTTAATTTTCAATTATCAATTTTCATTGAATGTATCAATTATCAATTTTCAAACTCGTTTGGCTCATTGAATTATTGAAAATTCATTGGAAATTGTAAATTGGAAATTGTTATTTATCGACTGTAGAATTCTATTATTGCCTGCAAATCTCCCACATTGATTCCGCTTTCAAGTATTGTGGGTGAACCCTTAATCTTTGCCAGCATTTTTTCTTTATCTAACAAAATCCATACAGGTGCTGTGTAATTCTTTAACCAAACCGGCATAAGATTTATAAAGAACTGATTCTTCAAACTTCCTTCTCTGATTGTAACCACATCTCCCAATTTAACTTTGGCAGAAGGAACATTGACCTTCTTTCCGTTAACAAGGATGTGTCCATGACTGACAAGTTGCTTGGCTTGGTCTCTTGATTGACCAAAACCCATTCGGAAGACCACATTATCTAATCTGTATTCAAGTTCTTTAAGGATATATTCGTAAGGTTCTTTCTTTGAACCGATCGCATCTTTGATATAGCTCTTGAACTGTTTTTCCATCAAGCGGTAAGTGTTTTTTATTTTCTGTTTTGACTTTAACTGTTGAGAAAATTCAGATGCTTTTCTGGAACCCTTCTGTCCATGCATACCAGGTGGGTATGGCTTTTTGGTCACGGCAGATTTCTGGGAATACGAACGTTCGCCTTTCAAATAAAGCTTTTCACCTAGTCTTCGTTCAATTTTTTCTCTTGGTCCTGTATAACGTGCCATATTAATCAATTATCATTTTTCATTTTCCAGTTTCCATTAAATGCTTCATTGTTCAATTAGTAAATCATTGGAAATTGGTAAATGGTAAATGCTTTAAACTCTACGGGGTTTTGATCTGCGGACACCATTGTGGGCAATGGGGGTCGCATCCTGTATGGATGTAAGGTTCAATCCGGTTCCAGCTAACCCTCTGATTGCTGATTCTCTGCCCGGACCGATTCCTTTTACTATAACTTTGATGTTCATTAAATTATATTTCTTTGCTTTTTCAAATACATCCTTAGCGACCATGTTGGCTGCATATGGAGTTGATTTTCTTGCGCCCCTGAATCCAAGTAGTCCTGAGGTTGACCATGCAAGTATATTACCCTTAAGGTCGCTGATATCAATAATGGTGTTGTTGTATGAAATGTTGATATGAGCAATACCATTAAGAACCTGCTTTTTGGCAGACTTTTTGGAAGCACTAGCAGAAACCTCTACAGGTTTCATGTCGATGTCTGTTTTAGTTATAACTTTTTTCTGTCCCATATCTTAAAATTTATCATTTTCCATTTGCCATTTTTCATTTATTTCCCCATTGTTTCATTGAATCAACTTATTAAATGAATGGTAATTGGTAATTGGTAATTGGTAATTGGTAAATGGTAAATGGTAAATGTCTCAGGTCTTCTCCGATGACGACTTTCTTCCTGAACCCATGGTCTTTCTTACATTTCCTCTCAAAGTTCTGGAATTTGTTTTGGATCGTCCATGTATCGGCAATTTCTTGGAATGTCTTAACCCTCTCCAGCTTCCAATTTCTTTTAATCTTTTTATGTTCTGGCCTATTTCTTTTCTTAAGTCTCCTTCAAGTTTGTAACTCTTTTCCAAGATTTTTTGAATCTTGTTCAATTCATCAATAGTAAGGTCTTTGGCTAACTTATTAAAATCTATTCCTGCTGATCGCAAAATAACCACACTTGAAGACTCACCTATTCCATATAAATAGGTTAGTGCGTAGATTATTTTTTTATTATCTGGAATGTTTATTCCTAAAATACGTGCCATTTTTCAGTATTAAGTATTAAGTATTTTGTATCTCGTATACTTAATACCAGATACTACATACTAGATACTGTTCTTACTAGCCTTGTCTTTGTTTATGCTTCGGATTCTTACATATACAATAAAGACGACCCTTGCGCCTTACCAACTTACAATTAATGCACATTTTTTTGACTGATGCTCGTACTTTCATCGCTTTCGCTAAACGATACAAATATACTAATTTTACTAATGATACGAATGGGGGCTAATTTTTTAATTACTCGTCTTTATTAGTATCATTCGAATGCATTCGTATATTGGTATCGCATATTATCTAAAATCTGAATGTTATTCTTCCTCTTGCCCCATCTGGGCTAAGCTCTACAGCGACTTTGTCGCCTATCATCACTTTGATATAATTTAAGCGCATTTTACCGGCAAGATATGCCAAAATCTTACGGCCATCTTCTAGTTCAACCGTAAAGGTTGTGCCTGGCAAAGCTTCCACGACTACGCCATTAAATTTTTCTTTTTGCTCTTTCAAAATAAATCCTTTGCCAAAATAAGTGGTTATTAGACTGCCCATGAGCGGAAGGTCCTCCACTTAGAAATCATGGGACCCGCTCAAATACATGATATTTTAAAGCCTCTCTATGTTATCAAAAACAACTTTAAGTGTCAATCCCGCCGTTGAAGAGGAATATAAATATAAATTATTACTAGTATTAAAAATAAAAAACTTCCTCTTCAACGGCGGGATCAACTAATAGTTTATTTGTAACTTTATCCTCTCCTTATCTTCGGGTATTCTCTTGACCCAGAAGGGTGACAAAACAACCTTTACTGATTCCACTGCGGAGGCTGAAGAACTTTTGAAGTAGTCTTTGATGGCTTTCTCGCTTTTATCAGCTAAATCTGTCTTTATTTTTTCAATATCTATTTTGGCATAGCCATTGCCTTTAATATTCACCATAAACGTCATGGTATTATTTGTATCATCAAAGACTATATCAGTGTAAGTAATTGTAAGTTTTTCTGGAATAGCTGTAAGATTTTGAGTTTTATCAACATACTGCTTAATCAAGCCTTTTAGATCATCCTCCTTAAACCCTACAGTTTTTATTGAGCCACCCACTGCCATCGTAAAACTATCAGCAACTTCATCCGCCTTAGCGGTTGACTCAACCTCCTTAAGCTGAGTAGTGGAAGCATTAATCACTTTCAATCCGGAAATTTGGTTCCTAAGTGAATCCTCAACATCTTTTGTTACCTGATCCGAGAGTGTTTGTTTGGCGGTATTGAAATCTAAATCAGTAACAACTTTTGCCATACCAACAATTCCGCCTTTCATGGCCTCTGTTGATTTGCCATATATTTTTTCATATCTTCCGGTATCATTTCTTTCACTAAATGCCGGTATTCCAAACTTGGTTGCTGAAATGTTATATGACTGACCCGGTTTGTCAGCTATCACTTCAACATTAACGATGCCAGGAATTATTTTACCATTCTCCACCTTAGTTCCGGGAACCGTTACGCCTTTCAACGTTCTAAATATAAGGCCCTCTGGAGTTTGAAATCTGGTCGTTGCGATCAGGGGCTGTGGTGTGGTTCCATATTCATTGTATATAGTAATGATACCTCTGGCCTTTTGCGCAACCTCTTTTTCTCCTGTAGCTTGAAATACCTGAGAAGCCGATTTTTCAATATTAAATAACTGGCCAGGAATTTTGTTTAATCCGACATCAACAAGCGAAAATTTATCTGAAGCAGAAACTTTAATCTGAAGATCTAGTGATTGTTTTTTTGGTGTTATATCAATCTTAGCGCTTCCAGTAGAGAGGTAAATGATGACCCCAAAAAGTACTACGGAAACAATTCCGAGAATAATTAATGACTTTTTTGGGAAATTTTTAAATGATTTTTTTGTTCTACTATTTATTCCTGTCCAAATGTTGTCTTTTGGAACACGTTCACTTTGTTCTTTCCAAACATTTTTAATCTCTTCCATGGGTTGGTAGAAAGATTTTTTCTTTAAACCAAGATTTACAGGTCCTTCCTTTATGGAAGAAATTTTTATTGGCTTACCATCATGTTTAATAATCCCCTCAAGATTTCTTTTTACTTTGGCGACAGTTACAACTTGGTATTCATCATTTTCGTCATCATTCTCTTGATACATTGCAGCAGAGGCAGTTTGTTCTTCCTGTTTATCATCCTCTTCACGTTCGTGTTCTATTTCAGGTTCTAAATCTTCAGACTCTTCTTCTGTTTCTGAAATTTCTTCGACTTCTGTTTCCTCATCCTCATCTTTTTTAGGGGTAAATTGATTTACTGTGGTAATTAAAGGCTTATCACCGTCCTCTTTAGCCAAAAGGACGTCAAAGTTATATTTCCCTGCGAGCTTGTTTGTGTCTGAATTAGAACAAAGCAATGAAATTTTTTTATTTGATTTTTTGGCTTCATTTTCAAGAATTACAAAGTGTTCCTCACTTTTGAATGCTTTAGATGTCTTAGGTAGAACGAAAATAACCTCCTTTGCGGGAGTATTTCTGAATAAATCTAAAATTTCCTCAAATTTATCGTCCTTTAATATGTTGATTATCTTTGTTGAGGCCATTTAATTACAGTATATCACAACAAAACTGATAAATATCAACAATCCTCTTAACTAATATGGCTCAGGATTTCCGAGACCTGCTCGGCGTTTTTGACAGACATTAATTTGGTACGCAAGTCCTTAGCACCATCCCAGACAGAGTTCCCGTCTTTTTGTGGCGTCCCAACTTCGTTGGGTCCCTCTCCACGACGGAAGCCCACTCCGCGACCTGAGATGTAGACCTTGAAAAATCTTTTCATGACGTCAAAATGTTTTTCGTTGCCCCAAAGTTCTATAAATAATTTTATATGTTTTTTCAGTAATTCTATTTTTTCAGCCGATGTTTTTGTTGCGGGGTCTATTGAAGGATTAAAAAACCACGGATTAGAGAATATTCCTCTGCCAACCATAATACCGTCCAAACTATATTGTTCGGCTTTTTCTAACCCTTCAGCATAAGTCATAATGTCGCCATTGCCGATAATTGGGATTCCTGCCTTCCTGCAAAGTACAGAGGCCTTGCCTATCTCGTCCCAATGAGCGGGAACCTTGGACATTTCTTTCATTGTTCTGCCGTGAATAATAATCGCATCGGGCCTTGCTTCAATGAGGTGTGAAATCCATTCCTCGGTAATTATTTTGTTGTAGCCAATACGAATTTTTATTGAAACAGGAAGACTTCCGGCTCCTCGCTTAGTCTCTTGTATTATTTCTTTTGCTAATTCAGGATTTCGAATAAGTCCTGCTCCGCTGTCATGTTTAACTATTTTTCCGGCAGGACAACCCATATTAATATCAATTCCATCAAAACCAAGTTCTACTGCCAATTGAGCACATTTATAAAAATTCTCTGGATTTGAACCAAAAAACTGGGCCACGATTGGGTGTTCATTTTTCTTGAAGACTAGATGAGGCATTAGCTTGGGTCGGCCCCTTTCAGAGCATAGACCATCAGCAGATACAAATTCAGTATAAAAAACATCGGGTTTACCCGTCTCACACATAATCTGCCTAAAAGCAGAATCGGTCACATCAGCCATCGGAGCCAAAATAAAAAATGGCTTCGGTAATTTTTTCCAGAAATTATGCATAAAGCATCTTAACTTACACCTGTATACGATAGGATACAGGTGTAAGTTATAAATTAAACATTTTCCTCAAATCTTTGTCGTACTCTATGCTATTCGTAGTTACTAATCGTGTATATTGCTTAATTCCTTCTTCAAATAATATATCTTTCAAAAATACCGGGACCTTAAAAGGATATATCCAAATGCTTTTTTGAAATTCTTTAAATCCTATCGTCTTAAGCATTGCTCTCAGCTCATCTCTATATCTCCTCTTTTTTTCTGGAACGTCAAAAAATATTATTCGCCATTTCTTATCCCATCTTCCGGTATTATTTTGCGTGGCATATTCAGCCGTCTTTAAAAATGAAAAAAACGCCTCTCTCTCGCCCGAAGAAGTCAGTTTATATATATCGTCTTCTTTTTTAATGAAGCCATTTTTTCTCAAACGATGGATGGTGCGGTGATAGTTATTATAATATTTTGGCCCATGTCCAAAACCGAATTTTCTCGCATGACTATTGTGGAAAAAAGAATCAATCGTTATTGACCCAGTCTCTCTCAATACTATTAAAATAGCTTTCGCTAAAGAAATTGAAATATTGAGTTTTGAAGCGGTGTTTGTTTTTGACATGTTTTTAAGTATTTACACATTACTACGATCGTATTTAGATGTAAATAGTTTTTACAAAAAAAAGCGCCGGTTAGGGTGTTTGAAGGGGGTGTCGGAGCTGTCCGTGCGGTTTTGACCGCCAGTGTGCTTGCACTGTTGTTTAGGCTTGCCTGCCAGCTGGTGCAGGCGGTTTCCTCAGGGTTTCCCCCAAGTACTCAGGAGTCTGGTTGTTGCTTGTGGCCCCACCCAGCCCTTCGACCCCGGTCTGCGGACCGGTTTGGCCTCTTCCCTTTCCCTTCGCAAAGGTTTTCTTGGGAATCGCTTTTGCTTTGTTCAAGCGGACAGCCTCGACAAAATAATAGTGTCAGACCAACAAACCACATGTCAAATTAAAAAATAAAATCCGCTCATTTATGAGCGGATACCCACTAACGGAAAAGCCATGACCAATTAATTTCAATTGTTGGTACAGGAATCATGGATACATGAATAGTGTCAACGAACATGGCCGTTAAGAGTAGTCCAGCGAAAACCCCGAAACACAAAACCCCGAAGAAAAATATAAGGATACCACCACCCTCTCCTGCATTGGGTCCACTATCGGTAACGGAAAATATTACAACAGCGATAACAATAAGGGCACTTATCGTAAGGAATGTGACCACAGGCCAGAAGGTCAAAAAATACCCCAGCCCAGCTCCAACCGCTAATCCAGGAACTAATAACGACCAAAGCTCTCTAACCATTGCCGGTAAGTCTTTAATTAATCCCCACATAGCCTTGCCTCTTTCCTAAAAAGAACTTGACAGTATACAGTATTATGCTGTTTTTAATAATTTAATCAACATTTTATAAAACAAAAAACGCCCTATGGGCGTTGATCTATAATCTCTTCAACTGGATCCATTCCTAAATGTTTAGCAAGAGTTCTAGATGCTCCAATCGCAAGATTTCTAATTTTTTTGTCTCCATTTTTTAGGGCCTCTACAAACTCTCTGGCGGAAAGAAGTCGCAATCCGAAACTCAATATTTTTTCATCAGGATTAGGAACTTTTTTCAACCACTCTTCCCAAGCAACAATAATCTCCTCGTCGGTCCGTTCAACATAGCCAGTTTTTTCTTCTGACAAATTTTTTAGGTGTTTTCCAACAACTAAAACCCCAATTAGCGCAAGAACGACCGCAAAGAGAAGGTATCCTGCAACAACATACAATACTCCCATGAGTGTTCCTTTTTTTCACAAAGAGCTTGGCAGTATTATGAGATTATTTATAAATTAGTCAACCGTGGCCCTAATGCGCCTGACACCAGCCGAGACTGCCTCTTCTTTTGTGATTTTTAACTTCCCTATTTCGGCAGAATGGGAAACATGAGGGCCACCACAGAGCTCCTTTGAGAAATCCCCGACTGAATAAACATTAACCCTCGGAGGATACTTGAGTTTGAAAAACGCCATTGCGCCTGATTTGATGGCGTCTTCGTAAGACATTTCTTCTTTGGTGACGGGATAGTCTTTTTGAATCGCTTCGTTTACTAAATCTTCAACTTGTTTTATTTCTTCAGGAGTTACCTTGCGTGAAAATGTAAAATCAAATCGTAATCGTTCTGGTGTAATATCAGAGCCGGCCTGATGAACTTCTGTTCCCAAAATTTTTCTCAAAGACGCGTGAAGTAAATGCGTAGCGGTATGAAGCCGGGTCGCCTTTTTTAATTCCTCTTCGTTTTCCGTCCCGATTTCTCCCAAATCAGATTTCTGATTTGGTTGAGAAATCGAGGATCCTCGATTTTGTTTCTCCGTAGGAGGCAAAATCGGGACTTTTAACTCGCCCGTGTCCATCAACAATCCGTGTCCGCCAAATTTTTTCTCCGCCCCTGCCCGAGATTTTTCTTGATGCTTTTTAAATTTTTCATCAAAAGCTTCACGGGTTAGTGATTTCGCTTTTTCTCCGGCAACATCTTTAATAATTTCAAATGGCAATCCAAAACTTTCATAAAGCCGAAATGCGGATTGAGCATCTACTTCAGATAAACGTTCTAGTTCCTTTAATCCATGACGAAGTGTTTTGTCAAACTTTTCTTTTTCATGATCAAACTCATAAATCAGAGTATTAGTGTTCAGATTGGGGTAAGACTGTCCGTAAATTTCTACTATTTTTGCAAAAATATCATGCGTCAAAGTTGTGTCAGATCCTGAAAGATGATTTATTACTCGGCGCATTAAACGACGAAGCACATATCCCTGTTCTTTGTTTGAAGGTCTAACACCACAACTCAACAAAAAAGCCACGGAGCGACTGTGGTCGGAAATAATCCTCTTTATCTTGATGTCTAAATCTGAAGGTGTAAGTTTAAATATCGGTTCAAATAAATCCGTTTCAAAAATATTTTTCTTACCTTGAACAACCATCGCAAGGCGTTCTAATCCCATACCGGTGTCTATGCCCGGTTTTTCGAGTTTGGTTAGGCTTTTATCTTTGTTGCAATAGTATTCATTAAAAACAACATTCCATATTTCAACCCCGTTTACATATATCTCGGTAGTTGGTCCACAAGGTCCTTCATCTCCTGTCGGTCCCCAGAAGTTATCCGAACGACCCATTCTTTTGACTTCAATACTTGAATCAATTGATTTCCAAATTTGCTCTGATTCATCATCGGCGGAAATATTGTCCTCACCTCCAAATACTGAAACACAATCAATTTTCAATCCCATTTCTTTAGTAATAAATTCATGCGCATATGAGATGGCTTCTTTTTTCCAATATCCGCCGAAGCTGAAATTACCTAGCATTTCAAAAAATGTCAGGTGTGATTCATCCCCGACTTCGTCTATGTCAGATGTGCGCATGGATTTTTGTATTGAAACAGTATTGAGCGACCCGAAATCTTTCATGGCATTGGCTTTGCCGGTGTAATAATCCTTAAACTGTTGCATTCCGGCAGTTGTGAAGAGAACCGAAGGGTCTGTCGGAAGCAATGACGAAGAAGGCACTATCCTATGTTCCCCGCCAGTGGCGGGTCCGCCTTTGGCGGAAAAAAATTTGAGAAATTTTTCACGTATCTCTGAATGGGTCATCTACCTAAAATATCAAAAACACAGGTTTTATACAAATTAAAAAGCCCCGAACTGGGGCCGGAGTATTCTATACTCCAAATGTTTCTTGTCGCACACCTTTTTCAATCATCTCATCATGCATTCCATTTACGGTTACATAGGATTCTCGTAATTGTTCTTGGAGTCGCTTATTTTCAGCGAGCAATCGCTGATTTTCTGTAAGGAGAAATTTATTCGCTTGAAGCTGATAGTGTAGCCAACCAAGTCGCCATTCCCAAATGATTATCTCACTCTGGTTTTTACCGATTGAATACGGATAGAGTGAGAACTCCAAAATATATGGTCCTTGTACGGGCTTGAATTTACTCGCCTGATAAGCCATTTTTTTGACAATATCAGGTGGTTCCGGTCCCCGTGAAGGTGTTCCAAATGAACGAGTATAAACTTTTAGTTCATCCGCACCTTTGGATTCAATGTCACGAGGAGTTCCCGGACCATGGAAATATTCTACGAAATAATTCCTTTCATCCAAGGTTAAAATATTACCCGCACAAATTGATTCCTGAAGTTTGATGGCTTCATTACAAAGAGTGTAATACGTTTCATTGTGCTCAAGACAGAAAGCCAGAATAATGTCTATGTCGGTCTGATCATATTTGACCGGACATTTGAAATATTTTTTTTCATCTTCGTGAAAATGTCGGCACGAGATTCTTCCATGCTTTACCAGAAACGCTCTTAACTCGTCCGACCGAGCTTTGAGGGTTCTCGGCGGAAAACAAATGAAATCAGCAACATTGAAACCTGCTTGATGCAACTGTTCAAGCCGAAAATGTTTTAAAGGATAGATGTCGTTTGACATTGTGTCCTCACTGCTTTGTTGGTAATGAGCTTTGGGTAATTATTAACATATAATATTATATGTGTCAAATAAAAAAGCCCCCCGGAGGGCTATACAAATTAATGTTAGTTATTTTTTACTTCTCAAACGTTCCAACTCTTTTTGCTTTTTTGCCAACTTGCGAAGCTTGGCAGCATTTTTATTGTCTCGGACACACTTTGCCTCTTCGGCCGGTGTCGGAGTAAACCGCATACTCCAATTCCTAATGAATCCCTTGATTCTGCACATCATATGGCACCTCCTTTGGGCTATGTCGTGAAAATTATAATTTATTCTATTATAAATTTAGATAAATGTCAAATTTGTTTCATTTCCAGAATAAATAGTAAGCCCATTCCAAAGAATCTTTTCCTGTCAAATAGGTTGCATAGACCAAGACTAAAACAATCCCCCACCTGAAAATTTTGATCGGATATTCTTTGTGTAGTCTATAGAGTACACCTCCAAAGAAGATCGCAATGGCCTTACTAAAAGCTAATCCCAATCCGGGCCCAAAATGATTAATAAAGAAAATAATTACGACGCTATTACTATCTTCATTAATTCCTCCTCGTGTAATACCCCAGTAAGTTAAAAGGCCGTCGACAACATGAACAAAAGAAAAAAGACACAAAAGGATTTTTTGTAGCATGTCTACATCCAGTCTCTTATGCTTGTTGTTAAAGAAGTTTCGTATATAATATCTTTAAACAAGCTCTTTTTCAATAGAGGATAAAGTATGCATTGGCCACAGACCGCTCTACTTCATGACCATTTGGACGGCTCTCGTCCCCTATTAAATATCCTGCCAGAATTAGCTAGATTAAGTGGGGATAGGTATAGTTTTGATCCAACCAAAGACCATCACGGCCAAATTAAACGGTGGTTTGATAACCCACTAAGAGATATGCCTGAAAAGTTCTCTATTACAACTGGCGTTATGCAAACGCCGGAAACTCTTCGCCTTGCATCTCGGACATATGTGAGACATAGAGCGCTTCAGGGTCTTAAATATTGCGAGGCAACTATTGCACCTCAATACCACACCTTCAAAGGGCTTACCGAAAAAGAAGTTATTCAAGCTTTGATTGAAGGTATCAAGAAAGGCGAAAATGAATTTCCAGATATTGAGGTAAATCTCATAGCTTCGGTCGGTCGTGAAGTATCTCCCGAAGAAAGTGTCCGCTTAGTTGAGGCTTTCGCGGAGTGCGACAGAGGTTATGTTCCCGGTATCGGTTTGGTTTGTAATGAGGCAGAAAATCCTCCAGAAAAACATGAACTGATGTTTCGGAGAGCCAAAGAATTGGGATTTAAGACGACTTGTCATGCCGGTGAATGGTGCGATATGCCCATGTTTTTCCAGGAAAGACATTTTGACCTGAAAGCATGGAAAGCATACAACACCCAACTCTTGCGTAACATCTACACAGCAGTATTTATGCTTGAGGTGGACCGTCTTGACCATGCAGTACCGCTGGTTTATGACAATCAGATTTTCAGAGGAGAGGTTTTACGAAGAGTGATTGAAAAAAATATCGGTGTCACGGGATGTCCAGGTTCCTATGTATTCTCAAAATTAATACCGAACCTAAAATATCTTCGCATAAGAGACCTCTTGAAATATGGGGTACTGTATTCTCTTAATCCAGATGATGATTTGTTCATGCCTGATCTAGATGAGGTTTTTGAAATGTGCAATAATGAGTACCAGTTTTCATTGGAAGAAAGAAAACAGTTGCTTCTTAATCCTTGGCTGACCAAGTTTGGTAATCGCAAACAACACAAGATTCCGTTTATAAATTAATCCGCCTTCTCGGAGTGTACCGTGCCTTAGCCGGTAAAACTCTCTGTCGGCGGATTTTAATTGGTGTTGAATAAATTATCCAGTTATTGTATACCTCAATCAAATAAGTAATTTAAAATAAGAACAAGGTCATGGAACTCTTCCTGTCTCTCGGTTTTCTTTTTGCAGTTGTAGGCGGACAATACTTGCTTTTGGTGCGATATGAACGCAAACAAAAGAACACGTGGAAGCTTGTGGCGGAAGGTGTATTTGAAAAGGTTCAAACAGTGAGTGTCCCAATATCAATCAAGAGTTTTACGAATTTCCTATTATTTATGTTGAGTGTTGATACGATATTTTTTAAAGATGGAACAACCTGTAAAGCTATGGGTATCGTTGACGACCTTCCTGAGTATGGAACACCTATAAGAATCTATAAGAACGGAATGGCCGAATTCCGAGTGGAAAGAGTTTAATAAGTCCCGCCAAGGCGGGACTTTATTTTTCGGTAACTTAACGACTTGTGGTATCTACAGATTTACATGTTTACAGTATTAATAATTGTATTAAAATTAAAATATGCCCATTGTTTCCTGTAAAATTTGTGAAAAAAGTTTTACGTAAAACCATGCCATTTAAAACGCGGCGATGGGAAATATTGCTCTAATACATGTTCAGCCCAGGGCCGACGTACTGGTAAGTTTGTAATATGTGCTACTTGCGGAAAAAATGTCTGGAGAACTCCTCGCCATCTTTATAACTCAAAAAGTGGTAAGTATTTTTGCAATAAATCATGCCAAACATTTTGGAGAAATTCTATTCTTTACACAGGGCCTAATCATCCAAATTGGAAAGGTGGCGAACACGCATATAGAGAAAAGATGCTTAGGTCGCCCATAATAAAAATTTGCAAAAGATGCAGTATTGCAGATTTAAGGCTTTTAACCGTACACCATTTAGATGAAAATCATCACAACAATGTGATTGAAAACTTAGTCTGGATGTGTTATAATTGTCACTTCTTGGTCCACAAAAATAAAGAGGAGAAAAACAAATTTATGGAGGCATTGGTGTAGCAGTTAGCACAGCACTCTGTGGAAGTGCGAGCACGGGTGCAATTCCCGTATGCCTCCCAAATTAAATAATAAAACCGGCTTGTGGGAGCCGATTTTATTATTTTATGATATAATGTTTATATGAACAACAAAACAAATGACGATGTCTTAAGCGAGGATTCACCAGTAGAAATAGTCGGTTTAGACGAAATAGAAAAAGAAGAGCCGGAAAATTCAACGGTGAATACTTCTGACTACGGAGATGATATCGATGATACAACCCCCTTAGAAGCAGAGGAAACAATTGACAAGGCAGGCGACATAATAGGCGAAGACGAAAAAGAACACCCCGGATTCTAAGCAAGATAAATAAAAACAGGCTTCAACGAAGCCTGTTTTTATTTACAATGTCGGGGTGCTGGAAATCGGTCACAAACAATTTCTCGCCGTCGCTCTAAATTTTCGCGACCCCGACTCGCCATCGCAGTTTGCTAACTGCGATATGTCTCCGTCTTTCGATTCCCATCACAAAACAAGCAGTTGTTTTGCTTAATCCCTTCTCCACTTCATTCAGTCGGGCTGCTGGGAATCGAACCCAGTCTAACTGGTCCCAAACCAGTCGTACCACCATCATACGCCAGCCCGATATTATAATATCCTGTCCCCTCGGAGGGAATCGAACCCCCATCAAGACCTTAGAAGAGTCCTGCTTTATCCATTAAGCTACGAGGGGATATTAAAGAAATACTGAATAATTTTACCGATGAGCGGGTACGGGGAATCGAACCCCGGCCGACAGTTTGGAAAACTGCCGTACTACCATTATACGATACCCGCAACTTTTAAATCATTTTATCATAAAATGCCAATTTTTCAACTCAAAAATCAACTCTCCTATTGACCTCATATTAAAACTACAATATCATTTAAGCAGTTTTAAAATAGATGGTTTCCCATCCTTCAGAAAGGAAAGGGCAAATGACTCTCTTCAACAGGCAATTTTTCACGAACAGAGGCATGCCGACTCTATCCCTACAAGGTAGTGTTTGTGTGCCTCTGTTTTTGTTTATTTTTGTTCTTTCACAACTAATCGCAACCCCTCTTTATGCTCAAGACTTGAAAAACAGAACCGAAGAAATGTATCCTTTTGGAACGGTTATCATTTCGGCCGAATCTCTGCCGAATAAGGTTTATGAGTCTCAAAAAGACAAGATACTGATTGAGGTTATTTTTGTTGAAAAAGGGACCACCAATGTCTTTATTAATTCTGTAGGAACAGGCTATGTGACCGAAACACCCGGTGTTGTTATAACAGTAAGACACTTGTTAGACAGAAGTTTGATTGATGCAGAAAACATTAAAAACAACAAAATAAAATCAAACCCAAATTTTGATTATGCCTATGTGTTTAGAGGAACAATCATAACCAACACTGCCTGGATACGTTTTCCACTCTTTTTAACCGCAATTGGAGAAAAAGGAACCCTCAAAGACATTATGGCCTTAAAAGCAGACCCAAGAATCATGGAAAATGCTCGTGCAGTTGGAGACATTTTTAATCCCAACCCATATAGCATATTAATGAGAACATCCAAATTTGCGGACGCAAAGATTGGAGAAAAAGTTTACATAAGCGGATTTGCCCCCGGTACAGCTGAATATCTTAACGAAAATGATGAACCGATTCCAGTCTATTTAGACCTCATTAACTATACTTTTCCGGCAGAAGTAACGGCACTTCTTCCCGAAATGCCGGGAAACAAAACAGGTGTTAAAACAATATATAGACTTGCATATAGACTGAATGATGGCGCTGAACCGGGATTTTCCGGAGGTAAAGTAATAAATAAAGAAGGTGAAATAATTGGAATGACGATGGCCGTATCACATGAAAAAACTTTTATCTACATCCTTTCTTCCAAGGACACCAAAGATTTCCTAAAAAACAACAAGCTTAAATAGGTCTGTGATTAATAAAGCCCCAACTTAGGGGCTTTTGACTTTCTATTTTTTGAGTATATCATTTAAAACATAGACAGTCCTTTTACAAGGAGTCTGTATGCAAAATAAGAGCCTTGTTTTTAATCTTCCAGGAGGTATCCCTCGTCTACCTCTTCATGTAGCTGCACTTAGTGCGTGGTTTGATCTTGGTCTTCCAATGCCTGACGAAATGCTGGCAAGTTCGGCTGGCGGAATGGCTACTGCTTCTATTCTCGGCTGGAATGCCGAATCATTTGATAGAGCTGTAAAAATTATCGGGGACTTATCTCCAGATAATATTTTTAGTTATAACCGCGATTTAAAAATCAAACTGACCGTTCTCGGTGTCACGACACTTGGGCTCGGAGCATTAATCTTACTTGCTCATAAATTATCAAAAAGAACAAAAGCTTTGTATGGGATCGGCGGATTGAGCGCACTTATTACCGCCGACGCAATGCTTGGCAACGAATTAGTGCATAGTGCATCACATCTTTCTTCTGCCCCATTAAGAGCTTTGTTAAGCAGTAAGAGTGGCTTAGATTTTTCAGCTATATTTAATTCTCCGATACGCTTAGGCATTATCGTCACCGACATGAACAAGCCTGGGGAAGTAATTTTCTATAATCATCATCCCCTAAATAGCGATGCGACCAATCCTGAACATACGGGGCGTTGGTTAGACATTCTCCTTGCGTCCGCCAGACTTCCTGGGAAATTCAAATTTATCCAAATTGATGGCATTAATACCGTTGATGGTGAGGTTTGGACAGATTTCCCAATCCGCCAAATGAAGCAATACAAAAAGGCAATCCGGTTTGATTATTGGCCACCACTTCAACCTGGATCAACACAAACAGAGTGGATAGGCGACGCTAGTCGCGCATTTGATATAATGCGTGACCGTTGTACTCAAAAGAAAATTGAACACTATGAATACGAGTTGGAACGGCAAAACGACCCTTCTTTACCGAAAATCTACTATGTCCGGTTAAGTCATAAATTAATGAAACAAATGCCCCAAATTCAGCTTCATAATTTCACACCTCGTCAGATGAAAGATTTGGAAGAAATTGGATATGATACAGTTATGGAACAAAAAGAAGAAATTAGACGATATCTTGGAGTTTGATAAGTAACAAAACCCCCGCCACGGGCGGGGATTTTTTTATTATTGATATATTGGATCCAATGTATCAATTACTTAATGGCTTCTTTCAATAATTTACCTGGGGTAAATTTTGGCTTCTTAGAAGCGGCAATCTGAATAGTTTCGCCGGTTCTTGGATTTCGTCCCTCTCGGGCTTTCCTATCGGAAACCTTGAAGATACCAAATCCTGTTATGTTAACTTTGTCGCCTGATCTCATGACCTTGGTGACTTCATCAACAAAAGCATCTAACCACTCCGCTCCCTGTTTTTTAGTCATTCCCATTTTATCAGCTAATCGGGAAGCTAATTCGCTCTTTTTTACTGGCATAACTTAATAAATCCCAAATTACAAATTACAAATCCCAAACAATCTTCAAGTTTTAATACCTAAATCTCAAACTATTTGGAATTTAGGATTTGATATTTATTTGTTATTTGGTGCTTGTTATTTGAGTTTTTTAAACTAAAT
>Ga0210057_1004548_pt1 | contig 18358 bp, 23 predicted proteins | sample CryGeyCG2114_010_2_FD_183968 | JGI IMG/M metagenome (GOLD analysis project Ga0210057, IMG submission 183968) | Groundwater microbial communities from aquifer - Crystal Geyser CG10_big_fil_rev_8/21/14_0.10 (SPAdes) (version 2) | ecosystem: Environmental > Aquatic > Deep subsurface > Groundwater ...
CACTTAATTCGTCTATAGTTTTCTTTGCTATTGCTGTGAAATGTTCTCTTTTCTTTTCTATGTCTTCTTGTAATTTTTTTCTTTCTTCTTCTAATTTTTTTAATTCTTCAGTGCTTAGTTCGGTTTGTTCTTCAGTTATTTCTTTTTTGAATGCTCCATTGTTAATATCTTCAATTACTTCTCTTGCTTGTTTTCCTTCAACTAGAATTCCCATGCTGTCGCAAGTTCCTATTATTTCTTTTACTCTTGAAAAAGTATTTTTTCCTAATAAGTTTCCTTCTTTCATTTTTGCTATTTTGATTATTTGTTGTATTTTCAAATCTGCTACTTTATCTGATAATGGGTTTCCACTGCCTTTGTCTATGTTTGCTTCTTTTTTTAATAATGCACTTGCAGGTGGTGTTCCTAATGTTATTTTGTAACTTTTATCATCTGTATTTACTGTGATTTTGACTGGTACTTGCATTCCTTTGAAATCTGCTGTTTTTTTGTTAATATCGCTAACGATTTGTCCAATGTTTATTTTTAATGGTCCTAAACTTGTTCCGATAGGCGGTCCAGCTGTTGCTTTTCCTCCTTCGATTAATACGTCAACGATTTGTTCTGCCATTATTCTTCATCCTCTTCTTCGTTTTCTCTGCGAATAACTTTTACAGCGTCTAAACTTACTGTGATTGGTATTGGTACTGCAGCGCCTAATAATTCTACTACAACTTTTTCTTTGCCTTTATCCACTCTTGTGATTTTAGCTTGTTCTCGTTTGTAAGGTCCACTGATAATTTCTACAATATCTTTTTTTCTTATATCTACGTCTTTTTTTGTTTGTTCTAGCATGTGTTCAATTTCATGATATTCTATTTCTTTTGCTAAAACTCCTCTTGCGTATGGAACGTTAAATGCTGCTTGTTCTGCACTTAATCGGTCTTTTGCTTCTAAAAATATGTATCCTCTCATTCCGTGAGGTCTGACAACTGAGAAAACTGGTAATTTTTTTTTAACAGCATTACTACTAACAAAGTCCATTACTTGATCTTCACGATTTGCAGTCGTTCTTAAAACGTATATGTGTGATTTTTGTTCTTCGCTCATCTAGGCTTCCTCATTTTAATCTAGAATGATACATGTATAAAATAGGCCTTCTTTTTTAAAGGTTTCGTTTACGGAGTTATTTGCTGTACTAGCAAAATTATGCAGCTCTGGAAGAGCTGAAATTTATTGATAACTTTGCGCCTACTGGCGCACATAAAGTTTTATCTTTAAGGTAAATTTTAAGTATTAAAAACATAATCACTAATCGTTTGTAGCTTGTCTTTAGCAAGAGCTCGTCTTTAGCAAGTATTGATTAATAGTCCTTCTCCTGCTATTAATAAATCATAGTAAATAGTTAATTTTTTAAATTGTTTCAGTTTATAAGTATCAAGGTAAGCAAAATAAATGAAACAAAATTATGAAAACGAACCTCAACTGAGAATTTTGATCAATGGTCTTATTGACAAAATTGATGAACACGGCACTCGCAGTGAATTAGTGCGCAATTACATTTTTGCACATTCTGATGATCATCCTGATTTTCCAGATTTAGCATTATCAGTTATTTTTTTAAAAAAAGCAGATTATCATAAAGAAGAACACGAAGTTATTGTTAAAACTCCTAACGGCACTATTTCAAGAGGTTGCTTGCAAGATAAAATTAACACGCTCGATCAAGTAATAAATAAATATGGTGCGAAATCTGAACAATCAAAACAATACATTTTCAATAATAGAACTTGTGAAGGAGATCAATTTGAACGTTTAGCATTAACACTTGTATTTTTGAAAAACGGAGGAAAACAAAAATGAAAACATTAGGAACTTTACTTACTGCTTTATCGTTTTTAACTGGTTGCACTGGAGGAACCACTCAACCGGTAAAACCTGAAAATAATAATTCAACTGAAATTATTAATTATGAACAAAAATTAAGAACTGCAAGTACAATAACAATTTCAGAATATGTAATATCCTTAGGGAAAGATTATGATATTCTGGCCGACGGAGTTAAAGTGGGAACTGTTGAAGGTAAAAATTTGAAATTATGGGGTGACGTGTTCACATTAAAAATTTTAGATGGAAAAGTATTGGCTAGTGAAAAAGAAAACAAAAGAATATTATTTCAATATAATCGTGAAGCATCAGTTCATGATGTTAATGACACCATAATTGGTTATTTTGCAGAAGAAAAATTTAATGATTGGTTATCGTGGGGTTACATATTTCACTTTTATGATGCTGACAGAAATGAAGTTGGCAAATCTCAAAAAATAGGTAAAGGTGCTTGGAATTATCATAAATTATTTGACAATCAAGGCAATACTGATTATACTGTTGATAAAAAGTTTGTTATGATGGGCGGAGATAAATACGAAATTCAAGTTCACGATTTTGAAAGTGCAATACCTTTAGAGCAAGCAATTCTTTTAATTTGTGTTGAAGATGCTATTGCCGACGCTAACGATTAAGGAGGAAAAATAAAATGATAATTGTCTATAACATTCCCGGAGCTGTAATTGTTTTAATAAGCATATTTTTTTCTATGATGTTTGGTGGTTTAGGTTATTCTTTTTTTTCCAAACCTTATGGCGGGCATATTTTCTTTTTCAGTTTAGGACTAATACTTGCTGATTTAATTTATCGTTTCAGAATTTTTAAAGGAGAACCAAACGCGTTCAACCCAAAAACTGGCGGTCAATTATTTTGGATTCCTTGTTGGCTTATTGGAATTATTTTTTTATTGTTAAACTTTTTTGTTTGGTAAACTTAAAAACTTCCGCCACGTTTAACAATTTCTTTTATTAAATGTATTAAAAATCCGATTGCACCTATTGCTATTATTCCTAAACCAGAAATTTTAACTATTACTTTGAACTCTTCCATTGTAGGCTTTCTAGTACTTTTCAATACCCTATTACACTCTTGAAAGTAATTTCTTAACGCTTGTCTTAAACCAGTAAAATAAATATCCATAATATTTCAAAATCATTAACTCTTTTTATACTTTTCTAAGAAATCAAACGAATTCTATTCCTAATTCGTTTTCTATTGCACTTCTTTGTACATCTGATACTTTTCTTGCTGGTCCGAAAATTTGTGAGCTTTTAACTCCTGTAACTATTAGCATGACTCTTATTGTTTTGCCTAAATCTTCATAAATTTGTGCGCCCCAAATTATTTTTGCGTCATCGCTTAATTTGTCGCTTATTGTTTCAACCACTCTTTTTGCTTCGTTTAAGCTCATATCTTTGCTTCCTGAAATATTGATTAATGCGCCTGTAGCTCCTGTAATGTCAACATCTAATAATGGATTTTCAACTGCTTTTTCAACTGCTTCTGTTGCTCTATGTTCACTATCGCTTTCTCCAACACCTATTAATGCCACTCCTCCGTCTTGCATTATTGCTTTTATATCTGCAAAATCTAAATTTACCAGTCCTGTTTTTGTTACTAATTCTGCAATTCCTTTAACTGCGTTTGTTAAAATTTCATCTGCAATTTTAAATGCAGTTTGTAATGGTAATTCCGGTGCTAATTCAATTAATTTATCATTAGGTATAACAATTAAAGTATCTAAATATTGTTCTAATCTTTCTAATCCGTATACTGCGTTTTGGTATCTTGTGTTTCCTTCCATTGCAAAAGGTAAAGTTACCACGCCTATTGTTAATGCGCCTAATTTTTTTGCTACATCTGCAACTACTGGTGCGCTTCCCGTTCCTGTTCCACCGCCTAATCCGCATGTAATAAATACCATGTCTGCGCCTTGTAATGCATCTCTTATATCTCTTTCATTTTCTCTTGCTGCGTCTTCTCCTACTTTTGGATTTCCTCCAGCTCCTAATCCTCTTGTTGCTTCTTTTCCTATGAATATTTTTTTGTCTGCAGGTGTTGCTAGTAAGTCTTGTGCGTCTGTGTTGATTGCAACTGTTTCTGCTCCTTTTATTCCTACTTCTGAAATTCGTTCTATAGTGTTATTTCCGCCTCCTCCGCAACCGACTACTTTTATTGTTGCTCTATGGGACGCTAATAACTCTTGTAATTCAGTGTCAGAATTGCTTGCAGTACGTTGTTGATTTAAATGTTGAAACTCCATTAAACACCCTCTTAATTAATTATTGCTCGTTACTATTTAAATTTTTATGTTCGCTAGTAACGAAATTAATTTCTTTAACATCAACTAATTCTTTTAAGTACTTTTTTAATTCTTCTATTCCTTCTTTGGGTATTTGTTTTTTTAAAGTTATTTCTGCTTTTTCTTCTTTAACTTCAACAGTGCATTCAACTCCCATTCTATCTAATAAACCGTTTAATTGTTCTTGAGGATTTGTTACTATTCTTTTAACTTCAATATCATAATGCACGTTTTTTCCGGCTAATGGATGATTAAAATCAACTATTGTTCGTCCACCACTCACGCTTCTTACAGTTGCCAAATTTCCATCAATGTTTAATTGCAACCCAGGTGTTGGTTGTATTTTTTCTTTTAATAATTTGTTAGTTGGTATTAATTGGATTAATTGTGAACTTTTTTTTCCGAATGCATTTTCTGCTTCTAAATCAAAACTATATTTACCTTCTTTTTTTCCTATTAATCCGTCTTCTATTCCTTTTAATAATTGTCCTTGTCCGATGCAAACTATTATAGGTCCGTATCGAGCGTTAGGATTATTTATCTCTTTTTTTTTGGCTAAATTTTCATCTGTAGTGTCAAAAACTTTGTTTTCTTCATCTTTTAGTCTACCAGTGTATTCAACTTCAATGAATGTTTTTGCTTGTATCATTAAAAATGTTTAAAAGCTTCTACTTTTTAAACATTTTTATTTTCAATATACTCAACAATGATATTAATTATTTCTCCAGTATCTTTATCACTTGTATCAACAACTAAATCATAATTTTGTTCATTTGTATAATCTAATCCATAATATTCTTGATATCTTTTTTTTTCTGACTCAGTCCTTGTAATAATATTTTGTTTTGTTTGTTCTAAACTAATATTTTCTTTTTCTCTATCCCTGTTATCTTTGAATATTCTTTGTGCTGCTACATCATAAGTTACTTTTAAAAAAATTTTTAAACTTTCAGGTAAAAAATGAAATGCTAATCTCGAATCAATAACAAAATCATCTTGTTTTCTCAAATTTTTAGTCATATTATCTAATTCTTCATCTACACTTTTATCTTCTTCTGCAATTTTGGATAATTCTAGTAAACTTATTTCTCTATTTTTTGCTAATTGTCTCATGAAATCTCCAACAGAATAATGTTTCAAATCGTATTTTTTTGCTAATAATTTTGCAATAGTGCTTTTGCCACTGCCTAAATTTCCGCTAATCGTAATTTGCATTTTATTTTAGAAATAAAATCTTTGTTTAATAATTTTTGTATTCCAGAATTAGCCTATTTTTGTAGCTCTTTTCGCGTACTCTTCCAAATACGCATCATATATTCCTGGTTCTTTGAATCTTTTTCTCATTATTTTTTCGTAATCACTGATTAATCGTTTAAAATATTTTTTAATCGTTGGATGACTGGTGTGTGTTTGTCGTCTAGCTTTCGCTAAATCTTCGTATAATATTACAAAAAATCTATAGTTTAAACTATCTACTTTTATAATTGCCTCTTTTTCTAAAGCATCATCGATGCTCATTTTTCACCTCTTTAACATAATTATTTTATTTACATATTTATATTTTTTGGCGTATATAAGTCAAAACACGTAATTTTATAAACTCTTAAACTATTTATTATTCTATGGATGTTGATGAAAACGTATTAAGTGATGCACCTGAAGGTGAAGAATTAGAGTTAAAAGATGGTGAAACAGTAAATTCAATTCCTGATCTTTCTAAAATGTTACCTATGCTTTCAGAATCTGCTTTTCGTTTTCACCAAGATAAAGGTGATTTTTCTGAATGGGTTGAAAGAGTGTTCGGAGATCTTGATCTTGCAAGACAAATTCGTGAGGCTAGAACTAAACATTTTATGAAGCGTCAAATTGATGCTAGGCTTGAAGAATTAAAAAAAGGAAATTTTAACAGTAGAAGAAAATAATCACAATTCGCCTTCCCATTCTTTATAAAATTGTTCCAAATATTGTTCCATAAATATATGTCTTTGTTCTGCCATTGCTTGTCCAGTTTGAGTGTTCATTTTATCTTTTAACAATAATAATTTTTCATAAAAATGATTAATTGTGGGTGCATCATTTTTTTTGTATTCTTCTTTACCCATATCTAAATTTGGTTTAATATTCGGATCATAAATTGTTCTTCCTTTGTACCCTCCATAATTAAAAGTTCGTGCAATTCCCGTTGCACCTATTGCATCTAGTCTATCTGCATCTTGAACTACGTCTAATTCTAATGATTTAAATTTTTGTTCATGTTTTCCTCCTTTAAAAGAAATATTCGCAATAATTTGTTCTATGTGATTAATCACTTCTTGATCCACATTAAGATCGGTTAAAAACTCTTTTGCTTTTCTAGGGCCTATTTCTTCATCACCATCATAAAATTTTGAATCTGCAATATCATGAAGTAAAGCACCTAATTCAACAATGAATTGATTAACTTGTTCATTTTTTGCAATTTGTTTAGATAATTTCCAAACACGATAAACATGCCACCAATCATGCCCTCCTTCAGCATTAGCTAAAGTTTGTTTAACATAAAGAACTGTTTTTTCAATTATCTCAGTTTGATTCATTAATGTTAGAAAAACTATTTTGTTTATAAAAATTGTTATAATTAAAAAATAAAAAAAATAAACTTTTTTAGTTTATTTTAAACACTACTCCGACACTCACCATTACATTAACATCTTTCGGACTTGGTGCAGGCATTACTGCGCCCATAGCTTTCGATTCCATCATTACTAAATCTCGTTCATAGAATGGTGTATAACTATAACTGTTTTCAGTTATTGTTTTTACTTCTCCTAAACTCACTCCTAAACTGTTAACTAAAATTTCTGCTTTTTCTTTTGCATTTTTAGTTGCTAAACTTAATGCTTGATTTTTCATTTCTCTTTCTTTCTTATCACTTAATGTGTATTGAACTCCTTGTAAACGATTAACTCCCTCATTAACTATTGCGTTCAAAACTTTGCCTACATCATCCAAATTTTTTACAACAACTTTTAATGTGTGTGTTAACTCGTAATTATCTAAGATCTCTTCTCCAGTTTCGTGATTCCAGTGTCTTTTTTGATACAAATTATATCCTTCAGTACTTATATCTTCTTTACTTACATACTTTTTCAATATATTATATACTCCTTCTGTTGCTACTGCATTCAAGTTTTGTGCTTTATCAGGAAATCCTGCTTCTGTTACGATTCCAAACCTTATTTCTGCTTGGTCTGGTTTAACTTTTAAATCTGCATTTCCACTTGAACTTACTGTTCTTTCATTAACTACTTGTCCGTCTTGAACTACAACAGGGTTCACTGCGCAACTACTTAACAAAACAAGTATTATGAACACTCCTAAAATTTCGATTATTTTCATTTTTCTTCCTCCTTAATACTAATTGTATTTTTTACTAATTGTATAAATTCTAATTCTTTCTCTCCTTGAATTTCTGTTCCTTCTAATACTTTTAAAACTTCACTTAAATTTCCATCTTTTGCCCAATAACTTTCTTTAAGTATTTCTGCAAATTCAGCTATTGCTGATGTAAATCTGAAATTAGCGTTTGCATTTTCAAATTTGTTATCAATTGCTCTTTTAAGAATTTGTTTGCTTGTTGTTTCTATTTTTCCTGTTTCCATGTTTTGATATCTTATTTTTACCAGTCCTAATTTTATCTTCCACTGATCACTTTCCGGCTCATTAATTCCTAAATTATCTTTAAATCTTAACTCATAAAGTGCAGTTACTGATTGTCCTGCTCCCACTTCTCCTGCGTCAACACTATCATTTCTGAAATCTTCATCTTTTAATGCTCTGTTTTCATAACCAATCAATCTATATCTATCAACAGTTTCAGGATTAAACTCCACTTGTATTTTTGCATCGCTTGCAATTACTTGTAATAATCCAGTTAATCCGTCTCCAAATAATCTTCTTGCTTCATTATAAGTATCAATATATGCATAATTTCCATCTCCATGATTTGCTAATTGTTCCATTAACACATCATTATAATTTCCCATTCCAAATCCAATAGTGCTTAGCGTAATTCCTTTTTCGGAATATTTTTTGACTTGCTTGAAAATTCCTTCATGTCCGGTTCTTCCTACGTTAGCAACTCCATCACTCATAATTATTACTCTGTTAATTTTTCCTTTTTCAAATCCTTCACTTAACATTTCATATCCTATTTTTATTCCTTCTTCTGCATTTGTCACTCCGCCACTTCTTAATTCTTCCACAGCGTTCAAAATTTTTTGTTTATCGCTTGTTAAGTCCAAAACTTTTTCTCCTCTGCTTCCGTAAATTGCTAATCCTATTTTATCTTCATCTTTCAAATTATCAACCAATAAATTAATACTTTTTTTTACTAGTCCTAATCTGTTTTCCATATTCATACTCCCCGAAACGTCAACAACAAAAACAATATTTGCAGGTTTTCTTTCTTCTAAACTAACATCTTTTGCTTTAATACCTATTCTTAGCAAGTGTTTGTTTTCTTCACCAAATTTTGATTGCGCGCCATCTAAAAAAATACTGAATGTATCTGTTGCTTTTTCATATCCTTGATCAAAATAATTTATGTATTCTTCAGTTCTTACAGAATCTTTCGGAGGTAAATTGCCTCTGTTAATATAATTTCTCATAACCGTGTAAGATCCTGTGTCAACATCCATTGCGAAAGTACTTAACGCATCATCTTCAGTACTTACAAACGGATTTACTCCGTAATTTTCAAAAAACATATCCCATTCTGCTTGCGCGTTTGGAGGTACTAAAACAGGAACTGGTCCGTAACTAACAATCATTTCAGGCAGCATTGGTGAAGTTAATTGTTGAGTTTTTACTAATGAATATGGCGGAGGTAATGATGTTTGAGTCATTCCCTCAAAGTATTCTCTAACTAATCCTATGACTATTAATATAGCAACAAGTCCTAATATTGTTAATGCAATTTTTTTATTCATTTATGTTCACCTCTTTACTGAAAACACTTCACCTATTTAAACGTCGTTTTTTGATTAGGTTTTTACCTAATTATTTTTTAAAAATTTCATTTTTAAAAAATAAGCTAGTAAGATTATTAAAGAGATTATTGTTAATCCTGTGAAAAACCACAATAAATAATTAGGTTCTAATTGCACTATTTGGGTTGTGGAAGGTATTGTGTTGGTCGCGTTCTGAATTGATTCTTCAGCCAGTTTGTTTTGAAGGTCAACAATAGCAGTTTTTGGTGCTACCTCAAACATGCGTTCTGCGGGAGATATAATAGATTCTTTTGCAGTTTGCATTGATGGTTGAGTAATATATTTTTGTGAATTAGCAAAAAGTCCTTTTGTGTAACTAAGTATTGTTCCTGCAAAACTGAAAATCAAAACTCCTAATGTTATCCATATTGTTTTTCTTTCAGGTTCTAAAATACATTTGGCTTTTTCTGTTAATTTATAATACTTCCATTTACGACCATCATCGTTTTGAATGATCAATTTTGCTTTGATTAATTCTTTTAAGTGTTCATTCACACTTGCAGGTTTTATTCCTAATGCTTTAGCTAGTTCTGCTTGTGTGTGTGGTTTTTCATTTAATAATTTTAAAATGTATATTCTTTTACTTGCACCTAATGCTTTAAAACTTTCTTGATCTAGTATTACTTTACTCATCTTTTCATTTTTAGAATTAATCATTAAATACTTTTCGGTTGATTAGGTTTAGTGGATGCATTACTTGCATAACTAAATTATTTGGCAGTAAGTTAGAATTAATTTGTTACTTTTCATTTTTAATTAGTGTTGTGCAGTTGCACAAAAATTGAATTATTATTATTCATAATCCCAACCGTTCTATTATTTTTTCTTTGCTGAATTCTTCTAAATCATCATATTCTTGTCCTGTTCCCAAGTAAAGTATTGGTTTTCCAGTAACATAACTAACGCTTAATGCCGCGCCACCTTTTTCGTCAATATCTGCTTTTGATAATATTATTCCATTTAAATTTATTGCTTCATTAAATTTTTGTGCTTGTTCTACACAATCATTGCCTGTTATGCTTTCTCCTACAAAAATTTTTAAGTCTGGCTTGGCAACTCTAACTATTTTTTTCATTTCATCAACTAAATTGTGATTGCTGTGAAGTCTTCCCGCGGTATCTATTAGTACCACATCTTTATTTTTTGCTTTTGCATGTTCTACTGCGTCGTAAGCTACTGCTGCGGCATCGCTTCCATAATCGTGTCTGATTAATTTCACTCCTAAATTATCTGCGTGTATTTGTAATTGATCTATTGCCGCTGCTCTGAATGTATCTGCAGCGGCCATTACAACACTCAACCCTTGTTTTTGTAAAAATTTAGCCATTTTAGCAATACTTGTTGTTTTTCCGCTTCCATTTATTCCTACAAAACATATGATTAATGGTTTTTTTTGTTTTGTTAATTCTAAAATGTTCAACTCATTTTTTTTGAACAAATCATTAATAGACCTTTTTAATGAATTAATAACTACTTCTTCTGTTTTACCTCTTTGTATTGGTTGATCAACAATTTCTTTCATTAAATCAGTCTTTATTTTGTTAATCACTTCTACCGCAACGTTATTTTCTAACATTGCCATTTCTAAATCCCAGAATAATTCATCAAATTTTGTTTCGTTAAGTTTTGTTGTTGTTATCTTTTGTTTTATTGTTCCAAAAAACCCTTTTTTTTCTTCAACAATTATGGGTGTTCGTTTTTCTACTACTTTTTTTATTACTTCTTCTATTTTTTTTGTTTCTTCTTTAACTACTGCGGGTTTTTCTTTTATTTCTTCAACTATTCCTTTAATTTCTTCTGCAACTTTTTCTGCTTCTTCTAATTCTTCTTTATTTATTTTTTTTTCTTCTAATATTTCTGTTTTTGCTTTCTCGAAAGATTCTTCTTTCAATGGAATTTGTTTTTTTTCATATTCATCTATATCTTCTTTTGTTGCTTTTTTATCAATCTCTTCAGGAACGTCTACGTATCCATCATCAAACACGTGTTCTTTTTCAAACACTTTTTCTTCTTTTTCTTTTTTTATTATTACTTTTTCTTCGACTTTTTTCTTTTCTTTGTCAAAAACGTGCGATTCTTTTAGTGGTTTTTCTTCGTCCTCTTTTTTTCCCATATCGAAAGTTTCATCTAAATCAGTTTCTACTTTTGTAAATTTTTCTTTTAATTTTTTAAAAAATCCTTTTTTTTCTTCAACCTTTTCTTCTGTAATTGGTTTTTGTTCTATTTTTTCTTCATTTACTTGTGGTTTTACAACTTGTTCTATAATTTCCTCTTTAACTTCGCCTTCTTCCTCGGCTTTTTTTGAGAATTTATCGAGTGCTCCTTTTACTTTTTCTTTAAAAAATTTAAACATTTTGTTGCATTAATTTTTGTAATTCTTGTTGTTTTGTTTGGAACTCATTTACTTTTTCACTTAAACTATTTCGTAAATTTCCTTCCACTCGTTTTGTTTCATTCAATTGATCATTTAACATTTCATTTGTACTTTCAACTGTTTTATTCACCACTATTCCTGCACCAACATTCACTATTAAATTTTCTGCATTTTCTATTTTTGCTTTTGCAAATATTCCATTGGCTAAAGAAACTAGTATTGTATTGCCTTGTTTTACTTTACTGGTTTCAGTTAAATTTAATTGTATGGATTCTAATTCTAAACTTTGTTGTTGTAACATTTGTATTTGTTGTTGTAACTGTTGTATGTTTCGTTCCATCATTTGCAATTCCACGTAAATTTGTTGTGCTTTTTCTTTATTGTTCATTTTAATTTTTTTAATAATTTTTCCAAGAATTGTTCATATTCTTCTTCTACTTGGAAAAACACTATTCCTCCTTCCCCTATGAAAACTTGTTTATCTTTTTTAAAAATGTTCAGTTCTCTTTTTAAAACTTGTTGTAAATACATTTTTTCTTGTTTGTTTAATTCCATTTTTTTTTTAACCTTTTATTAGTTCATTTTCTGACGGATCAATTTTTTTAGGAAGTTCTTCAGTTATGTTTGTTGTGTCAGTTCCTTGTTTTATTGTTATTTCACTAAAATTTTTTTCTTGTTCTAAATTTATTTTATTTTCGGTTGCTAAGTGTAATAATGGTATGAACGTGTAAATTTTATCCATTTTTGTTTGTGAAGGAACTAATTGGGTGAATGTTATTTCTTTTGCTTTGCTGAAAATGTCTTTTAATCTTGCTAATAATCCGAATGTTGCTTTTGTAATATCAAATTTTTTTTCAGGTATTGTCATTTCTGGAAGAACGTTTCGTCCAAACCGTCTTTTTTTTACTTCTAATGCTTTATCTAATGCAGTTATTAAATCATAAACTGATACTTTTCTTTTTCTTTGTTGAGGATATCGCGGAGTTAATTCATAATTTTCTTCAGATAATGCTTTTTTTTCTCCTTGCACTAATTCTTGTTCTAACTCATCATAAAAATCAGGTTCATCCCTGCTTGCAAGTATTCTATCAAACTCATTCAAATCGTCACCTAATAATTGTTTTGATTTCAAATGTAAAAGCATGGATGCGGCCAGAACTACTTTTCCGCTAACTTTCAAATCAGTATTTTTATACGTTTTTAATCGTTCAATATATTTATCAGTTAAATGGCTTATATTTACATCCCAAGGGTTCATCCCTTCACTTTTAACTAAATCAAAAATCATTCCTTTCCAACTGATTTCTTCTTGATCTATCAATAAATCAAGTATTTTGTCTTCCACATAACAACTATGCTTTAATCTTTTTTAAAGGTTTTGAGATGCGGTACTATCGAAATCTTTATAAAGTCTTGAATGTATTATTTATATATAGCTATAAAAATAAACTCGAGGTGATAGGATATGTCCTTAAAAGATAATCACGCTTTGTTTGTTTTCGCTTTTGTAGCGCTTGTTGGTCTTGGAGGCTTATTGTTAAGCGCTGGACCTTCAGCAACTGGTAACGCATTTGCGTACCCTATGGAAGGCGGTTTCGGACAAGGTGAAATAAACTGGCCATCAGCGGCTAAAACTTTGATGTATGAATGTCAATCTCCATTCCCAGGAAAGGAAGACGGACAATTTCAGAAAAAAGCATACGCTTATGATGCAAGAACTGCTGCATGGTTACAAGACAGATTTGGTTTTGTATGCACAGAAGTATAAAAAAATAATTTTTTTTCTTTTTTTTTCTTTTCTAATCATTAAATGATAATTAACAATTTATATTTTAAATTTAATTATCATACTATTTTTCCTATACAATAAAAATCTCTTGTTTCTACGATTTCAACACTAATAACATCTCCTATTTTTCCTTTTTCTAAAATTATGGGAATATAACTTTCATTTCTAGCGATTAACGTATTATTTTTTCCTTTAGTATCAATTATAACTTTTCCTTTCCATCCTAAAAACTTTTTTAACAAGTTTGTTGATAATTGTTTATTCTGCTGACTTAATTCTTGCGCTCTTTTTTTAACAATTTCAGTATGTAAAAGTTTCATTTTAGCAGCCAAAGTATTTGGTCGAGAGACAAATTTAGAAATATTAACCACGTCAATTTTTAAGTTTTCAATCATTTGAACTGTTTTTTCAAAATCATTATCACTTTCTCCTGGAAAGCCTACAATTATATCTGTTGAAATTCTAATATTAGGAATTTTTGATTTGAATTGTTCAACTACTTCTTTAAAATTTTTAATACTGCCTTCCCTTTTCATATCAATTAAAACTTTATCACTTCCGCTTTGTATTGGCACGTGTAAAAATTTAAACATTTTTTTATGTTTGTAAGCATCAATTATTTTTTCAACATTTTTTAAAACATGCTGCGGGCTTGCCATTCCAAACCTAACCATAAAATCTCCCGGAATCTCACAAACCATTTTTAACAAATCTCCAGGATCAAGTCCAATATCAAACCCCCAACAACCATTATCTTGACTTGTTAACCATATTTCTTTACAACCGTCTTTAACGCAAAGTTCAACTTCTTTTTTAATTGATTGCAAAGAATAACTCGTTAAATGTCCTTTAATATGTTTTACTGAGCAATAAGTACAAGTGCTTAAACACCCTTGACTTATTAAAATAATTCCTATGCAAGGGTTGCTTCTTACTTTAGGTAAATTAATTTTTTCTTCTCTATTGCTGAATGTTAATTCAACTCGTTCACCATTAACAACTTTACCAACTACTTTGTTTATTTGTGAAATTTGATGAGTAGTCATTATACTGTCATTTGGGAAATTATTCTTTAACAAATCTCTTAATTTATTTGTAACACAACCAGTTATCACAAATTTACTATTTGGATTTTTTTCGTGTGCTTTTCTAACTTCTCTTAAAGCACTTTCATCACCTTTTACAGTGCACAAGTTTAGAATGATTACATCTCCGTTTTTACTGATTTCATAACCTTCATTTTTTAATAATCCTTTAATTCCTTCGCTTTCAGCAAGATTAGCGCTACACCCGTAATTTAGAACGTTAATTTTAGTCATTAAATCAATAATTTTGCATAATTTAAAAATGTAGCCATAACTTTTTTAAATTGATCCATTATTCTTAACTAAATTACGGGCCCGTGGTCTAGACGTAAGTGAGAAAATTACGGGACAATGGTTATAACGTTGCCCTTACAAGGCGAAGATCACCGGTTCGATTCCGGTCGGGCCCACTTTTTTTTGAGGTTATTGTGAAAAACAATTCTTTTCAAGAAATTTGGGAAAAATTAAAGTCATGCAAGAATGTTGTTATGTCTTTACATATCGGCCCTGACGGTGATAGTCTTGGCAGTTGTACTGCGTTAAAATATGTTCTTGAACGTGATCTTAATTGTAATGTGACTTTAGTTAGTTGTGATGAATTGAGCGATTCTCTTGCAAGTCTTTCTTTTTCTAAAGAAGTATTGTTTGGTAAAGATTTAAGCGATTTAGATCTTGAAAGTTTTGACGTTTTGATTTGTTTAGATTTAGGAGATAATGTTCGTTTATCCGCAAAATTAAGAGATAATTTTAACGTTCCTAATGATTTGTTCATTATTAATATTGATCATCATAAAACTAATCCTTTTTATGGAACTTTAAATTATGTAGATGATTCAGCTCCATCTGCGTGTTCTGTTCTTGTTGATTTTTTTAAAGAAATAAATGTGCATTTTGATGCTGAATTGTCTAAAAGATTGTTATTGGGCATTTGCACTGATAGTGGTTTTTTCACGTATGACGGTAAAAAATCTTTGGAACAAGCAATTTTTTTAATCAATCAAGGTGCAGATTACATGAATGATATTGTAATTCCTGTTAAGTCTAATATTCCTTTAAGATTGCTGCAGTTTAACGCATTGCTTATCGATAATATTAAATTTAATACTGAAAAAAAGTTTGCGTATAGTTTAGTTAAAAAAGAAGATGTTGAAAAATTAAATTTAAATTTTGCAGAGGTTCGTTTAGGAATTGATGCTTTGCGAGATATTGAAGGCATTGATTTTGTGTTTAATCTTGTTGAGTTTGATCAAGGAATTAAAGGATCGTTTCGTTCACATAAAGTAGATGTTTCTTTATTTGCGAAAGAACTTAATGGTGGAGGGCATAAGTACGCTGCAGGTTTTGGTTTTAAAGATAGTTCATTAGAAGAAGCTGAAAAAAGAGTTTTAGAAGTTATTGATCGAATTGGTATTCATAAAGATTAATCAAATAAACGCGCATATTGTTCATATCCTTCTTTTTCTAAATCGTCTTTAGGAATAAATCTTAACGCTGCAGAATTCATACAGTATCTTTTTCCTGTTGGCGCAGGACCGTCATTAAATACGTGTCCTAAGTGAGAATTTCCTTGTTTACTTCTTACTTCTATTCGTGTTGTGAAAAAACCTTTATCTTCTAATTCCACAATATTATCAGGTTCTAATGGTTTAGTAAAACTGGGCCAACCAGTTCCTGAATCGTACTTATCTAAAGAACTGAACAACGCTTCTCCAGAAACAATATCAACATAAATTCCATCTTCTTTATTATCCCAGTATTCATTATCAAATGCAGGTTCAGTACCATTTTCTTGTGTGACTTTATATTGTAAAGGAGTTAGTTTTTCTTTTAAATTGGTTTTCCAAGTTTTTTCTAAAAATTGATCTCTTCCGCTTCTTGAACGATAAAATTTGTATTTTAAAGAATGATTTTTGTAAAAATCCTGATGATAATCTTCAGCAGGATAAAATTCTTCTGCTTTTCTTATTTCAGTCACTATTTGTTTTTCAAAAACTTTAGATTTTTCTAAATCTTTTTTTGATTTTTCCGATAATATTTTTTGTTTTTCATCATGATAAAAAATTGCAGAAGTATATTGGTATCCTCTATCCACAAATTGTCCTTTATCATCGGTAGGATCTATTTGTTTCCAAAAAACATTTAATAATTCTTCATAACTTATAATTGTTGGATCATAAAATACTTGCACTGATTCTAAATGACCTGTACTTCCTGATGAAACTTCTTCATAAGTGGGATTTTTTGTGTTTCCACCAGTGTATCCTGATATTACTTTTGCAACACCATTTAATTTTTCGAATGGTGATTCCATACACCAAAAACAGCCTCCTGCGAATGTAGCTTTTTTTAAATTCACCATATCATAAGTTTTTTCTTCTGTTTTATTAATATTTGTGCAACTAATTAACACTATTAACAAAATTAATAATATTGTTTTATTCATAAGATCATTTTGTTAAATTGTTCCTTATAAAGTCTATGATTTCAACAGAAAATATTAAAAACCCTATTTGAATTCTATTTTATCATGCGCTGATAGTTCAGTGGTAAGATGCGAGCTTGCCAAGCTTGAGACCCGGGTTCGATTCCCGGTCGGCGCATTTCATTAATCAAACCCTTTTTTCTTGATTTGCGGTTTTACACTTTGAGCAGAAAACATTATAAATTGATAAATAAGATTAGTTTTATGACTGAACAGTATGATTATTGTATTAAGTACTTGAATAAACAATGGAACAGTTTGACTTTTTATTTTCCTAAAGATAAAGGTATTTATATTGGTTTGCCCAACAAGTTCATTGCTCCCACCAGTAAAGATGGTATTTTTGCAGGCGATAGTTTTTATTGGGATTCTTATTTTATTATTCTCGGTCTTCTTGCTTCAAAAAAGTTATCTCTTGCGAAAGGAATTGTTGAAAATTTTTCTTATCTTCAAAAAAGATTCGGCATTATTCCGTCTAGAAATCGTTTTTTAAATTTAGGAATTTCTCAGCCTCCTTTTTTATCTTCCATGATTCTTGAAATATTTGAGTGCACTAAAGATAAAAAATGGCTTAAAAAATTTTCTGAAGTTGTTGAAAAAGAATTAACAACTTACTGGCTTAATAGTAAAAGTGCTGAAAAACATTTAGTTTATTCAGGTCTTTCAAGGTATTGTGATCATTATATTAATCACATAACTGCTGAGCACGAGTCAGGGTGGGATATGACTTCACGTTTTTATAATAAATGTTTAGATTATTTACCTGTTGATTTGAACTCTTTATTGTACAAGTATGAAAAAGATCTTTCTAAAATTCATAAAATTTTGGGTGATAAAAAGAAAGAGAGAAAATATTTGAAACAAGCAGAGTTTAGAAAGGAAAAAATAAATAAGCTCATGTGGAATGAACGGAAAGGATTTTTTTTTGATTATGATTATAATAAAAAAAAACAGAGTGTTTTTTATTCTTTAGCGGGTTTTTATCCTTTATGGACGGGTCTTGCTTCAAATTCTCAAGCGAAAAAATGCAGAGATAAATTGAAAAAATTCGAGTGCGAATACGGTCTTGTTAACACTCAGAAAGTTGTTTCAAAAGAATTTAAGCAGTGGGATTATCCTAATGGGTGGGCGAACCAGCAATGGCTCGTGGTTAAAGGATTGTTAAATTATGGGTTTGAAGAAGATGCTGAAAGGTTGGCAAAAAAATGGTTAGATCTTAACAAAATTGTTTTTGATAAAACTGGAAAGTTTTGGGAAAAATATGACGTTGTATCGGGAAAGGTTGGTAAAGAGGGGAGATACTCAAACCAAACCGGTTTCGGTTGGACTAATGCTGTTTTTATCAAATTAGCGAATGAGTTTAAAAGTAAATTTAAATGATCTTCTTGTTTAAATTTACAAAACATTTTTAAGTATTGATATTATTTTCA
>Ga0210057_1004549_pt1 | contig 18357 bp, 19 predicted proteins | sample CryGeyCG2114_010_2_FD_183968 | JGI IMG/M metagenome (GOLD analysis project Ga0210057, IMG submission 183968) | Groundwater microbial communities from aquifer - Crystal Geyser CG10_big_fil_rev_8/21/14_0.10 (SPAdes) (version 2) | ecosystem: Environmental > Aquatic > Deep subsurface > Groundwater ...
CTCATATCAACAATCCGCAATCTTATTTCACGCCTGCCGTTAAATCTGTTTTCTTCGACGGATGCGGCGAGGTCGATTTTTGTGCCATGTTCTACGGAAAATTCCAATTTTTTTTGCATAAAAAATCCGATAGCGGAAATAATTTCTCCGTTCGATTTTTTAAAATTAAGCTGTAAATGAATTCCGCCGTTGCCGAAAGTTCTTACGCCAGAAACTTCGAGATTGGAAAAAAGAAAAACCGGCTTCGGATTTCCCATTCCGAAAGGCCGAAATTTACCTAGAAAAGAAATAAAATTCCAATCAATATTATCCAAACCCAATCCAATCTCAAGCCAAATGCAGGGCGATTCTACTTCGTAGTGAGAAATTTTCTCGAAAGCCGCTTCAACTTCCTTGCCGAGCTCGGAAATTTTTCCTTCCTTGAGCGTAAAAGCGGTGGACATGGCGTGCCCGCCGAAATCGTCAAAAATTTTATCCCCTATCTCTGTAAGCAATTCAACTAAATTAATTCTTCCGTTTGAACGGCAAGAACCCTTGATTTGTTTTGACATAATTCCTTTGCCCCAGACTATCGCCGGCCGTCCGTATTTTTCCAAAACTTTATTCGCCAAAGGCGCCACGATGCCGATAGGCCACTTTTCATCGCCTAAAACAAGAATTTCCGGAAAATTTTCCGCGCCCTCCATCTTACGGTTTATTTCCTCGAAAATTTCTTCGGTTTTTTTCTTTCGCTCGTTATTTCTTTCAATAAGTTTCCGGCTTAACGCTTCGGCTTCTTCATCAAAGTAAGTGATTAACAATGAATAACTGATGGCGGCATGCTCCATACGGCTGGCAACATTGATGCAGGGCGCGACATAAAAAGCAACATCCTCCTCCGTAATATTAAATCTGTCTATATTCAATTTTTCCAAAAGGGCAAGGAGGCCTTTTCTCCGTGTTTTTTTTAAAACTTCCAAACCGTAAAAAACGAAAACCCTGTTTTCATCAACGAGGGGAGACATATCCGCTATTGTCGCGATGGCAACAATATCTAAAAGCCATTTTTCCCATCCGGGAAAGATTTTAAACGCCTTATTTTTTGATAAAGCGCAAACAATTTTAAAAGCCAAACCGGTTCCGCAAAATTGTATGAAAGGATATTCTTTATCTTCGATAAAAGGATCCAAAACCGCAAACGCGTCCGGCGGCAATCCCCTTGAAGGCAAATGATGATCCGTGATAATAACATCCATGCCCCCATTTTTAGCTTTTTTTATCTCGTCGTGGTCGGTAATTCCGCAATCAACAGTTATAATCAGCCCGACTTTCTGTTTGATGAATTCATCTATGATTTTTAAATTCAAACCCTGCCCTTCCGACCTGTCCGGTATATAAACTTCAAAATTTTCAAAATCTATTTTCTTGAAAAAATCATGGAACACGACGCAAGCGCAGATGCCGTCGGCATCATAATCTCCGAAAACGACAATTTTTTCGTTTTTTCCAATTGCTTCCGCTATACGATTTGTTATTTTCTCCATTACCGAAAAATCAAAAGGATCGCGCAAATCGCGCTCATAATCAGGATTAAAAAATTTCTCGGCTTCTTCTTCTGTTTTTATTCCCCGGTAAAACAGAAGCTGCTTTTCCAAATCATCTGAAATTTTTTCCCGCAAAGCCCATTTCTTGGTCATAAACTTATTTGTAGAAGAAAAATCAAATTCTTTTTTTTGATTTAATTAATGCTTCGATGCCAGGAAGCGTTCCTTTTGCCAAAAATTCCAGCATCGCGCCGCCACCGGTTGAAACGAAAGAAAACTGTTCTATAACACCCGCTTTTTTCGCCGCCGCGATAGTATCTCCGCCGCCTATTATGGAAACCGCCGGCGACGCGACAATAGCCCTTGCTGTCATTTCCGTTCCTCTGGCGAATCTTTTATCTTCGAAATTACCCATCGGTCCGTTCCATAAAATAAATTTTGATTTTTTTGCCAAATCCATAATTTCTTTAATCGTCTTCGGCCCAATATCCAAAATCATCTCTTTCTTTGTTCTAAAATCTATAGGCAAAATTATTTTTTGATTATTCAAATATTTTTTGACGGAAACTTTAGTATCGACGATTGAATTGTCGATATTCATTCTTTTCAGTTTGAAAAAATTATTCGCCAAAGCTCCTCCTATAAAAATTTTATCGGCAATTTTCACAAATTTTTCAAGCACGTTCAGCTTGCTTTCGAATTTAACGCCGCCTAAAATGAGCAAAAACGGATGTTTCGGCTTAAAAGCTTTACTCAAATTACTCAACTCGTTTTCAAAAAGCAAGCCGGCGAAAGAAGGAAGATGCGCGGGAATGCCGACAATTGAAGCGTGCGCTCTATGGGAAACGCTGAAAGCTTCGTTAACGTACGCATCACCCATTTTCGCCAATTTTTTCGCGAAATTTTTGTCGTTTTTTTCCTCGCCTTTATCCAACCTCAAATTCTCAAGCATGATAATATCTCCTTCTTTCATGAAAGAAATCGCTTTTTCCGCCGATTTTCCCAGAATTGAAGAAATAAATTTAAAATTACTAAAATGCCGGCTGAGATAATTGGCAACGGGCTTTAAACTTACTCCGTTTTCTCCCAAATGACTTAAAATTATCACTTTGGCGCCTTTATATTGAAGCAATCTGACGGTGGGAAGGCTTTTTTTAATCCTGAAATCTTCCGCCACTTTCCCATTTTTTATGGGTACATCGAAACCGGCTCGCAACAAAACACGCTTGCCCTTTAAATTGGCTTTTTTTACGGGTTGCAAATTCATATTTTATTCACATTCTTTAAAAGCTCGCCGAACTCTTTCGCATTCCAGCTTGTCCGCCCCACCAGAAGCCCGTCAACATTTCCTTTTACCAAAAAATCGGCCGCATTTTTCGCATCAACCGAACCGCCGTAAAGAATAGGAACACTGCCGGCATTTTTACTAAAAGCAGAAACTATCACCCGCTTGATATAAGTGCTCATTTGAAAAGCATTTTCCGGCGTATCGGGATGAAAAAATCCTTTCCCGAATTTTTTCGCCGAACTTATCGCCCATATCGGCTCGTAAGCAACGATCAAATTTTTAAAAAGTTTGGCGGAAATTTGTTCGAGTCCTTTTATGACTTCTTCTTTTACAAATTGCAGATAATTTTCGGATTCGTCGCGCTCAAATTCGCCCACGCAAAAAATAACCTTGAGGCCGTATTTAAACGCTTGTTTGATTTTCCGGTTTATCATCTCATTCGTTTCTCCGAGCCGCCGCCGCTCCGAATGACCGATAATGACGTATTGGACGCCGACGCTTTTAAGCATTTTTGCCGATATTTCGCCGGTATAAGACCCTGCCTCTTCCCAAAAAACATCCTGTCCTCCCAAACCAACTTTCGAATTTTTAGAAAATAACCTCAAATAAACAAAAGGCGGGCAAACAACGACTTTTACATTGCGGATTTTTTTTGCGGCGCTTGCGGTAGCGCTCAAAAGTTCCGTCGCTTCCTTGGATGAATTCGGAGTCATCTTCCAGTTGGCAATAATTAAATATTTTTTCATGGATTTATTTTCTCCCGATTTTTCTCAAATTGTCCGCTGCTTCTTCCGGCGGCACGACAACCACTTCTATTCCTACGCCCAATTCCATGCCTGCCCAACTGTATCCGCGAGGAAGAATTTCGATGTGCCAATGATAATTATCGACTTTTTGCGAAAGAAAAGGAGCTGAATGGATAAAAAAATTGTAATCGCCCTTAAGTACTTTGGAAATTCTTCCGATGGCATCTCTCAATGATTCGGCCAATGCAAGACGTTTTTCATCTGTAATTTCTTCAAAATGAGCGGCATGAGAAAGAGGGTAAATCCTTGTTTCATACGATACTCTCGGAGCAAAAGGCTCTAAAGTCACGAAATGTTCGTTTTGATATACTATCCTCTTTTTTTGATTCAATTCCCATTCCAGCATTTCACAATGAATACATTTTCCAAACTGTTCATAATATTGACGCGAACCTGCCAAGCTTTTCGAGATATCAGGGTCAACAACAGGCACAGCCACGAGTTGCGAGTGGGGATGATTAATGCTGGCTCCCGATGATTTTCCGTGATTATGAAAAACTATAATGTAATTAATACACGGCTCATTAGCCAACGCCTGATAACGCATCTGATAAGCTTTAAGCAAGAGTTCCGCTTCTTCAATGCTCATTTTATCAATAGTTTTAAAATGATCTCGCGTGATAATCAATTCGTGAAAACCTATTCCTTTTAAAGTTTTCTGCGGTCCGAAAGATTGAACAGCCGGACAAGATTTTCCGAAAGGAAGATTAAAAAGAGGATATTTGTTCGGGATCACCTGAACAAACCAAGTGGAAAAATCTTTTCTCTTTTTTAAAGGAGTTTCCGGTCGAGGATACCACAAAATAGGCGACGGGTTTCCATTTTTTTGCGGATTTTCGAATAAACAATCCGCTACTTCTTTTTTAAGGTCCGTTTTGGCAACTTTTATTTTCTCAGCTGATCTTTTCTTCCTGTCATAAGGGCGAAACCGCCTGCTCGGCGCAATAAGAATCCAATCTCCGCTTACCAAATCTTTTCTAAATTCATGATTATATTTTTTAATCATATTTTCCTCTTAATTGATTCAATTTAATCTGCAAAAGTTCTTTGAGTGTTTTTAAATAATCAATAAAGTTCACTCTGCCGGGCGGATTAATCCAGGTAACGGGCAATTCTTTTATGTTGTAACCAAGCTTCTTGGTAAGAACCAAAATTTCTATATCAAAACCCCAGCGCATAATGGTTTGTTTCGGAAAGATTTTCTCGGCGGCTTCCGCGGTAAAAAGTTTGAAAGCCCGCTGAGTATCGTGAATATTCCAAATAGTCAGAGCCCTGATTAAATATTTGGAAAGTTTCCCTAAAATATTTCTGTAAATTTTACTAAAACCGGTATAACGCTCTTTCTGAACCGATCCCGACAATTCGATGGAGCCGATGATAACATCGTATCCCTGTTTAACGTAAGGCCAGAACTTTTCAATATGATTTATAGAAATCGCGTTATCGGCATCGGCATAAAGCCTGTATTTACCTCTGGCGGAGAGCATTCCCTGCTTAACAACGGCGCCTTTGCCTTGATTTTTGCCGTTATCAATGAATTTCAAATTATAAATGGCCGATTCGAGCTTCTTTAAAACATTTACCGTATTATCTTTTGAACCGTCGTTTACAACCACTAATTCGTAAGTATAATCCTGTTTCGACAAGTATCTGACAATATCCATTATGGTATCTTTGATGCGCTCCTCTTCATTATAAGCCGGGATAATAACGGAAAGATAAACATCGGATTTCATATGAAATTATTATATCATCTTTAAAGAGCAAAATAAATCACCCCGGCTTAATTCGGAGTGATTGGTAAAATTTTTGCTTTAAACATCGAGAACAATAATGTCCTTAGGATCTGTTTCTATCTAAATAAGCTTGAAGGATCAAAGCGGCGGCGGAAGCATGGGTTTTCTCGTTTTCGCCGACCCGCGGGGTCGGCGCCATTCGTTTAGCCTGCTTTGTGGTTAAAATTTCGCTTTCGTATTCAACGGGAATTTTAAGGCGTTCCTCAAGAAATGATTTGAATTTCTCGATGCGTTTCATTATCGGATTCGACTGCATTTTGTAAGTGAGCGATTGGCCAATAATAATTTTCCCGATATTATTCTTGTCGCAAATGATTTTAAGCGCTTTCAAAACGCTGTTTGCCGAAACATTGTCAATAACGCCATGCGGAAACGCAAATTTCGCGCTTTCATCCGAAATCGCGATGCCAATTTTCTTTTCGCCATAATCAATTCCCAATAATCGCATTAGAGATCCGGTTTGTTGTGTTTTCTTATCCTGTATATGCCGATAAGATTGTAAATTATGCCGGCAAGAAAAGCAATAACGATAATTCCGCCGATAATATGCCCCCAAGAAATCACTTTTGGCCAAGGAATGCGTATCACAAAAAAATAGGCATTTTTTAAAAAAATAAAAGTCTTATAAAAAAGATATTCGATATTAATATATGTTGGCGCGGGCATATTCTATTTTCTTGCTTAAATCAAATAATATTTCTTCGCCAAACCAAGGGCCGATAAATTGTATTCCTGTCGGTAATTTGACATTGTCTCTATCAATAAAACCCATAGGAACGGATACCGCCGGAATCCCCGCAAGATTAGCCGGGACCGTGAAAATATCCGACAAGTACATCGCAAGAGGGTCGCCAGACTTCTCTCCAAATTTAAAAGGAAGAGTGGGAGTAGCCGGCGTTATTAAAACATCAACCTCTTTAAATGCGTTTTCAAAATCTTTTTTAATCAGATCGCGGATTTTTTGAGCCTGACTGTAGTAAGCATCGTAATATCCCTCTGAAAGAACGTAAGTTCCCAAAATAATGCGCCGCCTCGCTTCTTTACCGAAACCTTCTCTCCTTGTTTTCATATAATCTTCAAGAAGGTTATCGCCTTTTTCGGAAAATCCATATCTGATTCCGTCAAAGCGGGCTAAATTCGCCGACACTTCCGCGGGCATTAAAATGTAATATGTCGGCAAGCTGTATTCGGCGTAAGGCAAGCTCACTTCTTTAATAATATAACCGTTATCCTTGAAAAAATCTATCGTTTTCACAATATTGGCGGCAATATCTTTATCAAGCCCTTCTTTGCCGCCATCTTTTAATGAAAAGAATTCTTTGGGAACGCCGATAATTTTGGCCGTTGATTTTTTGTTTCTGAATTTATCGAAATCGATGCTGGTGGAATCGAAAGAATCTTTTCCTTTAATAGCATTGAAAAGCAATTCAATGTCTTCGGTCGTTTTGGCCAAAGGGCCGATCTGGTCCAGCGAAGAAGCCATAGCAATAAGCCCATAACGGGAAACAGCGCCGTAAGTGGGTTTTAAGCCGACTATTCCGCAAAACGCGGCCGGTTGCCTGATTGAGCCGCCTGTATCCGAACCCAAAGCCGCCAAACATTCCTGCTGGGCCACCGCCGCCGCAGAACCGCCGGAAGAACCGCCCGGCACTCTTTCCAAATCATAAGGATTTTTTGTCGGCCCGAATGCGGAATTTTCCGTCGAAGAACCCATGGCGAACTCATCCATATTTGTCCGACCGATAAAAATTGCGCCTTCATCCCGAAGTTTTTTAATGACGGTCGCGTCATAAGTCGCTTTGTAATTTTCAAGTATTTTCGAGCCGGCGGAACAAATCTTCCCTTTTATCATTATATTATTCTTTATTGCTAAGGGAATTCCGGCCAAAAGTTTCGGTTCCTCCCCGGCCATTATTTTTTTGTCTTCCTCTTCTGCTTTTTCGAAAGCATCGTCAAAAACTTCCAAATAAGCATGGACGTTCTTTTCATGCTTTTTTATATTTTCCTGATAAATAGAAAGAAGCTCCCGGCAGGAAATTTCTTTGTCGTGAATCAAGTCGTGGGCTTTTTTAATGGTAAGTTCGGATAAATTTATTTTCGTCATAATATGCGTTTAACCCTGATATGCGCTCCTTTTTGAATTTCCGATTCATCTTTTATCAATTCGTCTTTGCGAAAAACATTTGAAATTGAAGATGCGGAAACTTCTGTTTCCTTTGTTAAAGCTTTACCTAATTTCGAAACATAGCCCAAAATAGCATCAAGGCCTTTTTGAAGCTCTTGAGATTCGTGGCTCGTGATTTTAATCCTGCTAAGCAATCCCAGCTTTTTAATTTCATCCAAGGAAATCATGTTTTAACTCTACGCTAATTTATAAAATTATAAAATCATCTCTAAAAATTCTTTTTCTTCCAGAATTTTTATGCCTAACTTTTGCGCTTTCGCCAATTTCGAGCCCGGTTCTTCGCCGACAACAAGATAATCCACTTCTTTTGAAATTGATTCGGAAGTTTTTCCTCCAAGATTCTGAATTTTTAATTTGGCTTCCTCTCTGGACATCGAAAAAAGAGAACCGGTAATGATGAAAAGTTTTCCGTGCAATTTTCCGGTCTGCGGACGGTATTTCTTAATTTTTACCTGTTTTAAAAGCTTGTTTAAAAATTTTTTGTTATTTTCGTCCCTAAACCATTCATAGACGCTTTTCGCCGCTTTTGGGCCGATATTATCGATTTTTTCTAAATTATCAAAACTTGCTCTTCTTAAATTATCAATAGATCCGAATTGTTCGCTTAAATCTTGAGCGGTTCTTTCGCCAATATGTAAAATTCCTAAGCCAATTAAAAATCTTGGCAAAGAAATTACGCGACGGAATTGAATCGCATTTATCAGATTCTTGGCGGATTTTTTTCCGAAGCGCTCAAGAAGAATCAAATCCCCTTCTTTCAATTCAAAAATATCGGCTGAATCCTGAATCAAACCTTCATCTAAAAGAAGATTTATGCTTTGAGGACCAAGGCCCTCAATATCGAACGCCGAATTGGAGGCAAAATAATGCAATCCCCTAGCCAGGCGCGAAGGGCAATATTTGTTCACGCATCGCAAGAGAACGCCGCTCTCGTCGCGCACAACTTTCTTGCCGCATATCGGACAATATTGCGGCATATGAAAAAATTTTTCTTTCCCCGTCCGAAGCCCGATAATAACTTTGCGCACATCGGGAATAACGTCGCCGGCTCTGCCGACAATAACCGTATCGCCGATCTTAATCCCCAGCCTTTTTATTTCGTCTTCGTTATGCAAAGTGGCCCGGCTCACCACTACTCCCCCGATTTCCGCGGGTTTTAAAATCGCCACCGGCGTAAGAACGCCGGTACGGCCAACCTGCACCCGGATATCTTCTATAATAGTGGTTGCTTCTTTCGGAGAAAATTTATAGGCCGTCATCCAGCGCGGACCCTTGCCCACAACGCCCAATTTTTTCTGAAGTTCTATTTTATCGACTACGACCACGACGCCGTCTATCTCAAAAGGCAATTTTTCTCTTTCTCGCGCCAAGCTATGGTGAAATTCCATAACCGTTTTCAAGTCGCGGCAAAGTTTGTTCTTACCGATAGTTTTAAAACCCAAAAATTTCGCCAAATCGTGCTCTTCATGATGCATGTTTTGCCCCAAATCGGTGGCTAAACCGTAAACATAAAAATCCAATCTGCGGGAAGCCGTAATTTTTGAGTCTAACTGCCTGATAGAACCGGCGACCGCGTTTCTAGGATTTGCCAAAAGCGGCTTATTTTCATTTTTAAGAATTTTATTCAATTCTTCAAAAACTTTTTTGGTCATTATTGCTTCGCCCCTCAATTCAATGGTTCCTTTTTCCGCTGTTTCTATTATTTTTTTAATCTGCGCCCGAGAAAATCCCAAATCCCGCAACTCTTTTCCTTCCGGCGCTCTTAATTTTAGAGGAATACTTCCTATCGTCTTCAAATTTTGGGTAACGTCTTCCCCTGTTTTTCCGTCGCCCCTGGTGGACCCGCGAACAAAAACGCCTTTTTTATATTCAAGGCTCACAGCCAAACCGTCTAATTTAAGTTCGGCGAAAAAATTCATTTTTTCCCCGGGAATTAATTTTTGTATTCTCGTTTCCCATTCTTTAAGTTCTTCTTCGGAAAAAGCGTCGCTTAAAGACAGCATCGGAACTTTATGAGACACTTTTTCAAATTTAACCAGGGCCTTGCCGCCCACCCTTTGCGTCGGGGAATCATTCGTTATCAGTACGGGAAATTTAAACTCCAGCTCTTCAAGTTCATTCTTTAAAGTATCGAAAGCGGCGTCAGAAATTTCCGATTTATCCAACACGTGGTAAAGATAGCGGTGACGATTTATCACTTTTTTTAATTTTTCGATTCTTTCCTTTGCCTGTTCTTTAGTAAGTTGAACTTCTTTTTTATCGGACATATTAAGCAGGGCGAAATCATATTAGTAGCTTACACGCAGGGTTCTTTCAACGCGGTTGGGGTCGCTTAGATTACAGGTATTATGTCCGGCTGAATCGATTGTCGTGCTGGAAGGAACGGTTTTATCGACTTTAACGTGAGTGCACGCGCCATTTGTAAAAGTCAAATCAAACTCCGAAATACCCGAAACTCCGCCGACGGTCGGAGAAGAACCGGCGCATGAAATCACCCGCGTAGACGACGTCGCAAAAGCGTTTTGCTTAAAATCCCAATAAAGGGCGCACTCCACGCCCGAATCCGCGGCAAAAAAAGCTTTCTGCGATTCCCGCCCCGTCGAAGAAATAAGCAGTTCCCGAATAACAAAAACGGAAATGCCGACGCTTATGCCTAAAATAATGCTGGTGATTAAGACCGCAAGAAGCAGGGTAAACCCCATTTTATCATTTGTATTCTTAAAATATTTCATGAATCTATAAGGCGCTGGGAAATGGTTGTCTGAATATTAATACGGGATTTTATTTTTTCCTTAATACCGGCTGTCCCTTTCAAAATAATGGTCACTCTCGGCTGGAGCTCATCATTTGCCGGCGACCCCACCACATAAAACGATAAAAGAACTATAACCGCATCCGGAGCCGTCATAATCAAAGCAGTGGCGGGATTACCGTTTAAAATTCTTTCTATGCGGTTGTTATTCAATCTATAAGTAATTTTGTCGCCAAGGCTGTTTATAAAAGTAAATGACGGGCCGCCGGGAAAAACGCTGCAGTCTCTGGGAGTCGCGAGGAAATCATTAATGTCAATCCCGCAATGATAAGAACTTCCGGTGCGGATTTCTTTTCCCATTGTATCTAAGGCATAACTAAGATTATCCTGAACAATGCGCAAAGCCAGAACTTTCTGCTGGGCGTCGGTCATACTCATCAATGCTCCCGCGCTGATGGTTGCCGCTACGGCAAAAATGGAAACAGCGATAAGTATTTCTATAAGCGAAAAACCTCCAAAAATATTTTTAAATTTTCCAATTTTATCTTTCATATATTAACGGGGATATTTCTATTTTTACGGCCAGTTAAAAATATTTTCTTCCAAGGTGAAAGATCTGGCGCCGAATTTTTCCGCCCAGGAAATTGTAATCGAGACTTTTTCTTCATAGGAGCTGACATTATCAAGTTTAATCTTGCGGGTAAAAAGGCTTTCTGCGCCAAAAGAAGTATTCTGATGATAAAATCCCGTATCGCTGCTGTATCTCATTTTGGGACAGCCGCCACCAGGACAAGGCTGAATATCGTTATATGGAATATCGACAGTACAACCTTTATTATTACGGCAAAGTCCGTTTCCGCCGCCGCTGGGAGCCAAATCTTTAAGCCAATTTGCATTTCCATTCAAAGCATTGATATCGCGGCGATTTTTAACATATTCCATCGCTTCTTGCGCCAAATAAAACGCCGTAAGCTGATTCTGGGAAAGACTTGCCGAACGAATGCTGTAAGAAGCAAGCGTTAAAGGGCCGATAACCACAAAAGTCAAAATCGAAAGCGCGACAAACGTTTCAAGCAGAGTGAATCCTTTTTTGCGCCGTGATTTCATATTATTTATTCGATGCTAACCTGTCCGCTAAGCCAAATCACGATTGTTTTCATTGTTCCCCTCGACCCTTTGATTTTAATTTCGACGTCGCCATAAGAAACGCCACCGGTTCGCAGGCTCACGCTTGGTTGCGGACGTAAATATTCAATATGAAGAGAATTGATGCCGCAAGTGCCGGGCGGAGCTTGTTTTTGATTAACGCAGATATCATCGAGAACCGCCGCTCCTTGAATGGGTAATTCGCTTATTTTTTCGCCAGGCGCGTCATATTGCAGATTATTATTACTGTCGGCATACAATATATAAGAAGCGGCGGGACGCCAAAAGTAAATGCCGTAACCGGGAAAAATACCGCTTCCCGGCCCGAACTCTTTTACGCCCAAGCCGTACGCTTGAACATGGCGTATTGAAGAGGCGATATCTTCGGCTGCGCGCCTCACTCCAAGACGCTCGTTAAAACCGGGGTAATTCGCCAAAACCACGGAAGAAATTATGGTCACTATTCCCAAAACGACGACCATTTCCAATACGGTAAACCCATCTTTTTTCATATTTATTCAAATCTAAAAACAACTTCATCGCCCGATTTTACCTGAATTTCAAAAGGGGCAAATTTTTGTTTGACATTATTCACGTAAAGAGACCAATGTTTTCCATTAGCGCCATCTTTTATCCCATCAATAACCCTGGGAATAAAATGATCCGATATTTCAACGTTGATACTGCCCACGGCGATCGCCTGCTGAAACAAATCCCAGGCTCTTGCATTATTCTCGATAGGACCTTTAAATCTTCTGATTTTCCCGTTGCCGAAATCAAGCGCGACAATCGCTTCCCCTAATGATTGTTCTGACGCAATCTGTTGATTCGATTCTCTTTGAGCCGCTTTTTGCGATTGTCTGGCCTGAATAAATACCGTCAAAAGAGCGATTATCGCAATGGCGCAAATAAGAGACCAGATAACGGTCGGCTGAATGGCTTTTTTTACGATTTCCTTATTTATTTCCATTTTCTATCTTGTTTTAAATTTATAATCTTATCTTCGACCTTAAAAAATATTAAAGAAAAATATTAAAATAAGCTTTGATGATACTTTCTCCGAACAGAAACGCGATTATTATTCCTAGACTCAAAAAGGGCCCGAAGGGTATTCTGCTTTTAAGTGTAAAGGTTTTTCGCGAAAAAAGCAATAAAAAAACGCCCAGAATTGCGCCGATCCAAAAAGAAAAAAGTATCGCTATAATGCCATTTTCAAACCCCAATATCCACCCGGCCGCCAAAGCGATTTTTGAGTCTCCCAAGCCCATAGAGCGGCCGCGGGAAGAAATCCACAGCAGAAAAAAAAAGAGGAAAAAAGATAAGCCGGCCAAAAAACCAGAAAGCGCGGCATTGCCGATAAAAAACCAATAACCGAGAGCGAGGAAAATAAGCAGATAAACTATCTTATCGGGAATAATCTGATGATAAAAATCGTAAACGCTGATAATAATAAGCAAACTGGCGGCTATCCAATAAAAAATCACGAGTATGATATCCGGGAAAAATTTCAGAAAAATCGACAAAAACAGCAATCCGGTCAAAAATTCCACCAAAGGATACTGCCGGGAAATTTTACTATGGCATCCGCGGCATTTTCCTTTTTGGAGCAAAAAACTGCAAATGGGAATGAGCTCGCTCCAGGAAAGTTTTTTTCCGCAAGCGAGACATCGGGAATCCGAATAAATAATGGATTCGCCGGTATTGTACCGCTTTATCACTACGTTCAAAAAACTTCCGATAATCGCGCCGAATATAAAAACGAAGGCGTAAATCATTATAACTTCATTTTATCACATAAAACAAACCAAGCGCATAAAAGATATTACGCGCTTGGCGAGTTATCATCGCGATGATAACTTAATTTTTACGGAATAACGTCGTAACAATAACTTCCGCTATGACCCGAATTGCACTTTCCCGTATCAGCGCCGGCAAAACCACCAGTGTAAGCCGCGGTTCCCGAAGAACAGCTACCGGCGGTGGATGAAGTGCAGTCTTTGTCGGAGCTCAAGGCAGGATTAGTGGATTCCTCAAGACTAGCTCCTAAGTGGTAATAAATTGGAGTTGCAGGAGTATACGCATAGCTGTATTGAATCGTTGTCCCCAACGGATCATAGGAAACTGTGGGCATATAGCCTCCTTTTGTAAGCCCGTCAAGATCTCCTGTGCCGTAAAGGCCGGTTGGATAAGAGCGGTTGGCGTCAAAAAACATTTCCAAAGCCAATTGGATTTGTTTGATGTCGGCAACCCGGCGCGCGTCGCGCGATTTCTTGCGGGCGCTGTTTAAGGATGCCAAAACAACCGAAGCCAAAATACCGATAATGGCGATTACCACCAGCAATTCGATTAAGGTAAACCCTTTTTTAGATTTAAACATTTTTTATAATCAGATGTTATTTAAAATCGACCTTTTGATTTTATTCTAAACTCTTTCATTAAGTATATCATTAATGCGGAATGTAAGCTTAAAATACTGTGGATAACATAAATTACCTATATGCCGGCGGTAATATTGTAAATCGGACCTAAAATGCCGGCGACAAGCAATCCCACGCCCAAACCCAAAACAATGATCAGGGCCGGTTCTATTAAGCTCATAAGCGTTTCGATGGCCGTATCAACTTCTTTTTTATAAAAACGGGAAAGAGTTTTTAAAACGAAGGCTAATTTGCCTGTTTCTTCTCCAACTCGAATCATTTGAACAACAAGGCCGGGTATATCTTCATAACGAGAAAGGCTTTCCGAAATAGAAGAGCCTCCTTTTACCGCTTCAATGCTCTCCGTAAGAATCTGCCGAAAAATTTCGCTGTCTATAACATCCGCGGTAAGCTCCAATGTTCTAATCACCGAAACCCCCGAGGAAAGCAATGTCTCGAAGTTATCCAGCATTCGGCCGATAAAAAGTTTCCTATAAAGAACGCCGACATAAGGGATGGAAAGCTGGAACCGGGCGAAACCCGCCTTGCCTTGGCCGGTTCGTAAATAATACCAAACGCTGATAGCCCCGACAATAAGCGCTATAAGGACAAAAATCCCGTAATTTATCAGAAGATCGCTTACGGCAATAATGGCTTTCGTATAAATAGGAAGTTCCTGGCCTGTTTCTTTTAAAATAACGCTTAATTTCGGAATAATAACCGTTAACATCAAAACCAATACCCCGAAAAAAGCAACAAGAACAAAAATAGGATAGATTAACGCGCTTCTCGCTTTTGAAGCCAGTTCATAATTGCGTTCGAGATAAGAAGCCAAATAAGAGAAAACTTCGTCCAATTTTCCCGATTCTTCGCCGGAACGCACCATATTGACGAAAAATTTGGAAAAAACATCCGGCTGTTTGGACATCGCTTCGGATATAGAAGAACCGCCCTGAATATCGTCAAGCAATACGCTCATTTTTTCCCTAAGAGCGGGATTTTCCGTCTCGCCGGCTAAAAGCTTGAGAGAAGTCAAAACCGGAACTTTTGCCTCGAATAATGTTGAGAGCTGGCGGGAAAGAATAACAATATCGCGCGGCTTTACGCGATTAAAAATAGCCAAAGGTTTGGAAAAAAATCCGCTTTCTTTCGCTTCTTTGACGGAAATGATAATAAGATTTCTGCGTTGCAAGGCGGCAATGGCAATATCGCGGTTAGCAGCATCAATAACCCCCCTTTTTTCCTCTCCTTCCGCTGTTGTCGCTTCGTATTTATATAACACGTTGTAATTCTTTTGGATTTAATGAAAACGCGATAGCGTTTTCAATGGTAATTTCTCCCCTGCGCGCCAAATCGATAAGAGAACGGTTCAAGCTTACCATTCCTTGGTCTAAACTCGTTTCTATGACCGTATCAATTTCGTGAATCCGCGCTTCGCGGATAAGATTGGATACCGCATTGTTATTTATAAGAAGCTCGTAAGCCGGTATGAGACCGCCGGAAATCCGAGGCAATAATCGCTGAGAAAAAATTCCTAAAAGACTCGAGGAAAGCTGGATGCGAATCTGGTTTTGCTGGGCTGGCGGAAAAGAATCTATAATACGATTGACTGTCTGGCCGGCGCTATTGGTGTGAAGAGAAGAAAGAATCAAATGCCCGGTTTCCGCGGCGGTAATGGCCGTGGAAATAGTTTCCGTGTCGCGCATCTCCCCTATCATCGCAACGTTCACGTCTTCGCGGAACATTGAACGCAAGGCGCGATGAAAACTCGTCGTGTCAAAAAACACCTCGCGCTGTTCGATAATGGATTTATCCTGAATAAAAAGATATTCGATAGGATCTTCAATAGTTAAAATATGCTCGGAGCGCGTATGATTTATGAAATCAATCATTGAAGAAAGCGTGGTTGATTTTCCATGGCCGATAGGGCCGACCACCAGGAAAAATCCCTGCTCTTTGTACGCAAGATGCTGAAGTATTGTTTCAGGCAGATTCAAAGATTTCAATTCTTTAACTTGAGGAGGAATAAGTCTTAAAGAGCAGCTTAAAAACCCTTTCTGATAAAAAGCATTGCCCCTAAAACGGGCTTTATCTTCAAATGAATAGGAAAAATCGACTTCTTTTTCGGTTTTAAGTCTTTCCTGATTAAAATCGCTCAATAAAAGTAAAATCAAACCTTCGGAATCTTCCGGCGCCAATACCGGCCTCTTCGCCAAAGGCATTAATGAACCGTTAACGCGTATGGCGGGGCGCACGCCAACAGAAAGATGAAGATCTGACGCGCCCTCTTTGATTACGGTAAGAATCAACTCTTTTAATTCTTTTTTATATTCCATCATATTGTTTTATTTATTTAATATTTTTAAGGAGTAAGAGTTTGCCAACCCGCGCTTTTTCCCAAAATAGTATCAGTTTCCAAGGCATAACGGATTGTGTATGTAAAACCGCTGGGAGATTGATAGCAATAGACATATGAACCCGCGCCGCCGCAAATACCCGTTGTTAAACCGAGCGGGTCAGTCGACACTCCTCCCTGCATTGCCTGGATTGACAGAAGCGCCGGGCCAATACAAGTATCTCCGGCGCTGCCGACAATCACTTCGGCCGCGCATATCGGATACAACCCGGCATTAGTCGCGTAAATAGCTAAAGCGTTCTGAAGCTGTTTCATATCTTGCTCTCTGCGGCTGTCGCGATTTTTTTGTTTCGCTCTCCGCATTGAAGCCATTGTAAAAGACATGAGCATCGCCATCACAGCCACTACCACTAATACTTCAAGCAATGTAAATCCTGATTTACTGTTTTTTTTCATAAATTTTAAACTATGCCTTCCAATTCTTCGTAGCCGATTATGCCGCTTAACACTTTAATAATACCATCTTCGCGCATTGTTATCATCCCCTGTTGCCGCGCTTCTTTGAAAATCGGAGGTTCCGTGGGATTAGTCAGGATAATCCGCTCCATTTCTTTTGTTATCTTTAAAACCTCATAAACCGCGATGCGGCCCATTGTTCCCCTCGGACATTTGGGAGAAGGAAATGGTTCGTAAATTTCGGACGGCAATTTTATCAGTTTTCTTGTCGATTCGGGTATTCCGGCTATTTCTTTTTCAAATTTCTCTTTAATAGCGTCTTTAAACAACACGGATTTTCTTGAGTCAAGACAAAGAGTGGGCGCAAGACGTTGCGCAACAGCCAACCTTAAAGTAGGAGGAATTAAATAAGGGTCGATTCCCATATCAATTAAACGGGGAATAACGCCGATAGCATTATTGGTATGCAATGTGGACAAAACCAAATGGCCCGTTAAAGCGGCTTGAACCGCGAGTTTCGCCGTTTCCTTATCGCGTATCTCGCCAACCATGATAATGTCGGGGTCTTGACGGAGAATATTTCTCAAACCATTGGCAAAATCATATCCGATTTCCGGCTTGACTTGAGACTGGCTTACTCCTTCTATTACATATTCAACAGGGTCTTCCAAGCTTACAACGTTATTTTTTTCCCTATCCAACATTTGCAGCATAGCGTAAAGAGTCGTTGTCTTTCCCGATCCGGTAGGGCCGGTCAAAAGAATCATCCCGTATGGAAACTTAAGCGCTTCTTTTACGGCTTCCAGGTTGTATCCGTAAAGACCCAATTGCTCCAATGACTTACTGCTTTTTTTGGAATCCAAAATGCGAAGCACTACTTTTTCTCCGAAAGAGCTCGGAAAAGTGGAAACACGAAAGTCGACTTCCCTTCCGATGATACGCGCGCTGAATCTGCCGTCCTGTGGTTTGCGCTTTTCATCCAATAGCATATTCGTCAAAATTTTGATGCGGGAAACAATCGCTTCATGAACGCCCAAAGGCAGCATAAGACTGGTATAAAGAACGCCGTCGAGCCGGAAACGCACCCTCAATTTGTCGCGAGTGGGTTCAATGTGAATATCCGAAGCCCGGCCTTCCACAGCATGGCGCAAGATAACGGCAACCATCTTGGTAACCGGCGCTTCCTCAACCAATTTTCCTTCGACGCCCTTGAAAAACTCTTCCGGTATCTCCATTTTTTGCTCGGCTAAAACAGACTCCAGTTCGCCTAAAACCTTCACTGTTTCTCCGCCCAATCCCTTATATTCCTTCAATATCGCGTCAAGATCGGAAAGCGTAATAAGATAAATTTTTTGCTTGAAGCCGAGCTTCGCGCCGATAAATCTAAGCGCCTCATTAGCTTCGGTATTATCGGGATTAACCATCCCAATATCCAATATCTTATCATCCAATCCGATGGGAATCATTTGATAATGACGCGCCGATTCTTCGGGAATGAATTTTAAAATATCAAAAGGCACGCGGCCCATTTCTTTTATCCTTTTCGTCGGTATTCCTAAAACTTCGCCTTTCGCGGCTAAAATAACGTCTTCGGAAATTCCGCGCGCCATAAGCCCCTGTTCCAAATTCCTC
>Ga0210057_1004550_pt1 | contig 18351 bp, 19 predicted proteins | sample CryGeyCG2114_010_2_FD_183968 | JGI IMG/M metagenome (GOLD analysis project Ga0210057, IMG submission 183968) | Groundwater microbial communities from aquifer - Crystal Geyser CG10_big_fil_rev_8/21/14_0.10 (SPAdes) (version 2) | ecosystem: Environmental > Aquatic > Deep subsurface > Groundwater ...
TATCTCATTAGCGATATTATTTATTTTTATTGTGTTAGCGGTGCTGGTTTTTCCTTGACTTACTGCTAAACCGGAGTTTCGCGCGGCTAAACTGCTTATGAATAAAACTTTTTTATTTTTTGTATCAACATTTCCAGAAACATCTCGAACACCCTCACCAACAATTATTAAATCATAACTGTCCACATTAAAGCTTTGAGCGTCATCAATTATTGTAACAACATAACCTTCGCTTATTAAAGTCGATCTTATGACAACTTCACTACTGCTAAGCAAATTAGAATTTACAGCTATATAACCTACTTTATTATTAGAAGATGATTGAGATGTTACAACTACAGTCGACATTAATGATACTGGAATATCGGATCCTTGCAATGGTGTAAACATAACATGAATTTGTCCCTCATTTGTTCCTTGTGGTACTGTTACAATAAATCTTGCAGTTCTTTCTTCATTTGGTTGTAAAATAAATTGTTCATCCACTAAATCTAAGAAAGATGCACCAGTTTGAATATCCAAAGTTACGTTTATAGGAACCGTGTTTACATTTCTAATAAGAATAGTTTTTTCTATAGAACTTCCAACATTACCATTCACAATAATTCTCGCATTTCCTAAACTACCTGTAATCGCAATTACATTTCCTATTCCGGCTATAAACAGCATGCCTATTAATATTGTAAAAATTATTTTTTTCATTTTTGTTTTGGTTTTCTTGTCTTTTCATAGTTCACTTCCTTTTTATCTAACTTAGTTTCTTTTTTTTCGATTTCTTTTTCTTTACTCTTATTTTGTTTTACTTCAGTGTCATTCATTTCACTTTGTTTTATTATCTTTATATTTTCCTGATTTCCATTATTTCCTATCACCAAAGTTTTTGACTTCTTCTTTTTCATGATGTAAACCAAAACTACAAGAACAATTAATAGGATTAAAGTTGAAATTCCCAATATCATAATTCCTTTAGGGATGCTACCGATCGCGTCTCCAGTTATAGAAGTATCATCTCCATTACCTGTATCTTCAGAATCATCTTCTAAATTAGGATCAACACTAACACCATCTTTCTTAGCATTGACTACAATAGCCGATGATAAAGCAACACCCGGTTCATCCACACCGATTGGTGCAAATAATACACTTATCTTTCCATCATAACCGCCGTAATCTTTTATTCTAATATTAAATCTAGCTTTCTTTTCTGTAGGAACACTTCCGCTTGCAGGTTCCAGTATAAAATTAGAATCAATCATTTCTATAAACTCTTCAGCGCTCGCATCAGGTATTAATGTTATATTCAACGGAACATTATTTACATTCCTTACGAGAATTGTTTTCTCGATTATAACATAATCTTTTCCATTTAAATCATTTAATTCATCATATTGATCACTTGAGATGATCATCCTTGCATTTCCCAAACTTCCTGTTATAGCACTTACAGTAAAAGTTGAAAATAAAAATAGAACCACTATCAAGGTTAAACAAACGCTGATTTTTTTCATAGTTCACAAACAATGATTTGGGTATATAAGGATTATTATCGTCGAAGAATGGTTTTTTGTAGTTACTTAAGTCTAATGAAACAATTTAGCGTTTCTAAACATTATTTTGCGTTATGATGTTTCACAGACCACTTTAATCGGTCTTTGTCGACTATTATCATTCAAATTTGAATCAACACTATTTTGAGTCATAGCATTTACATTAACAGTATAATCTCCAGGTGAAACATCAATCATGACATTTTCTGAAAAACTTTTAGATTTAACAGGATTGATTATTTTTTCATCATTAAAATTAATATTTCCTATATTTCCATTAACCTTCACTCTTTCTGATAGATCTCCGATATTCATTACATTTACGCTGATAATATAATATTTATTACATTCAAGAGTTGCTGTCTCATCCATTAAGTATACATTATTTGAAACATCTTTAATTGAAATTCCGTTAACTCCATATTGTATCGTCGAATCTATTTTGACATCATGCTTTAATTTGCCCATAGAATAATCAACACAATTATCAAACAACAACTCTGCATCGCTTTCCCAATGATTCGTTTCAATAATCCCATAGAAACATCTTCTGACTGAGCTGTTCGAAAAAGATGTATTATCTTCTAAATATGCAACCACATCTCCAAGATAATGGCTTCCGCCACTATACACTTTAGCTACAGTTATTACGTTTTCTTTGACATTTTGATTGGATAGATATAGATAAGACATTGCAGGACTTCCTTGACTGAAACTTGATGAATCATAAACTTTAAGTTTATCATCATTGTAAACAACTCTTAGTGGGGAATTTGCCGCATATCGAGATACTTTATCTTTTACAAAACCTAAATAGTCTGCATTATAATTATTCATTAAAATCACATTTCCATTTAATGGAATATGGTTTATATTCCGCAATTTTCCTTTTCCTATCAAGATTACATCATAATCTTCAAAATCAGTCATAGGAATTTTATTGTCAGTTATTATCTTTACATCCAGATTTTTATTATCCAAAAAAAGCAATATGTTTTCATCGATAAAATTAGTATTTTTAACAACATATACCACTTTACCTATTATGGTTCTATTTACCAAAGTATCATTAAGTGTCGAATTTGTTGAATTTCCTCCAGTGATGTTTAGACCAATACCATCTCCAAACACTAAAGCATTTATACATGTCAGTGCTATAGATAAAGCAACAAAAGTTATTAACAAAACAAAATTTATTTTTTTATTTTCCATCTTAAACCACTGCTCCACAGCTTTGTGGTAATGTTCCTGGTTTCCATATGCCATTTGGTTCATCGACATACCAGTTTCCAACTTGACTGCATACGGGTTTAACATTTTGTTCTGGAATAAAATTTCCATTGAACTGACCCCAATCGTGAGTTGGTCCAGCTTCATACCATTGATGATTATAACAGATTATATGCTTTTCAGCAAATCCTCCGTCCCAGTAATTGCACATATATTCATTATTGAATCCAGTATACAATACCTGACTTACTCGAGTATCATAATATTCACAATCATAATTTGCATTTGGATCATATGGCGCACACTCTGGATTACTTTCGTTGTCATCATCTGGATTTGAACATCCTGGATCTTGCATATCTATTAGTCCGTCGTTATCATTGTCTATCTTATCATTGCATTGTCTTGTATCGGGACAAGAGTATAGTTCAATATCTACGTATCCTCTATTGTCATTTATTGGTTGATCATCAATGAATATCCAAATATTTCCGCCATTATGATAAAATAATGCTTTCTTGCCGACACCCTCATTAATTGCCTGTTGTTTTGTAGCAAAGAAATATCTTCCAAATTTAGTTCTAGTAAGTATTCCGTCATCGTCGTAAACAACATTAGCTGAACTCTCCCAAGTCATTCCAGGACCACCACCGAATATTGCCGTGTTGACATTATCATTGCTCCATCTTGAAAATGCTTTATCTCTTATTCTAGTTATGTATGTTCCTTTAGGAATATTAAAATTGTTCCTCAACTTATTTCCCGATTGATCAAGAAGTGGAGAGTGCACATTAAGTGGACTTATTCCGGCCTGAGTATTTGCATCATATTGATTTACAGTGTTGCTCGTGCTGTTCGCCACTAATCTCGTCACTCCAAAGAATACTGATTGACCAGTAGGACAAATATTGTCTCTTTCATCGTCGTCTGTAGGTGAATCACATCCTTTATCATTAGGATAATCTATCAACAAATCTCCGTCGTTATCTTTTCCATCACTACACTCAGGATTTTCCTTAGACACGCACATTCCATTTGCGCAGATCTCAGTATTATCACAATTATCATTCACAAGAGGTTGAGTATTACTTGAACAATAACTCTGCGGAGTATTTGGATTATTACATAAATACGCCGTATAATTTCTTGCTACGCTATCTGAATCAAGACAATAATTCAATCCGACATAGCCGTTCGTTCCACAATCCGAATTCTTTTTACATGTGATTATATTATGTTCACAATGAGCTGTAGGATTAGGCACGCACATGTCAGAAGTTAAAGGATTATTATCCTCACAATCTTGAACTAATTGAGGTCCTGCTGAAACATCACAATAACTGTTCAAAGTGCCCGGGCTTTTACAAATCGAAGTCTGATATGTCTTATAGATATCATTTGCGTAACAAAATTCACTTCCCATAAATCCTGTTATTCCACAATCATTATTTGTTAAACAGTTAACTTCAGTATTTCTACAATAACTATCAGGCGTTCCTGCGAAAATACATTGATCAACTGTTCTCATATTATTATCATTACAATCTGCATCTATGTAACATTCTATCGGGGCATTACAAACTCCATTATTACATTGCTCTTGAGCTGAACAATCATCAACAACTTGAGGAGCTACATTATTTGAACAATAGCTTTGAGGTGTTCCAGGCATATTACACATAAATGTCTTATAGTCCCTTACTGCATCTCCATTCACAGAACAATAATTATTTCCTATATATCCATCAGTTCCACATTGTGAATTTGTTGAACACGGAATATTTATAGGATTACAAACTCCATTATTACATTGCTCTTGAGCTGAACAATCATCAACAACTTGAGGAGCTACATTATTTGAACAATAGCTTTGAGGTGTATTAGGATTATTGCAAGTAAAAGTTTTGTAATCCCTCACAGCGTCGCCATTTGAAGAACAGTAAAGTCCGCCAACATATCCATCAGCACCACAGTCAGTATTCTTTGTACATGTTATAGGAGGTTTTTCTTCACAACTTCCGTCAATGCACATTTCTTGAGCATTACAATCATCAATCACTTTTTGAGTTACATTTGAACTACAGTAACTTTGAGGAGTGTGAGGTAAATTACATTTGAAGATCTTCCAGTCTCGCACAGAATCTCCACTTGCAGAACAATATAAATCCGTAATATATCCGTCGCTACCACAATCAGCATTAATATCACATCTTATATTTTCATGTACGCATGTTGGATTTAGACTAATCGCGTCTTCTTGACATGAATCAAGTGTCCTAATATTGGCGTCATCACAATCTTGTATCAATTTATCTTCTTTATTTATTGTACAGAAACTTTGAGGTGTCCCGGCATTATTGCAAGTTGCATTTTGGTAAGTCTTCAAAATATCTTCTTCGTCAGGCGAACAAAATTCCCCGCCCAAAAATCCAGTATAACCACAATCAGAATTCTTTACACAATTCACTTGAGTATTTCGGCAATAACTTTCAGGAGATCCAGCATTAACACATTCATCAACTGTTCTAGGATTATTATCATTACAATCTGGATCTGAATCGCATTCTATATCGACACATTGCGCCGGAGTCGAAGCGCTTCCAGGTAACGGCGGATTTATCAAAGAGGACTGCTGTCTTCCAACACAAATTTGATTTCCTAAACATTCGTTAATCACATTTGTTGTAACATTATTGCTACAGAAACTTTGAGGTGTTCCAGCCTGATTACATTTATATGACTTGTAATCTCTTACAACATCGCCAATGATTGAGCAATAATTTTCTCCAATATAGCCATTGATTCCGCAATCAGAATTCTTAGAACATTTTATGACTAAACATTCTCCATTCAAACACGATTCTCCCTCACTACAAGTTTCCACAGTCTTAGGAGCAGTTATAGAATTACATGAGCTTGCTGGAGTTCCAGGATTATCACATGAGAAAGTCTCGAAATCTCTAACAACACTTTGAGTTGCATTTGAACAATAATTTCCATCTCTAAATCCATCAACACCACAGTCGTTTTTATTGAAACATTCTATATCTTCATAAGTACAATAACTTTGAGGAGTATTAGGGAAATTACATGTGTCTTTTGTATAAGTGTTATTATCACTGCAATCTGCGTTATTCTTGCAATTGATTATGACACATTGCCCGTTTGAGCAAGAATCTTCACACACTTGTTTTGTTTTAGGAGCAGTTGTATTTGAACAGAAGCTTTGTGATGTACCGCCGTTATTACATTTGAATGTAGTATAATCTTGTAAAACACTTCCATCAGAACATATTGGAGAATGTACATAACCATCAGTTCCACAATCTGAATTCACATGACATGCAATTGGATTATTTGTGCACGAACTATCCACCGTTCCAGGATTTAAACAAATATCTTCAGTTGTACTATTATTATCATTACAATCAATATTTTCAAAACATCTTATCGGAGTGTGAGTGCAATTTGATTCAACCGTTCCCGGATTAAGACATCGATCTAATGTAAATTGATTATTATCATTGCATTCAGAATCATTAAAACACTCAACATCAACGCAAGCGCCATTGACACATAGGTCAGTACACATTTCAATGACTTTATTTTCAGCTACATTACTGCAACTGCTGTCTCTTGTTCCGGCGTTTTCGCAAGTATAATTAGTGTAAGCCTTCAAAACATCTTTTTGATTTACTGAACAGAAATTATCTCCACTAAAACCATCTATTCCACATTCAGTTTCGTCTAAACAGACAATTGGATAGTTTTTACAATCTGCATTAATTGTTCCAGGATTTTCACAAATATCTTCTGTATGATCATTAGAATCATCGCACTGAGAATCGTCATCACATTCAGTTATAACAAATCCAATACAATCTGTAAGTAAATCTTTTGCGTTTTGTGTCCAGTATTTAGATTTAGCAATACCATAGAAACACATTTTTTCTTGAGTAGTTTTACCATTAGTTAATCTTGTTCCAGGATTAGCCTTTGCAACAACATCTCCGAAATCTGAAGCTTCATTGCCCCAAATATATGTCCTTGCAATAGTTTCCATATCTGCTTTATTTTCATCCGACAAATAATAATAAGCAATTCCAACATTATTTTCAGTCGCTTTTGTATAGACTTGTAGAACTCGTGTATCTTTTCTCACATGAAGCGGAGAAGTTGCGGCTAATTGAGAAATTCCGTCTCTATCCGTCAATCCCCATTCCCCCCCATAATATCTATTCATTATTATTGTAGGATAATTATATAGTGGAAGGTTTGAAGTTTTCCTGACTCTTCCATCATCAACAAAAACTAATCTGTAATCATTTAAATTTTTTGTAGTGACATCTTTATCTTTTATTATCTCGTAAGTCAATCCTAGATTATCAAATATTTTTACTACATCACTATTGGGTCTGCTGACAACAATGTAAGCAACATCCGCTGCAGCTACAACTTGCAAAGTAAACATTGTAAGTAATAGTATAAGCACTGCCCTTTTTAACACCATGTCTAAATTGCAATATCTCTTCTATATAAATATGACTTACCACTTCGCCTTAATGAAAAAATAAAACTATTGGTTTTCACCGTCGATAAAATTAAAACAGATTCACTTGCTTAAGTGTTTTTCTTTTAATCAAATTAATATTTTCATTTTTAGACGAGTTCACTAAAGACGAAACTTCATATGATTCCATCTCTTTTATCTCATAAGGTGTAAGTAAATTCATAAGTCCATCCACATCAAAATTTTGCGGATTTATCCATTCATCAAAATGCTTTGGTTCTATTATCACCGGCATCCTATGATGTATCTTTTTCATAAAACCGTTTGCTTCGCAGGTTATGATGCAAGTGGACTTTATTTTTTCATTTGTTTCTGGATCTGACCACGTTGAATAAAGTCCGCCTAGCGCAAAAACATCATGATCCTTAAGTTTTATGAAATACGGAATTTTATTTTTCCATTCATAAAAACCGCTCACGGGGATTAGACATCTGCTTCCTTTAAATGAGATAGAAAACGATTTTTTTTCAAGTAAAGTCTCGGCTCGCGCATTTATCATTTTACTTCCAATTTTTTTATCTTTACTCCAATAAGGCAATAAGCCCCAAGAATAATGATCCATTATTCGAGAGCCAGCCACAACGACCGGAATTTTTTGAGACGGCGCTACATTATATCTTTCTTTTACCTCTCCGATTATCTTATCTAAAGAGAAATAATCGATTACATCTTCTTTCGTAAAATAAGTCGCAATTCGTCCGCACATTCTAATCTTGAGTATATGAATTATTTAATGTTTCTGTTTCATCGTCAATCTCATATCTGTCCGCAGTGATCAGCTTAGGGCTGATTTCCTCTACATACTGACTTAAAAAATTTCTTATTGGTTCGTATCCAAAAAGCAGACACAATGCCATCTCAATTCTTTCAGGACAGTGTATCACCCCCCGTTTTATCAGATCCAAAAATTCTTTACTTATATTTAGATGCCGGCAAATCTCTTCCTCACTTATCTTTCTGCTCGCGCATAATTCTTCAAATCTTCTTTTGACTCTCCAGTTTGTATAGTGCTTCATCTGCCACTGCCTATGCCCAGTTCTTTTCCATGCGTCTTTCGATATTGCTCTAAGTTTAACCTCCTCACCCCAAAACAGAAATTAAATATTCAAACTTCAAGAAATACTTAAATGATCGCCAGCACGCAAAAAGGGTAACCCCAAGACTACAAAGAATAATCTTATAATGAAAAAATCAAAAAACTAAATCGGCTCGCATCCTCTCAAGAAATTGACTTCCATCCCTTGCACATGGATTGTCGTCCCATTTATATTGATTAAATTATTTTGTTTATCAAGTTCAAGAACTGATTCCTCATTAATTCCATCCTGTCTTCTGACTTTGTATGAACCATCAACTAAAATCAATGATTTTTGTTCATCATTCTTCAGTATTTTTTCAACTCTGAATTTATATGTAAATCTCGTATTTCCTTTCTGTGCCACAAGAGTTCCTCTTCCCAAAGCAGCGTTTGATTTAGGAACATTAAAATTCAGCTTGCCATTTCCATCAAGATCAAGTCCATCGACAAGCAAGCTTCCATCCTTTGCCCTTATTGAGCAAGATTCTAGTATTGTTCCGTTTTCTATAAAGTTAATGTTCTTTCCCTGTGTTTTGATAGGACCTTTATTCGTCAACGCGATAAAATAAGTCTTATAACTTCCAGCAGGGTACAATGTTGTATTTATTATGATTTGGTAAGTCAAATTTACTGTCTTGTTACAATTATATCCGTATCCATATACCCCACAACAGGAGCCATATCCTGAACAATATCCATATCCATAACCATCATGGAAATTCATTGTATCATTAGAGAGTTTTAGTACATCAATTCCTACACAACTTGAAATTTTGTTTCCCTCTGTATCAAAATTACAAGTGATGCTAACTGGACCGGCCAAATCAACAATAAATGAAGAAACGTTCATCATATCTGTTTTATCTATAATCATACTGACATCGAAATATAATTGCTCCCCTATTGTAATATCTGTTTCTCCAATAAAAACATTCATGATCTCTGCTTTGATTGGCCCGATAAAAAATAACGTCGCAAGAATTCCAATGGTCATAGTTAATGCTAGGACTTTACTTCTCCCCCACTCCCCACCTAGTTTTTGCATATTCACCTCAGTACTTTTTTTTCCGTTGTCTGATTAAATACATCTTATACTATATAAATTCTCATAATCTACATTTAGTAGTGAAAATAAGTATATTATACTTTCGTTATCACTTCTAAATCGTGAAAATATCAAGAATCATTTATCCTTTCCTTTGCCTTTATTTTCTTTATTATCTGAATCATTATCTTTGTTGCCATTCTCATGTTCATTTCCATTTCCATCTGACTTGTTTTCATCCCCTTTACCCTTATCTTCAGATTTCTTCTCTTCTACCTTCTTCTCTTCCTTCGGCTTATCTTCTTTATTATTCCCATTTCCATTATCTCCATTATTTCCAGAATTATTATCTGATTGACCATTATTTTGATCTTGATTACTTACTCCCTCATTTCCATCATCCTTTCCTTTATCTTTGTCTTCTTTATCATTTCCTTGTCCATTATTCCCATTTCCGTTATTTTGATTTCCTTGATTTCCATTATTCTCATGTTCTTCCTCTTCTACTTCATCCTCATCCTCATTTCCATTTCCACTGTTTGAATTTGATTCATTCCCCTGTCCATTATCCTCATTATTTTGATTTCCAGTCTCCTCCTGTTCTTCCTCTTCATCATTCTCATTTCCTTGTCCATTATTCCCATTTCCGTTATTTTGATTTCCTTGATTTCCATTATCCTCTTCCCCTACTTCATTTTCCTCATCTTCATGATCTTCATTTGAATTATTTTCATTAGAACTTCCTGAACTTCCTCCAGATCCACTTCCCCTATGCCCCTGTTCTTTTTCATCATCTTTCTTATCTTCTTTAGGGCATTCCCCAAGTTTATCCCCATGAGCTAAATGAGCTTGAACAGCATTTTCACTCACTTCAATTGTATGACTTGAATCATTTCCTGTCACATGGCATATCTCGACTTTTTTATCATCTTTATGCCCCTTTTTCTTTTCTATGATAGTGAAATTATTTCCTTGCGATGTCACAACTTTATTTCCTAGATCAACATCAAGAGAGGTCGCATACTCCCCAAGCGAATGATTTTTAGTATCAAATGTTATTTTGTAAGCTAAATCATTATTGATTCCATGCCCATATCCATAACCATATCCGTAACCATAACCATAACCAAAATTATTGTCCTCATCATTTTCGTTTTCATCGTCTTGTGAATCTTCATTTTCGTCATCTTTTCCCCCCATCTTCTTTATTTTGAAATCGTCACAAGAATCATCAGAAGATTTATTTCCTAAAACATCAAAAGAACAAGAAACAACTTCTCCACTTGCGGAATTATTTAAATTGACTGTAATTAATTTTATAGGAACATTTTTATCGCCGTCTTCAAGTTCTATTTTTGCGATGAATGTAATCTTTTTCCCTAATACAACTGTCGTTTGACCGTTTTGAGTAGAAAGACTTGTTTTAAGCGCAGTAGCCGGCCCCGCCATGACCAAAACTCCTATGATGAACATTGTAAAAACAAAAGCCACCGGCTTATGAAACTTACCGCTTTTACTATCCAAAAGGGGTCTTAGAGGGTTTTTCATCTATATTTCTCCTAAAACTCCTTTAAAAGAATTTGCGTTCTTCGAAGTATATTTCCCAGAAATTTTTCATGATATCCAAACAATTTTATATTCTATAAACTATATTCACTTGACTAAAACAAATATCTTTAAATAATTAGAAAAAACCAACATTAACATGAAGCTAGTAGTACAAATTCCAGCATTCAACGAAGAAAAGAATATCAGCCGAGTTATAAAAGAAATACCTAAAAAAATTGACGGCATAGATAAAATAGAAATTCTTGTGATCGACGACGGAAGTTCTGATAATACTTCACTTGAAGCAAAAAAAGCCGGAGCTCATTATGTTGTAAGAAATAAGGAGAACATAGGCCTGGCTCAAACTTTTCAAAGAGGTATAAATAAATCCCTTTCTTTAGGCGCGGGTATTATAGTAAATACTGACGCAGACTTTCAATATAATCAGAATGAAATCTCTAAATTAATCCAGCCAATCATTCAAGGAAAAGCGGATATCGTTTCAGGAAATAGACAAGTTGAAACTCTGTCTCACATGGTCTCTTCAAAAAAATACGGAAATATTATCGGATCAAAAGTTGTCGAGTTAAGTGCCGGTTACAAAATTGCGGACGCTTCTTCTGGATTTAGAGCATACTCAAGAGATGCGGCGCTCAGGCTGTTTGTTATTTCAAAACATACTTACACTCATGAGACTCTTATTCAAGCTAAAAGAAAGAATTTGAAAGTTGTTGAGGTTCCAGTAGAATTCAGAAAACGGGAGCAATCAAATTCGAAATTGATTTCAAGCGTCGGAAGTCATATAAAAAAATCTATGTCAACAATAATGAGAAGTACACTCATGTATAATTCAATGAAAACTCTTGGTTATCTCGGAGTTTTGATGATGGCGCTCGGCGCAATTCCTATGATAAGATGGGCGTGGCTGACATATATTGAACACTCTGCCGGTAATCATATCCAGTCTTTGCTTTTAGGTCTTCTTTTGATAATGCTTGGATTTTTAACCGTCATGCTCGGATTCATAAGCGATCTCATCGCAACAAACAGACGTCATCTTGAAGAGATCCTCTATAGGATCAGAAGAGCTGAACTTAAGATCAGCGAGAACGGAAAGTGATTCGGCAAGAATAAATACGATGTTATAACACTTCTTTTAAAACTGAAGAATTAAGATTTTTACTCGCATTTAGAATTTCAACTCCGATTAATTTTCCATTTTTATCAAAATCTAGTATAATACTTTCATCAACTTCTATTGTCTTAGCAACTTCACTTTTCTCTTTCTGAATTGTGATATAATCTGCATCCACTTCATAATCTATTTCTATGTCCATTTTAATCTAATGAATAAACTATGATTATCTTTATTTAATTTTCTCCCCTAAAATATACTACTTTTAAAGTCCGATTCCCTCTCTTTTTATATGCCCCAATTTCTCTTTTTCTTTTAATAGTGTAATTAGGAAATTCAATAGTATCCGAAACTTCCTCTTTGCTTATAGATCGTTGCATCATTCTTTTTTCCGCATGTGGAGAATAGATTATTTTCATTCTAATAAAATAACTTTTATAATCTTTATTATAACATAAAATCACAACTCACTCCAAAATCTCACAACCCCTCTCATTTATTCAATCATCCAATATTCTTCGCAAAGTTGCTCATCGTTCGTGTTATTGATTGCTCCGAAACCAGCCATCCAGCACGGTTTCTCCACTAACGAAATAATAATCTCCTCACATAAATAATCTTTATCATAACTCTTTCCTCATCACTCAAATTAGTGGTTCTCATAAATTAATCCGAAGAAATTTCATTAGAAATTTCTGAGCAATTTTTCTTGTAACCATTTTGTTCTATATGCAACGTTTTTGTTACATTCCTTCCTCGCATAAAAATTTAAATATACTCACACAGTTTCCATTTATCATGATAAAATGGGAAAGTTCAAACACAAATTTGAATATAAATCAACAAGTTGAACTCCGATTTGCAAAGTTGCTCCTCCCTTATTCTAATATATAATATTTTCCTCAATTAAATAATGTGATAGCATTCAATTTTGAACCACAATGAACGTCTTATTCATCACTCGATCGTGTTCAAAACATAAAGGTGGGAAGGAAGTTTATAATTATAACCTTATCAAATCCTTAAAGAAAGAGAACGAAGTTTATACTCTCACTATGGGCGGGGGAAGTATACTCCATCTTCTTTGGTTTTATCCGCATGTGATTATGAAATGTGCATATTATCTTATTACACGGAAAATTGACCTTGTGCATTACGGAGACGAAACTTGAATTGAGATGGGTGGGGAGAATTTAACTTGGAATTATGAAGAGGATAATAGATTTAATACTATGGTTTTGGATGGAGGAGTTGGAGATAATCATGAAAACAATAATAGATTTAAATGTGAAATGTTGGAGTTGGTGAGATGAAAATATCCAATAAGAAAAATATAAAAGGAATGAAAACAGCTAATTCTATGGCTAATGTAAGTCAAAAATGGCTAAATGGAATAGATTCAACTACACTAGAGATAGCAGGAATATTTACTAATGGATATAATAAAAAATTGCATGGATCCGAGATAGCACGCCTCTTAAAAATACCACAAAGAACGGTTTCAAGAAAATTAGATTATTTATGCATTCTTGGGGCGTTGAAATATTCGCGAGAAGGAAAAAACAAATTATACTGTCTTGATAAATCAAATTCTATTTTTTTGCAGTTCATAACAATGACTGAATTATTTAAGACTTTAAAATTTATTAAGAAAAATATCTTGATTGGACAGTTATTTAATGATAATTTATACGATTCGATTATATTTGGCTCTTATGCTAAGGGAATAAATAAACAAAATTCTGATATTGACATAGTTTTTTTACATAAGAATAATAAAAAGATTGAGGAATTTATTGATAAGTCTCCAATAGAAATTCATGCGCATTATTCAGACTTTTCAAGTCTCAAACAGAAATTAAATGATAAAGATTCTCTTGGAATGGAAATAAGAGACAATCATATTCTTTTTGGAAATGTAACAGAAATGATAAAGATATTTTCTGGAGGCCAAAATGACTGAATTTAATAAAATTGAGTGGTGCTGTTCAAAGAAAGATGGAATTCGAATTGTTGATAAAAACGAGAGAGTTGGGAAGGAATATCTCAAGTCTGCTGAAAACGACTTATTAGAAATGAAAACATCATCTTTAAAATGGAGAATATACAAGCATAATATTCTTGCTACAATTCTTTTTACGCTATTCTGGTTAAAGTCGGAGTGAAATGCGAAATTCATGATTGCTCTCTAGTCCTGATCGATTTTTTTGGATTTGACAATCGGGATAAGATATTAATAAATAAGTTAAAAAAACTAAGAACAAATGTCCAATATTATCTTGCCAAGCCGAAAAGTATTGACGAAAAAGCAGTTGCCAGTTTTGTATTAAAATGCCAGCATATTTTCAACTCTCTATCTTATGATGAAATTGAGGATATCAGATCTAGTTTGCAAAAAAGAATTGAAGAAAGTAACTCAAAGAAAAAGATAAAATCCAAACAAAAAAAAGGCGAAATTGATTTAAATTCTAAAAGAGGGACGGATGATGGGAACAAAACATGAACGTCCTTTTCATAACCCGTTCTTGCAGTAAGCATAAAGGTGGGAAGGAAGTTTATAATTGGAATACGGCGGTGAAATGGAATAAACTTTATAACTTGAAAAGGGTGAGGAGAAGGAGATGAAAGAATTTGACTATTATATTTTCATAGATTATTCTGAAAATCTTATTGGTTATTCTATTATTGAGAGTAAGAAGTTAATAGAATTACTTCCGAAGATAATGAGGTTTAGACATTATAGGTCTGCAATGAACCAAAAATTATATCTGAAGCACATTAAAGATGCTATCAAAAGAGATGACATTAAATCTTCATTTTTAAAACTCAAAATTAAGGAAATGCATAAGAATATGGATATTTATCTTGATGTACTTGATTTTCTAAAAAAACATGATAAGTGTATCCTCTTTATTTCAGTTGATAACTCTCAATATATTCCCTTTAGAAAAATGGTGAATATTGTTGATGGGGATAATATCATCATTAAACAGGAAAGCGAGCTCATAAAAGGTACTCCGGAATATCAAGCAAGTTTAGTCTTAGATAATTTACTCAATATAGAAAGGTTGAAACAAAATGATAAATAGAATAATCAAAACATACAGGGTAAGAGCATCCGTCTATCCTACTCCCCATAACAAGATATGGCTTTCGTCAGGTCGCGTTTCCCTATACTGTTATTCAAGGTCATTGGAATATTTAAATGTTTCTTATGTGGGGGAAATTGAGAAATATGGGGGGTGGGGGAGATGAAAATCCTTTTCATCACTCGATCGTGTTCAAAACATAAAGGCGGGAAGGAAGTTTATAATTGGAATACGGCGATGAAGGGGAATAAACTTTATAACTTGAAAAGGGGATAGAGGGGGATATGAAACCCAAAAAGAAAGTCCTTGTCATGGCGTGGGGGGTGGGGAAGTCCGCTTACAGCGAAAAGTATATAAATAAATCTAGATTTAGTATACTAGAATGTTCCCCAGTGATCTTACAAGGTCGCTGGATGATTTTTTCTTTAAACGATTTTGTCAAGATAAATGGAGGTATTGTCTAGTGGAAGATACTGTTGTTTTTATTGATGAGGGATTTCTTGATAAATTAACTAGGCTTCTAGGAGAGGGTATTAGATTGAAGTATGACAAAATAAAGTTTGCAACAAGGATTTCTAATAAACAAAATTTATCCTGTAAACATTTGTTTTACTATACTAGTCCCCCCTTTCAATCTTCTTTTACTTCGAAAGATGAAGAGATTAGAAAAAAAGGATATGATAAATTTATTTCTGTACTTTCAAAGAATAGAGATATTACAATTAGAGAAGGAAGAGTACAAAAAATAACGAATGAGAAAGGAGAAATTGAATATAAACAAAAAGGTGTAGATACTCTTTTAACGATTGATGCAAGTCATATAAAAGAAGATTATCCTTTAATTAAAAAAATTGTTTTAGTTTCATCTGATACTGATTTTTGTCCAATTATCAAAGATATAAAAGAAAGATATGGGATTGATGTTATCTTATACAGTTATTTTGATAGAGAAAGGAAATCAAAATTCTCATTATCTAATGAATTGCTCAAATGCTGTTTAAAATATGTTCAACTCACTAAAGAAGATTTTACATCTTGTCCTATTGTAAAGAACATAGATAATAATAAAGATGTAGTTTCAGGAAATAGAACATGAACGTCCTTTTCATAACCCGTTCTTGCAGTAAGCATAAAGGTGGGAAGGAAATTTATAACAGGAATTTTATTACGGCGCTGAAGAGGAATAAACTTTATAACTTGAAAAGGGTGGGCGAGTGGATATGAAACGAAAAGTATATAAAATCAGTCATATTATCTACATAAGCAGTCAAATGACTGTGAGTATGAACCCCGGTGATCTTACGGTTGCCGGACGATTTTATCTTTCTTTGTTTGACGGAGGATTGTTTTAATGGAGGATACTCTCATTTTTGTTGATGATGGATTTTTTGGACTGGTTAAAAAGTACTTTCAAAAAGAAAATAGTAAACCAAAAAAATATCTACAGACTTTTAGAAATATATGCATCAAAGAAAATCTAAATTTAAATCATCTCTATATCTATACTGCTCCGCCTTATCAAAGTTCTAAGCCAACTGAAAAAGAAGATTTCTTGATGAGTCGATATCAAAGCATGACAAAAATGCTGCGAAGAAAGAAATGGATTACACTCCGAGAAGGAAGATGTCAAAAAATCGTAGATAGAAATGATGAGATAGCGTTTTCACAAAAAGGAGTCGACGCCCTAATAATTCTTGATATATATGATATAAAAGAACATTATCCCCATGTCAAAAAGATAATTCTCATAGCATCCGATTCTGATTTTGTTCCAGTCATTGAACGAATGAAACAAAAAGGGTACGAGATCGTTCTTTATACGTATTTCGAGAGAAAACGAAGTTCAAGATTCTCAACTTCAAATCATCTCTTGAAAGTCGCATCACGATGGGTTAAACTAAAAGCAATTGATTTTGAAGATAGGAAAAATAAAAGTCCAGATGGAGTATTATAAAATGAACGTTCTTATTCATAAGTTGGTCGTGTTCGAAGCATAAAGGCGGGAAAGAAACGATCTAGAAAACTGTTTAAACTAAATCGATCTTATAAAATAATTAAGTCCATAGGATCTGAAAGGATCCTGTGCTATCTTATTGACATCGATAATTATATAAATAATCTAGTTCTATACATTTTATGGAATCCAATGAGATAAGAGTTAAATTCATGAATGGTCGTTTTGTACCTTTGGATAGTGTTAGCTTTAAAGAAGGAGATGTAATGGAAATTGAAATATTGTCCGAAGAAAGTAAAGAATTATCTTGGAGAGGATCATTGAAAAATATAAAGGCAAATTCTGTTGACGTTCAACATCATATAAAAAATGAGTGGTGAAGGTTATCTTATTGATACAAATATCTTCCTGGAAATTCTCCTTAATCAACAATATGCTAACGATTGTGAAAAACTTCTTAAAAAAATAAGTAAAAGCAAAGATTCCTTTTATGTGAGTTCTTTTACATTACATTCAATTGAAGTTATAATGACAAGAAATAAACAAGAAATAGCACTTGTAGACTTTCTTTTGTTCTTTGATAAGAGTAAAATTATTAGGATTGATACCTCTACCTCTGATGAACAATACGCATGTAAAATAATGAATGAATCTAAACTTGATTTTGATGATTCTATTCAGTTATCTTTATGCAAAAAGTCAAATTTGACAATCGTGAGCTATGATAAGCATTTTGATAAAACTTCTATTAAAAGAATAGAACCTTCAGGTCTTCTTTGATTTTATTTATTTATAATAGTTGTACACTCTTTGTGGACAACTCCCTTTCTGCTTAAATCTTCCCACATAAAAATTTAAATATACTCTGAAGGCCTCTTTTTATCATGATAACTTGGGAAAAAACAAGGAAAAATATAATCAAAACAATGAGGATCGTAGCATGAACGTCCTTTTCATAACCCGTTCTTGCAGTAAGCATAAAGGTGGGAAGGAAATTTATAACAGGAATTTTATTACGGCGCTGAAGAGGAATAAACTTTATAACTTGAAAAGGGGGTGGGGGGATGAAAGAATTTGATTATTACATTTTTATAGATTATTCTGAAAATCTTATTGGATATTCTATTATTGAAAAAAAGAAATTGAAAGAATTAC
>Ga0210057_1004551_pt1 | contig 18350 bp, 17 predicted proteins | sample CryGeyCG2114_010_2_FD_183968 | JGI IMG/M metagenome (GOLD analysis project Ga0210057, IMG submission 183968) | Groundwater microbial communities from aquifer - Crystal Geyser CG10_big_fil_rev_8/21/14_0.10 (SPAdes) (version 2) | ecosystem: Environmental > Aquatic > Deep subsurface > Groundwater ...
GGCTTATTTACGCGAAAGATGCAGGTGTTGTTCACAAAGTCGATGCTCGTCGCATTGTGGTTAAAGATGAAAAAGGCAAAAGTCACGAGTATCCGTTGGTCCAATACTCAATGACCAATGAATTCTCGGCTTTTAATCATCGCCCGGCTGTCTCCATTGATCAGAAAGTAAAACGTGGAGATTTGCTCGCCGATACTTCGTCAACCAAGGACGGGCAGCTTGCGCTCGGTCAGAATGTGCGCGTGGCGTTCATGAGTTGGAGCGGAGCGAACTACGAGGACGCCATTATCATTTCTGAGAAGCTTGTTCGTGACAGCAAATTCACGACAGTACACATTGAAGAGTTTAATCTTGCGGTCAGAGACACGAAGCTTGGCCCTGAAGTAACGACTCCGGATATTCCCAACGTCTCGGAAACCAAACTCAGAAACCTGGACGAAGAGGGCGTGATTCGAATTGGCGCCGAGGTGCGTTCGGGCGATATCCTTGTCGGCAAAGTTACGCCGAAAGGAGAGACACAACTCACCCCGGAAGAGCGTCTGTTGCGCTCTATTTTCGGAGATAAAGCAAAAGACGTCAAAGATACGTCGCTTCGCATGGAAGGAGGTAAGCGGGGACGCGTTATCGGCGTGAAAGTTTTCTCACGTGAACATGGAGATCCACTGGAGTCAGGAACGATCAAGAAAATTTATATCACTGTCGCTCAACTGAGGAATGTCTCGGTCGGTGATAAGCTCGCGGGTCGCCACGGCAACAAGGGTGTTATTTCGCGTGTGTTGCCGGCAGAGGATATGCCGTACACGAAGGACGGCGAACCAATCGATATCATCTTGACCCCTCTTGGCGTTCCGTCGCGTATGAACCTGGGGCAAATTCTTGAAATGCACTTGGGTCTTGCGGCGCATACGCTAGGGTATCAGGCGATTGTGCCTCCGTTTGCAGGAGCTACAGAAGAGGAAATCAGAGGAGAACTCAAGGAGGCGGGACTACGGGAAGACGGGACCATGCAGCTCTATGACGGTCGCACCGGCGAGGCGTTTGAAAACCAAATTGCGGTCGGGTACATGTACATATTCAAACTGCACCACATGGTTGAAGACAAGATCCACATGCGGTCCATCGGTCCGTACTCTCTCATCACTCAGCAACCTCTCGGTGGCAAAGCGCAGAACGGCGGTCAGCGGTTCGGCGAAATGGAAGTATGGGCGCTTCTTGGATATGGGGCGGCATATACGCTCCGTGAGATGCTCACCATCAAGTCGGACGACATTCAGGGCCGATCTGCCGCGTTCGATTCAATCGTTAAACGGCGTCCTATCCAAACCGTGCATACCCCCGCGGCATTCAATGTTCTGGTGAATCACTTACGCGGATTGTGTCTCGACGTCATCCTCGGCAAGAATCCGGAAACGGAAGCGGCAGAGCGCGAAAGGAAAACATCACGCCGTTTTCGCAACTAACGATTATAGATTCACATTTTTAACACCAGCCCTATGGATCAAAAAAAAGGAAAAGTAATCGACACGAACAACTTCGACTGGATCGGCTTGAAGCTCGCAAGTCCCGAGACAATCCTTGATTGGTCGTGGGGAGAAATTCGCAAGCCCGAGACCATAAATTATCGCACACAGCGCAGCGAAAAAGACGGCTTGTTTGATGAGCGCATTTTCGGCCCAGAGCGTGACTTTGAATGCTATTGCGGTAAATATAAAGGCCCTCGTTTCCGCGGGATCGTATGTGAAAAATGCGGGGTTGAAGTAACGCGTTCCGTCGTGCGTCGGGAACGGATGGCCCACATCGAACTCGCGTCGCCGGTGGCACACATTTGGTATTTGCGGAGCGTTCCTTCGAGAATAGCGCTTGTGTTGGGTGTCTCAGCGACCGATGCCGAGAAAGTGATCTACTTTGCGGGTTATATCGTGACCAAGGTCAACGAAGACGAACGCGCTCGTGTCATCAAAGAACTTGAAAGCGAATATAAGTCGAAACTGAAGATTGTCACCAATGAAAAATCGCAAAAAGAACTGAAATTATTGATGCAAAATGCGAAAAGCGACATTGACGCCATCAGGCCGGGTGTCGTTTTGGATGAAATCGAATACCATCGCTTTTCCGTAAAATACGGAACATTTTTCGAAGCAGGTATCGGCGCGGAAGCTATCTATCGTATTTTCAAAAATCTCGACCTCAATGAGCTGGTTGTGAAACTTGATAAGGCCGCAGAGACAGCGGGCGCGGCTGAGCGCGCAAAGATTGCCAAACGCCTTGCTTTGGTGAAATCCATGATTACGGCTGGAGTGAGGCCGGAGTGGATGTTTTTGACACGAATCCCGGTTACTCCGCCGGCCATCCGCCCTATGGTTGCCCTTGAGTCAGGACGCCACGCGACATCCGACGTGAACGATTTGTATCGCCGTGTGATTAATCGCAATAATCGTCTGGTAAAGCTTCGAGACATTACCGCACCGGAAGTTATTCTTCGCAATGAAAAGCGCATCCTGCAGGAGGCGGTTGATGCTCTTCTGGATAACAGTATCAGGAGGGGGGGTGCCGCGTTTTCAGCACAGAGTCAGGCGCAACGAAGACCGTTGAAATCGCTTGCCGACTACCTTAAATCAAAACAAGGATACTTCCGTTTCAACCTTTTGGGTAAACGAGTCGATTATTCAGGCCGTTCGGTCATTGTTGTCGGCCCGTCGCTGGCGCTGGATGAGTGCGGTCTCCCGAAAAAAATGGCGCTCGAATTGTTCCGTCCGTTCGTCATAGCAAAACTTCTTGAACGTGAACTCGCACACAATATCCGCGGTGCGGGGAGACTCATTGAAGAAGGAATTCCTGAAGTGTGGGCAATCCTTGAAGAAGTTATTCAGGGCAAATATGTTCTTTTGAACCGCGCCCCAACACTGCACCGACAAGGCATTCAGGCATTTCGGCCGACCCTGATTGAAGGCAACGCAATCCAATTGCATCCATTGGTGTGTCCGGCATTTAATGCTGACTTCGACGGCGACCAGATGGCTGTTCATGTGCCGTTGTCAGATGAAGCGCAGATGGAAGCGCGGGACATCATGTCTGCGGCGAAGAATGTGCTGAAACCGGGAAGTTCTCAGCCGGTTATCTTTGAGAAACCGCTCGACATCGCCCTTGGTGTGTATTGGGTGACGCGCGATATTCCCGGCGAGAAAGGGGATGGAAAATATTTTGCAACGCCGAACAGCGCAATCCTCGCGTATGAATTTGGTGATGTGGGAATTCACGCGAAGATTATCGTGCAACCTACCGAAGGCAATCCGAAATATGCTCTGTTTCAAGGCAAACGTTTTGAAACAACCGTGGGGCGACTTTTATTTAATGCAATCCTCCCTAAGGATTACCCGTTCGTCAATGAAGAGGTTAAGAAAAAAGAGCTCGGTCGGCTGGTCGATGATGTCATCAGTATTTATGGTCTCGAAAAAACGCCGTTAATTCTTGATAAATTGAAAAACTTCGGATTCCAATTCGCAACAAGATCCGGTATTTCGTTCAGTTTCAGCGACCTCGTCGTTCCCGAAAAGAAAAAGCAGATCATTGAAGAGGCCCGGAAAGAGGCACACGACATCGTCGTTCAATACCAGAACGGTCTTTTGACCCATGAAGAAAAATTACGCCTTACCGTTGAAGTGTGGCAAAAGGCGATAAGCGCTATTGAAAAGGAAATCCTTCCGTCGTTTGATACAAAATCATCCGTATACACGATGGTGGTTTCAGGCGCTCGAGGTTCTGCACGTCAGCTTTCACAGATGGCCGGCATGAAGGGATTGGTGACAAACACGAAAGGAGAAGTAATTGAGTTTCCGGTTGTCTCATCAATGAAAGAGGGTTTGACGCCGACAGAATATTTTACGACGACTCACGGTTCTCGAAAGGGATTGACCGATACCGCACTCAAGACCGCACACGCAGGGTACCTGACGCGACGCTTGTTTGATGTGGCACAGGACATAGTCATTAACTCAGCCGATTGCGGGACGAAGGCATATCTCACACTCAAACGTATTCGTCCGTCAGGAATGAAAGCAGATCTGCAACGGCTGATTGTCGGCCGTATCTTGGCAAAAGAAGTGGAAGCGAACGGGAAAACTTGGAAAAAAGGAACGTTATTGATGATTGAAGATTCAGGAGAGATCGCGAACTCAGACGTACAAGAAGTGTTTGTTCGCTCTCCGATGTCATGCGTAGCGGAAAACGGCATTTGTCAAAAGTGTTATGGCGCCGATCTTTCAACGCGAGAACTGGTTGACATAGGGGAGGCGGTTGGAACGATCGCCGCTCAAGCGATCGGCGAGCCGGGCACACAGCTTACGATGCGTACCTTCCATACCGGAGGTGTCGCAACGATCGGCGGCGACATTACGCACGGTTTGCCTCGCGTCGAGGAGCTGTTTGACAGACGCCCTCCTAAGGCCGCTGCGGTCATTTCGCACGTCGAAGGAGACGTGACTGACATCGTCGACGAAGATGGAATCAAAACAATCCACATACTCCCTGACGGGAATTCTGCAAAAAAAGAACACATTGCATACGCAGTTCCGCATCGACGTGTCGCGATTGTCACTGTCGGGTCCCATGTCATCAAAGGTCAGCCGATTACCGATGGTTCCATCAATCTCGAAGAACTGTTCGGACTCGCCGGCCCGGCGACCGTGCAAGAGTACATGATTGACGAGGTGTCGAAGATCTACGACCTTCAGGGCGCACCGGTTTCTCACAAGCACATGGAGGTAATCATTCGGCAAATGTTCTCTCGCGCCAAGGTTGAGGAAGTTGGTGATTCCGGGTTGGTACGCGGAGAAGTTGTTGAAATAGGAGATATGTATGCTTTGAACCGTGCGCTTGAGGAATCCGGAAAAGAACCGGCTAAGCTTGCCCAGCTTGTCTTGGGCATCACTGAAGTATCTTTAAACCGCAAGAGCTTCCTTTCCGCTGCCTCGTTCCAACACACTACGCGAACGCTGATTCAGGCGTCGCTTCGGGGAACCGTCGATGAGCTCAAGGGGCTGAAAGAAAACGTTATCATCGGGCGCCTGATTCCTGCCGGTACCGGATTTCCCGGAAGCAAGAAATCGGAACGCATACAGCAATTCCAAAATGAACGTGCAAAACGCATGGACGAGGAAATGGAATTCGAAGGAAGAGATATCGCGTAATCGAGGCTCAGACACCGGAGAACACGCATTCAATTAAAAAATCTGGCGCCTGGAACTTAACAACGTTCTATTCCATGAGCGACACAGTACAGCAGATTAAAGACCGCCTCTCGATTATCGATGTGGTAAGTCCGTACGTCAAACTGACCCGATCCGGGAGACATTGGAGAGGACTCTCGCCGTTTAACAAGGAAAAGACCCCCTCTTTTTTTGTTTCCCCCGACCGGGGCCTCTACCACTGTTTTTCCTCGGGCAAAGGAGGTGACATGTTCACATTCATCCAGGAGGTCGAAAATGTGGACTTCAGGGGCGCGTTGAAGATTCTCGCCGAAAAAGCAGGTGTTGAAATAATTTCCGAGGCACCGGGTGTCAGGGATGAAAGAGAACGAACATATGAAGCACTTGCCTCAGCCAATGAATTTTTTGTTGCACAACTTGGAGCAATGGTAAAGGCAAAAGAATACTTAAAATCTCGCGGAGTGAGCGAGGAATCCATACGCGCGTGGTCGTTAGGTTATGCACCACATGAGTGGAGGACGCTCTACAGCAACCTCAGTGCTCAAAAATTTTCTGATTCAATTCTCGAGAGAGCGGGTCTTATTAAAAAATCCGAACAGGCAGCCGGCGGGGCCCATGCCTCAAAAATGTATGACCGATTTCGCGGACGGATCATGTTTCCTATCAACGATATTTCAGGAAGAGTTATTGCGTTTTCAGGTCGTATTTTTGAAGACGATGCAAAAAACCCGCAGGCAAAATATCTTAATTCTCCGGAAACACCTGTTTTTGATAAGTCTCGGGTTTTGTACGGTCTTGATAAAGCAAAAGATGCCATTCGCCGGCTCAATGCCTGTATTCTAGTTGAGGGGCAATTTGACCTTTTGTTGGCTCACCAGAGTGGATACAGAAATGCAGTCGCAACGTCCGGGACAGCTTTCACCGAACAGCACGCCGAACTGTTAAAGAGATATAGCGAGAATCTCTTGATCTCATATGACGGTGACCGTGCGGGGATTGCCGCTGCCGGTCGTGCCGCCGCAATCTCCCTCCGATCCGGATTGAATGTGAAGATTGCCAAACTGCCTCCGGATACGGACCCCGCCGACCTCGCTCATTCGAACCCGGCTGCATTCAAGGAGGCGATCAAAAATGCACTCCATGTCGTTGATTTCTACTTGGCGCACATTGCAGACGCCCAATACGACACACGGACGTATCGGCTTGAGGTGTCCCGGACGGTATTGCCGTACGTTGCGATGATTTCGAACAGTATTGATCAGGCACACTTTGTAGAACGTGTTGCCGAAGTTCTCGGGGTGAGCGCAGACGCCGTCCTCAGCGAAGTTAAGAAGCTCCCTGCCACTCTGCGCTCACGGGATAAAAACGGCGAAGGTACGGTTGCTGAGCCGTTTTTATCCCGGGCCGATACCTTGGAGCGACTCGTTGTCGGCCTCCATGCCCTTTTTGAAGAACGGGGTGAAAAAGAAAGCGCTGAAAAATCATATGAGGTATTGGTAAAAGCTCTTGGCAGAGAAAAAGCACGTACGGTCAAGACGATGTCTGCAGACGCACTCCGTCCCGCGATATTTGAAGCAGAAATTTTTCTTGAAAGACAAACCGGGACTCACACAGAAGACAAAGTCCTCGCGGATATATACGATGATCTGTTGCGCGAAGAGCGGCATGAGAAGTATCGAGACACCGTGCGTTTGCTTCGTGTTGCTGAAAAAGACCACGACAAGGAGAAAACCGATTCACTCATGCAAACGCTGGCGCAGCTTGCAGGGGAGCTCCAATAGCGCTAGAGTAGAACATTCATGGCACAAAAAAAGAAAAAAAAGAATACTGTCATTCGTAGCGCGCGGAAACTGAAGAAGCGTCGTCCTTCCTCTAAGCTTAAGAAGAGGAACACGAAACAGTCATCAAAAGCCAAAAAACCGTCTTCACAAAAGAAAAAGACGGTCGTTAAGAAGGCTGTCAAAAAACGCCCTGCATCGAGAAAGCGTCAATTGCTCGAAATCAAAGCTGAACGCCTTGTTACTCGCGGTAAGACACGGGGCTATGTGACTTACAATGAAATCCTTAAGGAGTTTCCAAAAATCGAAGAAGATGTTTTTTTCCTTGAAGAATTATATGAGCGATTCTCGACCTCGGGCATTGATGTACTTGAGTCGGGCGGAATGCTCGAGGAGGTGCCCGACGAAGTAGTGATGCGCGGTGGCTACCGCGGGGAGGGAAGCGCGCACGACTCCATTCAGATGTATCTTCGTGAAATCGGCCAGTATCCGCTTCTTGTCGCGCAAGAAGAGCGGGACTTGGCAAAACGCATTCTTGAAGGCGATGACGAAGCCAAAAATCTTCTGGCCCGTGCCAACCTGCGGTTGGTAGTTTCTATTGCAAAGAAGTACGCTTCACGTTCTTCCGATCTTTCGCTTTTGGATTTAATCCAAGAAGGAAATCTCGGATTGTTCAAAGCTGTCGACAAATTCGATCACACGAAAGGATTTAAATTTTCAACCTATGCAACCTGGTGGATACGCCAAGCAATTACGCGTGCTCTGGCGGATCAATCGCGCACTATCCGCATCCCTGTCCATATGGTTGAAACGATTGCGAAGTATAAACAAGTAGTGCGCAGACTTGAACAGGACCTTGGTCGTGACCCAATGCCGGAGGAGATATCTTCCGAAATGAACGTTCCCATCGAGAAGATTTACCAAATTGTTCAAATAAACCAAGAAACGCTCTCTTTAGAGGCGCCAATAACCTCGTCTGAAGACGATGATTCATCCAAGCGCGGCGATTTTGTCGCTGATTCACTACTTCCTACACCCGATCAAGAAACCTCCCACCGCATTCTCGTTGAACAGCTCAATGAAATTTTAAATGATCTCACGCCAAAAGAGAAAAAGATCCTTTCTATGCGGCATGGTCTGGATGACGGTATTTACCACACACTGGAAGAAGTGGGGCAGGAGTTTAATGTTACTCGCGAACGTATCCGTCAAATTGAGGCGAAGGCGCTTGAGAAAATCAGAACGCACCAAAAAGCGAAGAAACTCCGAAGTTATTAATAAAATGTCTAAAAATGACCTATTTGTTAGGTTTATAGGCTTTTTTCTAGAGCACACGTCATCAATAAAATCTCTTTGAGGGTATGGTACACTATCGCCCGAACCTCATTATTATTTAATAATAGAATTTTTTAGATATATATTTTATGATACTCGCAATCGCGTGCTCCCTTATTTTCGTAGCAGGTTATGTTCTCATCACACTTGAACATCGCTTTGGGCTCCATAAGGCTCTTCCTGCTGCAGCGCTCGGCGCAGGGCTATGGATTCTTATTGGCATTTTTGAAGGAGGAGAAGGGCTTACTCATGCACTTGATGAGGTTGGCGCCGAAATATTTGGTTTGATTATTTTCCTTATGGCAGCAATGACTTTGGTTGAAATTCTTACGCATTACCGTTTTTTTGATCTCATTCGTGTAAAGATTTACTCCCTCGGTCTTACTGATGTAAAGCAACTTTGGGTTATTGGTGCAGTTGCGTTTTTTCTCTCAGCAATTATTGATAACCTGACTGCAACTCTCGTAATGCTCGCAATCAGCACTAGATTTTTTGGTGGAGGAAACCTTTTGCGTGCTGCTGCGATTGTTGTTATTTCAGCAAACGCAGGTGGGGCATGGTCACCAATTGGCGACGTTACAACTATCATGTTGTGGCTCGCTGATAAATTTACTGCCCTCGAGGTTATTACATGGGGTTTCTTACCGTCAATTGCTCTTTTCTTTGTTTCCACCTATATGTTAACGCGGAATGTTACACAGGATACAAAAGACAAAAAAGAAGAAAAAGTAACTCTCACCTTGTCAGAAAAATTCATAATAGGAACAGCGTTGGGTTCATTCCTTTTGCCATTTTTTGTGAGCAGGATAGGACTTGAGCCATATTTCGGTCTCATTTTTGGTGTTGGTTTGGTAGGATTAATGATCGCCTTTTTTAGCTTACAAGCAAAGAAAAAAGAAAAAATTTCCGGACAAACCCATCTGACCGCGAATCTTGAAGAACAACTGTCGCGTATTGATCTTGCGAGTTTAATTTTTTTCACCGGAATTCTTCTCGCGGTTGGAGCACTTGAACATCTCGGGATTCTTGATTTTATTTCTCACACACTTCTTGGTGAAGCGCCGTCACTCGCACGTCTGATTTTCGGTAACAGTATGCTCGGTGTTTTGTCGGCAATTATGGACAACATACCACTCACTGCCGCAGCGATTGATATTCTTCACACGACGGATCCCGCTATTTGGGTACTTCTCGCACTCACTGTTGGAACTGGTGGATCTCTTCTTGTTATTGGTTCGGCAGCCGGTGTCGTTGCAATGGGGAAAGTGAAAGAGTTGAATTTCTTCCGTTATATAAAAATTGCGACACTACCTGCGGCGTCCGGATATGCAGTCGCAATTCTTGTTTGGGTTGCCCAATACCTTATTTTCGCCTAGTTATTGTAGCCATCTCTAAGTAGAAGGCATCCGTTTCTTTCGGAGAGTGGACGAGGTTTGTTATAGTGCGGTTTGAATGGCTCGATACCCGATAAAACACTGGAGTTACTCATCCCTGATGGCATACCTCAGAAATCCACTGGCGTGGCACAAGCGATACGTGGAAGAGGTATACGATACGCCCGCAAGCCCCGCCTCGCTCATCGGCCGAGCCGGTCATCTCGCCTTGCAGCATTTCTATGGTGGCATGAGCAAGCCCGCTTCGACCGATCTCGGCCTCGAATATCTGAAGCGCATCTCCGACTTCGAGATAGACTTTGGCGTCGCGACTTCAGCTCGCGCACAAAAAGCAAAACGCATTAAAATCGAACAGGAATATCTGCGGGCAATTTCGTATTATCTTGCACGACCCCCTCGGTATACCGTGCTTGGCATTGAATATATGGGCATGGCGGACGTTCCCGGACTCCCATTGCCAATCAAAGCGATTTCAGATCTGGTCGTTGAATCCAAGGAAGACCCGCATGCGGTGGATATTATCGACCATAAGTTTGTGGATTCGTTTAGCACACTCGGGAAAGAAAAACCGCTCTTTATTGTGCAGGCGATTTTTAACTTTTACACTGTACAGGCAGCGTTTGAGAAACCGGTCAACAGATTTATTCTTCAAGAATGCAAGAAACGGAAAAATAAAGATGGCCGTTCACAGATGCGCCGTCACATTATTCGTTATGATGAATTGGAAGATGAATTCAGGTTGTTCCATAGACTCATAAAAGACGCCACCAAAGACATGGCCACACGTAAGGTATACCTTCCAAACCCTTCTGATATGTTTGAAGGTAAGAACTCCTTCGATATTTATCGCCTCGAGCTGACCGGCGATCAATAACGTCTGTGCTTACTTAAGCGCCGCATCAAGCACTGATTTGACCGCCTCGTACGGCTGCGCTCCCGGGATAGGGATATTTTGACCGTCCTTTGTTACTACAACGTTATGCGGGGTTCCTTGCCCTCCGGATGCGATTGCATCAGCATACTCTTTTTCTATCTTGTTTCGATATTTCCCGCTTGCGAGACACGATTCGAATGCCGTCCCCGACACGCCGACTCCTGTTGCTGTTGGTGTCAATTTCGACATGTCAAACAGTGTATTGATCGGAGCCTGCACGATGATCGCGTCCAAGAAATTCCAATATGCGTCATTTCCTCCCAACTCCGCGATACATTCGGCGGCCTCAGCGAGGCGAGGTGCGTTTGGGTGCAACTGCTGGAGAGGAAAATTCCTCATGACCCATGCGACGTTTCCACCCGGTCCGTACTCTTGCATTATTTGTTGCATGGTTGCATGGAATGCTTTGCAGAAAGGACACTCAAGGTCCGTATACTCGACGAGAATTACTTTCGCATCAGGATTGCCAAGGATATGGTCGGATGCTGAGACCGGGACCACTTTCTCTACAGTCGGATTTCCGGTGGGGTTCCCCGCACCCGGCGTCTCTGTTGACCGTCCGGCAAAAAACAAGGCACCGGCGACGAGGGCTCCGGCAACGACGATAGCGATAGGAATCATCAAGCTCTGCTGTTGTTGTGGCATATGTTGTATTAGGTTATGTATCTAGTGTTACGATAGTACCACAGGGCGGAAAACTCTACCATGCATGATTTTTTCTCATTTATCATACTAGGACTTATACAGGGGATGGCCGAATTTCTCCCCGTGTCTTCGTCAGGACACCTCATTTTAGCCCGTGTTTTTTTTGGTTTTACGGCTAACAACGGGCTTGCCATTGATGCGGTGTTACAACTCGCGACGGTTCTTGCGGTTATCGTATATTTTCGGAAAGACCTATTCGATCTCACCGTAACCCTTTTTCGGAGGATATTCGGGAAATCGGTATCCGCCGACGAAGAGAGACTCATGGTTGCGTTAATTATAGGTACCGTTCCCGCTGTTATTGTGGGCTATCTGCTTGAAGATATCATGGCAACGGTTTTTAGAAATTCGCATCTCGTCGCCTATGCGCTGGTTGTCGGGTCCGCGATAATGTTTTTTGCAGAGTACGCTTCGCACCGCCTCAAAAGTTTTTTTGATGTTTCTCATGTCGGGGTAGGGAAGGCGTTTCTGATCGGTCTTTTCCAGACTCTTGCCTTGATTCCCGGTATGAGCCGCTCCGGTATGACCATTTCCGGCGGCTTGTTTCTGGGGCTTTCGCGCGAGTCTGCCGCGCGTTTCGGGTTTCTCCTCGCGGTACCAATCATCCTCGGCTCCGGATTGAAGAAACTGCTTGAACTGGGCGTTAACGGGACGCTCTCGGCTGTCGGACCGGAACTCCTTGTCGGGAGCGCGGTCGCATTTGTTTCCGGTCTGGCCGCCATTCACGCGCTTCTTTTATTTGTGCGCACGCAACCGTTGTATGCGTTTATCGCGTATCGGCTTGCGCTTGCCATTCTCATTTTTGCGTTTTTATAACATTAAAGAAAAGCGGGCACCAGATGTCCGCTTTTATACGAAATCAATCCAATGTCTATATTTCTCAACCGTTATCACTCCGTTTACTAAAAAATTACACTGAGCACCCATAGACCTCCGAAATAGAGTATTGCTATTCCTCCGATTACCATGAGTACCGTTGTGATAGTTTTAAAGCCTGAATCGGCCTTCGTTCTGCTATCACGCCCCATGTTTTTTCTTCTGAGGGGGTTATCGGGTAGCAATAATGCCCGATTGAGTCTTAACGCAGTTGTTCTATGGGGTGCTTGACTGACAACGAGTTTTTCGACAAGTGTTCGTCCTTCCGCACTGTTTCTCTGCAACCGTCCGTCGAGGTCAATGTCGCTTTGTTCGCCATGAAGTGCAGGTTCGAGCGTTGTAGAAACACCGTGCTCCCGCTGTGTGCCACGGAAAACTTTTAATAAACTTTTAATAGGAGAAAAAGACTCTCGTATTTCTGTTGCCATATACCTACGCTATACTCTCTTCACCTGGGGAAGTCAATGCTTCGGTGTTTCAAAATAAAACCCCTGAAAATCAATACACTGATTATGATGTTATGATATATCATAACATCATGTATTGCCGTTTAAAACGGCAACGTATGGGTGAGGGATGCTTTTCCTCCGTTTTCCCAGTGTGAAGTGTCGAGTTTGATATCTCGTTTTTCGCCGAAATCGGAATAGCGCACCTTGCCGTTCTTGAGAGCATATTCGTACACATCTTTCGTGATGCGAACGTCCTCGATGCAGTACTTTTTCACCTTTTCGTACTCGCCCTGGGCCCACCATGTGACCGCATCCAATCCGTGTCCTGTCTTTTTTCTTCCCAATGTTGCTTCTGCAACTGAGTCAAGCTTCAAACGCCTGCCCAAAACGTTTTTTATCTCTGAAAGCAGGTCAATTGAATGAATTGTCGACAGGTCGCCGGCATAGTATTTGTTCAATATGGGAATGTCGAAATGATCCGAGTTGTACCCGACGAGAACATCCGCTTTTTCAAGAATCGTCCACAATTGGGGTAGTTCCTCCTGTGTAAAGGTGCTGAACGTATCGGTCTCGGTATCGTGTATGCCGACCACCGTAAGCTCCATTGTTTTTGGATCAATAATGTTGCCCCCGCCCGAGGTTTCAATGTCGAACGTAATCCTACGCATTCTCAACAGAATATAGCGTTTAGCGTTCAGCGTCTAGAGTGAAGAAATCGGAAACAGCGTCAAAAGAGAGTTTTTTTTCTTCACCGGTGGCGAGATTTTTTATTGTGAGCGATCGCGATTGAAATTCATCGGGACCGTACGCGGCGAAATAAGGGATACCGAGTTTCGTTGCCGCTTTTATGTGATCGGATATCTTCTTGTGATTTCCGCCGAGAGCGACATTAACGCCTTGCGCGCGCAGAGTATCCGCAACCTGTATAAGATTTTCCATGTTTTTTTGGAACTGCACCCCCACATCAACATTTTCTTCCGGGATAGGGGCGATATAAAGATGCGTTTGTGTTGGCAACACCGGTAGCAATGAATGTGTTTCAAGAAAATCTCGTGTGGTTACATCCCCCATGCCGAATCCGACCGCAGGTATGCGTCCGCCACCGTATGTATCAATGAGGTTGTTGTATCGCCCTCCTCCCAAGAGTGCACGAGGGTTTTCAATATCGGTATCAAATACTTCAAATACCATTCCGGTGTAATAATCAAACCCACGAACGATATCAGGATCAAAAACAACATTCGTAATACCTATCGTCTGAAGAATGCGCCTGATCTCTTTAATGTCAGCACTTTCACTAATTTCAAAATCACCACCGAGCGTTTTGAGGCGCCTCAAGCGTTCCTCTTCGGGTATTTTCCCCTTTCGATCGATAAGTGAAAATATTTCCCGATGGTTTTCGGAAGGAACCTCGCGCCTCAGAAGTTCTTCAGTGACCGAATTTTTGCTACCGATTTTGATCAGGAAACTGTCATTTTTTGCTCCCAACTCTTGCATAACCCTGTGGGCGACCATGATGATCTCAACTTCCGCATCCATGCCGCTTACCCCGAAGATATCCGCGTTCAACTGCCAGTGTTCGCGCAACCGCCCCCGTTGCGGACGCTCGTATCTGAAGAGGTTCTGTATCGAATACCACCTGAGTGGGTAGCCCAACTCGCGTCGTCGTGCGGCGACCATGCGCGCAACCGTCGGCGTCATTTCGGGACGAAGTGTTACGGAACGGTCGCCTCGGTCTTTGAACGTATACGTCTGCTCATTCACGATTTCGTCACTCGTTTTTGAAAGATACAACTCTGTCGGCTCCAAAATAGATGCGTTCATTTCTTCGTAACCGAACGACTCAACCGCCCGCCGCATCGCGGCAAAAATATAGTTCTGTATGCGCTGATCTTCAGGGTAGAAGTCTCTGACTCCTTTGTATGGTTGCATCATGAATTACTCTCCGGGAAGAGGAGGTTCGCCTTGCCCCGGGGCTGGATAATATTTTCTCTGCGCCTCACGTATCTCATGTTCAACTCGTACCGGATCCGCGATATCGTGCATGACAAATTCGTCTTTTGAGGCGGCTGTCTGGACTTGAAGCTTTCCGAAACCGAGAAGGTTGCCGAAAATTCCCGTCAGTACGGTTGTTACGTCTTGGACGTAGTTAAGATTAAACAAAGTCGCCACGTCGCGGTGGAAGAATCCTTTTTGTTCGACATCAATGACTCGTTGCGAAGTTATTATCCAAAGATCGTAATAATAATCTGTCCATCGCGCGAAGAGGAGGTTCCAAATAATAAGAGTCCAGAACGATGCAAAGAAAAATCCGAGTCCCGCGGGGACATCAAGAGGGTTTCCTTGCGCCAGGGACCCCACAAACAGCGGTAGTAGAAAAAATGGAACAAGAAAGATAATTGCCAATCCAAATACGTCCCTAAACAGCACGAACCAATGTTTTCTTACGACAAGGACTATTTTTTCCCCGTCGCGCAAATTCTTCAGTGTCATTATCCGATGAGCCATATTTTTATATTGTCGCGATCCCTCCCAACATCGCACCGATCAAAACCACAACCCCGACGAGGTAAATCGGCATCATAATCCACACCAAAGGATACATGTAGCCGTATCGTATCCAGTGGTAGAGAAGTGCGAACGCATATCCTACGGTCGCCACGACAGCCAGCCAGAAAAAAGCCCAAAGAAATATGGTTGGATCAGCGGTAAACGCAGATGGTGAGTTTCCCATCCGTTTATTATGCCATAGCCGACAGCCGGGAAAAACGGTATTTCGCATACTGGTCTCGTCTCGATTCAGCGGTACATCCACATTTTTTGCCGAGCAATTCTATCGCTTTTGTTTGTGCGGGGTCGTGCTCAATGTATAAAAATCCACCTTTTTTCAAGTGCGTGCGAAGACCAAGGATGGTTGCTTCGATGTACGCGAAACCGTTGTCTTCTGCAAACAGTGCCGTACTTGGTTCGTGGAGAAGAACAGACATAGCAACGTTATTCTTTTCTTCTTTGGAAATATATGGTGGGTTGGCGAGGATTACGTCGTATGTACCCACTATCTCACTCCATACATCGGTTTCCATGAGTGCTGTCCTTCCTGCATCTATGCCATTTTCAAGAATGTTTTTCCTGATGGTGGGGAAGTGTGCGGTATCAATTTCTCCGAAATCAACCCAAGAGTCAGGAACGTGTTTCAATACGGCAACGCCCACTGCTCCCGATCCGGCAAACAAATCTAACACCTTCACCGCGACGTCCTTCCCCGTGTTTTGATATATCGAAGTATGTTCTTGTTTCTTTTTGATTTCTTGTATTGCAATCTCAACCCAGTACTCGGTTTCCGTGCGGGGAATCAGCGGGTGCGAGTCTAAATAAATTTTTGTATCCAAAAACGGTACCCAGCCACGCGCGTAATCTTCAGCAGGATCAGTCAGCATGCGGTTATTTCAGATAAGATCGAGGTTAGTATCAAAACCGGGAATGTCGTTCTGAATGATGTCCCATCCTTCAGGCACATCGCAGGGTGTCGGAAATTCACGGATGTCCCCGGTTTGAGAGTTTCTCGCGGGAGTAATGACCTGGATGCACACCGTATCATTCTCCGTTTTGTCCTTTACCAAAGGAATATCTTCAACAATCGTGTCCTGTGTACCATAGGTGGCATATCCGATGATGCCCGTCAGTACGCCGGCCACAAAGATACTAAGAATCAAAACTATTTTTTTCATGTGTAATGAGAACTGTTTTTAGTATACTACTATGGGTGATGCAGAAATTCGTTCTGTGGTATTGGGTCGCAGTAAGAATACTTTGAATGAAAACACTTATCAAATCTTGGGTCGGCCGTGCGGCAAACTCTGATCGGCCTGTATTTATACCTCTTATCTTGGGGACAAACCGCAAGGGCCGTCTGAGTGCCGATATTGCGCGTTTCATTTTAAAGATATTAAAAAACCGATCTGATGCGACCACCGAACTGATCGACGTGGCACAATTCGATTTTCCGACAGACGACTACGGGACCTCAATAAAAAATTCGTTTCCTGAATATGCGGATACTGTTAGTCGCGCGGACGGCCTCATCATTGTCGCTCCTGAGTATAACCACGGATATTCAGGACGATTAAAAACGCTTCTTGATATGCTTTATCCTGAATACACACACAAGGCGGTCGGAGTCGCCTCTGTTTCTTCCGGGTCGTGGGGCGGTGTGCGCATGCTGGAAAATTTGGTACCCGTATTGCGAAAGATCGGACTCACTCCGTCACGCATCGATATTCAATTCCCAAATGCCAGTGATTTTTTTCTTCCGTCCGGTGAACCGGTTGATCCGGCATATGTTTCTCGTGTTGAAAAATTTATCGATGAAATAGTGTGGCTTTCAAAATCGCTCAGATGGGGAAGGGGTAATTTGCAATAAGAGATTTGAGTTTTTAATTTTTGAAAAACTTCACAATTGACACATTATATTTCGTGTCATAATATGTTAATCATATGGGGTTCAATGCTTTAAAAGAGCGATGCGCTTTGAACATGAGGGAAAAGACTATCAATCACATTCCTGTCTCTCTGTGGAGTGGTCGAGGAACAGAAAAATTACCACAATTCCATCAAAAATTTGAAGCAGGGACGCTACACTCAAATCGACAGCGACCTCGGAATAGTTATTTTGATGGTCTCATGCCACTTCCTATAACAACATTCAACAGAACCTGGGGCCTGATGTTTCATCTCGAAAAGATTTTTGCAGCAATAATCATTATTGCTTGCACGGTGGCGTTTCTTAGTTTTGGCGGTCTCGCGTTTATTTTACATTCTAAGATTGCCCTTCTCGGCGCGGCTCTCGCTGCGCTTCTTCTTGTGACATGGTGGCTTACGGTGATGCTTAGGGTAGGGAATCAATCGTATCCTGTTCACCCGGAATACGGAGATTAAATAAAACCCCGGGGTCGGAATCCCCGGGGTTTTATGTTTGTTCTTGTTGCTGTCGAGCGAACGAGAAGAAAATAAGCGTGCTTATTTTCTTGAAAGAGCGCTGACAGTCAGTTTTTGAATCAAAGATTCAAAAACTTACCAAGAGCTTCTTCGATCTCCGCCGAAGTCGCCACGGCCTCCGCCGTTGCGGCCTCCTCCGTTTTCCTGAGGACGTGCCTCGGAAACGCGGACGACGCGACCGTCGATTTCCTTACCATCAAGCCCGCTGATGACTGCCTGTGCCTCTTCATCGGTCGACATTTCAACGAAACCAAAGCCGCGTGAGCGACCGGTTTCGCGATCTGTAATGACCTTAGCTGAGGCGACGGTTCCAAATGATGCAACCGCTGCTTGTAACGATTCGTCGGTAGTCCCGTATGCGAGTCCACCGAAATATAACTTTTTAGCCACTTTTGTTTCTGCTAGTTTCTAATTATTCGAGCTTGATGTTCTTGGTCTACCAGTCAAAACGCCCTCCGTCGGCGTTTTCTTGAAAGATGAAGTCAATCTAACCCGTGCCGAGAGTCTACCACGTTTTCCCGCTTGCGCAATAGGTTCGGCTTGAATTCTCCTCTGAAGTGCAACACCTGAATTAAACATACCCGTGGGTACACTAGGAGTGTTAGCAACCTAAGCGATCCACGAGTATGTACACACATATTAGGCGCGACCAGCGTGTCGCGCTAGCGGCCCTGCTTCGG
>Ga0210057_1004552_pt1 | contig 18342 bp, 17 predicted proteins | sample CryGeyCG2114_010_2_FD_183968 | JGI IMG/M metagenome (GOLD analysis project Ga0210057, IMG submission 183968) | Groundwater microbial communities from aquifer - Crystal Geyser CG10_big_fil_rev_8/21/14_0.10 (SPAdes) (version 2) | ecosystem: Environmental > Aquatic > Deep subsurface > Groundwater ...
CCAGACAAAACGGCAAAGATTTGGCACTTGTTTTGATCGATCTTGACGGATTTAAGCAAATAAATGACACGCAGGGCCACGCAGCCGGCGATGAAGCGATCCAGATACTCGCAAATTATCTTGAACACCAGACCAGCAGGGAAACAATAGCCTGCAGATTTGGCGGTGACGAATTTTTCTTAATAATGCCAGGCTCCCCCAAAGAATCTGCATTAGGGTTTAGCAGGAGGACTTTAAGGGAATTGCCAGGGCAGATGAGAGCGAAAGGCTTTAATACAACTCCATCAATTGGCGTATCTCTTTTTAGAAGCGATACTAAAGATTCTGAATCTATGATGAGAGAAGCAGACGAAGCTCTCTATACGGCAAAAGAAAAAGGCAAGAATCGCGTTGAAGTCTTCGGGGCCGAAGGGTAGAATTGTATAGAGAAAAAACCCGAAAATGGCAGATTTTGTCCACTTACATGTCCACACTGAATATTCACTTCTAGACGGCCTGTCAAAAATTCCGAAACTGGTTAATCAGGCCAAAGCTATGGGTATGAAGCACTTGGCCATGACAGACCATGGAGGCCTTTATGGCGCTATCAAATTCTTCAAAGAATGCAGGGGAAAAGAGATTAATCCGATAATCGGTTGCGAAATGTATATAGCAAAAAGATCATATAAAGACAAAGAAAGCGGAAAAGATAATGAAAATTATCACCTAACGGTTCTTGCCAAGGATTACATCGGTTACGAAAACCTGATGAAACTAGTAACGGAATCATACCTCCGGGGTTTTTATTACCGGCCGCGGGTTGATAAAGAATTTCTGGCAAAACACGCAGATGGTTTAATGGGACTTTCCGGCTGTAATTCATCGGAGATTTCTAGGGCCTTCGTAGAAGGGAATCACAAAAAAGCTTTGATACTCGCGAAGCAATATCAGCAGATATTTGGGAAAGAAAATTTTTTCCTTGAAGTGCAAAGGCATCTCTTTGGCAATTTTCTGACAGCCCACGAAAAAGGAGGAGAAATATATAACGAACTTTCGAGGATGAACCAGGAAGAAGAAAAAATAATAGCAGGTGCAAAAAAGATCTCCAAGGAATTAAAAATTAAACTCGCTGCAACCAATGATGTCCACTATGTGAACCAGGAAGATGCCCATGCCCAGGACGCGGTTGTCTGTATCCAGACCGGTAAAGTACTTTCGGATATAAAAAGGCTGAGAATGATTGATTCACCAACATATTACCTGAAGAGTCCGCAGGAAATGGCTTCTCTATATGAAGATATCCCCGAAGCTGTCAAGAATACTGTCGAAATTGCCGAAAAAGTACATATAGAAGTTCCCCTTGGTAATGTATCTTTCCCTAAGTTTGATGTTCCGAAAGAAACGACTCCTGACGAATATCTGAGAAAACTTTGCTTCGAACGAATTAGCGAGAGAGTTGAAAAAGTTACCGACGGAATCAAAGGACGGTTGGAGTACGAGCTTTCGGTTATTACTAAAAAAGGCTATTCAACCTATTTTCTCGTCGTTTCCGATTTTGTAAACTGGTCGCGCGAAAAAGGCATAATTTCCACAACCCGTGGTTCTGCTTCGGGCAGCCTGGTTTCCTTTGCCCTCGGGATAACGACAGTTAACCCGCTCTACTTTAAACTTCCGTTTGAAAGGTTTTTGAATCTCTATAGGCCGACATTGCCTGATATTGACGTTGATTTTGCCGACAATAGACGCGATGAGGTCATTGAGTATGTCAGAAAAAAGTATGGGGAAAATAAAGTAGCCCAGATCGGAACCTTCGGCACAATGATGGCAAGGGCCGCAGTGCGTGATGTCGCCAGGGTAATGGGCCTTCCGTACTCGAAGGCAGATAAGGTTGCCAAGATGGTTCCTATTGGCGCACAGGGCTTTCACATGTCCCTGGAAACAGCCAAAAGGTTAAACAGGGAACTGGACGAGTTATATAAACAGGACAATGAGGTAAAAGAACTTTTGGATCTAGCGGAAAAAGTAGAGGGAAATGTCCGGCATGTATCCGTCCATGCGGCCGGTGTCGTCATTTCCCCGGACGAGTTAACAAAATTTACACCCCTTCAAAAAGAAACATCGGGTGAAAAAATCATAACCCAGTTTGATATGTACGACATTGAAGAAACCGGTCTTGTAAAGATGGATTTTCTTGGGATCAGGAACCTTTCAATTTTAGGCGAAGCGGTAGAAATTGTCGCCAGGACCAGAGATGAAACGATTGACCTGACATCGTTGTCTTACGATGACAGAAAAGCTTTCGACATCATGGCCAAGGGCGAAACCATGGGTTTGTTCCAGTTGGGCGGTTCGGGTATGACACGCTATCTTAAAGAGCTTCGGCCGACAAATATTTTCGACATAATGGCGATGATTTCACTCTTTAGGCCCGGACCGATGAATTCTATTCCGGAATTTATAGAAAGAAAGCAGAACCCCAAAAAGGTCAAATATTTCGACAAACGCATGGAAGAATACCTCGATCAGTCGTACGGAGTTATCGTTTATCAGGATGACGTTCTTTTAACCGCAATAAATATCGCCGGATATAACTGGGAAGAAGCAGATAAATTCAGGAAAGCCATGGGCAAAAAAATTCCCGCAGAAATGTCCAGACAAAAGGAAAAATTTATAGAAGGCTGTATCAAAAACGGTTTGAACAGGAATAAAGCCGAGGAGCTTTTCAAACTTATAGAGCCTTTCGCCGCCTACGGTTTTAATAAGGCACACGCCGCATCATATGCCGTAATTGCCTACCAGACTGCATATATGAAAGCTAACTATCCTGTTGAATTTATGACCGCTGTCATGAGCGCAGAATCGGACGACAACGATAAAATTGCGGCAGCAGTTGCCGAATGTTCACGGATGGGGATCAATGTCCTACCCCCCGATATAAATAAATCCGAAACCGGTTTCACAATCGAGCAGGATGATAAGAAAAGATCGATAAGATTTGGTCTTTCCGCAATTAAAAACGTGGGAAAAGCAGCGATTGAAGCGGTTATTGGAGAAAGATCCCAACATGGTGATTATAAATCAATCGACGATTTTTTAAGAAGAGTAAACCTTCGGGTAGTTAACAAAAAAACACTCGAAAGCCTGATAAAGGCTGGCGCTCTTGATGGTTTCGGTAAAAGGAACGGCCTTCTGAAAATCCTGGAAAATATCAAAGCTTCGGGTTCATCGCTTACAAAAGTTATTGCCCAAGGCCAGAGTTCGCTTTTTGACGAAGCGGAAATGGAAAAGTCCAACTCTTCATCAAGGGCAAAAATTGATATGGACTCTATTGAAGAAGCACCAAAAGAGGAGATACTCTCGTGGGAGCGGGAATTACTGGGTTTATATTTAACCGAACACCCACTTGCAAAATTTGCAAAACGGCTATCGCAAGTATCAAGCATCCAGATTAATGAACTCGAGACCCTTTCCCAATCTAAATCGGTTAAGCTTGGAGGAATAATTTCCGCAGTCAGGACAACATTAACTAAAGTTCGACAGGAAGAAATGTGTTTCCTGAAACTTCAGGATTTAACGGGGACTATAGAAGTAATCGTTTTCCCCAGGATTTATAAAGAATCCAGGCATTTAATTGCGGCGGATAAAATTATTCTTGTTTCCGGAAAATTGGAAACGGAAGAAACTCCTATTCTGATTGCCGAAAAAATCACAACCATAGACGAAGAACAGTTAACGGAATTACCGATTGAAGATTTTTTGGAAATTTCAATTCCTAAAAATGCCGACAGAATCCTTCTTTCTAAAATTTACGAAGCCATAAAAGCAAATCCCGGGAAGGAAAAAATTTATTTAATACTTCCGGTTGAAAACGGATCATCCAGAAAGTTCTCAGTACCGTTCGGCGCATCCAGAAACCGTGACCTTGAGGAAGCTTTAGTTCATCTTGGTTGCAAAATTATAAATTGAGCCTGTATACTACTAGGTTATGAATCAACCGACTTTTAAAGTAGGCGACTTGGTAAAAATCGTTTTTAAAACACCTGCGGGTGCCAAAACAAAACCTACTCCTTTTGAGGGCACCGTTATATCGCTTCGGGGTGACCAGGACAATAAAACTTTCACCGTCAGAAAAATTTCTTATGCCAATGTAGCCGTGGAAAAGATTTTTCCATTGAATTCGGCCATTATCGAAGACATTAAAATTACTAAAAGCGGTACTGTCGGACGCGCAAAACTTTACCACCTGAGAAAAAAGAGGTAATGTCGGTACCCAACCTGTCCTTCGAAAACACCCTTTGGCGGAAAGGGGCTAACTATATAGCCGGAATTGATGAAGTCGGCAGAGGTTCCTGGGCCGGCCCGGTCGTTGCCGCAGGAGTAATTCTTCCCAAAAATTTTATAATTCCAAAAGTATTTGGAGACTCTAAACAGTTAAAACCCCTCCTACGTCGGGAATTGTCGAAATTTATCAAGGAGATTGCTGTAGCCTTCTTTATTTCTGAGGTGAGCGTTTCTCAAATTAATAAAATAGGAATAGGTGAGGCTTCCCAGGTAGCTTTCAGGCAGGTTGCAAAATTTTTAATTCCAAAGCCTCAGTTTATTTTAATGGACGCATTTTACATAAAACATTTGAGCCGTAAAAACCAAATGGCCATAAAAGGAGGAGACCAGCTTTCTGCTTCTATTGCCGCGGCATCAATAATTGCCAAAGTCTACCGCGACACGCTGATGAAAAAATTATCCAAGACCTACCCGCAGTATGGATTTGGCAAACACAAGGGGTATGGAACAAAAAATCACCAGGAAGCAATCAAAACTTACGGTTTTTCCAAAATCCACAGGACCTCCTATAACCTGGGTTATCTCTTTCAGTGAAAAACACGCTCGGTAGAATAGGTGAGCAATTGGCAGCAAAATATCTTTCGGGACTTGGCTACAAAATAATCGAAAGAAATTTCAGGATTAGGGGAGGGGAGATAGATATTATCGCACTCGATGGCGCTACTCTTGTGTATATAGAAGTCAAAACTCGCTCATCCCACCAATTTGGCCTTCCGGAAGAAGCTGTGACCCCATGGAAATTAAAATTTCTGGAAAGAGCCGCAAAATTTTACCGTAATAATCGCAAAAAGTTGAAATTGCCCGAATTGGAGAGAATTGATGTTCTGGCTGTAGACTTAATCAACCAAAAACCGCAATTCCGTTTAATCAAAAACGCTTCACTTAATTTTTAATAAGTCCGAAAGGCTCTTTCCCGCTGAAAACGTTGATAATATTTTGTGCGGCAATTTTACTCATAGCAATTCTTGTTTCAAGTGTAGCCGATGCGCTGTGAGGTGTCAGAATTACATTCGGAAGAAGTCTCAGCGCTTCGCTAATATCAGGTTCGTGCTCAAAAACATCCAAGCCGGCACCCGCAATCTTATTTTCAGAAAGCGCCCAAATTAATGCCTCTTCATTCACAATCGCTCCTCTTCCCGTATTGACTAAAATCGCGCCTTTTTTCATCAGCTTAAACTGTTCTTTTCCTATTAGATGTTTCGTTTTATCGTTCAAGGGGCAGTGGATTGAAATAAAATCAGCTTCCGATAAGAGCGTCTTTAAATCGCAGAATTTTGCACCGTATAACAATTCAAAATCTTCGCTCTTTTCAAGATCACAATATAAAACGTTCATTTTAAAACCTTCATAGGCAATATTTCCGACAAAAGTTCCTATTTTCCCAAGTCCGATAATTCCTATTGTTTTACCCCAAACCTGCGGAGAAACAAATGCATAAGGATCCCAGCGCTTATATTTTCCCAAGCGTACGAATTTATCAGCTTCAACGACCTGTTTTGCGCAAGCCAAGATCAGCATAAAAGTATGTTCGGCAACCGATTCGCTTGCTGCACCCGGCGTATTTGTAACTACAATTCCTCGTTTTTTAGCAGCTGCAACATCAATGTTGTCGTATCCCACTCCGTAATTCGAAATTATTCTGAGTTTTTTCCCGGCGGAGGCGAGAACTTCACCGTTAATTTTATTTGTTACCAGTGTAATTATTCCATCGTACTCGGACAAAGCCTCTTTAAGCTCTGCGCTTGTCAGCTCGTTCTCATTTTTATTAACTTCAACCTGAAAATTATTAGCGCGGAGCGCAACCAGTCCTTCTTCCGGAATTCTGCTGCAGACAAAAATAGAGGGCATTAGTAATATTCTAAAGTTTTACCGCGGCAAAATCACTCATAACACTTCTTCCCTTTTCAACTTCGCTTAACGTAAGAAGTCCGCTTTGGGGACCCAAATGCTTAATAACGGATGCAGAATTTATAGTTCCCCATACTAAAGCTTCCTCAAAGGTTTTACCTAAGCGAAGGGCAGAAATTAATCCGGCGGAAAAAGCGTCTCCGGCTCCCGTTTTTTCAACTACTTTAATGGGTAATACCCCAAGCTTTAGATCAACAAGGCCGTCGCTGGCATACGAACCGTCAGCACCGTCAGTTACTACAATTTTCTTGGGGCCCAAAAGATGAAGCTGTGAAAGTAGTTTCTTAATATCAACCTGATCCTTTTGGTCGATGTCGAGAATTTTCTTTGCTTCTTCCAGGTTTATAATCAGAACCTCGCATTTTTCCAGGATTCTCGGATAACGTTTAACGTCCGCCTTGATTTGTAATGTTCCCGGGCTATAAACAAGTTTCGCACCCCGCCTGTCTACATACTGGCAGATTTCCTCAACAATATTTGAACTTGTAAAACTTTCGGCTACGGAAGTAAAGTAAAGCCAATAGGTATCTGCCAAATTGGGGAGTCTGTATGACCAGTCCTGGTGGTATACAAATGCGGTTCTTTCCCCCTGAAAGGTCAAAATTACGGAAAGGTTAGAATCCATCTTCTCGTTCATTACAACGTATTCCGTTGAAACCCCTGCATTCACAAAAACCTCCATGATTGCTTTGCCGGCGGAATCCCCTCCGAGGTTTGTATAGATTCCCGTGGAAAGCCCCAGCTTTTTGCATCCCACGGCTACGTTTGCGGCATTGCCTGCAACACCGTGGCCAATAGCATCAACCGGAATCTTGTCACCGTAAGTAACGCAGATTTTACATTCCTCATGATGAATATCGCATTGAACGGACGCGTCATGTACTTTGATAAAAGTATCGATTGTAGAGTCGCCTATCGTTATAACGTCAAAAGGCTTGCTGTTAGAATCGGGCATATCAATTTAAATCGAAAAAGTTCTGCTTGTATGTTCGTGGGCAAGATTATTAACCTGAAGTTGAAATTCATCGATAGCACCAACCACTTGTGACGGACTGTTTACGATCCTAAAAACCTTCCTTTCTTCCGGGCGTATATACATTCCTTTGGTGAATGCAAAAATAATCTCCTGCCAGAAGTCGCCGTATAAAATCAGAGGCTTATGATGGCCGAAATGAAGCCTTGCCAAGCCCCATGCCATCCCGAACTCCGAAATCGTTCCTGTTCCTCCGTTAAAAATTATGTAAATCTGTCCGAGTTCCAATAGTTTGAGCGTTCGCTCTAAATAATTGGAAAGTATAATCAACTCATCAACCTTATTCGTCTGGTCCCGGCCTTCAAAAGCCGGTAAATCCTTTGGCAAAAAAGTAACACCGATAACATGTCCGCCGACGCTTTTGGCTCCCATTGTGGCCGCTTTCATAACTCCGGGGCCAGCCCCATTAACCACGGTATAACCTTCTAACGCACAGAGGCGTGCTACTTCATAAGCGGCTTTGAAAGGTTCGTCTGATTCCTTTGCGTCGGCATAACCCAAAAAAGTGACATTTTTGATAAGCTTATCGGCAGGCATTACTAAAAAGAAAGCTTGTTGCTTCTCCTTATTTAATTGTTACTTACTTGTGCAGCCTTAGCAAGTTTCTCGTAAGCTAGTGAATAATCATCGGAATTATGCAAAGCTGAAGTTGCAACAAGAAAATCAGCGCCAGCCTCAACTAGTTTAGGTGCGGTTTCAAAATTAACCCCAATGTCAATTTCGACTGGAAGTTTAGGGTTTAATCTTTTTGATTCTTTTATCCTCCCGTAAACCGCCTCCTCCAATTTTTTGCCGGCAAATCCCGGGCTCGCAGAAAAAATGCATAGAAAATCGACATCATCCATATAATGCAGAATTGCTGAAACGGGAGTTTCGGGATTAATTGAAAGCCCTGCTTGTTTTCCGTATCCTTTTATCAGATAAATATCCTGTCCTGTATCAGTATCGACTTCAAACGGGAAAATAATCCGCGAAACATAGTCTAAATTTCCCAAATCATTTATATAATTTTGCGGGAATTCAACCATAAGCTGGACTTCCAGCATGCTCGAAGATGGATATCTTTTAACAATGTCCAGTCCTATGGTGTTATTTGGAGCAAACTTCCCGTCAATAATGTCAACCTGTATAAGATCAGATACATGCTCAGCCCTAAGTAGCCTCTGATGGTAGTCGCGTTCATCATCGGTTAATATCCCTGGTACGATTTTTGCCATGTTTCAGCCTCCTTCCCTGCGTTATCATGATCGAGTAGATAACTTTCACCTTGTTGAGGAATTTCACACAAAAGCTTGAGTTCATCTTGCATTTTTTTAGCAAGAACCAAAGATTGATCTGCTTCTCCGTGCACAAGAAAAACTTTTTTCAACCCCTTAATTTTTGAAACCCATGAAATGATTTGCGGCATATCCGCATGAGCGCTGTAAGATCCAATCGCCAGAATTTTTGCGCGTACCTGAACTTTCTGCCTGAAAATTTTAACTTCCTGCGCCCCTTCGAGAAGTCTCCTGCCGAGGGTTCCTCTTGCCTGATAACCTACGATTAACAATGTATTATTTTCGTCCGGTAAATACTTCGCCAAATGAAACAAAATTCTGCCGCCGTTCATCATTCCGGACCCGGCAATGATTACCTTAGGGTTTGGGGCTTTATCGATTGCTTTTGACGCCTCAACGGTAGAAGTTTCTTCAAACCGTGCCTGTCCGAAAAAGTCATTATCAGGATGCTCACGTTTGAGCTTTTCGCTGAAATATTCGCTGTATTTTTTGTAAACATCGGTTACTTTTTCGGCCAAAGGACTATCAAGAAAAAACTTTGGCTTGTCGCATTTTTTTGTTGTGCAAAAATCGTCAATGTCGTGTAAAAGTTCCTGGGTACGCTCAATAGCAAATGTTGGAATCATGAGAACAGATTCTGATTCCATAACAGAAGTAATAATATTTGCGAGCTTTTCTTTTCTCGAGAGAATATCTTCGTGGATCCTTCCACCGTAAGTGCTTTCGCAAATCAGATAGTCTGCATCAGTCCAAGTGTCCGGAGGGTTTAATAAAAGAGAAGGGGTATTTCCCAAATCGCTAGTGTATACCAGTTTTCCATCCGCGCTTTCTACTAAAAGTGTTGCTGAACCTAAAATATGCCCCGCGTTTTTAAATGTAATATCGATTCCGTCGGAAATTCTTAATTTTTGGTCATAATCAACCGGCACAACAAGATCCATCAGTTGTTGGATGTGTTCTTTTGTGTAGAGTGGGGGACTATTATCTTTTTCTGCCTCTTCGCGCATTAATTTTTCGCAGTCTTCAAGAACCAGTCGCGCAAGTTCTTTCGTAGGGCTGGTGCAGAAAACTTTTCCCGAGAAGCCATCTTTTATAAGTTTAGGAAGCCTGCCCGTATGATCCAAATGCGCATGGCAGACGATTACAAAATCAATTTCAGCGGGGTTGTAGGGAAAATCCTGATAATTTCTTTCCTCCGCCATTTTTACACCCTGGAAAAGCCCGCAGTCTAATAGTATTTTCTTGTCAAAAATTTGTAGGAGGATGTTAGAGCCCGTTACTTCGCGGGCCGCACCAAAAAAGGACAGACGCATATTTTAAGTATCAAGTATCCAAGTGTCAGGTATCAAGTATCAAACTAGGAGATTTTAAGGACTTCGTCGAGTCTTGCTTTATCAAAGCCTAGAATTTGAACTCTACTGCCGTCTTCTTGCTCTATGACCGAAAAGGGAACACCAAGCTGCCCGCTCATGGCAATCATCTCCTGCGCTCTTTCGGGGTTTTCGTCAACCAAAACTTCTTCAAACGCTATTTGTTTGGAAGCAAAATAATCCTTTTCCATCTTGCAGAAAGGACAAGTCCTTGTTGTATAAATTATAATTTTCGCCATTAGTTTATTTTATTTGGTATTTCGGAAAATTATCAAGGATTTACTAGTGTGACTTTACTAATAGTCAAAGAGCCTCCGCTTTCGTGATACCTTGTATATTTTGTGACCCTTACAGTATCACCAGGTTTTAGGCTGTGGCCGGCTTCTAAAGGCTGCCAGGCTTGCGCCATTCCCTCTTTAGTTTCGTAGCAAATAATTCCTACGGAACTATTACCTTTTGCCCCCCGTTCAGAAGCAGCCTTAATATCCGCCAGGGTTCCAATAAAGGACTCTCCCTCTTGAAATTCACCTCTTGCAAATGATTCTTCAATTTCAGGCTGCCTGCTCATTTCCTGAAATTCTATCAGTAATTAAATAAAAATTATACATGCCTAGCTTATTAACTAAAATTTAATTTACCGCACAGGAATTTTTATTTAAAAGCGCGTTAAATCCGCACCAGCTGACTAATGCTTCGTAAAAGCAGAATCCCGAAAAAAACAAAATTATTGGACTCCAGTTAAAAAGTCCCAAAAGAAGCAGGATTATTCCCAAAAAAAGCCGAATAAGCCTGTCCTGCGCGTTTATGTTTTTCAAAGAACGACGGTTAATATTTTTGGAAGAAAATTTTTTTAGCACAAGCTTGTATGTATACCCAAAAACAAAAGACAGGGTATAAACTAAAATAAATACTCCGACTTTGGATTCATAAACATTCATAAGAAATTAATTGTACTATTTAATAATTAATTAAAGCTAAGAATTTGTTTTATTGAAAAGTAGAGTGTTTACAGAGGACATTTAAAGGCGGATCATAAAAAATGTACTCCGCCTAATAAATATCTATTTGGCAGCTTCTTCTGTTTTAACTTCCTCTGAAGCTTTTTCGTCAGTAGATTCTGTTTTTTTGTCTTCGTCTATCATATATTTCACCTCCTCCTAAAACTTTTTTAGTTTTACTAAGCTCGTTATTAACCAGATCAAGAAGCTGGTCAGGGTTATTCATAAGGTTTAATTCAATCCAGGAATCATAAACGTTGTGTCTTTTTAGTGTGTTGATCTCAGAATCAAAAAGTTCGTTATCCAGCAAGAAAAATTCCTTGCCAAAATCTATGGCTTCGGTTTTATCAAGCCTAAAACTTGTCGGTTTTATTTTTTTGACCAAAGCCATGCACTCCGATGAAAGGAACCTGGAAAGATATTCAACTGTTGCGAAACTATTCCCCTGGCACCAGGAAGTAAGCCAGTAAACCGAATAATTGGAAAGTATGTAACTAAGAAACGTAAAAAGATGCGCAGACGGTGTTACGCCCCGGGTCAAAATTACCCCGTCAATTTCCAGATATAGATTCTTTTTTCGAGCGCTCATTCATGCTTTCTAATAGACAAACGTTAAAGCAGTACCTTTTTTATTTGCCCGGCCGGTTCTGCCGATTCTGTGAATATAGTCGTCATATGAAGCCGGCATATCAAAATTAATTACATGGCTGACGTCCTCTATATCTAGCCCCCTGGAAGCAACATCGGTTGCTAAAAGAATCCGTATTTGGTTCTTTTTAAACATATCAAGAGTCCTCTGTCTTTGGCTCTGGCTTTTATTTCCGTGTATAGCACCGGCTCTAAAGCCGCGGCTTGAAAGTTCGTTGGTAAGTTTTTGGACTCCCCGCTTTGTCCTTCCGAATATTAATACTTTTTCAAATCCGTTTTGGATCAAAAGATCATGAAGCTTGTCCACTTTCTGTTCGTTTCCTTCAACTTTAACGATATCTTGTGTAATATTTTCGAGGGTGTCGTTTTCTTTGACGGACACCGTAACGGGGTTTTTAACAAACGAACTGATGATTTCCTGGACATCTTTAGAAATTGTTGCGGAGAAAAAAAGCGATTGACGCTTAACAGGTAAAAGAGAAATAAAATATTTGATGTCGCCGATAAAGCCGATATCGACCATGCGGTCGGCTTCGTCCAAAACAACGTTATTAAACTGTGAAAGGTTTAATAATCTTTGATTGATACAATCCCTGATCCTGCCCGGTGTTCCAATAACAAAAGCGGGATTTTGCAGCAGGTCGATCCTTTGCTTGTTAAGGTTTGTACCTCCGATGCAAAGTGCAGAAAAAATGCGCATTCCCTTAGCAAATTCGTTTAACTGTTCGTATATCTGCAAAGCAAGTTCTCTGGTTGGGGAAACAATAAGTACTTTTTGGGTGTTATCTTTATAGACTTTATCGATTAAAGGTGCAAGAAAAGCGGCAGTCTTACCCGTACCCGTGTTGGCAATTCCAATAACATCTTGCCCTGCACAAATAGCGGGTATCGCTTTATCTTGGATCGGAGTAGGGGAAACGTATTTTTTATCAGCAATATTCCTTTTAATTTGAGCATGCAGCGCAAAATCTTCGAATCTATGCTCGGCAATGTAAACGGGTTTTTCAACGGTTTCGGCTGATTCACCCAAGGACCTTCCTGCCGTAATAGCCCACAACAAATCCTGGTTTGGTTTATTTTTTGGGGGAGAAGAAAATCTTCTGGGGAAATTTCTTCTCGGCCTGAATGATCTGGACATATGTGTGTAATTTAACAATTGAAGCAACTAATCCGCTTAAGTAAGAAGGTTATTAGTGAAAAGGGAGAAAGACACTTAAAATGTACTTAGAGAATCTTTATCTTGTCTAATCAATAAATTATTTCGAAGTTAAGCAGATTAATTACTTCAATCTGCAAAGTACTTACGTAGTATAACAGATCATTAACCGATAATCAAACTATGGGTCAAGATGATCAAAATTGACTTGTATTATCAGCAAATATAGAATCTACCCAATGTCACACGAATTGACCTCTGCAGTTAATGAAGTTAATGCGGCAAGGGATGCTATCAAGCAGAGATATTGTCAGACAACAGATCCCCTTTCCGCAAAAGATTATGCAGTAAGATATCTTAAAGCAGATCACAGAGAATTGATAGAACGCTCTAAAGTTGACCCACTAGATGAAGAGGCAGAGTTTTTAATAGGGATTGATCAGGTAATGATGGAAATAGAAAAAGGAAATTGGGAGCCGATGAGAGAGGTATTAAGAAGCAGAAGCGAAATGTTTTTAGAAGATGATGATCAGGAATCTATTCAACTCGGAATTGCCATTCTCAACCTCGCAGATTCAATAATTTAAAATTCAATTATTGTGGCTCTACGGGGAGTCGAACCCCGCTTTGCGCCTTGAAAGGGCGCCGTCCTAACCGATAGACGATAGAGCCAAAATCTTCGATTTTGTCTCTGTTGCTCGCTACGCTCGCAATAGAGCTTTCGAGAAAAGAGCCAAAACTTAACCGAGAAATTTTACCACAAAAACCACACCGAGCTATAACAACTAAGTGCTAAAACCAAAGCCCTATTTCTTAAACCGGTTCCAGGCAGCTTCCAAAAGAGACCTCGCTGTATTCTGGCCTCCAAGACCAAAAGCCAGCCCGCCGGCTATTGCAACCATTGCAACCAGCCCGCCGAATAAAATCCTCAAAAGCTCCTGCGCGACTCCTAATTGGTGCAGTACCAAAAAGCCGACAAAAACAGTAAGCGACCACTCGGCAACAAGGCCGACCGTATGTGCCAGGTCTTTACCGAGTGAACGGCTCATTCCGTAAGCAATCCTGTATGCCAGTTTTGAAAAAACTAAACCGACTAAAGCCAAAATAACCGCTACAATTACATTTGGAATGTAAAGTATCAGTCTTTCCAAAACAACGTTAACCGCGCTAAGCTTCCAGGCCTCTAAAGTAGGGACAAGAAAGACGATTATAATTGCCCATCTTGCCAGTTCCGCCAGTATCTCGGCCCATTCAACGTCCCTGCCTTCAATTTTGGTAATGCCGTACCGCGCAAGCAGTTTTTCCATCTGGACTGCTTTAAGAAAAGCGATAATTACCCTGTATACAACAGCGGCGACAATTAAACCGATTGTTAGGATAATCAGCCCGCCGACAAGTGAAGGTATAAAACCGATAAAGCCGGAAAAAGCCCCCAAAACAGCCGACGAAACAGCTGTAGATAAATCCTCAACGCTCAAAAAATTCACCTCCTTTTCGAGTAATTTGCATCTATTTCAACTATATGGATAAATTTATGAAAAGGTCAAGTGAAAATCTCGGCCAAGATCAATTGATCGGGGAAAAGTAATTGGATATAATTAGTAGCTACCGATATCTGTTTGGGGTAAATCAGCCTTCGACTTTGTCGAATCTGATATATCCCCTCGCTACGCCAGGGGGTATATGATGTTTCAATCATGTACACCCCAAAATAAATTTGGGGGTATAGCTCAATGGTAGAGCACTCGCCTTTTAAGCGAATGGTTCAGGGTTCGAGTCCCTGTGCCCCCACTTTTCAGGACTATAACCCTAGGCACCGCATCCGACTATAGTGATAGAATGGGCTCAGACCGTACTGCCTCCACCCTTCGACAAGCTCAGGGTGTTAAATTTAAGCTTGGTGAAGGTAGTAACAGGGATGAGAAGTTTATCCTGAGTTTATCGAAGGAAATCACTGTTTACCCTGAAGTACTGAAGGGTGCCCGCACTTATTGCTTCTAATAAAATCCCTACTATAATTCTATTTATGAACTGGGTTGATTTAATACTTTTAATTGTTATTCTCCTGTTCGCCGCGGAAGGTATTAAGCGCGGGTTTTTCTCTCAGCTGGTAGACATTTTAGGATTTCTTATTTCCTTTCTTATTTCTTTAACTTTTTACCCGCTACCCGCACAGCTTCTGTCTAGATACTTTAATTTCCCCCCGATTGCCGCAAACCCTGTCAGCTTCCTGGTCCTCTGGCTGGCAGCAGAAGCAATATTCTTCGCTGCAGCAAGTGGTTTAATCAGGCGGTATCTTAAAAGTATTTTTCATACGCAGGTCAACAAATATCTCGGTTTTATTCCTGCTGCCTTAAATGCTCTTCTTTTTTCGTCTTTTTTTCTGCTTTTTATTGTATCGCTTCCCATCAATCCTCAGATAAAAAAGGGAATTTATGATTCCAAAATAGCTTCATATCTTGTGGAAAAGTCAACAATTCTGGAGCGGCCCTTAAATAATGTTTTTGGGCCGATTGCCAAGCAGGGCTTAACATTCCTTACCGTTAAACCGGAGGAAAAAGGCTCTGTTCCCCTTCAATTCACCCAAAAGAACCTTTCGGTAGATTCGGTAAGTGAGCAAAAAATGTTTAATCTTGTGAATGCAGAAAGGCAAAAGCTTGGTATTGCTGCATTAAAGTGGAATGAAAAACTAGCACAAGTTGGCAGGGCACATACCCGCGATATGTTCGAGCGCGGTTATTTTTCCCATTATTCACCGGAAGGAAAAGACGTGGGGGACAGACTAATAGAAGCAGGGATTAACTACGGCTACGCGGGCGAAAACCTTGCGCTGGCCCCGAATGTTGACCGTGCCCATACGGGCCTTATGAACAGTGAAGGCCACAGAAGGAATATTCTTGACCCGGCTTTCAAGGAAATTGGTATAGGTGCAATGGATGGGGGAGTTTACGGAGAAATGTTTACCCAGGTGTTCACAGATTAAGTAGCCTTAGCGGTCCTGTTCAGAACGCCGCCAATAACCCAGGCCTGGTTTCTGCAGGCAACAGGTTTCAATTCACCGGTACTTGGATCCTTTTCCACGTAAGGGGTTACATTTCCGCTTACATCCTCACAATGAAGTTCAACAAATTCCATTTCAGCAATTTTTGGAACTCTAGTATCAAGTTCATCTGCAACGGTGTCTTTCCCGAGTTTTTCGCAGGCGGCCGCAAAAATCGGCAATAGCTGGTTCCATACGTTTCCATTTTGGTAATCAAGTGGGTTAAATTGCCTCGACAAACTGCTTCTGGTCCTAAGACCGGTAGGGGTTAATAGGTCGGATTTTTGAAGCTCTTCAACCGCTAAATCGGTTTTTTCCCTATCCGCTACACCGCACCAAAGCGCAAAAACTGTATCGCTTGTGCGAATCCTCACTGGTTTCCACTTCTTATCAACGGCTGGCGCGAAAAGCCCGTATTCCGGAAGCCAAAAATGTTTATTAATAAGTAATCTGCGGTTTTCGGCAAGTCCTCGATGAAGTTCTGCCTTATCTAACATTCCAAGTGATTCATAAAGATGAGAAGCCTTAACGTCCGAAAGGTAAGCCCAGCAGTTAACGTCAAGTGGTGCAATGGGGTATTCCGGCAAGTTTCCATCCTCACCAATTAAGGAATTTTCCGAATCCTTCCACCATTGATTACTTGGCCAGTGAGGATATTTTTTCCCTCCCATAATCAATCTTCCCTGTCTAACAATCCATGCATGCAATTTTTCAAAAACTTCTAAATAGCGGTCCCTGAACTCCGTATCTCCGCTGATTGTTACATAATCTACAAAAAGGCAGTCCCAGAGTGCGTTTGCGTCAAGACCAAAGTAATTTTTCCCCTCAAGATGGCCATCAGATTCATAGATCCATATCGAGCCGAGACTTTTCATCAGGGCAAGCCTTTCCTGGTCCGAATTTTCATTATGCATTTCAAATGGAATTTTATCCGGCTCTTCGGCTGTAGCTGAATCAAATTTTTTACCTATACTATCGGCCGATTTTTCAAGGCTGTTTCTTAAAGAAGATAAAATTAATGAAAGCTCGCCGTTTTGGGGTTTATCAAGAATGATTTCGCCGGTTATACAGGCATCTCTGACAAAATCAACATCATGGAATCTTCCTTCGCCGCTGGCGGCAATAGTCCCTGCCTTTGAAAGCAGACCCGGTATTCTCTCAACAACTTTGTGTCTGGCAACTACCAATTCAGGTGTCATGTTGCCTCTTATAGGTCTATATTTTACCAAAGTTTCTTACCTTTATCAAATTACTATCAGATACAAAAATGGCGTACCTCCCCCGATTCGAAACACGCCACCTTTCGGAAGAAAAATTCTTCTTCCATGCCTTAACTTTATCAACTCTGCATACTAAGTCAACCTCTTGACTTATATATATGATTTGATCTCGATTTGTTACTAATTTCCTTTAAATTCCAGCCTGTATTTGCGGTTCCCGAAGTACCCGTTTACTTCCGGCCGAACGATATGCGTCCCCAAAAGTTGTGCCGGGAAAACCGTGTAGTCTCCAAACTTTCTGTTTACACTATCCACACTGGAAACCAATTTTTGCCGCGTCCTGTCAACGGTAAACAGGGGAATAGGGATGTATCTGCTTTTGGTGAGCATCGAAAGCGTAATTCCGCAAAACCGCACATACGAAGGTCGCCAGTTTTTTGAAATTGAAATGCATATATCAAATAATTTTTTGCCGTCGTCAATATAAGTTCTCAGGGTTCTGTGTCCCCAGAAAAATTCATCCCCGTCTGCATCGCTATGCGAAGCATTGCGGGCAGGGCCGCCGCGAAGGGCAATAGCGGCATAGCTTCCGCTCAAACCCATTTTGCGTACTTTTGCCGCGGCTTCTTCGCATAGGTTGCGGATCAATTGCTCAATTTCGGTCTTTTTATATAAATTGCGGTGGGTAGTATAGGTTCTGCCGACACTTTTTGCGTCATCAAGGGCAAAAAAAGAATTAACCCGTGAGCCGTCAATGCCTCGCGCAAGCCTGTAAAGATGCGGCCCCCAGAAAGACCCAAAGTTGGAAATCAAAAAGAGCAGTGAACGTGCCCTTAATTTTGGGAAATTATCAATCCCGAGCATGCTCAGATGCCGCATTAGTCCTCGTCCCAGCCCCAAAACATCTGTAAGTTTGCACTTATCTAAAACGTCAAATACACTTTTTTTATCGATGTAAACAAGCCCGTCGTGCTTAACTAGAGAACCCCCGAGTTTAGCCAGCATCCTGTTATGCGAAATTCCCACGGAACACGTCATCCATTCACCGATTTCCGAAGCCAGCCTTCTTTTAATTTCCAAAGCTATCCCTAAAGCTCCGCCTGCGAAAAGTTTTTCGCTTTCGGTAACATCCAAAAAACATTCGTCCAGGGAAAAAACTTCGCAAAGCGGGGAATATGATTTGCAGATATCGATAAACCGGTAGGTTATATCCTCGTATTTTTCAAAATCAGCGGGGACCAGAATAATACTCGGACACATTTTTTTGGCTTCCCATATGCTTGTTCCCGTACCAATTCCCAGTTTTTTTGCTTCATATGAGGTTGCGATTAAGCAAGTCCTTCCCCGGGCTTTTATAATTCCGACCGGCTTT
>Ga0210057_1004554_pt1 | contig 18336 bp, 16 predicted proteins | sample CryGeyCG2114_010_2_FD_183968 | JGI IMG/M metagenome (GOLD analysis project Ga0210057, IMG submission 183968) | Groundwater microbial communities from aquifer - Crystal Geyser CG10_big_fil_rev_8/21/14_0.10 (SPAdes) (version 2) | ecosystem: Environmental > Aquatic > Deep subsurface > Groundwater ...
GTTTTTTTGGGCATAAAGTTAATGAAAAGTCTCCGTATACGGACACATTGTTAGTAATTTCATTTACTTTACACCTAAAATTAGCAAATAGCTAATTTTTAAAAAACGACCGTTTGACTACGCTACCTAAATATGTTTTAGTTAGAATTTGTAAATTTGTACTGGATTTGTATATTTGTGGGTAGTAAATGTTAAATTAAGACAGTTTAATTAAAAATAAATGCACCTAATAATTAAATTAAGGGCTTAAATTAAGTTTATGAAATATGATGTAAAAAATATAAAATTAGCCGGCGAAGGCAAAAAGAGGATAGAGTGGGCAGCCAAAGACATGCCTGTTTTAAGTTTAATTAAGGATAAATTTTTAAAAGAAAAGCCGTTTAAGAATATAAAAATGTCGGCTTGCCTTCATGTGACGGCCGAAACAGCCAATTTGGCCAGAGTACTCAAGGCCGGAGGCGCCCGAGTCCTTTTATGCGCTTCTAACCCCTTGTCTACCCAGGATGACGTAGCCGCTTCTTTGGTTAAGGATTACGGCATCCCGGTTTTTGCCGTTTGCGGTGAAAATAACGCTCTTTATTATCGGCATTTAAGAGCGGCTCTGGATTACAAGCCAGAGATTACTATGGATGACGGGGCTGACTTAATACATTTACTTCATAAAGACTATAAATCTTGGGCGCCAAAAGTTTATGGCAGCATGGAAGAAACCACTACCGGGGTTATCAGGCTGAAGGCCTTGGAGCAGGCTGGCAGATTGATGCTGCCGGTGATTGCCGTCAATGACGCTAAAACCAAAAATTTATTTGACAATCGCTACGGCACCGGCCAATCAACCCTGGATGGCATAATCAGGGCCACCGACATGCTGATTGCCGGCAAAAATGTGGTCGTGGCCGGCTATGGCTGGTGCGGCAAGGGTTTTGCCATGCGGGCCCGGGGGATGGGAGCCAAAGTTATCATAACCGAAGTAGATAATATAAAAGCGATTGAAGCCGTTATGGACGGTTTTCAGGTTATGACCATGAGGCAGGCGGCCAAAATCGGGGATTTGTTCTGCACTTTGACCGGCAATATTAACGTCATCGTAGCCGAGTATTTTAAATTAATGAAAGACGGAGCCATGGTATGTAATTCTGGTCATTTTGACGTGGAGATTGACATAAAATCTTTGAAAAAAATGTCCAAAAGCGTAAATAAAAATATCAGGAATTTTGTTGACCAATATATTATGAAGTCAGGCAAGACAATTTATCTTTTGGGAGAAGGTCGTTTGATCAATTTGGCGGCGGCCGAAGGGCATCCGGCCTCTGTTATGGATATGAGTTTTGCCACCCAAGCTTTAGCCACCGAATATGTGATTAAAAATTATAAACAGCTTGAAAAAAAGGTGTATAATGTGCCAGAGAAAATAGAAAATTGGATAGCTAAACTAAAATTACAGTCCATGGATATTGCTATAGACAGATTGACGCCGGAACAAAAATATTATTTGGAATCTTGGGAAATTGGTACCTAGCAGATAATTTTTTAATAATAAATTTATAATTAATAACAATTAATAAATTTACTTAATTTTACTTTTTGTTATTTTGTATTTTTCTAAAGGGACTGTCGCCAGGTGCCATTTTGGCTACAATTTATAAAAATTTCGCTTCAAAAGCGCATCTGGCGACAGTCCCTGAAATAATTTAGAAAGATCATGGAAATTGTTTAATTTCCTCCTGGACAATTTAATTGTGCGGGTAGAATAACAAAGAGTGAAAACAGGGAGGCAGGGTAATTTATTGTTGTTGAAAAAATTTATGCCAAAAAAGAATTTGAGGTTGGTGACCTCTGAATCAGTCACCGAAGGTCATCCGGACAAGATTTGCGACCGTTTGAGCGACGGCATTTTAGATGAAATGCTAAAGCAGGATCCAAATAGCCGGGGAGGAATAGAATGTTTTAACACAACCGGTCTGGTTTTAGTCGGCGGAGAAGCAAAAACCAAAGCTTATGTGAATATTGACGAAATAGTCAGGAGGGTACTTAGGGATATTGGCTATAATAAACAAGAATACGGTTTTTGCTGCGATGATGTGGGTGTGGTTGTTACGCTTCATGAGCAGAGCCCGGATATTTCCCAGGGGGTAAGCGAGGGAGAGGGCGAGTACAAAGAGCAGGGAGCGGGCGACCAGGGGCTGATGATTGGTTATGCCACCAATGAGACCCCGGAGCTTATGCCCTTGCCCATACTTCTTGCCCACAAATTGACCAAACAGCTTACCAAAGTAAGAAAAGACGGAATATTGCCTTATTTAAGGCCTGATGGCAAGAGTCAGGTGACAGTTGAGTATGATAACGGCCAGGCTAAGCGCGTAGAAACTGTGGTGGTTTCAGCCCACCACAGCGATAAGGTTGATATGAAGAAACTAAGAGCTGACATCAGGGAAAAAGTTATTGAACCCGTACTTAAAGAGATGATTGACAAGGAGACGAAAATATTTATCAATCCAACCGGCCGGTTTGTTATCGGCGGGCCTCCGGGAGATGCTGGCCTTACTGGCCGCAAAATCATAGTTGATACTTATGGCGGAGTGGTTGCCCATGGCGGTGGAGCTTTTTCAGGAAAAGACGCTTCCAAGGTTGACCGCAGCGGAGCTTATATGGCTAGATATGTGGCCAAAAATGTGGTCGCAGCCGGATTGGCTGATAAATGCCAATTGCAAGTTGCTTATGCAATCGGCGTGGCCGAGCCGGTTGGCATATATATTGATACTTTTGGAACCGCAAAAATTGATGAGGACAAAATTACGGAATTAATAAAAGAGCATTTTGATTTTAGGCCAAAAGCGATTACAGATACCCTTGATTTAAAGCGTCCTATTTTTTATAAAACCGCCGCTTACGGCCATTTCGGCCGCGATGACAAAGATTTTACCTGGGAAAGAATTGATAAAGCTGAGGACTTAAAAAAAGATGCCGGCCTATAACAAGTGGACAGGCAAAAATCCAAATAATTTATGAAAACCGTAATGTGTTTCGGCACTTTTGATAAATTGCATCCCGGGCACCTGTCTTATCTTAAGCAGGCTAGAAAATATGGGGACTGCCTATTGGTTGTTGTCGGGCGCGATAAGAATGTATTTAGAATAAAAGGAAAACTGCCGAAAGAAAACGAAAAGACAAGATTGAAAAATGTCCAAAAAGTTAAATTCGTTGACAAAGCGATTTTGGGTCAGCTGCGAGACAAATTTAAGGTGGTGAAAAAACACCAACCAGATGTGATTTGCCTGGGGTATGATCAGAAGGTGGATACAGAAAAGCTTAAAGATTTTTTTTCAGGCAGAATTGTTAGACTGAAGCCGTATAAAGAAGAGATATATAAATCAACATTGATGTCAATTAGTGATTAGTTGACTGGTGATTGGGTTAAAAATATCAGCTAACTAATTAACTAATCAACTAAGTAACTGATTAACTTTAATGTATAAAATAAAAAAAGTTGATAAAAAGGTAGCCATTGGTGCCGGCGCCATTATGTTGGCGGCTTTCCTGTGGAGCCTGGATGGTATTTTTATCAGGCCTAAGTTTTATGTTTTACCGGCGTCTCTAGTGGTTTTTTTGGAGCATGCTTTAGGATTTTTAGTTTTAAGCCCTTTTATAATTATTAGCTGGCCCAAGATTAAATTATTGCGGCCAAAAGATTGGGGGGCGATTTTTTGGGTATGCGTTTTTGGCGGACTAATCGGCACTATCATGATTACCAAGGCGTTTTTTGCGGCCATGGACGGGGAAGTTACTTTTGCTACCGTGGTGATTTTGCAAAAGCTCCAGCCGGTTTTTGCCCTGATAATGGCTCGTTTGATTTTAGGAGAAAGGTTGTCTAAAAAGTTTTATCTCTGGGCCGGGGTAGCGGTCGCGGCGGCATATTTTTTGGCTTTCGGCAAAACCGGTTTGATGATAGGCGAGATTAATTTATTTCACAGCGCCGCTTTTTTTGCAATACTAGCCGCTTTTGCTTTCGGCTCTTCCACGGTTTTGGGCAAACGGATTGTTAATCACCTGGATTTTAAGTCAACCGCCGCTTTGCGCTTTGGCCTGACCGGTTTGATGGCTTTTATTTTAATCTTGGCGACCGGAGATTTATTTAAAACCGGGGATTTACAAGCTGTACATTGGCGATTACTGGTTTTGATAGTTTTTACTTCCGGCGCCGGCGCTATATTTATTTATTATTTCGGCTTGAAAAGAGTAACAGCCTCTCAAGCCACGATTTGCGAATTGTTTTGGCCTTTATCGGCGGTAGTCTTGGATTATATTTTAAATAAAAACGTTTTAAACAGCATTCAAATTATTTCCACCTTGGTTTTGTTAATGGCGTTTTTCCAGGTAATAAAAGAAGGCCGGGCCGAGGAAGTTGTTTTTACCGCCGGAGTTGTAAACGGAAGAGGGAGGGGGAAAAGAATCGGTTTTCCGACGATTAATTTGGATAAAGTTGATTTGGATATTAATTATGGAATTTATTTGGTTGAAGCCGCTTTGGGAGGCAAAGTTTATCGAGGCTTGATCCATTTCGGATTTAAGGAGACTTATTCGGAGAGCGCTTCCCTGGAATTGCTTTTAAAGGATTTAATACCCGATGTCGGCCGAGAGAAAATTAAAATTAAGATTATTAAAAAATTAAGAGACATTAAAAGATTTAAAAATACGGAAGAGTTAAAAAAGCAGATAGAAGAGGATTTGGAAGAGTTAAAGTAAAAAATTAATTAGGGTATAGGGTGTAGGAATTAGGTATAAGCTATTTTATTTACTAATTCCTGTACCCTATACCCTAAACCCTAATAAATGTTTGATTATTTAGAAAAATTTAATAAGCTGCCCAAGAATTTAAGGGACAAGGTGTCATCCTCTCAGGCGATGAAAGCCATTGAAGGGCTGGAAAAAAACCATGGGATTGATTTGGCGGTTTTGATAATGAAAGTGATGATTAAGGCGGTTAAGCTGGATAATTTGCCGGGTCATTTTGCCCAGGAATACGGATTGGACCAGGAAAAAGCCGAAGGGTTGGCCAAAGAACTAAAAGAAAAAGTTTTTTCCGAGGTTTTAGATTATTTAAAATCAGAAGAAGAAAAAGTTAAGCCGGTTTTAGCTAGAGGTTCGGCTTCAGGTCCCGTTATTGCAGCTGCGTCCGCGAAAAAAGTTGGCGGAGCCGATTTTTTCTTTTCTTCCGAAGACGAGGAAGAAGTCAGGCAATTAAGCAGGAAGCTGGGCGGCTTTGATGAATTTTATTCAGATGATAATTTTATAAGCAGCCAGATTAAGGAAATTATCAAGGAGGGTCGGGTTAGTTTTAGCAGTGAGCAGCTATCAGGCCGCTTTAAGGATTTGATTAGCACCTATTATCGAGGAGTCAGGACCAAGCTTGATACCAAGCAGTCTTTTATAAAACCGGTAGAGCAAGGAGGCTTGGGATTGGAAGAAGATGTAGCCGATAGGGTTTTGTTAATTGCGGCCAGGAATTTGGAAAAGAAAAGCCATCCGGAGATGGCCAGGCCGAAAAAAGTGAAGCTGCCGGAAGACAGCCAAGCGCAGCCAAAGGAGAAAAAAGACGTTGATAAGCCCTTGCAAGAAAGCATTAAAAAAGAAATAAGCCAAGAACTGGAAGAGTTAAAAAAGATCGGGTTGCGTGATGTTGATTATGATTTTAAAAAGCTGGAAACCAAGGAAAAAGGGGCAGAAAAACCGGCCCAGTCCCCGGTTAAAAAGCTTGATACTTCTCATGAGCTGGCTCCGCCCCCGCCTGCGTCCCGAGTAACTCGGGACTACGGCGAGGCAAGTCCGCCCGCTCCCAAGATACAACCAACAAAAGAGCCGAAAGAGAAAGAGGAAGAATTGTCAAAAAAAGAGATTTTGTCCCCTCCGGCGCCCTTGTCCCGCCCGCCCTCTTTGCCGGTCGAAGAAAAGGCAGTCAAAAAAGCAGAAGAACAAAAGCAAAAAGTTGAAGTTAAAAAAGAAGGGTTTGATGAAAAAATAAGATTAACCAGGCCAAGCCAAGTTGACGGCCGAAAAAAAATGGAAGATGTAAAAGCGGCGCCGAAAATAATGAGCCCGATTGATGAGCTCCGCTATATGGATTTGATTAGTTTCCGGCGCTTGGCACAAAATTCCAAGGGGATAGTTAACAGGATTAAAGAAAAAATCAGCCTTTTAGAAGAAGAACAATATAACAAAAGGATAGAAGGCATAAAGGCCTGGCGAGAAAGCTTGGTTAATAGGCTTTATTTGCAAATTGGCCAGGAAAGCATTAGCAAGAATGCGCCGGTCAGTGCTATAATAGAAGAAAGAAAAAATTCTGGACAGGATTTTTTGTCTTTGGAAGAGTTTGAAGCGGTGATGGATTTAAATAAGAGCCTTAGGTTTTAATTTATGCAACAATTTACGGTTCCACAATTTATTGACGTAGAAGATAAAATAATCGGTCCGGTTACTACCAGGCAGTTTATAATTATGCTGTCGGCTTCTTTGCTTATAGCCATAAGCTATAAATTGTTTGATTTTTCGCTTTTTGTGACAGCTAGTATTTTTTTAATATTAATTTTTGGCGTTTTTGCTTTTGCCAGGATTAACGGCCGGCCGTTTCACCTTTTTGTTTTAAATGTTATCCAGACATTGCGCCTGCCTAATTTGAGAGTTTGGGATCACGCCGTTGTAATGGCCGAAGATAAACACAGAAAAGACGAAGAGGAAATGGTGGAAAAACACCTGGCCTTGCCATCCAAGGGCAAGCCGGTGGTGTCAAGATTGGCTGAATTATCATTGATAGTTGATACTCAAGGAGCTTATAAGGGCGAGAAAAAAGAAGCTAAGACAGAAATTAGCAGATAACAAAATTAATCAGACTATTTAATTAAAAATTGTTTATGGCCAAGAAAAAAAATAAAAAGCCAACCAAGGCCTCAACTCAGCAATATTTAGATATCGCCGAGGTTAGGGATAATACCGTTATTATGCGCGACGGCACCTTGCGGGCGGCGCTTTTGGTGTCCAGCATAAATTTTGCCTTGAAATCAGAAGATGAGCAGTCGGCCATTATTTCCTCTTATGTCAGTTTTTTAAATAATATTGATTTCCCCTTACAAATTGTGATCCAGTCCAGGGAATTAAATATTGACAATTACATGGAAAGCTTGAAGCAGAAGGAAAAAGAACAAACTAATGAGCTTTTGAAGATGCAGACGACCGAATATATCCAGTATGTGGGCGAATTGATTTCCATGGGAAAAATCATGAATAAACGTTTTTATATATCAATTCCCTATAATCCATTAACCGATAAGCATAAGACTTTTTTTGCTTCTCTGACGGAGGCTTTTCGGCCGGTTACTTTAATAAAAATGAAGGATAAAAGATTCCAAAGATACCAGTACGAGCTAGACAGGAGAGTGGAAAATGTAATCGGGGGGCTGGCTTCAATCGGCCTGAATGCGGTTCAGCTTGATACTCAAAGCTTGATAGAATTATTTTATAATACCTATAACCCAACAACATCAAAAAATCAAAAATTAATTGATGTTAAGGAGTTGAGAATAGCAGAGTAAGTCTGTAATTAGTAATTGGTAATTTGTAATTAGGTTTATATTGCGAGGAAATTGGATGTTTTTATCCAAATTACCAATTACTAATTACAAATTACAATCGTCATGTTTGATCCAAATAAAATCACAAAACAGGAAAGCCGGGAAGAAAAAGCCAAGGCTTTGTTGTCCAAAAAGCAGGAACAGGAATTAGGCGAATCAGCGGAAAAAACCAAAACCATAGTTGAAGAAGAGAAGTCTTTTCGCCGGGGAATTATCAATATTAAAGATTTAATATCTCCGGCCAGCCTTCAGATTTTTCCCGACTATTTAAGGTTGGGCGAAAAATTCGTCCGGACAATTTTTGTAGTCAACTACCCGCGCTATATAAGCGTGGGTTGGTTTGCGCCTATTATAAACCTGAACAATACTTTTGACGTGGCTATGTTTTTTTATCCGGTTAAGAGCGCCGTGATTTTGAAGCAGCTCAAGAAGAAAGTCGGCTCCCTGGAAGCCCAGATTGTTTCTGACGCGGAAAAAGGCGCCGCTCGCGATCCCTTGCGGGAAACCGCCCTTCGGGACATAGAAGCTCTGCGGGATGCCTTGACCCAGGGAGTGGAAAAATTTTTCCAGTTTTGCCTGTATGCGACATTTTACGCCGACAGCGAAGAAGAGCTTAATAAATTATCAGACATAATTGAAAATATTTTCGGTTCCCGCCTGGTTTATTCCAAGAGAGTATTTTATCAGGCCGAACAGGGTTTTAATTCAACTCTGCCTTTATGCAATGACGAGCTTTATATAACTTTCAATATGAATTCTTCGCCGGTGGCCTCTTCTTTTCCTTTTATTTCCAGCGAATTAACCAGTGACAACGGAATTCTTTATGGCATCAATCGCCATAATAACAGCTTGATTTTATTTGATCGTTTCAGCCTGCAAAATGCCAATACGGTAGTTTTTGCCACTTCCGGCGCCGGCAAAAGCTATGCCATCAAACTGGAAGTATTGCGCAGTTTGATGATGGGCGTGGAAGTGATTATTATTGATCCCGAATATGAATACAAGCATTTATCAGACTCGGTCGGCGGAACTTATGTCAGCATTTCCCTTTCTTCTGAAAATAAAATAAATCCTTTTGATTTGCCTCGCGCCCTGGGCGAGGATGCCCGGCCGGGAGATATCATCAGGAGCGCGGTGATTACCGCCAAGGGCCTGGTTCGGCTGATGCTGGGCGAACTAAGCCATGAAGAAGATTCAATTATTGACCGGGCGCTATTGGAAACTTATGCCAAAAAGGATATAACCCCGGATTCTGATTTAAGCAAGGCCGAAATTCCGATTATGCAGGATTTTCAGGAAATCTTGGAAGGCATGGAAGGCGGGGCCGATTTGGCTTTGCGTTTGCGTAAATATACGGAAGGCACTTTTGCCGGCCTGCTCAACAATCCCACCAATGTGGAAATGAACAACCAGCTGGTTTGCTTTTCGGTCCGCGATTTAGAGGATGAATTGAGGCCGATTGCCATTTATACGATAGTAAATTATATTTGGAATATTGTTCGATCAGAAATGAAAAAAAGGATTTTAGTGATTGATGAGGCCTGGTGGCTGATGCAGCACGAGGATAGCGCTAAGTTTGTCTATGCTTTGGTCAAGCGCTGCCGCAAATATTATCTAGGGGTGACAACCATCACCCAGGATGTTAATGACTTTTTAACCTCTCCTTACGGCCAGGCGATTGTTACCAATTCGTCTATGCAGCTTTTATTAAAGCAGTCTCCGGCTTCAATAGATTTGGTGCAAAAGACTTTTGTTTTGACCGAGGGAGAAAAATACCTGCTTTTGGAATGCGGGGTGGGCGAAGGCATATTTTTTGCCGGCAATAAGCATGCGGCCATCAAAGTGGTGGCTTCATACACCGAAGACCAGCTGATTACCTCTGATCCGCGCCAGCTTTTGGAAATTGAAGAAGCCAAAAAAGAGTTTGCCGCCCAGATGGACAGCCAGGGCGAAGGCGGCGAAGGAGAGGTCAACCAGGACGGTGGCCAGCCAGAAGGAGTTGAAGATGTGGAAATTTAAATTTTTAATTATTTAATCTCGCCATAATGAACAGAAAGGCTTTGGGCATATTAATAATTTTAGTCGGGCTGATTATTATAGCCGGGATTATTTATTTTATTTTTTTTTATAATTCAAATAAAGAAGAGGTCGAATCGCAGCCCTTGCCGGTTAAACAAACAGAGGAATCGGTTCAGACGGAAAACAAGCTGCCGGAAGAAAAAACTTCTTTGCCGGACGTCAAAAAGCCAGCCACAGCTGCGCCTATCCAAAGAGACGTTAACGGGGAAGAATTAAAAAGAATGGCCGGCTCTTTTGCCGAGAGGTTCGGCAGTTATTCCAATCATTCCAGCTATAGTAATATTTACGATTTACAGATTTTTATGAGCGAAAATATGAAAAGCTGGGCGGATAAATTCGTGAGTGACGCCAGAGCCAAACAGAAGCCAGGCGATATCTATTATGGGATAAGCACCCGGGCCATACATGAAGAGATAAACAATTTTGACGATGAGGCCGGCCGGGCTGAAATTATAGTTAATACCCAGAGGCGCGAAAGCACCGGCACTATGGGCAACAACAACACTTTCTATCAGGATGTTTCCATAAATTTCATAAAAGAAAATAGCCTTTGGAAAGTTGACAGCGCCTATTGGGCGGATAAATAATTATGTTAGAAGTTAGTGTTGCCAATAAAGATGTTTATTTAAATTGATTAGAGAATTTGGTTTTAAAAAAGTTTTTGTTAAATTAGTTAAACTAGTTATTAGTTAAATTATTTTGATTATTTACGAGTTGATTTTTGTTTTATGTCTGGAGAAAAATTTATTTTAGCTTATTGCGGATTGGTTTGTTCTAATTGTGGTATGTACAAAAAATCAAAGTGCCAGGGTTGCCATAGCGCTAAGCCCATGAATCGCCATTGCTCTATGAAAAAATGTGCCGGTGGGCGAGGTTTTGCGACTTGCGCCGATTGCCGGGATTTTACCAATTTAAAAGAATGCAAGAAGCTTAATAACTTGATTTCCAAGTTTTTCGGTTTGGTTTTTAGAAGCGACCGGATTGGCAATTTAAATCAAATACGAGAAGTCGGCTTAGAAAAATTTAAGGAGGAAAAATTAATGAGCGGAGAAAAATAAAGAGTTATGTTAAAAAAGATTTTTAAAAATAAAAATACAACCAGGATTTTTATGTTAGCCGCTTTGGCTAATTTTATTTTATTGGCGGTTTTATTGATAACTTTGAAGGTTTATTTGTTTTCCAGCCGGCCGATTGTTAAGCCAAGGGGCAATGTTTTTTATACCGCCGACCATGATCCTCTGATAACCAAAGCTCCCAGTTTAAAAGATATGTTAAGGGGGCCGATTATAAACGGTCCTGACTCGGCTAGGGGGTCGGATAAGGCAAAGATAATTATTGTGGAATTCAGCGATTTTGAGTGCGAATTTTGCCATCAACAGGAAGAGGTTTTGGCGAAAATTTTGGAAAAATACAGAGATGAGGTAAAATTAATCTGGAAGGATTATCCGTCTAGTGATTCGGATTCTGGGTCTTTTCAGGCGGCTGTGGCTGGCCGCTGCGCCGATGAACTGGGAAAATTTTGGGAGTATCACGATTTATTGTATCAGTCTCAGGATTTTAGCCAAGATGGACTTATTTTTTTAGCCAAAGCCTTGGGTTTGAGAGAAAGTAAATTTAAAGAATGCCTAGAAGATGAAGAAATCAAGAATTTGGTTTATGATAATATAAAAGAAGCCCAAGCCCTAGGCATTAATGGCGTTCCCTTTGTTTATGTGGGCAAGCAAGAGATATTGGGGGAAGTTAGTTATGAAGAATTAGAAAAGATGGTTTTGTCTGGATTGAAATAATAAGTTAATTGTATGCCTAAAGTTTCAATAATTTATATTTGTTCCAATTGCGACAGCCAGTCCTTAAAATGGAGCGGGCGCTGTTTGGAATGCGGGAGTTGGGGGACTTTAGGGGCGCAAACGGTTGATGCTAAGGACGCAAAAAAAGACGCAGCTGAAGCAGCGCCGGCGCCAATGATTGATTTAAGCAAGTTAAAAACTGAAAAATTCACCAGGCTGAAAACGGGCATAGGCGAAGTGGATAGAGTGCTGGGCGGGGGGCTGGTGCCCGGCTCTTTGGTGCTCTTGTCCGGCGAGCCGGGAATCGGCAAATCAACCATTGTCGCCCAAATCGCCGACCAGATCGGATGCTTGGGCCAAGCGGTTTATGCCAGCGGCGAAGAGTCAGGCAGCCAGATCAAAGAACGTTTGGAACGACTGGGTTGTGAAATAAAAAATTTTAGTTTTATCACCGAAACCAATACAGAAAAAATAATTTCGGCTACCAAAAAAGATAAGCCCAAACTTTTAGTGATTGATTCAATCCAGACTGTTTATTCTTCTTTGGTGCCGTCTGAGGCCGGCGGTATCAATCAGATTAGAGCCAGCGCGGTAAAATTTTTGGAATTGGCCAAAGGCGAAAATATCGCTGTAATTTTGATCGGCCACATCACCAAGGACGGCCAGGTGGCCGGACCCAAGTCGCTGGAGCACATTGTGGATACGGTAATTTATCTGGAAACCGAAAGCGCCCATAATTATAAAATTCTGCGCGCCACCAAGAACCGCTTCGGAGCCATAAATGAATTGGGTATTTTTGAAATGACCGGCCGAGGCTTTAAGGAAATAAAAAATCCGGCGGCGGTATTTCTCGACTCTTCCCAGCAAAAAATAAGCGGTTCAATCATTAGCTCCATCATGGAAGGCACCCGGCCTTTTTTGGTGGAGATTCAGGCCCTGGTTACCAAAACCGTTTTTGGCTACCCGCAGAGAAAGTCCTCTGGTTTTGACTTGAACCGTCTCCAGGTTTTGACCGCGGTTTTGACCAAGCGGGCCAATGTCAACCTGACCAACCAAGACGTGATTTTAAATATTGTCGGCGGCCTAAAGGCCAGCGACCCGGCTCTGGATTTAGCCGTCTGCTTAGCCATCACTTCGTCGCTTTTGAACCAGATCATAGACAGAAAGACTCTGGTTTTAGGCGAAGTCGGCCTAGGCGGAGAAGTGAGGAATGTTTCTAGGCTGGAACAAAGATTAAAAGAAGCCGAGAAATTGGGCTTTAGGGAGGCCATAATCCCGGACGCAGAAGTTAAAGCCGGAAAATTAAAATTAAAGAAAGTCAAAAATTTATCAGAAGTTGTCAAAGGATTTTAGACTTCAATTAAAATAAATAAGGCTCCGGGATCCTTTCGGAGGTTCCCGGAACCTTATTTATTTTAGATTTTTCAGAAAATAAAAATGACCAGTCGTCGCCGCAATAACGACTGGTCATTAAGGAGGAAGACTGACGAAGAAATTTGTCAGCTTCTTTTTTTGGCGGCGTCTATGGGTATCGGCCGCCAAACTTTTAAAAATAACGCTCATTCCAATCCCCATAGAAAAGGGCTTCCCCTAATTGGAATAGGCGTTATTAAATTTTATTAAACCCGGAGATAGGCCGGGGTTGGCGGTTTCATAGAATAAGATATTTGACTGCTTCTGGTCCGGTTGTTGCCTGTTTCAGTGGCACAATTTGCGCACATTATGCCGTCCTCTGTTTCATGTTTTTTTTCATGAGTGCCACGGACAGTATGGCAATTGCAGCAAGTCCATCTTTCTTGTTTGGGTTTCATTTTTAAGCTTCCTTTCTTTTTTAGAGAAAAAATTTAAAAATTTAATATTTACCGAAAAGTATATCACCCCCTTCAAATTTTAAAAGTTGTTTTGAAAGTTCATGTTTATTTTCACCCCCTCTAGATATTTAAGCATAAAAAACTGGGAAAGTCAAAGATTTTAGGATAAATTGGCTAAAGTTAAAGAAAAAATTAATTTTTATATTTTAATTTTATTTTAATAAAATAAAATTTATAAGTTTAAAATCGCGCTGATAGTTTTACTCTATAAATTACAAATTTGCTACCCGCCTACCTTGCTACGCAAGCGGCGGGCAGGCAAATTTACAAATAATAAAAAGCATTTATATTGGAATTTGTATATTTGTAAAAGATTTGTAATTTGTAGAGTAATTACTCCAAATGCGCTTTTGTTTCCAGCTCTCCCAGTTTTTCTTTTAGGAGCGGATAATTTTTTAATCCAGGATCCTGGCTGATTATTTTTTTGGCCTCAAGCTGGGCTTGCTTCATCAGTTCATAATCAAACAGGGAGGCGATTTTTAATTCCGGAAAGCCCTTTTGGGCCGTGCCATAGACCTGGCCCGGACCTCGGAATTTTAAGTCCATTTTAGCCAGCTCAAAGCCGTCATGATGCTTGGTCAGGGATTCCAGGCGCTTTAAGGCTTTTTCCTGGTCGTTATCCGTAAAAAGAAAACAATAAGACTGGTGGTGGCTCCGGCCCACCCGGCCGCGGAATTGGTGGAGCTGGGCCAGGCCAAAGCGGTCGGCGCCTTCAATCATCATAATCGCGGCGTTGGGGACATCTACGCCGACTTCCACTACTGAAGTGGAAACTAAGATTTTTATAATACCCGCCAAAAAGTCTTGCATGATTTTTTCTTTGTCTTTGGCTTTCAACTTGCCATGAAGCATCCCGATTTTCAAATCAGGAAAAATTTGCTCATTTAATTTTTTGTATTCTTCTTTGACTGATTTAACTCCGAGCTTATCCGAGATGTCAATCAGGGGGCAGATGACAAAAACCTGCCGGCCGTCTTTGATTTGTTGGCGGATAAAATTATAACCGTCTTGGCGCTTGATTTCCGGCACTACATGAGTGCTGATTTTAATTCTTCCCCTAGGCATTTCATTAATAATGGATAAATCCAAATCCCCGTAAAGAGCCAGAGCCAAAGAGCGGGGGATGGGCGTGGCGGTCATCGACAATAAATGCGGACTCATGCTGACTGATGCGGACTGATGCGGACTAGATGTTTTTTTGTTTGAGTGGATGAATCTTTCAACGTGGACGTCGTCTTTGGCGAAGTTTACCAGTAAGGCCAGTTTATAGTCAGATCCTTTTAAGTAATGCCAAACTTGCTCTTTTTCAAATTTACCAATAAAAGGTAATTTTTTTGTTTCCAAAATAATTTTATTTTCAATAATAAAATCCGGCCTGTAAGCGCCAACTTTTTTATTATCATATTTTATTTCTATGGATTTTTCTTTGTCAAAATTAATTTTTAATTTTTTAAATTCTTCTACCAGGGCGTTTTGATATATTTTTTCTTTATGCCCCAAGCCCAATTGTTTTTTAACATTAAAAATCGCCCCTCTAATTTTATATGTTAAATCTTCATATAATAGTTTGTTTTCAGAAATATCGGTCCGCGTTAGTCCGCTCGTGTCCGCGTTAATCCGCAACAGCGCTTTGCGCTGTTCAACGCCAAAGCGGTGTTGCTCGTCTATGATAGCTATAGCCAGGTTGTTAAATTTAATTTTTTCTTGTATAAGCGCATGAGTACCAATTATTATTTGAGAATTATGAATTATGAATAATGAATTAGGGTCTTTTTTTTGAGTCTTTTTATCTTTTGATTCATGATTCATGATTCCTGATTCATAATTCATTTTTTTTGCGCTTCTCGTCACCAGCCCAATTTTAATATCAAAATCTTTGAGAAGCTTGGTGATGTTGTCATAGTGCTGTTGAGCCAGAATTTCCGTTGGCACCATCAGGACGGCCTGTTTTTTACTTAAAGCTGCGCTCAACATAGCGATGACAGCCACTACGGTTTTGCCGCTGCCGACGTCGCCTTCCAGGAGCCGGGCCATTGGTTTGTCTTTTTCCAGGTCTTTAAGAATCTCCCAGCTTGCCTTTCTTTGAGCATTGGTTAATTTAAAGGGGAGCGAGTTAACGAATTTTTTGGTTTCTTTTTCTCTGAATTTTAGCGGTTGGGCTTGCTTTGATTCCAATTCTTTTTTAATTAATTGCGATTCCAGCTGGATTAAAAGCAGCTCGTCAAATCCTAGCCGTTTTTTGGCTTCGGCAATATTATCTTCGGTTTTAGGAAAATGTATTTTTTCCAGAGCTTGGCTTAAGTCCGCTAGCTTTTGAGATTTTTTAATTTCCGTTGGCAGCCAGTCGGGAATTTTTTGGCTTAAATTTATAATTTGCTTGATTAAAAATCGGATTTGTTTTTGGGTGATATTTGAAGTCAAATGGTAAATCGGCACAATTCCTTGAGTGTGTATAGCTGACCTCACCCCCGATCCTTCTCCTTCTAAAGGAGAGGGGGGTATATAAGTAATTTTTTCATAAATAGGAGATTTCATTATAAGTGAACCATAATCATCTTCAATTTTTCCGGCCAGAGAAACTTTGTCGCCTGTCTTTAGGTTGCGGGCGATAAAGGGCTGGTTAAACCAGATAACCTTAATGGTTTCGGTTTCGTCGCTGACCAAGGCTTCGGTAATATACATTCTTTTGCGCGGAGAGCGCTTGTTGCTAATTAGCTCAATTTGGCCGACAATATTGGCATTTTGGCCGGCTTTTAGGTCGGAAATTTTTTCAAGTCTGGAAAAATCTTCATAGCGGAAAGGAAAATAAAAAAGCAGGTCATGGACGGTTTCCAGGCCGATTTTTTTTAAGCGCTTGGCGGTGGTTACGCCCACGCGGGTTATTTTGGCTATGTCTGATTCAAGGGTTAACATGACTATATTTTAGCACGAACACAAAAACATTAAAATATAAAACACAAAAACACCCCAGCTCAATCCGCCCAGGGCGGAGCCTCGGGCGGAAAAACACAAAAACACCCCAGTCGCGACTCGCGTGGCGGAGTGTTTTTAATAAAAGTTATTTTTGTGTCCTTGGCAGGATTTGAACCGGTGGATCTCCCTAGTAATAACCGGGGCGCTATATTCAGCTGAGCTATAAGGGTAAAAAAAGAGAAATAATAATGTGGTGCTTCTTGGTTAAAATTCGAACCTTTTTTGAGGAATGTCCGGACTGCAAATTTTTGACGCTCCGCCGGGCTCTCGCTTTTCGCGTCGATGGGATTTGGGCCAGTGTTAGCTGGCGCGCCACAGATAAATATCTTCTTACTTTCTATCAGTAAACACTATGAGTCGATTAGAGTAAATCTTTTTCGCTTTATTCCAAACTCCTGTGCAAGTGATGAGATTAAGATGCGCTTTATCATCGTCAGATCCAAATACATTTGATGCGTCCTCATCTTTACCGTATATTCGAATTTCACGCACAACGAAAGTGGTGGCCACCCCATTTTCATCTTCAACGGATATCTTATCTCCCTTACTTAATTTATGTAAATTATCGAATACTGCCAGTATATTTTTTATCCAATCATAGTGTCCGGCAATAACGGCACTGCCACTCTCCCCAGGACGTGGTCCGAGACTATACCAGGCTACTTCGGCAGGGTCTTTTGGTACATCCATTGCCCCGTCGGGCGTAAGCCCCACAGGAATAACAGCAGAATCAACACTAATTACAGGAATCTTAAGGCGCACGGGCAACCCAATGCTTACCCCTTCTTGGCTTACTTGTTCCTGATTTGACTGAGCGGCGGCATTTTCAACAAGCACTGCCGAGCTACCCTGGATTGAATTTTTTGGAATAAAATATAAAAGAAGTGCAATAAAGAGAGTTAATCCTGAAAGGATAACTGCTAATAACAGTGTTCGTTTTAGTAAGATTTTCAATTGCATAAATTTTGTAAAAATTTATACCCACAAATGCCAGACAAATTCTTGTCTGGCATTTGTTAGCTAATTATTCTCAATGCTTACTTGCCCGTCCGTAGCTTTAGCGAAGGCGGGGACTAAATTATTTGTTTTCTTCGAGTAAAATAGAAGAGGGTCAAAACCGCAAAGATGCCAGCGGGTACAATAATATTCCATGGAATATTATTCCTCGCAGAAGTAACCCCGGTATTCGGTAGCTTAGGAACGACGACAGGAGCCACGACGACAGGAGCCACGACGACAGGAGCCACGACGACAGTAACAATCGCAAAATCTCTGGCTATTAGACCATTAGCTTCTCCGCTAGCGGTGATAGTGTTTATCGTAGTTTTGGTGAGTTCTGCTTGACAGGTGTAGACCCATGTCTCGGTGGTATCAAGCTCTGAATCACCATTTGTGTCGCCGGAAATATATTCCACCGGACCGCACTTGTCATCAGTGAGGCGAACATTGTTTAAGGCAACCGTTCCCGGGTTGGTGACTTTATTGGTATAGGTAACCATTCCCCCTCCGACGGAAAGCACAAGCGGGTTTGGAACTTTTGTCACATGGATTAATGGCGGTACTACTGGAATGCCAACAATGACTGTAGCGTTTGCGATATCAGTTGCGCTTATACCATTGACCCGTTCTCTTTCCCATCCCCATCCTGTCACAGTGACGATGTTTGTGTGAGTTTTTGTGAGTGTCGCGAAGCAGTTATATGTCCATATTTCATCTATATCAAGTCTGTCATTGGCATTGATGTCGCCGGAAATAAAACCTATTGGACTGCAAGTATCACCGACCATTGTTATATTGGCTACTGGAATTGTTCCGATATTACGAAGCGTGTAAGTGTATGTCACTGGACCGGAACCTCCTGGCAAAGCAAGGGGGCTTTGATTAGTCCTGTATATACTGAACTGGTAGGCATATGGGAAATTAATGCCTGATATTTTAAATTTACGGCAACTGTGTTATTGTAAATTCATAATATCAACCAACAATTTTATGTCAAATGAAAAA
>Ga0210057_1004555_pt1 | contig 18335 bp, 15 predicted proteins | sample CryGeyCG2114_010_2_FD_183968 | JGI IMG/M metagenome (GOLD analysis project Ga0210057, IMG submission 183968) | Groundwater microbial communities from aquifer - Crystal Geyser CG10_big_fil_rev_8/21/14_0.10 (SPAdes) (version 2) | ecosystem: Environmental > Aquatic > Deep subsurface > Groundwater ...
AGCAAGAAATTTTACAACTAAAAAAGAGGAGATATATGTCTTGGGTTAATACCTTTCTATTTTTTCCAGTATGAATTAACAATTTTCTCAATATTTTTATATCAATATTCAATTATGAATAATTCTATAATCTCTAATAAAGTTCATCTATAAATCGTTCTTACAATTACAAAACAAATAGATTTAATTTCTTCAACATTAGTAATCATTTAATCTATCTATAAGTTTCCAACATCAATAAATTCCCTTTGTAAATTAATAATTTAATCTCATAATTACAAAATAAAATTGCTAAGTTCCTATTTTTCATATAATACAAGCTTCGCTAAAGGTTAAAAAAAGAAAAGAAAAAGAAAAAATTAAATTTATATTTATGCAGTTGCAAATCTTCCTGAAGAATCTCCTTCGTATTTAACTCCAACAGTTATTTCTGGATTCTTAGTTGTTAAAGCTGATGCAGCGTTTGTTGTATCAGCAGCTTCGTATCCAGCAACAAGAGTTGCAATTTTTTCTCCGCTTCTCGCGAAAGTTTCGATTAAGTATTCTCCATTAGAAACACCAGTAATTGATGTAAAATCAGATCCACACAATGGGCTACTACTTCCTAAAAGACTAGCAGCAACAGTGTTAACACAACTTCCACCAACAACAATCAAGTTCTTACCTTCAATCTTGTCAGTTTCACTATCTTTAACAGATAGAGTAGTTCCACTTGAACCTCCTGAGAAAACAGTTTCTTGTGAACTTACGAAGAAGTTTCCGTATGTTTCACCACCGTGATATTTTGCTTCAATCCAGTTTTGTCCTCCGCTTGGCTTATTCCAAAGAATTTCTGTTGCCAATTCTGAATAAACAAAATTTCTAAATACATCTGTACTTAGAATCTCTGTTGAAGTTCCTGATGCAGTTGGACCATCGTTTAGATCACTACTATATGCAATAGCAGTAACAGCAACTTCAGGTGTTGAAGCAGAATTGAATCCAAGAGTAAAGTTTGCACTGCCTCCTAAGGCAATGCTTTCATCTTTGTCTTCTTCCACAAATTGAAGAAGGAAAGTTGTAGGTTTTGCACCACCATCACCATTTATACTTGTGTTTAATGCACCAGCAGTAGTAGCAAGAGATAATAAACTATTACCTGTTGCTCCACCTGTATTATTCCATGGTAAAGTAAACTTAGCACCTTCTTTAGAGTAGATTGTATTCCAAGCTACATTTGTTCCAGCAGTAAAGTTAACTTCCTTAGCAGTTTTATTAACTTGGTTGATAGTAAATTCCATGTTACCTATTGTAACAACATCACCATCTTTTCCATCTGTTCTTGCATCTGTCCAAGCTCCACCCTTCTTATATTGGAATGTAGTTTTATTTACACCACTTTCCACTTTGAAGTTTGTAGCTCTCATCAAATAAGATTCAGCATCGTTTCCATCACTCCATGAAGCAACGAATTGGTCATGTACATTACTGTTGAAGGTAAGAACACTATCATTTGTAGTAGCTAATTGGTTATTTTCATCTTTACCTATACCTACATAGTTTGTAGCATTTCCATAAATTATGTCAATATCTTCAACACCATCTTTTAATGGGAAATTTTGTAATTGAATTGCAGTATCACTTGATGCTTTTACCTTTAAACTTTCTTCAGTAGGACTAGTTAATCCTGTGTAAGACAACTTAACTGCTCCAAATCCAGGCATCGCAATTTGAGAATCATCAGCGATGAATAAATCATCTTCTGCTTTCCACGAGATGTTAATCTTCTGTAAATTTGGTGTTGAATCAAAAGTTGTAGTAAATACAGATTTAAGGTCTGTAATTGATTCATCATTTAGTTGTACATCAGTATTATTAACTAAACTTAACTTACCAGAACCAATACTGAATTCTACATTTTTTGTTCCTCCAGCATAGTCTTGTACAGAGATATCTTTGATACCTACATAAGCCCCATTAGCTACTTTTTGAGTGTCAGCTTCAGCTAAACTATTAGTTACTTGACCATTTACATTTAATTTAACCGTGCTTGTTCCAATAAATGCGATAGAAACATCATAAGATTTTCCATCAATATTTAAAGTTGTACTTTCACCTTCACTTAAAGTTGTTGTTTTAGCAGAATCAAGTAATGTCAATGTTTGTGTAGTATTACTTGAACTCAATACATAGAATTTTTTACCCATTAAAGGTATCTCTGTAGTTGTTAAATCTCCCCATTCAGGTTGATCAGTAAATTCTAATATATAGTCTAAAACAGCTGCACCATTTGCAATCTTAGAACCTAAAACAGGTTCATCTTCTTTGTAATCATTATCTTCAAACATGGTTAATGTAAAGTTTGCTAACTCAATTTTTTGAGTATAATCAAACTCATCAAAATCGTCATCAGTAAATGTTCCATCTGCTAAAAGAGTTGGAAGTCCAGTTCCTGGACTTGAATCAGTGATTGCTGTTGTAATAATATCTTTTACACCCTTTCCAAGGTGGAATTTAGTTGAACTCTTTTCAAGAGCCACACTATCTCCTCCTACTGGCACTCCACCAGTCAATGTATTAGATGCAAGAGCAGCGTTTAAATTAGAACCGATTTCAGTTGCAGCAACAAAGTCACTTGCACCTGCGTTAGTTCCTGTAACAATTGCTACACCATCAGCTCCACCACTAGTAAATGCACCAGGGTAAGCAGCAGCTGCAGCGATTCCTACAGTAGATCCTAACATAGCAACACTAGCCATAACAGATCCTATTTTTCTAAAATTAAATTTCATTTTTTTATAACCTCCTTTCAAATCATATTTCATTTTTCGATATCTTGTGGATATCGGCGTTCTTTAAACGATTTTATTTGTTCATTGTGTTCGTTCAAAGAAATTCTATAGCCTTATGGGCTTGTCGTCGGCAAATGATATTAATAATTAAGATAAAGAATTTAACTTTATAAATCTTTTCTTTAAATTATTGAAAAATTCACTCTTTTTTCAATTTCTTTTATAAATAGGGTGTTACCACTGAAAATACTTACACATTTTCTAACATCTAAATCGAAACATTTATTAACGTATATGGTTTTTATTCCCCTATATAGTAAGATGAGGCAAGAAGTGATTCAATATGGGGTTAAAAAAACCATATATGCTTAAATTTACCCTAGATAAAAACAATGACAGATAAAACAAGGCTTATTGAAATCTATGAAAGAGGTGGAACCTTCACGTCGGTATTTAGAAAATTCACCGGACAAAAAAAGGACTATAATGTTAAAGATTTATCTCTAGTAAGACAACTTTTGAGTAATGAGAAGGCACGACTTTTACATGTTATCAAAATGAAGCAACCTAATTCTCTATATGCTTTAGCTAAATTTTTAGAACGAGATTTTAAGACAGTTAGAGAAGATATCTTGCTTTTGAGAAAATTTGGTTTTATCGATTTAATTGAAGAAAAATCCGGAAAACGAAGAACCCACAAACCAGTTTTAACCGCGAATTCTATTAATATAATAATAAGAATTTAATTATTAAAACAAACCTCTAAAGACAGCTTTATTTTTTCCCCGCCACTATAAACCGGTCTTTCATTAAATAATAAATCTCCTAAACAATTATCTTGAGGCCCCATAATTATAGGTTCAATTAAAAGTTCATTGTCCAATTCATAATAAAGTGTCAAATTATAGTATTTTACATAACTTCCTTCACTAACCACATAACTTGATTTCATTGCTTCAGTTAAGGTATTTTTAAGAACTTCACAAGCACTTTTTGTAGTCCCGCAAGTTTCTCCATCACATCCATCACATAATTTTCCCTGAGAACATTTACTGATTAAGTCCCCAACATCTTGAAAGTGAGCCGTTGGAATTTCACATTTAGTTGTTGTTTGAGATACCACATCAATAAAACTCCCTATTTTCTCACTTTCATCTCCTACATCTCCTCCAGAATTTCTTAATGAAATTCCTAAAAAAATCACCGCGATTATCGCCACAATTACAACTATCAAAACAAATCCTACCATTTCTTCTTGCGCCTTTTTATTTAATCTCATTCTAACTCACTTTCCTTAATCATTAATTCAGCTAATTCACATTTATCATAATTCACTCCTTGAAAATTTTTCTTAGTGCACCACGAAACAAAACTCGAAGAAGGAGCGCTATTTTCATTAGTAAATAATTTAATTAAATTACAATCTGGATAATTATCTCTTGTGCATTCTATGTCTTCTCCCAACGGATAAATTTTTCTTACAATAATTCCTTCGACACCCCAAAATGCTTTTCTGCGACCATTTTCAACAAAAGTATATTTATTTTCCGTCTGTAAAATCATAAGTTTATCAGCATCAATCGCATTTGATTTTCCTTCGAATGTAAACTCCGGATTTCCTGAAATTCTTCCAACAAGCCCATCAGCTTTATCTTTTTTTAATGAAGCAACTTCTTTTTGCAAATTTGTCGCTTTGTAAGAAACAAAAAATAATCCCACTAAAATAAAAAACAAAGTCACAGCCAATAACATAAAAATCATTTGCTGTATTTTCAACTGCCCGTTTTTATTATTTAATAAAGCTGACATTCTAACTCCTTATTTTTATCATCAATTACTTTTGAAATTCTTTCTATTTTAGGAAGGTCGTTTAATGTTCTGTAATTTGCCGAACTCGCATTTAAAGAAACAATGTCCGGACGTAAAATTATATTAACACAATCTCTCGAAGAAACAAATTGAGTTTTCTTAGCATAAATTTCACTTATGATTGACAAACGTTTCATTAATCTATTAACATTACACTCGTAATTTTTTTGAGATGAAAAAATAGCTCCATAAATTAATTTATCTGTGAAATAAACTCTTCCACCATCTTTATCTACAAAACCTTTAGTGCACGCAGAATCATCACATTTTACTTTAATATCACAATTTCCTTGAAAACAAACTTTTTTCACATCAGGACATGAATTTAAAGAATCTGCGAAGACAATATTTGAATTTTCATCTCCTAATAAATCTCTTAACTCATTTTCAATTAATACCGGAGTATCAACAAAACAATAATTTTTATTGTAAGCAACTAAAATATCTCCGACTTTGTAAGGCATGGAAAAAGGGAAAATTAAAAAATTTATTCTTTTACCTTGCATCTCATTTTCCGTAAATAAATAAGCATTTTTTGTTCGTGCTTCTCCTCCGAGTTTGGACCATTTGTCCCCGAAACCAATTTTTTCAGAAAAGGAAACAAGACTATTTCCAAAATTGCCTTCTAAATCACAAGAGGTAAAAATTTTCGCTTCAACAGGAAGGTCAATTTGCGTCCCAGAACTTTCAGAAACAACAGTTTGTAAAGGATCCAATACATTTGCAAATTCCACAGCAACTTTTGTATTAACTTCTCCTTGACTTGTATCAATAAGTCTTGAAACTCCAAAAATCGCCAAAAATAAAATAACCCCTCCTACCATAATTGCAAAAAGCCATGCAAATCCAAACTCCATTCCTTTTTTATTCATATTAACCTGAAACTCTTACCAAAGATTCACCTAAATCTTTCTTTAATGGAATTTTAAATTTATCTCCTTCCTTTTTGAAACAAACCGGATTATCAGTTAATGAAGTTAAATTAAGATGTTTAATTAATGTTGAAGGAACATCGGCGTTTCTACGAGGATAAAAGTAAAGATTGTGATTTCCTTCGTCTCCAGTAAATTCACTGAAATCGTCTTCTGCAAAAGATGAAAACTCTCCGTTAATTTCTGGAGTTTCCCAAAAACAAACATAATCTATTTCACAACCTAAAATATCTCCTTCAAAAGTTTTTTGAGCTCCACTTCCTCTCCAAATTCTATCGACTTCATTTTGCAAATCTTTAAGAAAAATCCCTTCCTCAGCACTACATCTTACACCGAAAAAAGATTTTATTGTAATAAACGCAACTACAAGAAACATTACAATTAGAATTATAGAGAAAATCATTCCAAAGCTTATCTGGAACTGTCCCCTTTTTCCTTTTACCATATTTTACAAAAATCAATCCAGTTATTAAAGTTTCCTCTCATCGCCGTTATTTATTTATACCTCTGGAAATAGATTAATTTATGAAAAAAAATAAAGGGAATGTGAAATTTATAATTATAAACTTTCTTAGAGGAATGTTAATTTTGGCTTTCTTTATGGCCGTATATTCAAATCGCCCATTAGTCCTTGCGTTCTCTATTTTTGGATTCCTTGCAACATTTGCTCCATTCATTTCAAAAAAATTATTCAACACAAATTTCCCTGCAGAATATGAAATTATAATTTTATTATCTCTTTACGGATTATTATTTTTAGGCGATGTAAGGGGACTTTTCGCAGAATTTTGGTGGTGGGACGTTTTATTAAATTTAATCGCTTCAATTTCTCTAAGTATCGTCGGATTAACAATACTCTATGTTTTATACAAAGATAAAAAAATAAATGCGAATCCGTTAATTATTTCTTTTTTGACTTTTTCATTCGCTGTTGCAATGGGCACAGTCTGGGAAATTTTAGAATTCGCTTTAGATACTTTTTTCGGATTTAATTTTCAAAAATCTCTGTTAGACACAATGAAAGATTTGTCAATAAATATGTTAGGCGCAATGTTGGTATCTATAGTCGGATATTCTTACATAAAGAATGGAGGAATAAAAATCGTCTCAGAATTTATAATTAAAAAAATGAATAAACATCCTAAATTCTTTGGCCCAAGAAATACTTTGGAAGATTCTTCGATAGAAATTTTAAATTTAATTTCTAAAGGTGAAGGTTCAAAATTAGAATTCAAATCAACTTTAAGGACAAATTTACATACAAAAGAAATCGACGCCAGAATTGAACATGCAAATATGAAAACTCTCGCAGCTTTTATGAATTCTGACGGAGGAACCTTGTTAATCGGTGTATCGGATGAAGGAAAGGTTCACGGATTAGAAAATGACAAATTCAAAGACAACGACGCACTTAATTTACATTTTACTAATTTGCTAAAAACTTATATCGGCGCGGAATTTCTCCCTTTTATTAATTTTGAATTACACCCTATAGAAGACAGACATGTTTTGAAAATAACTTGTATAAGAAGTAAGAAACCAGTTTTTTTGAGAAATAAAGACGACGAAGAGTTTTACATAAGAAATGGCCCGAGTAGTGTAAAGTTAACTGGTAGGTCTTTAATAGATTATATAGAACATAATTTCAGAAGAGAATAAATCTTATTAGAAACATTCTCCTTCTCTAAATTAATAACTAAATAATAAATTTTAGATTTTAGATTTATTTGAGTAATTTGAAAAAATATTTGCGCGTTAGGATTTTAGATTTACAAAACAAATTCTTAAAATTACCTCTCATCTCAAATTTTTTAGACATTAACAAAATTTACCTAAGAAATGTTTTCTGTCTTCGAACAAGAAAACATTTCAATAATTTGAGCGTTAGCGAACTACCACCGCGACCTTCGGTCGCGTCTATTCAGCCAATTCAACAGGTCTTACAACAATTGAACATTCTGTAGGATTAGGTTGCTTGCCATTTTCATCCATACATTTAATATAATAATTATTTTCTAAATTCCAAACAGCTAAATGCTCAGTTTTCTTATCTGATTGTGAATATTGCAACGGAGTTCCATCTCCATCATTAATATCAAAATTACATTGAAGTTTAACATCATTTGAATAACGACATATTGCATCTTCATCTGTGATTATCTTTAATCTATTTCCATCATTTAATACTCTCACTACTCTCGGAGCTTGTTTGTCAATAAATACATCAAACGTTGTAGAAGTTTGAGCCATATTTCCTCCTAAATCAATACATTGGTAATAATAAGTATATTTTCCGTCGGTTAAATCCTGGTTTTGTCTATGTAAATGAGTTCCTGTTTCAAAGAATTTGATGAATGTTTTATTATCTGCGCTATACAAACAATTTGCGTTCCCATTTTCATAACCATTCTGCGTTTCTAAACCAAGCTCAACAGTTACTACAGATGTCGCTCCTTTTTTTATCGCGCCTGTTTCAGGAACAACGCTACCTTCACGAATATTTAAAGGCTCTGTTCCGACAATAGTAAACGGCTTTCCAATTTGCATTTGATTTCTATTTGCAACAGGTTCCCAAGGCTGGTCTTCACATCTGAAATAAAATAAATTATTTCCTCTATCTTGAATTCCCGTCAGTGTCGTTCTACATTCATATAATAAATTATCTTTAACATCTTGTAAATTATTTGCACATACCATTTCATTTTCCATATCTTTGAAACCTAAATCATTATCTCTTGCCCAACGACAATTTGCCGGCTCGTTTGTGAAAACACTCAACGGAATTTCATCAACTTCAAAATTTACAGGTTGCCCGTCGCGAATACTTGTTTCTTCAATTATTGGTGGAGTTAAATCAGGTCCAGATTGAACACAGAAATTTATCGAATACGGATCCGCATTGTAGTATCCATTTGCACTCCTACATCTTACATATAAGTTATAATTTCCGTCGTTTTTTATTTCTAATCCGCCGGTTGTATTAACATTTATTTCTCCTATTCTATTAATTGTATCTGGACTTGGAAGACTTAATACTTGGGTATGATTATAATCATAAAGTGTTGATTCTCCAAAATAATATTGCATATTATCAAATCCTGCAGGTTCTATTGTTCTTTGAGGAACAGCTCCTTCTATTTGTCCTCCTCCTTCTTTAATTAAGAAATCAATTTTACATTGAGCAGGTTTATCTGTTTGAATTCCAAATTGTATTGGAGTAAATGGAGGAATACAATCTTCGCCTTGCGGTTTGATTCCAGTTCCCCAGTTTGGAGGTCTTGCACCAAAAGGAACATAAATATAACCATCGGTTAAAGCAGATTCCAAAGGTTGAATTGCCGGACTATTTACATCTTTACGATTTTCCCAAACACACATTTCATTTTCAGTTCCAGCATTAATTATTCCACAAGCCTGTCCTAAAGATTTACATCTGTATTCAGAACAAGGTTGAATACCATCATTACATTTTTCACAATCATCTCCTCCGATAGGAGCTTCCCAAGGTTGACAGGTAAAAAATACAGTTTCATATGAAACTTTTTTATAAGTTAATAAGAAAACAACTGCCCCGACGCCAAGACCCCAGATTGCAGGACTGGCTCCTAAAAAAGTTCCCGCTTCTCCAGCAAATAAATTTGCAGTCCCTGCCGCAAATCCTCCAACTTGAAGCGCATTTCCCAAAGCAACTCCCCAAGGTTCATCTCCCATAAATTCTTTAACTAATTGTCCCACAACAAATCCAGCTCCTGCATAACCTGCCGATTTTTTAAGTCTCCCTTCTCCGGTTCCAATTTGTTTATACCATTTTTCATTATTTTTAGCTTCCGCTTCCGCTCTATCTAAAAGAGTAGATGGAAGATTATCCGATTTTCCTTCAATAAAATCTAAAACTCCTCCAGCTTCCGCTTCCGCTTGACCCTCAACAACCCCAATACTTCCAAATAAAAATGCAAAAGCGAAAACTGCAATTAATAAATTTGCTATTAAAAAACTTCCTTGAAACTTTTTCATGACGCCATTCTCCTATATGTTTCACTAATTATTCCTTTGACAATATTTCCACTAACAGGTGCAGGTTCTGAATTTGAAACAAATTCTCCTCCCTGACTTCCACTAAAATCAGGATTTGCCGTCGGATCTGCAGGTTGCCCTGTTTCTTTAGCACCATCAGCAGCGTTAAGAAAACCGATGTCTAAATCTTTTCCAACTTTTTTATCATCAATTGTAAATTCATATCCTTTATTTACATTCTTTCCAATATAGTTCGCACCAGGACCACAATCACCTATTGAAGAACAAATATTCAGTGCTTGCAAAGCCGCTTGCGGATTTGTTTTAATATCACAAAAACAATTATTCACACATTCTTTTTGACCAATTAATTTTTTCTCATATGTAATCACACAACTTGAACTAACTAAATCACATTGCGATGTAGCACCATCTCCCTCTCCCCAAAATTCTAAACCTGGAGCAACATCGGGAACACAAGCTCCTTGATCTCTTTCATCATTATGAACATTCAAGAAAAGTCCAGATATTCCTTCTTTAACACTATCAACAATTCCTCCAACAACATCTCCGCCCCCTGTTGTAACTGGAATCCATTTACAATCTCGAACATCAGAATTTTCACAATCATTTTTTCTTTCTTGAATCAAACAATCTTCCCATAAATTTGCAACACAACCTGCCTGCGAAAAATCTTCTATTGAATCTTCAACACAAACTTCTTGTCTAAGATCTGCACAAGGTTCTACAATTTCTTCTCCCATAAAACAAGCGTGCCGATAATGTCTTGAACCAACTCTATCATCGTCGGGTTTTCCATTGTCGTAAACACACCACGATTCTCCATTAATATAATCCTGTCCGTCATAAGTTTCATAACAGTTTACATCTTTACAAATAAAATCTCCATAAGTTGCTTTTTCTCCTCGTGATGCCTCTGCACAAATACTTCCTCCGAGATAATCACAATTCCCACAATTTTTCCCACCAGCTGTGCAACTTTCAGATTTCGGCACAACTTTTTCCCAATAATTCTTATCATTAATTTTTGAAGCATCATAAATATTCGCAGGATTTCCACAACTATCTACAAAATAAACCCCATCTTTTCCTTCTAAACAAGTTGTCTGTTCTGATTTTTGACAGTTCGTATTTAATTGTTCAGATGTGCAAAGAAAATCTTTAAAGAATTGATTATTAGAAACAGATTCTTCCGTCGATTTAGCATTACATTCTCCTCTTGTTTCAAATGTGCAAGTTTTTGTGAACTCTGATTCAAACACGCACGCTCCAATATCTTGCGCATTCGCAATTGCAACACAACTTATTTCATCTTGAATATTTTCTCTGAAGTCTGCTTGCAAACCATAATTTCCTGCAAGTTTTTTACATCTCTGCAAAGTTGTAAACGCTGCTTGCTCTCCGAGAACACAACATCCTAATCCACATTGAGGCGGATTTTCTTCACTTGTCCAAAGCCCGTTTGCTTCTTCACAAGCTTTCTTAGGAGTATTTTCCATACAAAGTCCCTCGTCAGAATCATAACAAGTTCCTAATTGACAGAACGAAGTGCTATCACAACTCGTCGGAGAACTCAAATAATTTTCATCACATTGCGTCGAAGGAACATTTTGACAGTACGCACCATCTGTTGCTCTTTCACAACAAGTCGTAACACTCGCTTGCGCAGGAACAAAAGGAATTATTACAAATAAAACGCTTACTATTAGTAATAAGAAAACAAACAAAATTTCTTTCTTCATCAAAATATTTTCCCCTCTCATTTTAAATTATATCCTATCGGAATCGCATAACTTCTCGTCGCGAAATTCATTTCTTCCATTGTAGTTCTGTCCGAAATTTTATACAGTGTAGTTCCATCACTTATCTTCAATTTTTCTATTCGAGTATTTGGATACAAACTCATGTAAGCAACAGGGTCGCTGTCTCCATATTTTGTCTCGAAACTTACAATTGAATCAGCCACCAAAATTAATTGATAAGCCCCACTCGGTTTTTTAATTTCAAATTTATCAAAACTTCTAACACCCTCTCCCTCTTTAATTTTTAATGGATAATCTATTTTAATATTTATATTCTCTCCAGTTATATCTACACTAACATTCAAATTTTCATTTCTTGTATCAAAACCAGCGTCATTTAAATCAGCTTTTAATTCTTCAATACAAACTTCAATAGTTGGACTCAAAGAATTTTTTATCTCACTTTCAACTTTTTGAACTAAAAGAGGTTGTTGATTAACACAAGGCTCATAATAATTTGCAGAATAACATAAATATTTGTGAGGAATACTTTGATGCAAGTAAAAGAATTTCGGATTTTTTTCACCACCGTTTTTCAAGATTGAATTAACTTCGCTATCAAAAAGAATATCTCCTCCCAAATTTTTCTTTTCTAAAATACAATTTGTTAATTGCTCTTCAATGTTTCCAGCATTTCCAGAACCTCCAGGAATTAAAGGAGCAATAATTTTCTGACCAGAATCAGTAAACGCAAAAAATAAAATCACAGCTCCAACAATCACAACTGCTAAAATTACAAAAATTGTAACTTGCGCTTTTTCACCCCGTATTTTCATCTTTCTACCAACGATAAAATTGTTTATAAATTTATCTTGCCTCCAATTAGTTCTTTAAATTTTAATTTATATTTTTCAACATCTGAATTATTCAGTTTAATTATAAAATCTAATACCTTCGCATTAAATTCCTCAGCAATTTTCAAAGATTCTTTAACTTCTAACTCCGTTACATTGAAATCTGCATAATATTGTTTGTCAATTCTTTCTTTTTTTGCAAAAGAAATATCTGAATTATTAATTCCAAAAATTTCTTTTAAGATAATTATTGTGGCAGAATGATTTTCACACTTTATTCCTATTTTGAAAAATAAAGCTATAATTGATGAATACATGCTATAATAAACTAAAGAAACACTTTCTTCTAATTTATCATTTTTTAGTAAGATTTTTGCAGAATCTAAATTACTCTCGGATTTATTAAGGTAAGATTTTTTTATTTCCTCACTTGATTCAACAAATTTTATTTTACCTTCTTTTACTAATTTACTCAAAAATTTATTTGTCATAATACTCCTCAAATCCTTTTAAGATAACATGGTTTCTCTCAATTTCTTTAATCAAATTATTTTCTTTGTTATACTCTCCAATTTTCACGCTAAGTTTTGAATCAAAATTTTCTAAATCCTTTTTTATTTTCAAATCATTTGTTTCAATAAAAATATCTACATCGCTTGATTTATCAGTTGTCCCTTTAGCATAAGAGCCAAATAAGATTGCAAGTTTAATTCGATTGTCTTTACGAATTTTGTCCAAAATATTTCTCAATCGGGGGTATTTTTTTATAACCTGTATTAAAATATATTCTTCAGCCATTAATTGAAATACCTCTGATTCGACGCTATCTTTCAAAAAATATATTTTATTTTTCCCAATTAAATCAAAATCTACAACATTCTTTTTACTTAATTCCTTTAGTTTTCTATTTATCATCATATGATTAATTTTCAAATCTTTAGCTATTCCTCTCGCGTGTTTTCTTTCAGTTGAAAGCATTTTAACAATTTCCATATTGTAATCTTTTTGTTCCATATGTAACATTAAAGTTACATTTATTTAAACCTTTCTTTTACCCGTCCTTAAACTCTTTTACAATAATCGAACACATATCAGGACGATTACCCCAAACATCTTGACACTGAATATAATGTGTAATGTCTTGTCCTATCGGCGCAGATAATGTTTTTGTATTTGCTCCTCCAAATTCTATTGCGTTTTTAGTTGAAAAACCGCACGAAGGATTTGAATCATTTTTGTAAAAACATCTCGCCGGTTCATCAGTTGTTAAAATAATATTTCCACCACTTCCAAAAACCCGAGTAACTATCGGAGGTTTTGTATCAAGCTCGAGAGTAAAATTAGCAATTCCTTCCGCAATATTTAAAGCATCATCAGCACATCGAATAAAAATTTCATAATCTCCTGCTTTCATTTGACTAAGAATCTGTTTGTGTTTTTTCCCGCCTGTTTCTAAAAATAAACTATAGGGATTCTCGCCGTCAAAATCATAAGCGCAAGCAGAAATTCCATCTGCCATTCCTCCGCTTGTTTCAACTTCAAGATTTACAATTACTGGTTCGCTTCCAGCATAAGTTATCCCAGAAGGTTTAATACTCGAAATTGTTAAGGCAGATTCACTTTTCAACAAACTATAAGGGAAAACATTTCCAACATTTCTTTCTCCCTCAGGATCTTCTGCTAACCACGGCTGGTCTTGACACATAATATAATAGTCATTTTCCTTTTCTAAAATTGGAAGCGTCGTGGTACAAGCATATCCAAGCAAATTCACATTTTCAGCATCTAATTCACAATCCATTTCATTTTCTAAATCATTATATGCTTCGAGTCCTGTCTTTGTAGGTTTAACACTACTCCATTTACATTCGGCAGGTTCTGAAACAAAGAAAACTGCATTTTGTTCTTCGGCATTAAATGCAACAATTTTTTTTGGAGGAGGAGCCGTCGCTGTTACTACAGGAAGTTGTTCATCAGGCCCGGGGTCAACACAAAAGTTAACTTTATAGTCAACATCATTTGCTACTCCATCCATATTCGAACACTTAATATAAATATTCAAATCACCTGCTTTATTCAATAAATATTCTTCAATTGAAATTCCCTCTTCTTCAAGTTGTGTCGCAAGTGCTGCTTGAAGTTCTTCAAAATTACTTACTTCTCCAGCTAACAAACTCTCGGCACTTGGAAGCACTGTCATAAAAGTATGATTATAAGTGAATACATTTCCTTCTATGAAAGAATTCATTTCAGTAATGTTTGATCCTCTTTCTAAACTCCAACCACAAACAGAATGAATATCTGTTTCAACTCCAAAAACAATAGGAGAAAATGCAGGGACACATTCATTGTCCGCAGTACGAACTTTGAAACCATTTGTTGAAACATCTTGATAACTGTAAAAAGTCGTATTCAAAATTTCTTCCCAAGGAGTTATTATTGGAATACTTCCTTCTCCCTCGATAGTAATACATTCACTTACACCTGTCCCTTCATTAATAAATTTACATCTCGCACCTAAACTCTGGCAACGATAAGTAGAGCAAGGTTTCAAAGGATCATCATCGCATTTCCCACAATCATTTCCACCAAAAGGAACTTGCGCAGGTTTGCATTCGTATTTTATTTCAACTTTTTTTACTTCTCCGCAACCGAGGACTTGTGTTAAGACAATTCCAACAATAATTCCAACACCTAAACCTATACCTGTTAAAGCTAATGGACTTAATACTCCTGATCCTAATATGCTAATTCCTGAAGTTGATGTCAGTGTATAAGTAGTAGTTATACCTTCAGTAGTAAGACTTCCTAATGCTGCGGAACTAACAGAATAAGTTGCCACTCCAACTGCTCCTCCAGCAATTCCTCCAATAGCTCCCGCTCCAGCAATAGAACCAATGTTTCCAGTAATTCCTCCTGGCCCTTGTTCAAATCCTCCACCTCCTCCATATCCTGAAAGTCCTGAAAGGAAAGGATCTAAAAGGCCGTGTCCTGGAAGTTCAAAAATTCCTTGCTCTTCATTATAAAATCCTCCATCGGGCGCAGGCCCTGGAGGTAACTTTGAAAATATCATATATAATGGCGCAAATAAAAATGGTTGTGGAGGTGTTTTTCCTTTCGAACCTTTTTTCGAAACCTTCGCCCCACCAAAACCAACTTTCCCCTCGATATTTGGAGTTAGCCCACAATCTCCTAATGAAACACATAAATTATTTAATTGCATAGTAAAACCAGCTTCGTGACAATCGCAATTTTCTTTACACTCCCATTTCGGTGGCGTGCACGTTTTTACCCAAGTACTCGTGCAAGTCTGAGTTCCTAAACCACAAATATCACTAGCACTTGAACCTTCACTATTTCCACCTAATCCTGATGCAAGATCTCCAATACCTCCACCAACATCTCCTAAAATACTCGAGCCAATATTCCCCCCAAATCCAGCAAGTCCAGTTGTCTGTCCAAGTTCAAAACCCGGAGGATATTTCGGAACACATAAACTAAATTTAAAATTTTTATCGACATTAACTGTCTGTGTTCTACAATCGGGATTTTGATTACATTTTTGATTGAACATTCCTGCAAGATCTCCAAGTACTCCTCCTCCTAATTGTTGCCCAATTCCTTCATTCGCTGCAAAACACTGCTCCCATAAATTAACTCTACAAATTGCACTATCAACTTTCTGCCCGTTCTCTAATGTTTTATCATTCTGCACACAAATTTCTTTTCTATAATCTGCACAAGGTTCAACTTGCACTTCTCCATTACTACATATTTGTCTAAAATGCCGACTTCCCATTAAGTCTCTACTAACAGAACCAATTCCTCCTAAACCTCCTCCAACAATTCCAAGCAAACTACTAATGTCTGGCCCTCCAGAATTCCCACCAATTCCTCCTGAACCAACAGGCCCGTCGTAAACACACCACGACTCTCCATTAATTCGCGATTTACCCCCAGAATCAACACAATTCAAATCTTTACAAGTAAACCCTTCCATATTTCCTTTATCAACTCCAGGATTAAATTCCCCGCAAACACTTCCTAAATTATAATTACAATTACCACAACTTCCTGAACCCGAATTATCAGAATTAGGATTACAGCTTTTGTCTTTCGCTAAAACTTTCCCATTATTCCACGAACGCGTTTTATCACTTGAATAAATATTTTCCTTATTACCACAAGAGTCATACCAATAAATCTCATCCTTTCCTTCAACACAATTAGCAGAATCTTGTTTCTTACAATTTGTATCAAGTTCAGTGTTAGAACACAAATATCCTTTATAGAAATCCCCTCCAATATTATCATCGCAGTTTAACTGATTTGTAAACACGCAACTATTTTTTTCATCTCCTAAATTAAAAACACATGCACCTTCTTCAAGATTTTGAGATTCTCGGAAACACGCTTGCTCACTTTCAATAGATGAATCAAACTCTGGAGAAATTCCCGCTCTTTCTCCTCGAATTGTACATTCAGATTGAGTTCCCCAATAATTATTCAATCCAACAACACAACACCCTTGCTGACATTGAGGGACATTGCAAAAAGGGTCATTCAAGAATTCACAATTTTCATTATTCTCGCACGCAGTTTTTGGAATATTTGGATTACAAGTTCCTTCACTTTTATCAAATCCACAACCTAAACCACATTGGGAAACAGATTGACAACTAGTAGGAACACATTCACCATCACATGAATTATCACAATCTCCCGAAGGTAAATCAACACAACTCGCTCCATAATTTGTATTAACACAACATTCAGTAGCCTGCGCAGAAACACTCGGAACTAAACTAATAAATTCCAAAACATTTTCTATCTTCGGAGCCGTTCCATAAACATCTCCAACAATCCACGAAAAAGAAATACTAAGACTAACTACTAAAAATATTTCAAAATAAGTTATTTTTCTTTTGTCCATTTAACTCGGTGTTCCAAGAATGCAACCGCGAACGGCAAACTCCCACTCCTTTTTAGTCAATTTATCTCGAACAGTATAAATTTTTACATCGTCGCCAGTTTGGAATTTTTCAATTTCAATCCCCGTATTTCCTCTCATAATTTCAACATAATCTGAATTACAGAATGTAGTTTCTTCATATATAATTTTTTCAGCAACTTTCGCAACATCATACAATGGAGTTCGATAAACAGCATTAAACTCTTCAATTCTTTCTTCTTGCCCGGATTTTGCTTGAATCAATTCTTTTTTAACAGAAGTTTCAACTCCATTCACTCTTAAATTTACTTTCAACAATTCTGTTTTACCTAATCTAACATCGTAAGCGCGGTCTTTCAAATCATTGCTCAACATTTCAAAACAAAATTCTGCCTTCGGCTCAATGTATTCTTTAATTTCCTTCTCTAAATTATTAATTAATAGTGGAGCTTGCGGAACGCAACGCGCGTAATTTGAAGTCGTATAACACAAATAAGGAATATCTTTCAATTCAAATTGCTTGTAATATCCTTTAACATTTGTAACACTATAAGTCAAAGCAGGAAGTTCAGTGTAACCCGAATTTTCAAAAATTAATTCCGTCGCCTCGCCAACATAATCATTAATACACTCTTCAAAAATTCCATGCGTATTTTTTTTAGTATTCCCTGTTTTTCCTTGCAACTGATTTTGATAAAGCATATAAAGTAAAAGAATCGCAGCAACCAATAAAATCGCCAAAATTATAAATACAGTAATTTGCCCCTTTTTCGAATTTGAGAATATTCCTTTTATTTTAACATCCATAAATTCACCCCAGATTTTTTTATCCTCTCAATTTTTTTATCAATAACTAATTCTAACAAATACTTGTCCGCAGTATTCCAAGAAAGGTTAAGATATTTTGCAATTTCCGAACTAGTAACTACTTTATTCTTCTTAACAAAATCTAATATTTTTTTACTATGAATATTCATAAGACTATTCATATAAGTATTATTTCTAATAACAATATGATTATTGATAATACATTAAAGAGCTTTATAAAAGTTTTGTTGAGAAAGACCTTATTGAAGAAGTTTTAAAGTTGTTTAATTTTTTTACTTCCCGCCCAACCCACCCAAGCAAACACCAAAGGCGTTTGCAAAATTATTTTAGAAAATTAAAAATCATTAGAATAT
>Ga0210057_1004556_pt1 | contig 18334 bp, 11 predicted proteins | sample CryGeyCG2114_010_2_FD_183968 | JGI IMG/M metagenome (GOLD analysis project Ga0210057, IMG submission 183968) | Groundwater microbial communities from aquifer - Crystal Geyser CG10_big_fil_rev_8/21/14_0.10 (SPAdes) (version 2) | ecosystem: Environmental > Aquatic > Deep subsurface > Groundwater ...
CATCCCCAAAACTCCACACAAAGCGAGCGTTCTCCAAAGGCATATTTTTGGTTCCCAAAGCTTGTCCTTCATACAAAGCGTCAGCCCCAACCACAACCTGCTTATCATCTCCTGCAAAGGCAGTGATTTTCCCATTGTCTGAAACCCACTCTCCCCCAGAGAGGTCCTCATTATTAGAAGAACCACCACCATTTTCTTGATTATTGGTATTGTTTGTTTCCACAACATTAGCAGAAATCAGATTTTGCCCTCCCAAGGTTGGTTTGGAGGCCTGCCACTGGCCATCAATCCTTTGGAGAGAGTTACCATCTCCACCGGCCCCCCACTCTGATTTGTAGTCAACTTGGTCCATTTCCACCAACTCGCCATCTTTTAAAACCAGAAGCTCCCCCGTATTTTTTAGAGAAAAGGAACTGTCAAAAATATCTCCAGAAAATACAGGCCAATCCAAAAGAAGTTTTTCCGGATTATCTGATATAACAGCATATTCCCCAGCAGGCACCACTCCATCACCTTGAAAAACATTCAATTGATGATTGGTCCCTTCTTCAAAAAATTTCCATAAGGATAAATCAACATCAGTACTTCCGTCATTATAGACCTCAACCCACTCTCTACCAGTATCTGCTCCCTCCAAATCATACATAACCTCACTTATAAAAACGGCCTCTGTAATAGTCGGTATACTAAAAATAAATATAAAAAATAAAATCTGTTTCATTATCATCCTTCATAAACGGTCCATTTTGCTGAAAACAAAATGGACCGTTTATCCTGATCATCTAATCTTTTAATATATTTCTTAAAACATCTTCCGGTACTTCTTTTTTTACAGCAGTATCCTTATTATCAATACCAACCTTTGATTCATTAATATCCGGAATAACATTCTTCACTGGCTTTTTTTCTTTAGGGGTATCCAGAACTTTTTCAGGTATCGGCTTAACTTCCTCTACTCCCTTAGGAATTTCGTCTTTTTTTAGACTATTAACTTCCTTGTTCAGGGCATCGGCCAGAGCCTCTCGTAACCCCTTTAAGCTTTCTGCAGATGGACCCTTATCTCTTTTCTCCAGAATAGTTGCTCTACTTTTTCTGAGAGTCCCTAAAGAAATTTTAGGTTGAATAATTTCGGGTTTAATAATCTGAGGAGGTTTAACTTCTTTAACCAAAGGAGCCTCTCTTGGCTCATCCCGCAAAGGATCCTGACTTTTGTTAAACGCCTCCTTAAAGCTTTGGATACCATCTACTGGCGCGGGGACAGCTGTTTTTTTCTTATCAGGAAACACCATTGCCGGTATCTCTGGAGCTTTTTCCACAACAGGTTGATTATTTTTTTTAAATACCCCGTCTTTAGACCTATTATTATAAGCCGACTGTCTCGGTCTAAACTCAAAAGACTTTTTACTTTCCTCTGCGAGAGAAGACTTTTTAGTTTTATCATTTGATGTACCAGAATCATGCCACTCCAAAACCTGTTTTTCGACTTCCCCCCTAGGTCTTGCATAAGTAACTCGTGAATGCTCGATTATTTTTTCTTTAAAAGAGTGTCCCGGCAAAGTAAGTGGCGGAAGAGTTGTGGCAGAAAATGGCTTAGAGCCTATGCCATCTATCATAAGCTTCAGATATATCTGAGCAAAACCTAAAGAAACAATATCCTCTTGAGTAAACTGGGGCGCGAATTCTTTTTCAAAAATCTCAGCATCGTAAGAACCGACTCTAAAAACAGCCATAGTGCCCACATTACCGAATACAGCAGCCCTAACTTCTTCCGGCATTTGCTCTATATACTGGTGGGCAATGGTCAGGTTAAGTTTATATTTTCTTGCTTCTGACAAAATATCAGCAAAAGACTCATTTGCAAAAGACTGAAACTCATCCACAAAAAAGTAAAAATTTGGCAATTTGTCTATATCACTAGAACTAGAATCAGCGCGAGACATAGCTGCTAAATAGATTTTGGTAATGAGCATACTGCCTATAAGATTTGAGTTTTGTTCTCCCATCCTACCCTTAGAAAGGTTCATAATCAAAATCTTTTTTTCATCCATCACTTTTCTTATGTCAAAAGACGAATGTGGTTGACCCACAATATTCCTAATAAGGGGGTTTGTGGTGAGCTGACCAATTTTGTTTTGAATTGCCGGTGTGGCATCTTGCGTATATCTATCAGAATACTTAGCAAACTCATCAACCCAAAAAGACTTCACTGTTGGATCTGTTACGTTGTCGACAACTTTTTTGCGATACTCTTTATCGACGAGCATTCTATTTACACCCAAAAGAGTGGCCCCTGGGTATTCTATAAGAGCAAGCAGTGTGTTGCCTAAAATATACTCCATTCTGGCTGACCACATATCAACCCATATTTTTTTAAACACACTCAAAAGACCATTGGCCACCAAGTGCCGCTTATCCTTACCAACGTCCTCCATCACATTAAAAGCAATAGGGTTATCAAGATCAAAAGGAGCAAAATAAATAACATCGTTTATTCTGTGTTCTGGTATGTATTCCAAAAGTTTTTCAGCCGTGCCTCCATGCGGATCAATAAAGGCCATCCCCTCGCCATTCTGAATATCCTGTACGGCCATATTCTCAAGCATTGTAGACTTACCCATACCAGTCTTACCTATGACATACATATGTCTACTCCTATCTTTTGCTTTAATACCAAACTTTATCTGCCTATTTCGATGGTCACTCTTAGCAAAATATGTAATTTTGTTCTCGTCATTCATAGATCAAATTATAATAACAGTATATATTATTCTGACTTAAATAAAAAACTACCCCGCCAAAATATGGGTAGTTCTTATATAAAGAAAATTCGCAATCACGCAACTATTCATCAAGCAGAGCCCCTCTGGTATATATATTCTTAGGGTCCCAGAGCATCCACGAATCAAGTCCGACGTCATAGACTGCCTGCATTTGAGCCCTTACCATATTTGCGTCATACACGGCACCAAGATCAAAATCCTGAAGCCATGGCCTTAATTTACTAGGAGTTGTACTCGCCAATACGAGCCTTTCCACAGCTCTACCCATAGAGAATTTTACCACCCCGTACGGCTCAGATGCGGGATTTGCATACCCCTGAAAGCCAGCTGGATAGTGAGATGGATAAACCATAGGAGCAATATAATCAAAATATGGCTCTGCAAACTCAAGCACCTGCCCTATATTCAAATCGTCTTTATTGGTGGTGATCATCCCAAATAAATCAGCGGACAAAGTTGCTCCGTCTTTTCTGACATCAGATAAGTTTTTATACAAATAAGAAAAGAAGTCCCTGAGAGTTTCTGCTTTGGTAGAAGAAGCAGAGTCATAAAAAGCATAAGTTATATCTTGCATATTTCCATCTGATGGAAACCTAATATAATCAAAATTGAGTTCATCAAATCCTGTATTATAGGACTCTTTGGCCAGAGCAACCACATAATCCCAAACCTCCTGAGAACCAACCTCAAGCCAACTTATGCCTTTATAATCTTTCCACACATTACCATCACTTTTTCTCTTTACAGCCAAGTCCGGTCTTTGAGTGACCATGTGGGGGTCCTGAAAAACAGAAATCCTACCAATAACATAAATATTTTTATCGTGAAGGTATTTTATAAACTCTCTAACATCCGGAATCCTATTTTCCGAAGCTCCATACTTTTGGAGAAGCGGGTCTTCAGTCTTAAAAGCAATACGTCCCGTGTAATCCTTTATATCAATAACCACGGCATTAACTTCTGTTTCATCTATAATCTTTATCACCCTGTCACGAAAGTCCTTAGTGCCAGCAACCCAGCTCGTCATATAAATAGCCTTCACCGAATCTGGTGTAGAAATATGAGTCGCAACAAACACAGACTCGTCTTTTTCAGGAATTTTATTTTCGGAATAATCCTTATTATAAATATCTTGTGGCCCCCCAGAAAAACCAAGCTCAGGTCTAACCTCTAAATAAACATAATAAAAAACAGCGAGGAGTGCCAGAAACAAAACAAGCCCATTAAAGATTCTGTGCTTTTTATAAGCGACGACCTTATCTATTTTATTTTTATGCATTTAGACTATTTTTTTATTTCCTTCAACAACCTCATCTTTATTTTCTACAAATGAATCAGATTTTTTTACACTAGTCTTTCTTCTTGGGCGAGAAGAACTTTCTTCCACGCCACGATCCTCAAAAATAAGTAACACTACAGCTAGAGCTATGGTACAAATTGTGATTATTATATTCTTGGCAAATAGCGGTATACCAAGCCAAGGCAATAAAACCAAAGTTATAATTAGAGAAATAATAGTCTTTCTGTGCATTTTATCCTTAAGTTACTTACGATAATTGAAACTAATTATACTACGAGCCAACCATAACAACAAATTCCCCCCTAATTTTATTGTTCTCCACAAGATATTGCATGACCTCCCTTGGGGTTCCCTGAACGTACTCTTCATAAATTTTAGTTAATTCCCTTGCCAAAACTATCTTCCTGCCCTCGACACACTTATCCAAAGATTCTAAAGTCTTAATTATTCTATGTGGTGACTCGTAAAAAACCACCGTTCTTTTTGACTGAGCTATTTCCTTAAATAAAGTTTCTCTACCTTTTTTATGGGGGAGAAATCCCAAGAATAAAAATTCTGAAGATGGGACACCGCTTGCGGAAAGAGCTGATACAAGAGCGCTTGGCCCAGGTATTGGCAAAATTTGTACCCCAGGCAAGTCTTCCCTAACACGAGAGACAAGCATTACCCCGGGGTCTGATATGGCGGGCGTGCCAGCATCCGAAACCAGCGCCAAATTTTTGCCGTCTCTAAGGAGATCTATAATTTTATCCATTTTAGACAACTTGCTTTGAGAATGATAGCTCATTGTCTTTGTCTCAATAGCGTATTTAGCAAGAAGCTTACTTGTCACTCTTGTATCCTCACAAAGGACTAGATCGACCTCTTTGAGTACGCGCAACGCTCTTAAGGTTATATCCTCAAGGTTGCCTATTGGTGTTGCTACTATATACAGAGTATTCATGGCTTCAAATATATCATATATCATCAAAAACGGCTCATCCCGCCAGAAGCGGGATGAGCCGTTTTTGATTATCGTGCGGATGGCAGGACTCGAACTCAAGACCTCGTCATTATTAGGTGAATGCAATTTATGTGAGCATTCACCGCTCTATATTGATTCAGTATATGGTGCGCGATCCAGGACTCGAACCTGGGACCTCGTCATTATCAGTGACGCGCTCTAACCACCTGAGCTAATCGCGCACCATATACTCAATACCACCTAATCTGCACCCGCAAACAAGAAAAATATACCAAAAAAAGGCCATTTCGGCAATTTATTGATAAATAACCATTATTATGTATACTCTGTAATTAGACAAGAGCAGTACATACACACCAACAAACTCTAGGAGGATCTATGTGCCAAAGCAGAAAAAAAAGGTTTACTGGCAACGGACCATCAAATAGTGGAGCGAGCAAAAATCCAATTCCTTTTGAGGAAAAGAAAAATGCTACCCCCAAAGGAGTGTTCAGAAAAAATCTACTCTTTATGGAACGAGGTACCGTTGCTAATTTATTTAAACCACATTCTGCTACCAAACCAAAAAACACCAAGCCAAGGCTGGGTAAGTCCATTGAGGGATATTTTAAAAATCAGGGAAAAATAATATAAAAAGACAGCCCCTCATCGCATTGCGATGAGGGGCCTTAATTTATTCAATGAAAAAAAATTCTTCCTATTGGAATTTTGGCGCTATCCATTGTTGGTGGTATCGTCCGCCGGTTTTTTCCAAAATTTTCTTTTTTTCAGAACAATCTATCAGCTTGTTCTGAAAAATAATAGCAACACACTCTTCTGTCACCGACTTCTTAATCGTCGGTAAACCCATTGCATTACCAAGCGCCCACCAGCACAAAAACATAGATACAGTTAGCGCCAAAGTAGCATAAAACTTTGCAAGAATTTTTTTCATTTTTTCCTCCTCCGGAAAATTTGGATGTTGATTAAAGAACTTTATTTTTAATGGTAGCATAAAAATACATAAAAGTCAATAACAAAAAGTCCCCTATTTAGGGGACTTTTTGCATTACTTTCTCTTTTGTTCCGTTCAACTCGGTCTTTCCCGAATGTCAGACCCTCTTTTAGGATATAGGGTCAATATCCCTTCCGAACTCGATCGAGATCCAGAAGACCGACTCTTAGACCAGATGCCTGACGAATCAAGCATCCAGCTTTGAAATTTAATATATTCCACGCACAGCTTCCGCTACGCGTGCCTTGTTACGACTTAGTTCCTGTCACCGAGCTCACCTTAGGCCCTGCAAAGCAGAGACTTTGGGTATTCCCGGCTCCCTTAACTTGACGGGCGGTGAGTACAAGACTTGAGAACGTATTCACCGTGGTGTTGCTGACCCACGATTACTAGCGATTCCAACTTCATGAGGTCGAGTTTCAGACCTCAATCCGAACTGGGGATGCCTTTTAGGATTAGCTCCGGCTCTCGCCATTGCGACCTATTGTAGCACCCATTGTATCACGTGTGCAGCCCAAGACATCAAGGGACATGCTGACCTGGCGTCATCCCCTCCTTCCTCCCAGCCTTAAATGTTCGAAAAAAGTTTCAAGCACTTAAGGCTGGGCAGTCTCGTCTGACACTTGTAACAGACGACGGGGGTTGCGTTCGTTTCCCCACTTAAGGGAACAACTCAAGCCACGAACTGACGACGGCCATGCATCACCTGCCATAGCGTCCTTGTGAGAAGACCTAGGTTTCCCTAAGTCGTCACTATGGTTTCTAGCCTTGGTAAGGTTCTTCGCTTATCGACGAATTAAGCCACATGATCCACCGCTTGTGCAAGTCCCCGTCTATTCCTTTGAGTTTTAATCTTGCGATCGTAATTCCCAGGCGGTTCTCTTAACGCGTTAGCTTCGCCTTCCAGAGGGTCGATACTCCGAAAAGCCAGAGAACATCGTTTAGGGCGTGGACTACCGGGGTATCTAATCCCGTTCGCTACCCACGCTTTCGTGTCTCAGTGTCAGGAAAGTGCCAGTCTGCTGCCTTCGCTTTTGGTGTTCCCCAAGATATCAACGGATTTCACCCCTACACCATGAGTTCCGCAGACCTCTCACTTCCTCTAGCTATGCCGTTTCTCCCGCGATCTTCCAGTTAAGCCAGAAGTTTTAACAAGAGACTAACATAGCCACCTACACACCCTTTACGCCCAGTGATTCCGGACAACGCTTGAGGTACTCGTATTACCGCTCCTGCTGGCACGAGTTTAGGAACCCCTTATTCATAGGGTAATATCAACCGAAGCTTTTTCCCCTATAAAAGACCTTTACACTCCGAGGAGCTTCATCAGTCACGCGACGTCGCTCCGTCAGGCTTTCGCCCATTGCGGAAGATTCTCGGCTGCTGCCACCCGTAGGTGTATGGCCCGTGTCGCAGTGCCATCGGCGGGGGCCAGGCTCTCACCTCCCCTAGGCGTCGTAGCCTTGGTAGGCCATTACCCTACCAACTAGCTGATACCTCGCAGGCCTATCCTGAAGCGCCAGAGCTTTACTCTTTCGAGACTATCGGGAATTAGCTCGCCTTTCGGCGAGTTATACCCGACTTCAGGGCAAGTAACCTACGTATTACTGCCTCGTTCGCCACTCCTATCCGAAGATAGTCGTTCGACTTGCATGCCTTATCCACGTCGCCAGCGTTCATCCTGAGCTAGGATCAAACTCTGAATAAAGACTTGTTATTTTGTCTCAGAGAGACAAAATGGATCTTTTTGTATATTGAACGGAACAAAAGAAAAAATAATATCTCTTTTGTCTGTCGATAAAATTGTGATGCGTGTAAATGCAATTTTCAAAAAACAAACATAAAAACGCCCTAAAGACGTTTACTTCGCTAGTATATACCGAGACACCACCTTTAGTCAAGCACCTTATTTATTAGCCCCAAATACCCCAACCCCCTACCAAATAGTGTTTAAATTATTTGTTTTTTCCTTGCCACTTTTCTATGTAAACAAGCATCGGACTAGCCAAAAAAATGGAAGAATATGTACCCGCTATGACTCCGATAGACAAGGTAAGGGCAAAAAACTTAGTGGTTTCTCCCCCCAAGAAAAAGAGTACTAAAAGCACAACCAGGGTAGTCAGAGACGTATTTATAGATCTTGCAAAAGTTTGACCCAGACTTTTTCCAACCACATTTTCAAACTCACTTTTTTTATGAGACTCTTTATTTATATTCAAATTCTCTCTAATCCTGTCGAAAACAACTATGGTATCGTTCACTGAAAATCCCAATATTGCCAAGAGGGCCATCACAAACAAAGTATCTACCTCTACACCAAAGCTATGCCCAAGATAAGCAAACACGCCTGTAGGGATAGCGATGTCGTGAACAAGAGCGATGATTGCCACAAAACCATATCTCCAAGAAGAAACTGGCTTTGAAACTTTTCTGAAAGCAAAAGCAATAAATAAGATAATAGCAATGATCACAGATACTATTGCAATCCATGCTTTCTGTCTCAATTCTTCTCCTATAACAGGCCCTATGGAGCTAAATCTTTTTTCCTCTACCTGTATTTGCCCATTAAAAGACAGCACAGACATTAAAGATTCCCTTTCTGGCTCTTTTAGATCTTTTGCCCTTATGATATAACCATCATCGCCCGTAGATTGTAAGGATACTTGACCGATGCCGAGCTCATCAACGCCTCTTTGGACGTCCGCCACTTCTGGTCTACCAGAAGGATATGAGATTTCTAAAATAGAACCTCCTTTAAAATCAATACCTAAATCAAGCCCCCATACAGAGACAGATACAACAGACAGAAGGACTAATACTGCCGAGATAGTTACAAATATTTTTTTGTATTTTATTACAAACATACTTTTATTTTATGCCAGACCCAAATAAAAACTTAAGAGCTCCTTTGTTTTCCTTAACCCCCAAAGAAAGCAAAAGATTTTTGGTAATAGTGATAGCAGAAAACATACTAACCAACACCCCTATACCAAATGTCAAAGCAAATCCTTCCACCAAACTCGTACCAAACCAAAATAGTATCACCGCAGTAATCAGACTTGATAAATTTGCGTCTCTAATAGAAAGCCACGCTCTAGCAAATCCCTCTCTAATAGCCTTTTCCATCTCCTTGCCTGAAGCAATCTCTTCTTTCATTCTTTCAAAAATCAAAACATTCGCATCAACCGCCATCCCTATAGAAAGAATGAACCCGGCAATGCCGGCAGCGGTCAAAGTTACTGGCGCAAGCTTAAACAGTACCAACATCAACAATATGTAAATAGCCAGAGAAACAACAGCCAAAAGCCCGGGTAACCTATACCAAACAAGAAGAAATATAGCCACCAAAATGAGCCCCCACACACCAGCCCTAATACCTTTATTTAAAACTTCTTCTCCAAGAGACGCCCCTATATTTTGTGTAGACAAAAGACTTATGGGTACAGGTAGAGCCCCTGAATTAAGTCTCTGCACCAAAAGCTTGGCCTCGTCAGGCGCAAACCCCCCGCTTATCTGAGCCTGACCACTTGTAATCTCCTCCTGAACTACAGGCACAGAGATTGGGCTACCATCCAAATAGATAGCTACTACCTTGCCTACATTATCTTTTGTTATTTGAGCAAACAACTCTTTTCCCTCTTTATCAAAATTCAAAATTACAATAGGCTCATTTAGTGCCGAGTGGCTGGTGCCAAACTGCAGAGATGCTTTGTCTAAAAACCTACCGGTAAGATTTGTGTCCACAAAATACGGATCATCTACAACAACCCCAGAAGGTAGCTGAACCTGCTCACCTTCTTCGAGAGGCCTACCTATAACACTCTCTATATGAGATAAAATTTTTTGTGTATCCTCGGCAGACCTTTGTGTTTTAAATTCAAGAAGAGGTGTTTGGCCTATCATGGCGGTGGCTTGCCCCACATCTGTTACACCTGGAAGTTCAACTATAAGCCTGTAATCTTTGTCGCCAGTTTCTGGATTAGCGCCACCCTTCTCAACTTGAACCAGGGGCTCGGAAACACCAAAAATATTTACCCTCCTTTCTATAACATCGCGAAGCCCCTCCATAGAAGAGTTTATCTGCAGAGAATCTACCTGAGATATGTCGGCTCTATATATTAAGTGAGTACCCCCGCTTATATCAAGACCAAATCTAAAGGGAAATTTTTGGGAACCCAAACCCCCTGTTTCAGAAGAATAGACAAAATAACCGACAAATATGCCAGCAATGAGAATGATTATCGCCATAAAGCGAGTTTTAAACATAATTTGCATTATATACAAACAACGAAAGACTTCAACCCCTCACTTGGACGTCGGGTTTCCAAGTGAGTAAGCTACTCCAGCAAAAGACCATCCAAACCTTGATATTCTCTTCTTTTTTCTACAATCCCTTCTAAGGATTCTTCCGCAAAATTCTTGTACTCTAAAGGATTTTTAAACTGCCCCAAAATCATATCCTTACTACAAAAACCTTGAATCCTATTTTCAATGCCAGTTACGGCATTAGCATTATTACTTCCACCATCACTAGCGCCACCAATATACTCTCCCCAACTACTCTTCACCAACTTGGACGTTGAACGTCCAAGTTGGTGAACATGATTATTTAAATTCACATAAGCACTTAGGTGTAAAAGGTACTCATTCGAATCTACATGAATAGCCTTAAACCTTCCCTGAAATAAAGTGCCACTCCTTTTATACCTTTCATTAAAATACTTTGCATAGCCACCCAACCTCTTCATAAAATAACTAATTCCATTATCAGTAAGTTGTTCCAAAATAAAATGATAATGATTTGGATTTAAACAGTAACAGACAATATTGACTAACTTGGGTGACTTGGACGTCGGGTTTCCAAGTGAACTCATTTTTTCTTTTCTAACTTTTCTAAAAGAATTTTCGTAAATACTTCCTATCGGCTCTACAGTATTAAATTCGCTCATACTCTGAAAAAACCTTTCCAAATCATCACGATCAGAAAAAATCTCTCTTTTGTCCACTCCTCTGTTATAAATGTGATAAAATTCACCATTAACGAACGGTACTTTTCTCATATATAATATTTATTCTAGCACTTGGAAACCCGACGTCCAAGTAGGTTTGTCTTAGGGCTTTAGTTGTTTTTTGTAAATCAAATAAATAATATAACTCACAAAACCTCCAACAACATATCCTGCCAAAATATCCAAAGGCCAATGCACTCCAGCAACAATACGCGAAAGACCTACCAGTATTGCGCCCAAAAAATAAACTAGAGCAAATTTTTCGTGATAAAAATAAACTGACAGAGCCAAAGCAGAAAAAAAAGTCGCATGCCCTGACGGAAAAGAATCATTACCACCATAGTCAAAAAGCAAGTTTACATTGCCTAACTGAACAAATGGTCGTGGGCTTAAATAAAAAGTTTTAATAATATACACAACAAACCAAGCCATACCAGAGGAAAGAGTTATTAGTAGGATCTTCCTAAATCCTTCTTTTTTATTTTTACAAGACAAAAAAACAAACACCAAACCGATAACTAGTACGAAACCAAAGTATTTGGCCAAAAAAACTATCAGCCAATCAAGCCATTGATACTTTAGAGCAAGACTATTTAAATAATAAAATATATTTTCGTTCATCAAGATTTTCTCACAACAAAAACCTATCTTCCCATAGCATAGAGCCTCTGAACCTCTTCATCAGACAGCGCGCGGTTGTAGACGCGCGCGTCATCTATCAAACCCAAGAATGGATTAGTATCAGAAACACCGGCACCCAACCTAAAACGATGTTCACTAGAGACATCGCCCAAAGTTGAAATATCACCGCCTGTGTTTACTGGCGTGCTATCTACATAAATTTTCCAAATATTAGTATTCCTATTCACAACAACAAAAAGGTGTGTCCATTTATTTAATATGGGCTGAGTGCTAAATTGGCCACTCTTTGTCTGAGTAGCGTCGGCAAGCGACGCGTTCCACGCACCAGACCCAAGCTCCATATCATATCCATTTGTACCGGCTGATGATCCGCCTTTATTTATTGGCATATCAGAACCTCCTTTACTTGATGTAGCATACACCCACAGGCCATAAGAAAAAGAATTCGTGCCAAAATCCAAACTGCCATTTGCTGGATCTCCCATATTGACCACAGTACCCCCGTCAAGTAGGAGCGCTTGACCAAGCTTGCCGGCTTTAGTTGTTGTGGCCGTATTACCGGTCAGCACTCCATTATTCCCCTGTCCACTTGAGTCTGTGATATTATTGATTAGATTTTTTCCATCAAGAGTCCAGTGGCCGACGAGGCCAGTTTCAAGGCTTGAGGCGGAAGATTTTATTGTTGTAGCTATTTTGGTGGTAGCCCCCAAATGATAGAGGCGATTTATTTCCTCATCAGACAGCGCGCGGTTGTAAACACGTGCGTCATCTATCAAACCCAAGAATGGATAAAGGTCAGAAATATTGGCACCCAACCTAAAATTAACCGTGCCAGAGACATCACCCAAAGTTGAAATATCAACACCTGTGTATACTTGCACGCCATTTATATAAAGATTAAGAAGATTAGTACCTCTATCTACAACAGCAAAAAGGTGTGTCCATTTGTTTAATATGGGCTGAGTACTCATTGTGCCACTCTTTGTCTGAGTAGCGTCGGCAAGCGACACAATCCACGCATCAGATCCAAGCTCCATATCATATCCATTTGTGCCTGCTGATGATCCACCTTTGCTAATAGGTGTATCAAAACTTCCTTTACTTGATGTAGCATACACCCACAGGCCATAAGAAAAAGAATTCGTGCCAAAATCCAAACTGCCATTTGCTGGATCTCCCATATTGACCACAGTACCCCCGTCAAGTAGGAGCGCTTGACCAAGCTTGCCGGCTTTAGTTGTTGTGGCCGTATTACCGGTCAGCACTCCATTATTCCCCTGTCCACTTGAGTCTGTGATATTATTGATTAGATTTTTTCCATCAAGAGTCCAGTGGCCGACGAGGCCAGTTTCAAGGCTTGAGGCGGAAGATTTTATTGTTGTAGCTATTTTGGTGGTAGCCCCCAAATGATAGAGGCGATTTATTTCCTCATCAGACAGCGCGCGGTTGTAAACCCTGACATCATCCATTTTGCCGTGCATTCTTTGAGTGGCGCCACTGGGATTGTTGGTAGTAACGCCAAGATATGTAAAACTTTTTAGAGAAGTGCCGGTCTGAACAGTTGTGTTTAATAAATAACCATCTGAATATATTTTTGTCGTACTGCCTTCTTTTGTCAGGGTTATGTACTTCCATGTATTTTTATACTCAGCCGTGGAGATGGACACAGACGCAGTATCGGGGGATAAATCAACATCAAAATACCTTATCTCATTTCCATTATTGTATCCAAAATGAGCCTCCGTATTTCCGGCAGCCGTTGCCCCGGAACCAATGATAATATCGTCATTGGCACTCATTGACGAATTCACCCAAGCGGTGACTGTGAAGTCCTGCGGGATAGCAATATTCGGTATATCTACATAATCATTACTTCCATCAAACTCAAGAGATTGACCAATTTTACCGGGAGCAGTGGTAGTGGAAGTGAAACCCTTTAAGTAACCTGTGTTCGCGCTTCCACTTGAATCCACGGCGTTACTTATTAGGTCTGTACCATCAAGAGTCCAGTGGGCAATGAGGCCACTCTCCAAACTCGTTGTACCTCTATCTAAAGTTTTACTTATGAGAGTACTTCCAAATACCTGAAAAGCAAAATAGCCAAATGCCCCAACAGAAAAAATGAGTATTATTATTTTAGTTAAGCGGTTCATAAATCAAAATTTTTTGCTATATGGAAGCCTGTTCTGTGGTAGTAGCAACAGCCTCCACTACAGGAGCCACTACATTAACTGTTCTCACAACCTCGATAGCCGTATTCCCCATTGCATCTGATATGTTATAAGTGACAGTGTACTCACCCGCTATACTAGTATCAACTAGGTTATTTACGACAAGACTTGTTGTTATATCTCCATCAGTATTGTCGTTTGCTGTTGCCCCTTCATCCACGTACACATCTCCCACCGTTAGTTCTATTGATGTCTCGCCCATAAGAGTTATGACAGGCGCGATAGTATCTAACTCAACCACCGCCTCTCCTCCCCCCACAATAACGGTTCGCTCCACTGTGCCAGTATTGCCCGCCGTGTCAGTAGCAGAATATATAATAGTATGTGTTCCGGAAACACTAGTATCTATTTGTATTTCATTTACATAGATCTCATTTCCGCCGTCTACAGATGCTTTTATCACCAAATTTTCATCTACGTTATCGGTCGCGCTTGCTCCAAGGTCGCTATATGTGACACCTATCTCAATTTTCGCAGGGTTGTCTCCGTTTACTGTTAAGACGGGCGTTTCTGTATCAGAAGAACCCGAGCCTCCATCTATCAAGCCAGCACCCTCACCGACACCAACTGATGAAGCACCGCAAACTCCCGGCGTACTTGATATAGCACCCCCCGCAATCTGCAAACAATAAGGGGAGCCGTCCTCTGTATCATACAAAGTCACCCCAGAGCGATTGCTAGGAGAACCAACCTCTATTCCTTCTGTTATTACCTCCTTAGTCGTAACCTTGTCCGTCACAAAGCTTGCAACCTTGATCACGCCTCTCTCTAAAGTAATACCAATTTCCCTGAGCTTATTAACCACAAAAGAAAATACTTTATCCATCAAACCTTCGTCTGACGACCCGCCTTCCAAAGTAACACTTGCAGGCGTCGTACTTCCGGAAATTCCTAAAACAGATTCTATCTCCGCAACCTGGGACTGAAGTTTCTCAATTAAATTTTGCTGAGCTTTCACGCCGGCAAATACAAATGTTGTCAGTTTATACAAATCTACACCCTCTCCACTGACAGACAGAACTTCCAAAGGAGCCTCCTCGGCAATCAAACCAAGACGCTTGTCTCCAGTAATACTTGTCGTTGCATTACCATTTTTTCTTTCGTAGACATTCCATGCGTCCTTTTTATCTGTTTTGTAATAATACATAGCCACATCTGTATTTTTAATTTTTTCTAAAATGCTTTTATTCTCCTCATCTGTCAGATATGTGATATCTTCTTTAGCTTTTTGCGTTGATATATTTACAAACGACTGAGCCGCAACATCACCTAAGATGTGAAGCTTGTATTCAGGAGTTGTGGTACCTACACCGATATTTCCATTACCATCAACAAAGAACTCATTTTTGGCAAAAGCATAATCCTTACTTATGAAAACCCTTATTGTTCCAGAAGCCGAGTTAAATGATTCCAAGGCGACGCCGATAACATCACCAGTAGTGGTGGCTTTGGTGGCAACACCAGATACAGATGATGGGGCAAGATTATCTCCTATGCTTATCACACCGCCCTCATTGTTCACTTTCACAGGCACGCGACCAGCAAGAGCCACCGGCACAATCACCTCATTATCAAAACCGATACTTGAAAATCCTCCGAGCAAAAGTCCTGGCTTTGTAGAGATAACACCAATAAGAGCTGGCGTGGCAGTAGCACTGCGTCTATATTTAGTAACAAAGATAGGATTATTTGGGTCAGCCATAACCACATCCCCAGCCACAAGACTAGTATCCTTAGTAGGATAGTTTTCTGCCAAGTCTAGACCCGCAATACTTCCAGTGTCGGCATACACACCACCCCTTGTTCTGGAACTTGTAGCGCAGTTGTTGCCACTTCCATTATCGACACACAAGATACCATCAGAAACAATCAGAGACCCGTAAGGAATATTCGCCGAAGACAAAACACTCGGTGTGGTAGAACCCACCACAACCCTGGTCTTTGTTGGAGCAGATGTAGAGCCATCAGTCTGACCATAAACAGTCAGAAGAGAAACATCATTAATCTGCGCAGAATAACTTTCAACCGTACCAGATGGCGTGGTAGTAGAGAATGGCAAATTTACCCAAGACACGGCTCCGGCATCCGTATCAAAACTAACAGGTCCTAAATTAAGATTTTCAATAGAAGTAACTCCTGCTATATAGTCATGCGTAAATCTTCCGCCATCTATGACCAATCCTCCATTGATAGTGGTCGTTGAAATATTTCCTAGAGTGTTGATACTAAAGAATGGTAAGCCCGTTGTTGTGGTAGCAAGACTCCAAGCGTACTTGGAAGCATTTGGTATGGTTGAAGTCGACGCGCCACCATATTTCAAAGTTAAAGTAGAAGCAGAAGATGAAGCAAAAGTAATCACATTTGAATCAAGTATTGTATCGCCAACTACCGAAAGCTTCGCGTAAGGTGAAGTGGTACCAATACCAAAGTTTCCAGAGCTATCAAGTCTTGCCCACTCTGTCAGAGAACCTGAAGTGTTTTTGGTTGAGAAAGTAAGAGCGGATGCCGGTGATGTTGTCGCGACATTAGTCAAGATGCCTGCTATACGCACGGTGGTGGTGGCAACATTGTCATTGTCTTCCGCGGAGAATGTTAGTCCCGCTCCTATGCCTGCCGTTGCCGTAGAAGAAGACATATGAGTGATGTTTAATACATCCACTATTGATGATGAGTTTGAGTCTGTGATGGATCCACCTATGGCCGTGAGGTTTGATAGTGATGTTGTTGAGTGTATAGCAAATATTCCCTGACCCTGAGCTAACAACCCTCCGGAACCAATGTTTAGACTAGTTCTAATATATGCGCTATTCCCTATGTCTATATTGTTCCATACAGTAATATCATTTGAAGCTATATTTCCTATTGTTGCTGATGGTGCGTCTATACCGGAGATGTCGAAGATCTCCAAATCATCTCCAGTGGTCGCACTTACTACATATGCATACTTGCCTGAGACAAAGATGCCATTGGCTTGAGCCGCGGCATCAACACCCCCGATCTTATATGGAGCAGACGGATTGGAGATATTAAATACCTCAACATCATCTCCCGAAACATCACTTACTATATATGCATATTTACCCGAAACGTGTATGCCATTAGCGTTAGCTGCGGTATTAGCCTGCCCAACTATAAATGGATTTGTAGAACTTGCCACATTAACTACTATGAAACTATTACTTCCTCCCCCATCACCAACCAGATAAGCATAACTACCTGAGACGTAAACATCGTGCATGGCATAAGAGACAGTGATATCTAACCCCCCGACCTTAAATGGATTTGTTGGGCTAGAGATGTCAAAAATTTCAAAATCGTCGCCAGCCGAACCACCAGTAGTCATATAGGCATATTTACCTGAAATATATAACCCTGAGCCGTCAGAGCCATTATCTATACCCCCGACCTTAAATGGATTTGTTGGGCTAGAGATGTCAAAAATTTCAAAATCGTCGCCCGGAGACTGAGTTGCCACATAGGCATAATTTCCCGAAATATACATATCCGTAACGACAGCTGCGGCAGCTATTCCTCCCACCTTGCCTGGATGTGCTGGGTCAGATATATCAAAGATTTGAAAATCCTCGCCCGTCGCAGAGCTACTTCCAACATATGCATACTTACCTGAAACAAAAACACTATTAGCAGTTGATATAACAGATACCTCCCCTACTTTAGTTGGATTTGTTGGTTCAGATATATCATAGATTTCAAGCTCGTCGGCACTACTACCAGTCTTTGCTATATATGCGTACTTTCCTGAGACAAAAACACCATTTACATTAGTACCAATATCAACTCCTCCCACCTTCACAGGATTGCCAGCAGTCTGCAAGAAATTACCCGAAGAAAGTGTCAGCTTCTCAGCAGGGGTTGATGTGCCTATGCCAATCTTGTTGGCATTTGGATCAATGACGAATGTGTTGGAATCAAAGTTTAGTCCGTTGGTTAGGGTTACAGAAGAAGTGGCGGTATTGGTAAATGCCAAATCTTTTCCAATGCTTACACCACCAGCAAAAGTGGAGGTGGCTGTGGTAGAAGTGGAATGGAAATACTCTCCCACAATAGCCCCCGTAACCGAAAGCTTCGCGTAAGGTGAAGTGGTGCCAATACCAAAGTTTCCAGAGCTATCAAGTCTTGCCCACTCTGTCAGAGAACCTGAAGTGTTTTTGGTTGAGAAAGTAAGAGCGGATGCCGGTGATGTTGTCGCGACATTAGTCAAGATGCCTGCTATACGCACGGTGGTGGTGGCAACATTGTCATTGTCTTCCGCGGAGAATGTTAGTCCCGCTCCTATGCCTGCCGTTGCCGTAGAAGAAGACATATGAGTGATGTTTAATACATCCACTATTGATGATGAGTTTGAGTCTGTGATGGATCCACCTATGGCCGTGAGGTTTGATAGTGATGTTGT
>Ga0210057_1004558_pt1 | contig 18332 bp, 16 predicted proteins | sample CryGeyCG2114_010_2_FD_183968 | JGI IMG/M metagenome (GOLD analysis project Ga0210057, IMG submission 183968) | Groundwater microbial communities from aquifer - Crystal Geyser CG10_big_fil_rev_8/21/14_0.10 (SPAdes) (version 2) | ecosystem: Environmental > Aquatic > Deep subsurface > Groundwater ...
TATCTTTTTTTTCTGTTATAATAATAGTAAGTGAGTTAAATTATTATTTAAATTAAATGAATAAACAAGAGATAGTAATCAAAATAGGTGGCGCAGCTGGATTTGGTATAAAAGTATCAGGTTTAATTTTGGGTAAAACATTATTTAATAATGGTTTATACGTTTTTGGTTATAGTGAATATCCATCGTTAATTAGAGGTGGTCATAATATTTACCAATTAAATGTAGCTCAACATTCGGTGATTAGTGCCACTAAAAAAATAGATATTTTAGTAGCCTTAAATCAGGAAACAGTTGATTTACATAAAGACGAATTAAATAAAGATGGTATTATTATTTATGATAATTTAGAGTTAGCAGCAAAAGATTTTAAAGATATTAATTTGGTTCAAGTGCCTTTGACCAAATTAGCAGAACAAGCTGGTGGGGTGATTACAAAAAATATTGTGGCTTTGGGCGTGGTGATGGCAGTATTAGGATTGGATTTGAAATTATTTAATAGGGAAATAGAAAATGAATTTAAAGATAAAGGAGAAAAAATAGTTGCTATGGATAAACAGGCAGCTAAATTGGGATATGAAGCTGCATTAAAATATAGTTTAAAGGTTCAAAGTTGGCAGTTAGTAAATAGAGAGGATGATAATAATTTTATTTTAACAGCTAATGAAGCTGTAGCTCATGGAATGATTCAAGCTGGTTGTGGTTTTTATAGTGCTTATCCGATGACACCAGCAACTTCCATTATGCATGTATTGGCTAGCAAACAGAGGAATTTTGGTTTAGTGGTCCACCAGACTGAAGATGAAATTTCAGCAATTGGAGTGGCAATTGGGGCAGCAACGACTGGAGTTCGTTCGGCTACAGGAAGTTCTGGTGGTGGCTTTTCTTTAATGGTGGAAAATGTAGGTTTTACTGGGATTGCTGAAATCCCGTTGGTGATAATTGAATCACAAAGAACTGCTCCAGCAAGTGGTATGCCAACGTGGACTGAACAAGGTGATTTAAAATTTGTATTAAGTGCTTCTCATGGTGAATTTCCAAGGATAGTTTTAGCTCCGGGTGATGCTGAAGAAGCTTTTTATATGATTCAAGAATCTTTTAACTTAGCAGAAAAATTTCAAGTGCCAGTAATATTTTTATTAGATAAACTTTTATCAGAATCAGATTTTATATTAGAAAATTTAGATATTAATAAAATAAAAATTAACAGAGGGGATTTATTAACTGAAAATGAATTAACCAGAAAAGAAAATTATCAAAGATATGAGATTAATAAAAGCGGTGTTTCCAAGAGAGCTTTAGTTGGCCAGGTGAGTGGAGTCCATATAATTAATTCTGATGAGCATGATGAAAGTGGTTATTCAACTGAACAAGCTGAAATGAGACAAGCTATGATGGATAAAAGATTTGATAAAGTAAAATTAATTCAAAGTGAATTACCCGAACCTAAATTATATGGAGACAAAAATGCGGAAATTACTTTAGTGGGTTGGGGCTCAGTTAAAGGCGCAGTGATAGATGCAATGAATGAATTAAAAATTAAAAATGATGAATTAAAAATTAATTTTTTACACATCACTCATTTATGGCCATTTCCAAGTAAGCGAGTTAAGGCAATTTTAGAAGGTGCCAAGAATCTTTTATTAGTAGAAAATAATAAAACAGGACAGTTGGCTGATTTGATCCGTCAGGAAACTGGTATTGAAATTAAAAATAGATTTTTGAAATATGATGGTCGGCCTTTTTTTAGAGAGGAAGTTATTAAAGAGATAAAGAAATACATTTAATAATAAATTATAAATTTTAAATTATAAATCAATTTTTAATAATTAAATATTTTAAGATTTAAAATTTATTGATTAATTTAGGTTTTTTGAAAAATAAAAAGGCCCTTGAATTTAAGAGCCTTGAGTGAGATTAACCTTTGCGATTAACAAAATTAAGTAAAATTTTTCTTTGCCAAGAGTTTGGCGGGATGTAAAATTCAAGTACCAGCATAGCTAATTCCCAGAAAATATATTTTTTGGGACCGAGAATTCCGTTGAAGTAAATTTGTATTTTTTGATTGGAATTAATTTTTTGCCAATAGGGGATAATGCGTAAAATTAAATGAGGTAATAAAGCTACAACGCCGATATATTTATAATGATTTTCTAAACAATGTTTAAAAGTGGTGGCAACTTCACTTTCGGTATCTCGGGCTTGAGGATTATTACTGGTAATAATTCTAATTTCTTTATTATAATATGGCAGTGAAGTAATATAATCTTTATAAATTTCAGATTCAGTGCGAGGTTCATTGGGAACAGTATTACCAACAGATAGTATAATAGGTATATTTAACCAATAAGCTATTTCATAAGCATATTCAGCGATAATTCTGCCACGTAAAGGAATTATAGAATTGTTAGGTTTATAAGTATGAAAGCTGATAGCTTCAATGCCAGAAGGTATTGTAGTCAATAGTTTAATATTAGTTAGATAAAGCCGTAAAGATTTGATAATAAAAAAGACAATATTAAATAGAATAAAATATAAGAAAATATTTATTAACATTTTTACCTCCAAGATATATGATTTTAAAAGAATTTTTAGTTTAAATTAATTTAACATGTTTAAATAATTATGTCAAATGAAACAGCAGCAAAATTTAATACAGGTATTACGCCAACTTGGTGTCCAGGTTGTGGTAATTATGGAATTTGGGCAGCTTTGAAACAGGCTTTATTTGAATTGGGTTTAAAATCCGAAGAAGTTTTGATAGTATATGACATTGGTTGTTTTGGCAATGGAGTTAATTTTACTAAGACTTATGCCATTCATAGTTTACATGGTAGAACTTTACCACCAGCAGTGGGAGCCAAATTAGGTAATAAGAGATTGACAGTAATCGCTTTAGCGGGTGATGGGGCGGCTTATGGTGAAGGTATTCAACATTTACTACATACAGCTCGTTATAACGTTGATTTGACCTATTTAGTGGCTAATAACCAGCGTTTTAGTCTAACTACTGGTCAGGCGTCTCCATTAACTATTCAGGGTACAAAAACGAAAACAACGCCCTTTGGCGAAATAAAAAAACCAATTAATCCTTTATTATTATCACTGGATACTGGAGCGAGTTGGGTTGGCCGAGGCTTTGCTGGTGATATTCAGGAATTAACAGAATTAATTAAACAGGCTATTCAACATAAAGGCTTTAGTCATTTGGATATTTTACAACAGTGTGTCAGTTTTAATAAAGAAAATACTTTGGAATGGTATAAAGAGGTAATTTATAAATTAGCTAGTCATAAATATATACCAGATAATAAAATTAAGGCAGTAGAAAAAGCCGAGGAATTTGAATTAAATGGTAAAATGCCAGTTGGTTTATTTTATCAAGATAGTCGAGAAACTTATGAGGATCAAATACCACAATTAGAAAAAGATATTTTATGTGCTAGAAAACTGGAAGGAATTAATTGTTTTGAATAAGAAGCACAAATTATGAATCACGAATCACGAATAAAGAATTAAGAATTAGAAATATTATATTTTTGTAGGAACGCGCCGTGGCGCGTTCTTTTTAATAAATTAAAAAACTCTGACGTAAGTCAGGGTTGAAAAAACTGTCTTATTAGACAGTTTTTTTAGTGGTGCCCGGGGCGGGAATCGAACCCGCACTTCCGAAGAAACAGGATTTTAAGTCCTGCGCGTCTACCAATTCCGCCACCCGGGCTAAATCAATATACAATTAACAAAAAACAAAATAATAAATTAAAAATTTTATAATAATGCGCGGTAGTGCATTTATTTTTATTTCTTTTAAATTATCATATTTATATTAGTAAGTCAATTTATTCTGGAGCGGGTAAGGGGAATCGAACCCCTATCATCAGCTTGGAAAGCTGAGGTAATAACCATTATACAATACCCGCTAATAAAATTTTTAAATTTTTAATTTTCCTGCCTGCCGGCAGGCAGTTAATTTTCAAACAATTAATCAATTTTGAAATTATAAAATTATTTGAAAATTATGAATTTATATTTTACATTAAAGTAATGGGTATTATTACATAATACCCGTTCAAATCACTTCCCCCGTGATTTGAACTGGTGCCGGGAAGAGGACTTGAACCTCCACGCCTTGCGGCACGTGCTCCTAAGGCACGCGTGTCTACCAGTTTCACCATCCCGGCATAATATATTAAAGCTTAACAAATTATTTAAATAATTTCAAGTAAAATTAATATCATATTGACTTATTATATAAATGTGATAAAGTATTATAAATAGTTTGGTTAAATTAAATAAAGGAGGGTTAAATAGTGAAAGAGTATGAACGGGATTATGCCAGTAATGTTAGGCACACAGATGAGATTTGTCAGGAATGTTTTTTGGGTAAAATAGTTAAATATGACATAGGTGGTTGAGGTGGTGGTGAATATCACAGTTGTGATAATGAAATGTGTGATTATAATAAAAAAATGCGTGATGATGAGTGTTAAAAAATAGAAAGCTGACTAATAAAAGTCGGCTTTTTTTCTTTAGTGATTATGGTATAATAAAGATATAAAAGCATGGGAATATGTATAAAATTGATAAGAAAATAATTTTAATATTGATAATGGGGGTTATTTTGGTAAGCTCTTTTTTTGTTGCCAGAAATATTTTAGCTGTAGATTTAATTAATATTAATACGGCAACTTTGGAAGAATTAGATAGTTTGCCGGGGATTGGTCCGAGTAAGGCTCAGGCAATTATTGATTATCGTACAACTAATGGTTTATTTATAGTAATTGAGGATGTAATGTTGGTGAGTGGAATCGGTGAAGCTACTTTTAATGATATTAAAGAGTTAATTACGGTTGGTGGTGATGATGAGAATGGACAAATCAGTGAAATTAAAATAGTAATTAATGAGATCTTACCCAATCCAGCTGGGAGTGATGATGCGGAATGGATAGAATTAAAGAATATTGGAGTCGGTGATGTTAATTTAGTAGATTGGCAAATAGGTGATTTAAGTAAAAATTATATTATAACCCAAGATGATTTTAGTTCAACTATTATTAAGGCTGGTGGTTTTTTTATTTTAAATAGAGAGGCAACGGGTTTAGCATTAAATAATACAGGTGGAGAGACAATAAATTTATATAATAATGAAGGTCAATTAATAATGACTGTTAGTTATAGTGAGACAGCTGAAGAGGATACAAGTTGGGCACGCGATGAGGATGGGTGTTATAGTTGGACAGTTGGTTTAACCCCAGGGGATGAAAATAAAATTATTAGTTTAGCAGATCAAAATTCAAGTAGTAATAGTAGCGTTAGTTCAGGTTCTAGTTCCAGTTCTAGTATTTTAACCAAAGAAAGTGTTTATTCGGAATTTAAGGATATTATTTTAATTAATGAAATAATGGCTAATCCATTAGGTATAGATGATAATGAATGGATAGAAATTTATAATACTTCAACACAGAGTATTAATTTAGATGGTTGGAGATTAAAAGATAATACGGATGAATTTAAGTTTGAAAACATCATTATTAAATCTAACGAATTATTAGTAATGTTTAAAGCTGAAACGGGACTAGTTTTAAATAATATTGGTGGAGATAATTTGGAATTGATTGATAAGAATGATAGACAGGTAGATCAAGTGAGTTATAAGAAAGATATTGATGAAAATGAAAGTTATAGTTGGTGTGCAGGGTTAGGAAAATGGGTATGGGGGTTAGAAATAACCCAAGGGGCTGATAACATTTGTCCCCCAAAAAATAAAGAACCTGTGGCTTATTTTGAAATAGCGACTGGCAAAAAATTAATTGGTGATTATGTTTGGTTAGATGCTAGTGAGAGTTATGATCAAGATGAATTGGGATTAATTAAAGAATATCATTGGACATTTGAGAAAGAAGTTTGGCTGATGGGGCAACAAATGACAGAAATTATATTAAAAGAACCTAGGATGGAAATTAAATTTTTGCAGACTGGTGAACAGGAGATAAGATTAAAGGTGATTGATGATTTGGCCGGTGAGGATGAATATGATTTAGAAATTGAAATTGAGCGAGAATTAATAGATGTGGACCTATCTAAAATTTATATTAGTCGTTTTATTCCTGATCCAATTGGAGTTGATACTGATGGAGAATGGATAGAAATATGTAATGAGTTGATGGAAGATATAGATTTAGTTGGATTTATTTTAGATGATCAGCAGGGAGGATCCAAACCTTTTGGTTTAGATAATTATATTTTACCAGCACAAAGTTGTATAAAAATTACGAGGACTGAATCTGATTTAGTTTTAAATAATACACAAGATAGCGTCAGATTATTGTTTGGCCAAGAAGTAATTGATGAAGTTATTTATGAAGAAGTCACAGAGGGCTATGTTTATCAGCGTAATTCAGATGGTATAGACCAATGGTTGTTTTATGTAGAAAATAATGATCAATCGTGGGAAAATTATAACTGGCAATTGACCACTTTGGCTGAATTATCAAACATAGCTGAAGAAACAGTGGTAACAGTCATTGGCCAAGTGGCTACGGAACCAGGTTTATTAGGTAAAACAATTTTTTATATTATTGATAATACAGGGGGAGTACAAATTTATAGTTATAAAAAAGATTTTCCATTATTAACAGTGGGTGATTTAGTTGAGGTGAATGGAATAATAAGTAATTATCAAGGAGAAACAAGAATTAAAATTAATAATCAAACTGATATTGTAAATTTAGGTCCAGTAGATATATTAATTCCAATGAATATTCAAATTGAAGATATAGGTGAAGAAATTGAGGGAAGTTTAGTTAAAATTAAAGGTGAATTAACAGAGAAAAAAGGAACTATTTGGTGGTTAGATGATAAAACTGGTGAAGTAAAAGTTTATCTTAAACAAAATACACAAATTAGTGGAGCTAATTTGGAAGTGGGTGATAGTTTAGAAATTACTGGTTTAATTTCAGAATACCAGGGTGAATATAGACTTTTGCCAAGGGTACCAAATGATGTTAAAGTAATAGGTAGGGTTTTGGGAGAAGCAATAGGTCAGGAGAATAATGAAGTAAATAGAAAAATAAACAGTGAGTGGTTTAAATATATTTTAGCTGTATTGATAGCTATAATAATTATATTAATTTCTATAATTATAAGAAATAAAGATAAAAGATTATTAAATAAAGAAAAGAAATGACAAAACAAAAAATATTAGTTTCTGGGTCATTGGTTTATGATAAGATTATGAATTTTAATGGGCGGCTTAAGGACCATATTATGATGGATAAAATTCATAAATTAAGTGTGTCTTTTGTAGTTGATAAATTAAAAATAAATTTTGGTGGTACGGCTGGTAATATAGGTTATAATTTGAAATTACTTGGTTTGGAACCGATAATTATTTCTCAGGCAGGAGATGATTTTTCAAATTACCAAAAATGGTTATTAAAAAATAAAATTAGTTTAGCTGAAATCAAAATTATCAAACATAAAAATACGGCTTCAGCAAATATTATAACTGATAGGGATGATAATCAAATAACAGTTTTGCATTTGGAAACAATGGGAGTAGCGGCTAGAATAAAGGAAGAAAAAATTAGAAAGATGGGTAAAATTGATTTGGCGATTGTGTCTCCAGGTAATAAAGAAGATATGCTTAAAGGGGTACAGGTTTATAAAAAAATAGGGATTGAATACATTGCTGATCCGGGACAACAAATTCCTGTTTTTAATAATCAAGAAATGAAAAGTTTTATTAAAGGAGCAAAAGTTCTCATAGTTAATGATTATGAATTTGAATTAATTAGTAGAAAGATTAAAGCAACCCGACAGCAAATAGAAAAAATGATGGAGATATTAATTATTACTTATGGAGCTGATGGTTCAGAAATTTATAATAATGGTAAGGTAATAAAAATTGAAGCAGTGCGACCAAAAAAAAATGTTGATCCAACTGGGGCTGGAGATGCTTACAGAGCTGGTTTAATTAAGGGTTTGATAGATGGCTGGGAGTTGAAAAAATGTGGTGAATTAGCGGCGTGGGTAGCTAAACATGCAGTTGAACATTATGGCACTCAAGAACACAAGTTTAGTTATAAGGTTGATTTTAAAGGTTAATTTTGATATTATTAAAATATATTAGATTAAAAAGGTAAAAGCATTAGTGTGCATTATTAAATTTTATATTATCAATATTAGTGTGATTCAGGGCTTCGCTATGCACAAGTGTATATAGCTCAGTCCGTTCTCGCTACAAAATATGAATAAGTTTAAAAATAACAAATTTATTTTTAAACTCATATTTTGTTTAACGCTCGAACTATGTCTAAAGAAAAATTACAACAAGCGGAAGTTAGAGAAGATAAAATTCATGATCGTTTTGTGATTATTGCACCAGGTAGAGCTAATCGACCTAAAAAAACTAAAGAAGCTCAAGCTGAGGATGGGATTATTAAAGAAGACAAAAGTATTCAAGAAAAATGTGTTTTTTGTTTAGAACAACAGCAAGACGTTAAGGGTTTATATTATGGTGGTGATAAAAATAATTGGAAAGTTAAAGTTATTAAAAATATTTTTCCAGCAGTAACTTCAGATAATGATAAAGCTTATGGTTATCAAGAGGTAATAATTGAAACTTCTGAGCATGGCAAAGAGATGGGAGATTTACCCCTAGATCAAATAATTGAGATTTTGGAAGCCTATATTGTACGAACTAGAGAATTATCTAAAGATAAAAAAATTGAATATGTGTTAATTTTTAAAAACAAAGGTGGTCGGGCTGGAGCTTCATTAAATCATGCTCACTCACAAATTTTTGCAGCTGGATTTACGCCACCACATATTGTTGATAAATTAACCAAAGCTCAAGCCTATCGAATTAAACATGGTAATTGTTATTATTGTGATTTATTAAAACAAGAAGAAAAAGGGCCACGAAATATTATAGCTGATGAATATGCGATTGCTTTTACACCCTATGCCTCTACCTATCAATACGAAGCATGGATTATTCCACGTAAGCATTTAGATAATATTACTATGTTAAATCGTGAGGAAATAACATCAATCGCTGGGATGATAAAACAGATAGTGGGTAAATTAAATCAAGAAGATATTCCTTATAATATGTATTTACATCAATCTATTTTAGACAAAGATGAACATTTTTATATTCGTATTTGTCCACGTCGATCAACTTGGGCAGGAGTAGAAATGGGATCAAGAATTATTATTAATACGGTGGCGCCGGAAGAGGCAGCTAAATTTTACCGGGAGAAATAATTTATAATTTTTTAAATCAATTAATTTTTATGGAATATAATAAACTAGTTAGAGATAAAATTCCAGAAATTATCAAAAAAGATAATAAAGAGTCGGTAATTCATATTGCTGGAAAGCAAGAATATTTTAAAGCTTTAATACAAAAATTAAATGAAGAAGTAAAAGAATTTATTGAAAATCCGTCTCAAGAAGAAATGGCTGATATCTTAGAAGTAATAGATGCTATTTGTGAATTTGAAGAATTTAAAAGAGATGAGATTAATAAAATAAAGAATAAGAAAAAAGAAGAGAGGGGTGGTTTTGGAAAAAGAATAATTTTAGATGAAACAAAATAATTTTTAATATTATTTAATTTTATGTGGCGACGAGTAGTAAAATTTGAAATAATTTTTTTGATAACCACGGCATTGTTAATTTTTACAATGCCTATTTTAGCTAGAGAGATTGATGAATATAAGGTTGACCAGGCTGAGTATATAAGAATAGTGGCTGGTTTACCAATTAATGAAAAGAGAGTGTGGTCAGGTGAATTACCAGAAATTGAAGATAAAGTAAAAATTAAAAAAATAGTAATTGATTTGAGTGAACAGCAATTATATTTATATGAAAATGATGAAATTATAGCTAATTATTTAGTGTCAACTGGTAAACCCGGGATGGAAACTCCCATAGGTGAATTTAAAATTTATACTAAAAATTTACGACAATGGTCTAGGATGGCGAGTTTATGGATGCCGTATTGGATGATGATTGAGCCAACTAAAGGTATAGGGATTCATGAATTGCCGGAATGGCCTAGTGGTTTTAAAGAAGGCTTAGAACATTTAGGCACTCCTGTATCACATGGTTGCATTCGATTAGGTGTAGGAGCAGCTGAATTGGTTTATAATTGGGTTGAAATTGATACTAAAGTAGAAATACAACAATAGAATTTCTAAATTACAATTTCTAATTACTAATAAAATATTTAATATCTAATTTTAAAATTATTTAAAATTGAGACAAATTCTTAATTTTATCAATTATTTAGAAATTGAATATTTAGAGTTTTTTAATTTTATTGGAAATTATAATTTAAAAATTAGGAATTATAAATATGATAGTAAGGATAAATAATAATAATCCAGAAAAAGCTATTATTAACCACGCTGTTGAAATATTAGAACAGGGTGGTGTTATTATTGCGCCGACGGAGACGGCTTATGGCTTGATAGCTGATGCAACTAATAAATCAGCAGTTAATAAAATTTATAAAATAAAAGGTAGAGATTTTAAAAAATTTTTACCTTTAATAGCTGGCAGCAATTGTCAGTTAAGAGAGTTTTTTAAATTAAATAAAAAAGAGAATGAGTTGTTGAAGAAGTATAAAGGATTGACAATGGTTTTATTGTTTAAACATTTAAACACTAAAGCACTAAAGCACAATATATATTTATTGCCGAAACAAGAGACATGTGCGGTGCGAGTTTCGACTAATGAAGTAGTAAGACAAATAGCTAAAAAATTGGGACGACCGATTACCGCCACCAGTGCCAATAAAGCTGGTAAAAAAACTTGTTATAGTGTTGAAGATATTTTAAAACAATTTTTACCCCTTCGTTCCACCCTTAGTAAAGTGAGGAACACCTCCCCTTATCAAGGGGAGGATATTAGGATTGAAGATGTAGATTTAATTTTAGATGCTGGTAAATTAGCAAATAAAAAACCTTCAACGATTGTGAAGATGGAGGATAAAGAAATTAAGATAGTGAGGCAGGGAGAGGTAAAAGTAAAATTGTAAATAATAAATTTTAAATTATAAATTAATTTTTAAATATTTAATTTTTAAATAATTATTAATTAACTTTGTAAGAACGCGCTGTGGCGTGTTTTTTTGATAAAAATCATGTAAGTAATTAATTACTTACTAAACCTAAAAAGTGTTACATCACCATCTTGGAAAATATAATCTTTACCTTCAATGCGCATTAGGCCTTTTTCTTTGGCTTTGAGTTCGTTACCGGCAGTTAGAAGATCTTGCCAATTAATAATTTCCGCGCGGATAAAACCTTGTTCAAAATCAGTATGAATTTTACCAGCTGCTTGAGGGGCTTTAGTGCCATTAGTGATAGTCCAAGCATGTGCTTCGGTGGGGCCAGCCGTAAAAAAAGTAATTAGGTTTAATAGTTTATAACTAGCTAGAATCAATTGATTTAAACCAGTTTGGGTAACATTAAGTTCGGTTAAATATTCTTGAGCATCGGTATCAGAAAGTTCAGCTAATTCAGCTTCAAGTTTAGCACAAATGGGAATAGCATTGGGAATAGTTGGTTTAAAATTTTGTAAACTTTTTTCATCAATATTTTCAATAAAAAGTTCTGGTTTAAGGCAAAGCAGGTGAAGATTTTTAATAAATTTTTGTTCTTCAACTTTAAGTTCAGAAATATTAGGTTTAATGCCTTTATCTAAATCAAAAATAATATTTTCTAAAATAACTTTTTGTCTGGGAGCTTCCTTGTCATTAGATTTTATTTTAGTATTAACTTTTTGTAACATTTTATCCAAGACGGTAATATCAGCCATAGCTAATTCGGTAGTAATGGTTGATAAATCATCGGCGGGATCAATTTTACCAGCAACATGAGTGACATTAGTATCATCAAAATTTCTAATAACATGGGCAATGGCATCAACTTCACGAATATGTGATAGAAATTGATTACCTAATCCTTCACCTTGAGAAGCATTTTTAACTAAACCGGCAATATCAACAAATTCAATAATAGCATTAACGATTTTAGCTGAATTATAAAGTTGAGCTAACTGAGTTAGCCGTTCATCGGGAACTTCAACAATACCGACATTGGGGTCAATGGTGCAGAAGGGATAATTAGAAGCTTCAACTGGTTGATTAGTTAAAGCTTTAAAAAGAGTAGATTTGCCAACATTGGGTAAACCGACAATACCTATTTTCATTTTTTAGAATTTAGTTGATTAATTTATATAATAAAATATGAGATCTCTCGACAAGCTCGAGATAAACTTAGTTCCTCGACAATGCCTATTTTCATTTTTTAGAATTTAGTTGATTAATTATAATTTATCATCTATACTATAAAAAGTAAAGAAAGAGCCCTTATTTTTTTAATTTTATTAAAAACATGATTAAAGTAGTAATAGATACAAATGTGTTGATTGATGCGTGGCGTGATGATTTTAGTTATACGCGTAAAATTATTAATGAAGTATTACAAGGAAATATTAAAGCTATTGCTTCACATAAAATTTGGCGAGAACACCAAGTAATTTTAGATAGATTAGTTAATGATGCAGAACATTTAGCTTTGGCTAATGAATTTTTTAGTGCCATTGAAATAGTTGAACCAAAGATTAAAGTTAACATAGTAAAATACGATAAAGATGATAATAAATTTTTTGAGGCGGCTATAACTGGCAAAGTAAATTATATTATTTCTAATGATTCACATTTATGGGAAATTGGTGAGTATAAGAAGATTAAAGTTTTAAAGCCAGCTGATTTTTGGGCAGAATATAAAAAGAAAAATGATACTAATGGAAGTTATGAATGGCAAAATTGGGTGGGAGGACTTTTGGGTAAATAGTTAAGTATATAAAATATTAAAGCACATAAACACTAAATTATTTAGATATTAAAAAAATGAGTTGGGGCTTAACCTAACTCATTTTTTATATTTATAAAGTTGCAAAACATTTTTAAGTAAGATGGCAACGGTAATTGGCCCAATACCTCCGGGGACAGGTGTCAGCCAAGCGGCTTTTTTTTGAACTAAATTAAAATTAACATCACCAACTATTTTATTGTTTAATTTGTTAATACCAACATCAATCACAACGGCATCTGGTTTTATATATTTATTAGTAATAAAATTAGCTTGACCGATGGCAACAATTAAAATATCAGTTTGACTGGTTTTTTGAGCTAAGTTTTTAGTTTGTTTATCATAAATATTTATGGTGGCACATTTATTTTTTAAATAGTTATAGGTAGGCAAACCAACAATTTTACTTTTACCTATAATGGCTACTGATTTATTTTTTAAATTAACTTTGGTATATTTTAAGGATTCAATTATAGCCCCAGTGGTAGCTGGTAAAATTTGAGGTGCATTTTTAGTAGTTAATAGTTTTAAATTATTTGGATGAATACCATCAGCATCTTTAGTAGGATCAATGGTGTTAATTATTTTATTTGTATTTAAATGTTGTGGTAACGGTAATTGAACAAGAATAGCAGTGATATTTTTATTTTGATTAAGTTGTTGAATTAATTTAATAATTTGAGTTTGACTAGTTTCAGTTGGTAGGATATATTTAGTAAATTTAATACCAACTTCTTTAGCACGGGTTTCTTTAATGGAAACGTAAAGATGAGAAGCGGGATCATCACCAACTAAAATAACGGCCAAATGGGGGTATTTGACATTTGACCTTTGGCATTTAATATCTAACAATATTTGGTTAGCAATTTTTTTGCCATTAATAAGTTTCATGTTATTATAGTAGCTTTTTTGTAGGAATTAATCAATTGTGTTAAAATTAAAGTATTAATTATTTATTTTTCTATTAATGTGATTTAGGGTTTCGCTATCCTTAGCGGGATATAGCTCAACCCGTTCAAATAATTCACAGGATTATTTGAACCGCTACTCAATACAAATAAGTTTGTATTGAGTTAAACGTTCGAACTATGACTATAATTTGGATTATTGTTTTTACAGTAGCCTTGGCTCTGATGATTAAATCAGCTGATTGGTTATTGGAAAAGTCTGAGAAAATTGGTTTGGCTTTAGGTATCTCACCGTTTATTGTGGGGGTAACTATTGTAGGTGCGGGGACTTCTTTTCCAGAATTAATTTCTGGTTTAATGGCAGTGTGGCAAGGGGCAACAGAAATTGTGGTAGCTAATGCCATTGGTTCAAATGTAGCTAATATATTATTGGTAGTGGGTTTGGCAGCGGTGATTGGTAAAAAAATAATAATTACTAAAAACTTAATTAATTTAGATTTACCATTATTATCAATTGCTACGGTTTTAGTTTTAGGAGTTACCATAGATAAACAAGTAACTTTAATTGAAGCTATAATTTTATTAATAGCTTATGTGGTGTATTTATTTTATACGATGCAAGATAAAGAAACTAAAGACGCTGAGATTGAAAAACAAGAAGATTTACCTGATATTTTGCCAACAGCTTTAATTACCAAACAAGATAAAAAAATTGCTAAAAAGAATATTGGTAAAGGTGAGCGGCCAAAAATTGTTGGAATTGATTTATTGATGTTAGCGGCTGGTATAATTGGTTTATTTTTGGGTTCTAAATATTTAATTCAGTCGGTGGTAGAATTAGCTGATATATTTAGGATTAGTGCTGGATTAATTGCTATTACAGCCGTAGCCATAGGTACTTCTTTGCCAGAATTATTAGTTTCAGTTAAGGCGGCTAAACAAGGTAAAGCCGAAATAGCTATTGGTAATATTTTTGGGTCAAATGTATTTAATTTATTAGTGGTAATTGGAATACCTGGTTTAATTACAACATTACAGATTGATGCCAATACCTTTTTAATTGGTTTGCCAACAATGTTGCTAGCAACAATTTTATTTGTAATATCAAGTATGTCGTTAAAAATTTATATTTGGGAAGGAATGATGTTTTTATTATTATATATAGTATTTATTGGTAAGTTATTTGGGTTGTTTTAAAATCAAAATATAATTAACAACTAACAATTAACAAGTAATAAAAAATGTAAAACCGTCCCGCTAAGTGGGACGGTTTTTGTTAGTTGTTATTTTTTGGTTTACTCCTCTTTTAGGTTGGAGTAAACTGTTAGTTTATTTTTGGTACTGGAAATTGTTGGCAAAGTTGTTTAACTTCTTTTTTAATTTTAATTAATTCTTTTTTATTATTTTTATTTAGCAAAGCTTGATTAATTAAATTAGCTATTAGTGGCATATGTTTGGCTTTCATATTGCGAGTGGTGACGGCCGGAGTACCAAGCCGAATACCAGAAGGTTTCATGGGTGAGTTGGGATCATTGGGAATAGTAGAACGACTAACTGAGATACCAACAGTTTCTAATATTTGTTCAGCTTGTTTGCCATTAAGCTTTTTATTAGTTAAATCAATTACAAATAGATGATTATCAGTACCGTCAGAAACAATTTGATAATTTAGTTTTTTAAATTCATCACAAAGAGTTCGAGCATTAGTTATAATTTGTTGGGAATATTTTTTAAAAGATGGTTTGAGTGCTTCAGCAAAGGCGACAGCTTTGGCAGCAGTAATATGATCATGAGGGCCACCTTGCATACCTGGAAAAACAGCTCGATCAACTTGTTTGGCAAATTTTTCTTTACACATTATGATAGCGCCTCTGGGACCACGCAAAGTTTTATGAGTAGTAGTAGAAACAACATCACATAGCGGTACAGGATTAGTTAATAGACCTGTAGCGATTAAACCAGCGGTGTGAGCAATATCAGCAAAAAGGTAGGCCCCAACTTTATCGGCGATGGTTTTAAATTTTTGCCATTCAATTTCACGGGAATAAGCACTATAACCAGCCACAATCATTTTAGGTTTTTCTTTGGTGGCAATTTTAGCGACTTGAGCCATATCTATTTTGCCAGTTTTAGTATCAACTTCATATTGGACAAAATTATAGAGCATGCCAGAAAAATTAATTGGATGACCGTGAGATAGATGTCCACCGTGATCTAATTTTAATCCTAAAACTTTATCACCTGGCTTTAAAAAAGCCATATAGATAGCGGCGTTAGCTGGGGAACCAGAAAGTGGCTGGACATTTACATGTTCGGCGGAGAATAATTTTTTAGCACGAGTAATAGCTAAAGTTTCGATATTATCAATAATTTGATTACCACCATAATATCTTTTACCAGGATAGCCTTCGGAATATTTATTATTTAAAACAGTTGCCATGGCTTCAAGTACAGCCGGTGAGACATAATTTTCAGAAGCAATAAGTTCAAGCTCATTAGTCTGACGAGTTATTTCAGCTTGGATTATTTTCCAGGCTAAAGGGTCTTGTTTTTTAAGATTAGAATAATTCATTGGTTTTTTTGTAAGTTTCAATAATTGGTTTGATATTAGGTGCACAGTCAGTAGGCAAATTATCAATAGCAAACCAGTCCATAGCTAAAACTTCTTTGCCTTGAATTGGTTTTTGATTAATTTCAGCTAAATAGTGGACTAAGATAATTAATTCAGGTTTGTCAGTACCTATTTCAGGTGTTTCATCCCAGAGTTCAAGAGTAGGTAATTCACTGACAATTTTTACAGTCACTCCAATTTCTTTTTGAGCTTCACGAAGGGCATTGTCTTTTAATGAATAGTTTTTGAGCAATCTGCCACCAGGGAATTTCCATTTTAATTCATTAATGGGTTTATCACCGTGTTTAACAAGCAGAACTTTATTATCTTGAATAATTACTGGACCAGAAGCAATCATAGTATTAAAAATACCAATTTTATTTTCCTGGGTTTGATTGGTTGGTGTTGGATTTAGCATATAATTTAAGCTTTTATCTAATATTATAATAACAAAATTGGGTTAAAAAAGAAAATATTATATATTTTTAATCATATAAGTATTTTTTAATTTATAGCCTAATTTACGATAATAGGCACGGACACCAATACCAGAAATAACTGAGAGTTTAGCATATTTTTTTTGTTTAGTTATGGTTTCAGCTTGAGCTAAAAGTTGTTTACCTAAACCATGATGTTGGACTGAACCAGTTTGACCAACAGGGGTAAGTTGGCCGTAGGTGTGGAGTTCACGAATTATGGCAATATTAACTACCCCGTTTCCGTTAAGCGGGACCACCCCCTCTTGAAAAGGAGGGGATATAGTAGGTAAGAATAAACGACAAAAGGCGTATAATATTTTTTTATCTTTAGATTCAAAACTTAAAAAATATTCTGTACCGTTTTGAACTTTATATTTTCGTGTAATAAGTTTAACAGTGTTATCTAATTTGTTTAAATGTTTAGATGTTTTAATGTTTATATGAGCTCGTCCGGCTTCACGACAGCGAATACAATTACAAGTTAGTTTTTGTTGATTCATTTCTTGTTGAATATTTTGGCGTAAATTAGTTATATTATTGCCGGCGATAATGGATTCGGCTGGGATATCACGAATAACTCTAATAATACGAACCCATGGAGGTGTAATTGATTTAATTTTAACTATCAAGTTAATTAATTGTTGAGTAGTATAGGCTTGCCATTTACCTTGTTGGTGCCATTTATAAATTAAAGCACCTTTGGCAACCACCGTAGGATAGAGTTTAATTTGATCTGGTTGAAAATTAGGATTATTATAAATAGTTTGCATCATTTTAAGATCTCGAGCTGGGGTTGATCCGGGGAGATTTAACATAATATGATAAGTTATTTTAAAACCAAAAGAACGCATTAATTGAGTGGCTTGAATAGTTTGCTCAACTGTATGGCCACGTTGGTTTAATTTTAAAATTTTATTATCAGTATGTTGAATACCAATTTCAATGCGAGTACAACCAAAATTCCGCATACTGATTAACTCCTGTTCATTAATGTAGTCAGGGCGAGTTTCTAGAGTTAAACCAATAATTTTATTTTTGGCTTGTTCATTTTTTTTCTGTTCAATATTTAATTCAGTAGTAAGTTTGGTAATATTTTGTTGTTTAGGAATTTTTATTTTTTTAGGAAAATCATTGGCGGCTCGAAAACATTCTTTGATGTACCAGGTTTGATAGTTTTTAGGTAAATATGACCAAGTGCCACCCATGACAATTAATTCTAATTTATTGGTGCTGTGGCCGTTATTTTGTAAAGCTTGGAGACGCATGTTAACTTGAGTGTAAGGATCAAATTTACATAAAATAGCGCGCATAACAGCTGGCTCATTGGAAAGATAACTGGTGGGCATGCCTTCTTCTTTGGGGCAATAGGCACAATTACCAGGACAGGTGTAAGGTTTTGTTAAGACGGCAATGGGTGCAATACCTGAAATAGTGCGGACTTGTC
>Ga0210057_1004559_pt1 | contig 18328 bp, 10 predicted proteins | sample CryGeyCG2114_010_2_FD_183968 | JGI IMG/M metagenome (GOLD analysis project Ga0210057, IMG submission 183968) | Groundwater microbial communities from aquifer - Crystal Geyser CG10_big_fil_rev_8/21/14_0.10 (SPAdes) (version 2) | ecosystem: Environmental > Aquatic > Deep subsurface > Groundwater ...
TCGACATTGTATGTCCAGTAATGCATTAGCATTTTATCCATTGCTGTCTGATCAACATCAATGTGTCGCTCTTCTGTGTCAAACTCATGAATAAAGTGCTTCACTAACATTTGCAAGTCATTGGGTCTTTCTCTAAGCGGAGTCAAAGTGATACTATTGGAGGATACTTGCATATATAAACCACGATAAAAGCGTCCAGCACCTACAAGCTTGGATAAATTTCTTGTAGTCGTAGAAATAATTCGAACATCAATATCGTAATCAGGCAGCTCATTGATAATTTTATGTAGTTTCTTTTGAAATTCTTCATCAACACCGTCAATATTTGCAAAAATTACGGTGCCACCATTTGCCTGCTCTAAGATACCTCTATTAAAACGCCCGCTTTCCTCATCTCTATGGCCTAATATCTGTCGCTCAACTTCAACAGATGATTCAGCACAATCTACAATGCAAAGAGGCTTGTTGGCACGAGTCGAATTTTGATGGATATATCTGCCAAGACTTCTCTTTCCAACACCAGCTTCACCTACAATAAGTACAGGTGCTTTTGTTACTGAAACATTTCTAGCTACAGAAAGAGCTTTGAGAACCTTTTGGTCCTGACCGAAAAGTTCGACGTTTACTGTATCCATTTGACCTCCTGTCAAGTTAAACCCCATCCTGGGGTCTTTATTTAAATTTTACGTTCCTTTAATTTTAAAAACGAAAGCTCTGATCTTGCCAACTCCTTGATGTAATCAGAAACAGTTTCATCCTTCACTATTTGGTTCAACATCTGCTGGCCTTCAACCACCCTGTCTAATCCTAACAAGGCCATGGCCAGCAAATAATTCATCCTTCCTTGATACAATGATTTCTTAAAATAACTTTTAAACTTTTTAATCTCTCCTTCGAGTTCGAATGACTTGTCGCCTGTCGCAGCAATACTTTCAATTAGTAAATAATGAATTCTCTCTCGAATACTGTTCATGTACGCAGTACCATCATTTAGTGAATTCGTATCACTTAACAAGGCCTTTGAGACTTTTATAAATCTATTAAGATCTCCCGATTCATAGATTGAATCAGTATAGGCCCTTAGAAGTTCCGCAACCTCGACTGAGTCAAATAGGTCATTATCATTTTTGGCCACAAAGTACTTTTCAAGTGACGTAATGGCCTCTTTATACTTTTTCTGTTGAAAGGCTATAATTCCATCGTAATAGTTTATTCTGTTATTGCCCGGTTGCTTAGCCTCTATAGAGCGCACATTTGCATTTGCATCATTCCAATTTTTATTTCTTATATTTCTTGATAATTGCAATTCTACTAAAAGTAAGCTCAGATCCCGATACTTTGATCTTTCGATCCAATTGGGAAATGTTTTTTCAGGTTGCTCTTTGAAGGTTTCAAACTCTGTCAAAATTCTGTCAAATCCGTCTACTAGCCCCATGTTTAAATAGCTCTTGGCCACAATATAGTTTGCTTCAGGATCCAAGGCGACTTTATCAATAAATTTTTCTTTATACACTTCCCAGACTCTAATGACTTCTGGATAATCGGCCTTGAGATAGTACTCTTTTAGCAGACCATAAATTACTTCTGCACCGTCTGCTTCGAAAACCCTGGCCTCAAATGGTTTCATACTGGTCTGAGGGATAACCCTTAAATAGGTCAATGCTTTACGATACTCCTCACTTACAATGAAAGTTCTTAAACGCACTAACCACAAAAGTTTCTTTAAATTAACATCTACCAATTTATTAGTCGGGAATGGATTCTTAAGAAATACACGACTTTCAAGATCTTCCTTGCTTGGATTTAAATTTCTTATGGTTCGAAGGGCCGCATAGCGAATCTGCGCCTCATACCTAACATTTAGATCCTGGCTTCGATCAATCGCATACTTGTACAGAGCAAGTGTTTCCTTCACTGGTTTTTCAATAATTTCAAAAATCAGGGCCATTCTTAGACGTGCTTTTGCGCTTTCTGTATAAAATGAATAATCTGCATTAAATCGATCATATAACTTCAAAGCATTCTCATATTTGCCTCTTCGAAAATAACTTTCGGCCACATTAAACAGGATGGTTGCATCAATCGCGCCTTGAAAATTTTTACTTTTTTCTTCCCATGTCCTTATAACTTCATCAATCTTGCCTAAGTTGAGATTTACAAATATATAATATGAAATCCTTGTCTGCTCACCCAATAATTTCTGTATTGTTTTCTCAGATAGAAGATCTGAAATTTGATCAGCTTGATTAAGAGCGGCCAGAGAATTCAAAATCCCCTCGGCTGCTATTTTGCTCTCTTCATAATCAAAATTCTCTTTGCTTTTCACGTACAGTTTTTTGCAATACGTAAGTGACTTAATGTTTTCATTCTTTGACATATAATAAGCAATAGAATATTTCAAAATTGCTTTAGCCATATCATAGTTTTTTGTTCTCTCTGCAATCCCTTCCAGCATGCTTATCGCCATCTTCTCTGGTTCAGAATTTCCGTTTTTTAAATTTTCCATCAAGATAGCATTGGCTTTAAGATATTCATTTAGATCAGTATTTGCATCGTTGCCATATTTTTGTTCATAAAGCTTTATCGACTTATACATAAGTCCATATTTAGCTTTTCTATATAAGTTGGTCGAAAGTTGTAAGTGTGCTTCTTTTTCGTCTTTTTGAAATTCTCTATCCTTAATAGGGTATAAAAAATCGGGTGCTTTTCTCTCGATATTTATACCTTGATCAAACTTTGGCATTAGCGCCTTATAATCCCAAAAGAAGGCCGCGCCGTAGCGGAAATCACGATAACCGGCCAGATTCTTATCAAAGCCTTTCTCGCTCTTGTCTTCGCCCACTTTCTTTATTTCAATTTTCTGTGCTTCAATTTCTTTTTTTACCACGACCTTTTTAAGCGATTTCTTCGCGGGTTCATCAGCCCTGGAGATTATAGGTTGAGGCGCATTAACTGGCGCCGCTTCATCAATCCAAAAATCAACAATATATTTATTTTCAGAGTCTCTATAAAATGAAAATGCCTCAACATTATCTGTTTTTAAATTAATTTGAATAACAGGTGAACCACCTGCTTCTTCCGGCGATAAATATGTAAAGTTGGTTAAATAAGGATTCTCAGACTTAGTGGCTTCCAAGTCTTTCTTCAAATCATCAATAATTTTAGTATCTAATGATTTAAACAAAAGTTTCCCCAACCTTTTTTCAATGACCAATTTGTCTTGTGGAACATAAATATTCCACCGTAGATGTGTATTAAATTTTTCAGGAGATAGGACTTCGCCTCTCCCTTCTTGCAGCATAAAAAAAGAGAATATGAAGACCAAAAGAGTCGCATTAATGTTGAAACTTCCTTTTTTCATCAAATTGAAACTTCCTGTTCCAAGTCGGAAGGCCCCTATGGACCAACTCCCAGACTAATTCTACCTGTTTTTAAAATTTTTGTAAGGAAAAATTTTCTCTGGGGATAATTTTACCGATCAAGAAATTGACATCAGCAGCGCGGCCCTTGAAGAATCAGACGCTTAATCTTTAACCAACGTTTTCGTTTGGAAGTGTGATGTCAAATTGGCACCATATAAATTTGATCAGGTAGTAAGAATTCCGCGTTTTTTTAGTTTTTCAATTAAAGTAGTTCTATTGAGGCGAAGAATTTTACTTGCCTGATTTTTATTACCTTTCGTTCGTTGCAATGCCTGATCAACCAGAGAATCTTCTATATCTGCCAAGGCCTGCTTTAAATCAATTCCCTCATCAGGCAAGTTTATCAGATGTTCATACATGCCAGGAACGGGATTATTCATGGTAAATTTCGCAGGGAGATCAGCAACTCTAATCTTATTCCCGCCTCGTAAAATAACTAATCTTTCAATTAAATTTTCCAACTCCCTGACATTGCCTGGCCAAAGGTGCCCCATCAGCAGATCTAGGACATTATCCTCAAAATCGATTGTATTTCGGCCATCAGCACTAACAAACTTTTTTAGAAAATAAGATATCAAAAGAGGAATGTCCTCGCGCCTTTCACACAGGGCTGGCATCCTTATAGGGATAACATTTAAGCGATAGTAAAGATCTTCCCTAAAATCGCCCTGTAAAACAGCTTCTTCAATATTTCTGTGGGTTGCAGTAATGATACGAACATCTATAGGCACAGTTTGAGTGGAACCAACGGGCTCTACTAGACGTGACTGAAGAACGCGTAAAAGCTTGACCTGAAGTAAGAGTGGCATGTCCCCAATTTCATCAAGAAAAATAGTCCCTTGATTGGCCAACTCAAAACGTCCTTTTCGATCACTAATCGCCCCGGTAAAAGAGCCTTTCTTATGGCCAAATAATTCACTTTCTAAAAGCTCTGCTGGTATGGCACCACAATTGACGGAAACTAGACGGTTTTCATTTCTGTGGCAAAGCTTGTGCAAGGCCATGGTTACAAGCTCTTTCCCAGTTCCACTTGGGCCGGTTATCATCACAGTAGAATCACTGTCAGCGACTTTCCTGATTCGTTCAAAAATATCTTTCATCGCTTTTGAGCGACCAACCATACCGCAAAACATATCTTCTTCAGTCGGATACTCAAGTTTAAACTTTTTAAATCTTGGACTTGTCAGAGAGGGAGTCTTCTCAGCCAAATGTTCAAGTTTCCTCAACTGCAAAAAAGCGCTGTCATCAATTTTCAAATCTTTACGAAAGGCTGCCTCAAGCAAATCAGCCAAAATAGATAAATCAAAGGGCTTAGTTAAATAATGGAACACGCCTTTTTTGGTGGCGCTAATAGCAGTTTCGATGGAGCCAAAACCAGTCATAATAATGGATGAAAAGTGATAATTCTTTTCTCTTAGGCCATCTATTAAAAATAACCCATCGCTTGCATTATTTTCAAAACTCATATCTGTAATCAGCAGGAAAGATGATTTGGTTTTTTTATTAATCAGAAAATCTAATATTTCATTAGGAGAAATAAAAAGACTACATTGAACATTAAATTGGGATTCTAAAAATTTTTTGACCGACATGCCTAAAAGACGGTCATCCTCGACAATGTAAACCTCAGGCAGGACCAGCATTTTATCTTCAAAATCTGAGGGGGCAAAGATTGAATCTTGCTGAGAAAAATTATGCGCTAACTCGTCGATTTCAGACCCTGAAGTTGGAAAATCAGACATATTGGTCTCTCTTGGTTATCACCGGTTTGCAATGGGCAAATGTGTGTGTGGCCCATCTCTTGATGCTAAATGAGACTTAAGGAAGTGTCAATTTTTAGACACCTGGGAAAAATTGACTGTCAGTAATCTGCCACTTAGAGCAAATGAAAGAAATGCTGAAGCTTACTAACCGCGAGAACGGGACCACCGGCCCAGTAATAGTAAACGATACAAAAAAATGCAAACCCACCTGAACCAACAAAGAGATAGGTAATTCTTTTTATATTTTTAAGCCAATAAGTATAGGAGAATTGCAGTGAAATCATGAGAAGAGGAATGGCCCAAAATGGGATGTAGCGGATAATGAAGTAGATGATGTCCATCCCACTATTTTCAATGCTCTAGTGAAAAAAAGCAAAAAAAAACTACATCTCCCGCATCACAAGATGCGGGAGATGTAGGTCTTAATCAATGTGCTTTTCTAAAAAAGAGACTTAAGTTCTTGTAGTTTTACCAATTCTTCCCAAGGGAAAGCGCCTTTGCCTTTTGCCGAAGTTCTTCCAAAGTGTCCATAGGCTGCCGTTTCACTATAAATAGGGCGAAGCAGATCAAGTCTCTCAATAATAGAACGAGGACGCATGTCAAAAAGCTCGTTCACTGCGCTTGTTATTTTGGCAGCATCAACCTTCTCTGTTCCAAAAGTATCAACTAAAAATGACATCGGTTTCGCCACACCAATTGCATAGGCTACTTGCACTAAGGCCCTGTCTGCCAAACCTGCAGCAACGACGTGCTTAGCGACCTGTCTTGCAGCGTAGGCTGCTGATCGATCAACTTTAGAGGGATCCTTACCTGAGAAAGCACCACCACCATGAGCGCCATGGCCGCCGTAGGTATCAACAATAATTTTTCGACCAGTTAAGCCGCAATCTCCCATTGGTCCACCAATAACGAACTTTCCCGTTGGATTGACATAAATTTGAGTTTTGTTATCCATCAAATGGGCAGGGACAACGGCCTTTATAACTTCTTCACGCACCAATTCTTCTACCTGCTTCAAACTCATACCATCAGCATGCTGAGTGGAAACAACGATGTTCTCTAGTCGCTTAATTTTGCCATCTACGTATTGAGCAGAAACTTGGGTTTTGCCATCAGCTCTAAAATCCTTGGCAATTCCGTTTTTCCGTACTTCTGACAATTTCATTGCCAACTTGTGACTTAATTCAATAGTAAGAGGCATATAGCTATCAGTTTCATTGACTGCATATCCAAACATTAGGCCCTGATCTCCAGCTCCTTGCTCCTTATTATTTTTCTCATCAACCCCCATCGCAATGTCAGGTGATTGTTTATCTAGGGCCACCATCACGCCACATGTGTTGCAATCAAAACCTTTATCGGAGTGATCATATCCTATTTCACGAATTTTCTTACGAACAATTTCCTGAAAGTCGACAACTGCATTAGAAGTAATTTCACCGGCCAAAACCACCAATCCGGTAGTAATCATTGTTTCACAAGCAACACGGCTATGCTTATCTTGAATCAACATTGCATCAAGCACGGCATCGCTAATTTGATCTGCCATTTTATCAGGATGCCCTTCTGTTACTGACTCAGAGGTAAAAATAAAATCTTTTAACATGCTATTCTCCAAAATTTAGAGTGGTCCCTTAATTAGGATGGCAATATACTACGACTGATATCGCTCATCAATTACCGTTTTTAACTCATTGCAGCTATTTCCTGCGAAAAAACTTAAAAAGGTTGGGGTCTCGATAATGGTAAATGGCCCGGGATTTGGCTAAAGGAACAACATACTTTTGATCATCTACCTCAATAACCTTATAGGTCTCACCATTATTCTCTGAAAAATAGTACAGATAAGTGTAATTGCCCTTTTGTATTTCTTGCAAAATAGTCTTTGAATCCTCAACAGGCGAACCAGGAGACTCTGCCATGGCAGCAAAATTATCCCATAAAGGGGCCATATTTATTCTGCCGATCATCGAGGCACGAGAGAAATAGCGTACTGCAGGGAAGTCACTACGAGGGTGCCTCAAGGCCTCTAGGGCCAAATATGTATTCTCAGTTCTTAACTTTCGCCCTGCTGCACTCATATCTGGACAAAAAATGCGTATATTGGCGGTAATAAAATAATAAGTGAAGGAGAACTCTCCCTCTTTAAATAAAACATTGAGCCATTTATGGGCGTGCATTCCCGGAATAACCTTCCCCTGAATGAGATTATACAAATCGGTTTTTTCACCCAAAGTAGAATAAAAATCTATATTGCGACGATTGAGCACCACTTGAATGACATCTTTTCTCTCCAACGAGCTTGGACCATCAACATTTCCAACCTCATTAAAAAGAATTGTCTCGAGTACAAATAAGGCCTGATGAATCTCCTCTTGCTTGCTCCAAAAAATGTAAGTTTCTGCCTGTTTTTTATTTACGAATTTTGTCAAATCTTCTCGCGCTGAATACCGTTCATCAAGAAGCTCTTTAACTGAAACAAGCTTCTTTCCTTGATGCACCTGATTGCGCAATAAATCCATGTAATAAGCCAGTTTGCGATTTTCACGCCCTAACCACTCTTCCATTCTAGCAATCTGAGATCTTTGGCCGTAGCTAACCATATTATCAGCGATTGTCAGGATAGAGCTGAGATCATAGCGAGTCTCCTCAGGAATAAAGTCATCGTTTTTTTGTAATTCGAAATAAAGAGAATTGAGCATCGTTCTCAAAAAAATATCATTTTTTGATAAGTTTGGATTTTGCGCCCCATCTTCTACTATTTTTCGATAAAAGAAAATCTTATTGGCAAGCTTGTTACCAATTGTATCCTCTCTGAATTTAAATTTGTCGAATTCTTTTCTTAATTCAAAATGACTTACGGGGAATTTGAATGGCATTAAAAATGGAATTAGTTTAAGTACATTTGTATAGGACTCTCTAAACTTATAAAATTCCAATTTGGAATTTGTTCTAATCTTATCTTTCTCTAATTTTGTTGAGGCTTCCAAAAACTGTTGTTTGTACCTGAGCAAATTTTTCAGTGAGTTTTTTAAAGATCTAATGCTCGGTAAGATTGCAGAATAATTCTTGTTCTCAATCAGTCCTTTTTTGAGACCCGCAATCCACTCAATTTTTTCTCGAATAAGTGGCAGGTGATTTTCAATTGCTTCTCTATCCAGTGAGCCATCAGGTAAAACTGGAATATAGTGTCCATCTCCGCTGTAGCGCCTGACTCTTTGCCAAAATGTCTGCTCGGCGCCGGCCGAACATAATTCCCTAAAAAATTTTTTGTGAATTTTGTTATATTCTTCAAAAATGGCATTATTCGTTCTTCTGAATTTAAAGTATTCATCTGCACGGGAAACTGATGACCCCAAGAGGCAGATAGCAAGAATCAAAAAATAACTGACAACAACACCCATCATAAAATTATCTCATGACTTTGCATGGGATTGTTGCTTGGGAAATTTTTTCAATGAATAGGTCGAAGTTCTCTGACAAAATCGCTCTCCCATAGCCCCAGACATGTGCTATTTGAGAGAATCAGAAAAATGGTGCTTTCGCTGGCGTAATTATCAATCAATTTTTTGAGATTTTCGTATTCCACCACCAAATGGGCCTGGACATTAAGCTTCGCAATATCAACTGCCAGTTTTTCACAATCCAAGTTTTTGTGAGCACGTAAAGAAGTAGGTCTTTCAGGCTTGATTATTATAGCAACATCTGTATTTTTTAATGCCTGGACAAATTCTGCTTGAAAAAGATCACTGCGTGCAGTGGCTGATGCCGGCTCAAGAATGGTGACTATTTTATGCTCAGGATATTGGATTCTGATACCATCGAGGGTCATCTCCACCGCCCTAGGATGATGAGCGAAATCATCAATAACCAAAGAACCTTTGTACCTTCCCCTAACCTCTTGCCGACGACGAACCATTTTCATGTCTAAGATGGCGTCTTTTAGTGCCGATATTTCCAACCCCTCACTCAAGGCGTACAGTAAAGTTGCAGTAAGGTTAAAGATGTTATGCTTGCCAACTAAGTTTGTGTTAAAAAGAATGTCCTGCCCATTCCAACAAATAGAAAACTCTGTTCCTTTAGGCGATTGTGATAAAATCTTTGGACCAATAGTGCTGTCATCTCCGTAAAACAACCAAGGCTTCTCCTCTTTTGACTCAAACTCGTGATATAGCTCCATGCTCGCAGGATAGTCACTACAGACAATTTTTCTTTTCTTAATCTCTGAAAGAGCACAGCGGAATTGATACTTAATATCTTCTAGCGAATTAAATATATCCCCGTGATCAAATTCAAGAGAGGTTAAAATAAGGTTGTCGATTGAATAGCTACGAAATTTGGAAAACTTTTCAAAGTAAGCACTATCATATTCATCAGACTCGATGAAAAAATACTTGCCGTCGCCTAACTGTGAAGGCGGCACTCCATCAATCACTCCGCCAATAAAATGCCCAGGACAAAGACCTAATTTTGAAAAAATTTGTGAGCAGAAATAAGTTGTTGTAGTTTTGCCGTGCGTGCCGGCAATTCCTACGACGTTGACATCGCCCAACACTAAGGCACCTAAGGCGGCAGGAAAAGAACAGTATGGGACGCCAGAACTTTCAATTTGAAGAGCATCAGGACTTCCCTTTGGAACAACATTGCCCACAATGATCAGATCAAACTCCTGCAATTTTTCTTTTGTCACCTGAGACAATTGAGACAAGGGAATTCCACTTTCCTGCAAATAATTACTCATAGGTGGATAAAACTTAATATCAGCGCCTTCAACATGCAGGCCTTTCTCTCGCAATAAAACTACCGTCGCTCCCATGCCTGTGCCACAGATACGATAGAGAAAAATCTTATTGATACCTTCTCTATTTTTTCGTATATCATTTTGAGACCAAGAATGCGTAACTTTTGTATTCATATAATTCCCTGCAGTGATTACTTTGCTATTTTAAACCAGATTGGGGAATTTTTAAAAATTCTTCCAAATAAATGAACCAATATTTCTACGAAGTGAATTAAGACCGTCTTTAGCGTACCAATAATTTTGTGTAGCATTAGACAGAATGATATGACCAAGCCCCTTATCTGGGTCGATCCACATAGAAGTTCCGGTAAAACCCAAGTGCCCGAAACTCAACGCAGAGGCCCCCTTTCCTGCTAGGGTCCCGTCTAAATCAAGTACTCGGTCAAAGCCTCTAACAAAACGCTGAGAGGGAAGCTCTTTGTTCATCTGACTGATCAAACTTGTCACCTTCATAATTAGCTGATGCTTGCTATCAAGATTAAGTACCGTGTTGCAAATCCCATCAAGTGAAGCAAAAAGCCCGGCATGAGAAACCTTATCTCTAATAATGAAGGCATTATCATCATGAACCTCCCCGACGATCGCTCTACCATTGCGTGTTCCTGTCTTGGGACATTGGCAAGAAGCAGGAAGCTCGGTCCAATGGTACACACCATCTGCCCAAGCCCTTGAAGCTAAATCATAAACACTCATGTTCATTTTTTTTTCCAGCAGCATCATTGCCCTAAGTGCTGAGAAGTCACTGTAAAGTGTATCTGAAGAAAAAAGAGGAAACGAAGAAACTTCTTCACGCCAGGTATCTTTGTCGAGTCGCCCCCAAGCGGGCAGTCCGGCCCGGTGTTCACTGGTGAGAATTGTCTCCTGGCAAAAAAGATCGGGGGATAAAATGTAGCTGGTTCCGATTGTCAGCATTTTTGTCACGGAAGCCAGATCAAAAAAATGTACCGGAGAAATAAATTGGTCCTGATGGATTTCGAAACCATCCCATGACTTCTTTTTAAAATCCAAAACCGCCACCGCCAAAGTATCAAAGCTTTGACCTTGCATTTGAGTAAGGGCCTTTTGCTTTAATTCATTTAGCATATCTAATCGCGGCCTGGGCAGCTGACAGCCTGGCTATCGGCACTCTAAAAGGAGAACAGCTTACATAATCAAGGCCGATACGATGACAAAAATCAATAGAGCGAGGTTCCCCGCCATGTTCGCCGCATATGCCGACATGGATGTTGGCATTACTGGCGCGCCCTTCAGTTGTAGCAAACTTTACCAAAAATCCAACTCCTTCCTGGTCAAGTGTGACAAAGGGGTCTGCATCTAAAACACCCTTGGCGACGTATTCACCAAGAAATTTTCCTGCATCATCTCTGGAAAGCCCAAAAGTTGTTTGCGTTAAATCATTGGTACCAAAAGAAAAGAATTCGGCTTCTTTGGCGAGTGAGCCGGCAATGATAGCAGCACGAGGCAACTCAATCATTGTACCAATTTTGAATTCAACTTTTTGTCCTGCTGACTCAAAACATTTTTGTGACATGGTTAAGATATCTCGTTTCAAGCTTACAAACTCACAGAGAGTTCCCACCAGGGGAATCATGATTTCAGGTTTAACCTTAATATTTTTAGCGTTAACAAAAAGGGCTGCTTCAATAATCGCTCTTACTTGCATTAGATAAATTTCAGGGTAAGTCACGGCCAAGCGGCAACCTCTGTGCCCAAGCATTGGGTTGTACTCGAAGAGTTCCCTTTCTCGCATCTCAATTTCAGGCAGAGTTACTCCCAATACTCTGGCAAGTTCTTCTTTCTCATCTAATTTGTGTGGCAAAAACTCATGTAAAGGTGGGTCAAGTAAACGTATATTGACTGGTCGCTCTCCCATAACTTCAAATAAACCAATAAAATCTTGTTTTTGGAAAGGTAGAAGTTTATCTAGTGCCTTTTGTCTTTCTGTCTTATTTTTAGCAAAGATCATCTCTCTCACGGCCAAAATTCTCTCTGGGGCAAAGAACATATGTTCCGTTCGACAAAGCCCAATTCCTTGAGCTCCAAATTTTATAGCAACTTTAGCATCTTCTGGAGTATCAGCATTAGTACGAACTTTTAGAGCTTTGCGTTCATCTGCCCAACTCATAAAAACAGCAAAATTATCCGAAATCTTGGCCTCTAAAGTGGGTACAATACCCTCCATCACCTCTCCCGTAGCACCATCAATGGTAATTTCATCGCCTTCTTTATAGACTTTTCCTTTGACCGTAATTGTTTTTGCCAATGAATCTACTTGTAAGGCGGAACAACCAGCAACGCAAGGTTTACCCATGCCTCGCGCCACTACCGCCGCATGACTCGTCATACCGCCTCTGGCAGTCAAAATCCCTTGCGCAACTGCCATGCCATGAATATCTTCCGGAGACGTTTCCTGCCTTACTAATATTACCTTTTTACCATTCTCTGAAAGTTTCACTGCCTGATCAGCGGTGAAAGTGATAACCCCGGCGCCAGCACCAGGTGAAGCAGGCAATCCCTGGGTAATAATAATCTTTTTCGCATTGGGATCAAGCCGCGGATGCAAAAGCTGATTTAAACTTTCAGGCTCGATTCTCATCAGAGCATCATCTTTGGTTAAGAGCCCTTCCTCAACCAGATCAACCGCAATTTTCAATCCTGCCGCTGCAGTTCTTTTTCCGTTTCTAGTTTGCAAAATATAAAGTTTATTTTTTTCGATGGTAAATTCAATATCCTGCATATCGCGATAATGATTTTCAAGTTTTTGATAATATTCCACTAATTCGTCAAATGCTTTAGGCATAATTTCTTGCAAAGATTTGAGATGCTGATTTGAGTCGGTTTTTGAATCGGAATTAATGGGACAAGGAGTGCGAATCCCTGCAACCACATCCTCGCCTTGAGCGTTGACCAGATACTCGCCATAAAACTTTTTTTCACCAGTTGATGGATCGCGAGTAAAACATACTCCCGTAGCCGAATCTTCTCCCATGTTACCAAAAACCATCGACTGAACATTGACTGCTGTCCCCCAACTGTGAGGCAAATTATTAAGTTCGCGATATTTACGCGCGCGCGAGTTATTCCAAGACTTAAAAACAGCAGCAATAGAATCCCAAAGCTGCTCCTCTGGCGTGACAGGAAAACTTTTACCACTTTCCTGTAAAATTATTTGCTTATATACAGAAACCAATTGTTGCAAATCTGAAGAAGTCAAATCAGTGTCATTGTGTACATTTCGGGCCTCTTTAAGATCCTCCATGCAACTTTCCAAAATCGAAACGTTAAACCCCATAACCACATTGGCATACATCTGAATAAACCGGCGATAGGAATCCCAAGCAAAGCGTTCGTTACCTGTTTGTTTGGCAATTGCCAAAACCGTTTGATCGTTAAGGCCTAGGTTAAGAACCGTATCCATCATGCCAGGCATCGAGGCCCGGGCTCCACTGCGAACAGAGAAGAGCAGAGGATTTTTCTCATCTCCAAACTTTTTTCCAGTTAAGTTTTCGACAAACTTAACTGCCGCTTTTGCCTGCTCTCGGACTTCCACATTAATGGCATTTTGGTTTTGGAAATCAATACATGCCTCAGTACTAACGGTAAAACCAGGAGGAACAGGAAGACCGAGCGAAGACATCTCTGCCAAGTTCGCCCCCTTGCCTCCCAGCAGTTCCTTCATTTCTCTATTGCCTTCAGTCTGCTTGCTACTAAATAGATAGACCCATTTTTTTGCACTCACGACCTGCCTCCAGATTTAAAATTTAAAGTTGTTCAAAAGATAATTCATAATTTGGTCGCGATGAATTCTCTCCTGTTTCATACTGTCTCTGTTTCTTATGGTTACGCTCTGATCACTAATCGAATCATAATCAACGGTGATGCAATACGGAGTACCAATTTCATCCTGTCGGCGATAACGTTTCCCAATTGAACCAGCAGTATCGTACTCTGAGCGATAGCGAGTTTGAATTTCTGAAAAAATCTTCATGGCAATTTCTTCTAGCTCAGGTTTTTTCATAAGTGGCATTACCGCCGCTTTAATCGGAGCCAAAGCGGGATGAAAGCGAAAAACCGTTCGTTCTGTTTCGGCATCTCCTTGGTTTTCCACTCTATAGGCATCACACATTACCGCCAGTAAACTACGGTCACAGCCGACCGAAGTTTCCACAACGTAAGGAATATATTTTTTATTACCATCTGCCTGGTCGACATACTCGAGTTTCTTTCCCGAGAGTTTCTGATGTTCAGTCAAATCAAAATCTGTGCGCGAGTGAATACCTTCCATCTCTCCCCACCCAATAGGAAATTCATATTCTATATCAACCGCCGCATCAGCATAGTGGGCAAGTTTATCAGCAGGATGTGGCGCCCATCTTAGCTTTTCGGGTCGCAATCCATTGGCCAAGTGCCAATTCCAACGAATTTCTTTCCAAGCTTCCATGGCATCTTTTTGACTGCCTGGCTTTACAAAATACTGCATTTCCATTTGTTCAAATTCGCGCGTCCTGAAAATAAAATTCCCGGGCGTAATCTCGTTCCTAAAGGCCTTGCCAATCTGGGCAATTCCAAATGGCAACTTTTTGCGCATGGTACTTTGTACATTTAAAAAATTCACAAAGATTCCCTGTGCTGTCTCAGGTCTTAAATATGCAATAGATGCTGTCGTCTCAACTGGTCCCACTTGTGTCTTGAACATCAGATTGAAATCTCTAGGTTCGGTTAATGATCCCTTGCTGCCACATTTGGGGCATGGAAGTGCTAAATCAATTTGATCGGCCCTAAATCTCTCTTTGCAATTTTTGCAATCGACTAATGGATCAGAAAACCCCTCTATATGTCCTGAAGCCTGCCAAACACTAGGATGCATCAAAATAGAACTATCAAGACCGACCACATCTTCTCTCAAGGTCATGCCTTTCCACCAGCGCTCTTTGATGTTGAGCTTAAGCTCAACTCCTAACGGTCCATAATCCCAACAACCACCGAATCCACCATATACTTCAGAGCTTTGAAAAATAAAGCCTCTTTGTTTGCATAGGGCCACAAGGTCATTCATTGATTTGAGATTAGTTTCTTTCGTCACTTAGCCACTCCTGATTATGGGCAAAAAGAGATAACGCCCCCTTAAAAACCGCCTCAAGTCTAGCAGGGAAACCGACCTCTTGGTAAGCGGAAATTCAGGCAGGACTATTGGGTTAGTTGATAAAGCTTAGAATATTCGCCATTGAGGGAAATAAGGTGATTATGCGTGCCATATTCGACTATTTTCCCACTATGCATCACATAAATTCGGTCAAAATCTTGGATGGTCGATAGTCTATGGGCCACAGCAATAACGGTCTTATCTCCACCGGCGCGCTGAAGCGCCATTTGCACGATTTTTTCAGACTCATTATCTAAGGCAGAAGTGGCCTCATCAAATAGGTAGATATCAGGGTTTTTCAAAAAGGCGCGCGCTATAGTCAATCTTTGTTGCTGCCCACCAGAAAGTCTCGTACCGCGATCCCCAATTAAGGTTTCCAAACCATTGGGGAGTTTGGCCACAAATTCGTCTGCGTAAGAAACTTGCAACGCATGCTGTAGCTGATCTTCTGAATACTCAACTCCAACCTGCAAATTAACTTTAATAGTGTCATTAAATAAAAAAATGTCCTGACTTACAGGTCCAAATAGGTGGCGCAGTGAAGCCAACTTAATATCTGAAATATCTACGCCATCGATAAAAATATGTCCGGGCGCGACCGGATAGAGTCCCAGAAAAAGATTAATCAGCGTCGATTTGCCGGAACCAGATAGGCCAACGAAGGCAACCTTTTCGCCTTTTTTAATTTCCAAGGAAAGATCATCGATTACCTGATGCTGACCGTAACTAAAGCTCAGATTTTTAATTTGAATTTTTGACTGGAAGGAAGTTATTTCATGTTTTCCAGAATCTAACTCTTCAGGCGTATTTAAAAGAGAAAAAATCCTCTCTCCAGCGGCGCGCGCCTGATTAATTTTGATGTTAGCCTGTGAATATTTACGAACGGGATCCATAAAAAGGGCCATGGCAGTTACAAAGCTTACAAAATCTCCGGTCGTCAAGGCCCCGCTACTTATACGGTAGTGAGCAAAAATAATAATCCCAGAGAAAGCAATTCCCCCCACCAACTCCACCATGGGATGGGCGATCTCCTCCACGCGCGTTGTTTTCATCAAAGCAATAAAAAATTTTTGCTGCGAAGATAAAAAACGTAAAAATGAAAAGTTTTGAAGTCCAAATGATTTGATGATTTTGTGCCCAACAATTCCCTCGCCAATATTATGAGTCATTTGTCCCATTTCTTCCTGAACATGATGTTGATGATTCTTAACTTTTTTCCCGCTCTTACCAAAGATAATCACAAATAGAGGCGCTACAGCAAAAATAATCAAAGTTAATTGCCAATCACGGTATAATGCCAGCCCCAGCATGAGAAGAGCGGTTAGTGGCTCACGTACCAGATCCATGGCCCCTCTAAAGCCCTGAGAAAATATCTGCGTATCATTGACCATATTGGAGATTAGTAGGCCTTGCTTTTTCTCATTTAAAAAGGTCATAGGAAAACGCTGGATTTTTTTAAATAGGTCAGCCCGAACCCCACAGGTGGCATGCTCAACGACATAACGAATCCAATAGAAGTGAAAAAAACGCGCTGGAAAATTTACCAACATGAGCAGAAAAAGAACTCCGGCCAAGAATGCGGCTTCACTCAAAGAAGAAGTGTCACTCAAACCCTTGTCAAAAATGGGCTTGACCAAATATGCCTGCAAACCCTTTAAAACGGCCAATACAAGCGACAGGATCACAGATCCGATAATCTTGGAACGATGTTCGGCAACATAAGGCCATAAACTTTTGAGAAATCGAGAATTCATGCAGTAAAATTGCCTGGTTAACTTAAGATAGTCAGTAGAGACCAGTTTACCTAAATTTTTTGATCTTTGGTATCAGAATCATCCGAATGAACAGATCCTCAATGTAAAATTTTCAATATTTATGCAAGGAATTCACAACTACGATAGTTTCTACTTAGGGGTGGAAGTTTATTGGAGAATCGTAGCATGAAACTATTTAGCCTTTTCTTTATCGTCATTTTTCTACCAATTATTTCCAAGGCTCAATTATGCTCGGTTGCAAAGCAAGATCTTAGCGCCCGCATCGAGTTTGTCGAAGGACTGCAGAAAACTCATCGGCGAGATTTAGTGACACTTGAAAGAACGGTTAGAATGACCCGCGACACATTAAAGGCCATGAAAAATGCCCATCTGGCCTCAGACATATCTCAGACTGTTGCTGCCGTTGCCGGTTTAATTGCTGGCGGCTATGCTATATCTTCACTTTATTTTACTGGGGAAAGTGTTGGCTTTCTAGGCCTGACAATTCAACCAGGAACGCTAGCGGCTCACGCCTACAGCACTTATTCTATTGGGAATAACCTGGCGACTCTGGGCCAGGTTGGCTGGAGTATCTGGAAAGATGAAAAAACACCCGAGGAATACTTACAAAATCAAATGAATCAGTTGAGAGATCGACAGATTTTTTCCCCTGATGCCACTCTTTTTATCACAGCAGCAAATTGGTCTGGATGGAGTGATAAACTGCAATCACCGCTTATTAAAGAGGCCTTCTCTAAGTTGGACAAATTTTACAAAGATAATGTTCGAGAAATTGGTGACAAGGGTGGTTGGTGGTCATACGTAGGAGAATTCTGGCACGAAAAAGGACTGAAACGATCAGCCCTTGACTCTGCTGTTGCAATAGAGGCGACTCACCTACAGAAAATGCGCATAGCCTATTTTGATCTTCTCAAGCACGCGCTTGAAGAGCATCGCAAGTATTGTTACTAATCAACAAAATTTTCAGAAAATAAAGGAGTAGGACTTAAACTTTTGGGCGCTCAAACCAAATTGAAAACAGAAATAATCAAAAAGAGTTTTAACCATCCATTCAGACGCATTAAAAGGTAAAACTAGCTCTTGGTATTTTGAGCTTTTTATAGTTATCAGAAGCTGCCAAAGTCTATTGCCATCCTGCTCACTTCCGCCCACTCCAGATAATTCCGCCAGAGCAAAGCCGCCATGATCAGGTAATAAAACTTTTAGCTCGGTGCCACAAAAAGCTTCCCCCGAAATACTGCAGACATCTAACCCCGGAAAAATCCCCAATTCTAGTAATAGCTTCGCCAGATAAGTAAGAATCTGATTAGGAAGATGCAGAGTTTTTTCGCGAGAATGCTGATTTAAATAAAAAAGAGCATTGCTAAGAACTCTGAACAAACCGGAATGTTCCTGATGAAAATCAAGCGCGCGAGATTCTTCTG
>Ga0210057_1004560_pt1 | contig 18328 bp, 16 predicted proteins | sample CryGeyCG2114_010_2_FD_183968 | JGI IMG/M metagenome (GOLD analysis project Ga0210057, IMG submission 183968) | Groundwater microbial communities from aquifer - Crystal Geyser CG10_big_fil_rev_8/21/14_0.10 (SPAdes) (version 2) | ecosystem: Environmental > Aquatic > Deep subsurface > Groundwater ...
GCCTTGTTGGCGAACCATCGGAGTTGAGTTACTGGGCATAGGCCTTTTTAATTAAAAACAATATCCCTTAAAATTACCAGAAATACAAAGGAATTGTCAACTCTCCCGCCAAAATTAAAGCGCTAAAATCCCGCCGCCTGCCCCGACAAAATCAGGGCCAATTGATAGATCGGATTGAATAAATACGGAAAAACAAAAAAAATCCAAATCAGCATCAGAAACAGATAATTCCTGATTAGAAAATTTTTAATCGCGTAAAACTTGTCCGATAGAAGCGACAGCGCAATATGGTGCCCGTCAAAAGGAGGAAAAGGAGCTAAGTTGAAGAAAGCGAACAAAAGATTCAAAAAGACAATCACAAACAAGAAAAACAAAAGCGGGGAAGAAAGCAGCCCGAAAAAACCCAATAATCTTATCAAAATTCCGAAAATAACCGCCAAAAAAATATTTGACAACGGACCGGCCAGCCCCGTAAGCATCGTTCCTTTTTTAACGTTCCGGAAATTACCGGAATTAAAAGGCACCGGCTTGGCGTAGCAAATTACAAAAGGGCTGTGAAACAAAATAAGAATTAAAGGCAGCATCACCGTGCCGAAAGGATCAATATGCTTTAAGGGGTTGAAGCTCAGCCGGCCGGCTAATTTCGCCGTCGGATCTCCAAGTTTATAAGCCATCATCCCGTGCGAAACCTCATGAACCACCATTGAGGCATATAAAACTATCAGCTGAAAAATTATGACGGAGATGTCGGACATAAATAATTTAATCCCGAATCTATCAAGGGATTGATTTTATTATAACAACCTTTTAATATAAATGGTATTATGCCCAGTAACTCAACTCCGATGGTATTCTTTTATTTCTATTCCTTGTAAGATAATAAGAAAAAATAAGAGCAATTATATTAGTTATGCTAAAATTCAAGAAAATCAAAAGAATACATCGGGACAAAAATCTTTAAAACCAAGATATATGAAAAACAAAAAACAAAACAAGTCAGTCGAATTAATATCAATCAACTCCAAGACGAGAGATTTTTGTCTTTCGGAGTTGAGTTAACTGGGTATGAAATGTTATTTTTGCGGAAAAACCTCGGTGATGGGAGGCACTCGAAGAAAATTAAGAGGGAAATATAACCCCGTTGAAAAGAAAAGAAAATATCCCAATCTCCAGTGGACTCGCTTGCCCGCCGAAGCCTCGGCGAAGGCGGGGCTGACTCCAGGCAAAAGAGTGAAGGCCTGCACGAAATGCATTAAAACCCAGACAAAGGGAAAATAGTTTTTATTCGGGGTGTAGTATACCGGCAGTACGCATGCATGGGGTGCATGTAGACCGGGTTCAATTCCCGGCACCCCGACCAATCAAGACACATAATTTATATTTTGTGTCTTTTATCTTTTATACCTCTTCATTGAGAGAGAATTCGAAACAACACTAACCGAAGAGAAAGCCATAGCCGCAGCCGCGATTGCCGGGCTTAAAAGCCAACCCGTAAAGGGATATAAAATTCCAGCGGCTATAGGGATGCCAACAACATTATAGAAAAAAGCCCAAAAGAGATTTTGTTTTATTTTTCTTAAAGTATATCTGCTTAAATCAATCGCTTTGATAACATCCCGTAAGTCGTCTTTTATTAAGACTATTTCACCGGTTTCCATGGCTACATCCGTACCAGAGCCCAAAGCTATTCCTAAATCAGCCTGAGCCAAAGCGGGGGCGTCGTTTATCCCGTCGCCCACCATCGCCACAATATTTCCCTCACTCTGTAGTTTTTTAATCTCGGCTGATTTTTCTTGCGGCAATACCTCGGCTAAAACTCTATCTATGCCGACTTGATGGGCAATAGCCTGTCCAACTCTTTTATTATCCCCGGTAATTATCGCAACCTTTTTGCCCATTTTATGAAGCATCGCAACCGCTTCTTTTGCGTAATCCTTGAGCGTATCGGCCACTGCAATGATACCAATAATATCTTTTTCTACAGCCAAAATCATCGCTGTTTTCCCCTGGTCCTCTAAGGCGAACATTTCCCTTTCTATGATAGTTGAATCAATTTGATTGTTAGTCATTAGTTTTCTTGTCCCAAAAAGAATTTTTTTATTTTCTAATTCGGCTGAAACGCCATAACCGGGAATAGCTTGAAAGTTTTTTACTTCTGAAAAATTAACTTTTCCCTCTTTCGCTTTACTGACAATCGCTTGGGCTAAAGGATGTTCGGAATTTTTTTCTACCGACCCGGCAATTTGCAAAATTAAATTTTCATTAATTTCATTCTTAATTTTGATAACATCAGTAACGCTTGGCTCCCCTTTAGTCAACGTTCCGGTTTTATCAAAAACTACAATTTTTATATTGCGGGCCGTTTCTAGAGCTTTACCGCTTTTAATTAAAATACCGTTCTGGGCGGCTAATCCCGTCCCCATCATTACGGCAGTGGGAGTAGCCAAGCCCAAAGCGCAAGGACAAGCGATAATTAAAACGGTGATAAAAGTGACAAGGGCAAAGGAAAACGGCTGGCCCGCTATTAGCCAAACAATCAAAGATAGAATAGCAATAATAACAACGATTGGAACAAAATATAAAGAAACTTTATCAGCTAAAAGCTGAATTGGCGCTTTAGAGCCCATCGCCTCTTCAACAATTTTAATGATTTGAGCCAACATCGTATCCTTGCCTACGCGGGTTGCTTTGAACTTCAAAACACCGGTTTTGTTAATAGTCGCGCCGATTACTTCATCATCCTTTTTCTTTTCGACAGGAATGCTTTCACCGGTAATAGCTTTTTCGTCAACGCCGGAATAGCCATCAATAACGATTCCGTCCACGGGAATTTTTTCACCGGGCTTTACCAAAATAATATCCCCAACTTTTACTTCGGAAATAAGAATTTTTATTTCCTCATTATTTTTTATAATCGTCGCTTCTTTTGGTTGAAGACCGATTAGTTTTTTAATTGCCTCGCTTGTTTTTCCTTTGGTTATCGCTTCAAGATATTTTCCCAAAAGAATAAAGATAAGAATAAAAGCGGCTATTTCGTAATATAATTCTGCCATTTCGTATTCTCCAACGTTGAACCAAACAAATAAAGAAATTGCTACGCTATAAATATAGGCGGCCGAAGTGCCGATAAAAATCAAAGAATCCATATTCGGCGTCCTTCTTAAAATGGCTTTTAATCCGGAGGTATAAAGCTTAGAAGCAACTATGATTACAGGAGTAGTCAATAAAAATTGAATAAGATGTTGATTTTTGTCAATAATTTCCGGTATATGAAGACCAACCATCATTCCCATGGAAACATAAAGGAGGGGGATGCCAAAAATTAAAGCAACAATAAATCTTGTTCTCAAATTTTTAATTTCCTGAATTTTTTCTTCTTTATAATGGTCGTGCGCCCCATTAGAAACTTTGTTTCTAACGGGGTAAATTTCTTCCCCGGCGGTTTCTTCCGTTGCCTTATATCCTAATTTTTCTATTATTTTTTGAATTCGGGAGATGTTTATCTTAATTGAGTCAAACTCTAAATAAGCTTTTTCTGTGGCAAAATTAACATTGACGGATTTGACACCCCCTTCTTTTTTAAGGGCGTTTTCAATATTTGCCCCACAAGAAGCGCAATGCATGCCATGTATTTTGAAAATAGCTTTAGTCATATAAATTTATATACCATTCCAAAAACCTGCGCAAATAATTTTATGGAGCGACATTGGCCGTCAAAATAACGGCTATTTTCCCATTCTGGCTGTCATTGGTTGAAAGATAGATTTCTCTGACCGCCGGACCGGTTCCCTGGGGGCCGTGGAAAGCCGGATTAAAAATGACTTCTAACTGCCCGGTTTCTCCGGGAGCTATTATTTGAGACCAGAAACCCGCGTGACCCATGCCGAACACCGGACTTTTCTTGCCGGCCACATCCAGGGTTGCAGTAGTACAATGACAAGAAGTCCAAATATCATTTATTTTAAGGTCTCCGCTGCCGACATTTCTAATCTCGAAATCTTTTATAACTAATCCGGCGGCCATAGAAACATTACCGGCATCAATTTCTTTGGGATTAATCTCAATTTTCGGTATCCCCGTTTGAGACGGCTTTTGCGTAGTGGAATTATTCAAAAGAAAAACCGACGCCCCAATAGCCAATAAAACCGGCAATAAAATTAATAATAATTTTTTAGTTTTTTGACGGCGAAGTTTATGCGAATATTCTTCTTCTTTCCGTTGTTTTCTTATAAAAAATTTTTCTTTGCTCATATATTATTTTTCTATTTTAGAAATTTAAATAAATTTAAACGAAAAATATCAAAATTGAAGCTCCCAGAATTATCATCAAAATTCCCATGGCCAATTTCATTCCCGATTTCGTCTCCTGCTGCCATTCGCCAAGCTTAACGAGAGTATAGGGATTCATCGCCAGAATAAGCAAAATAATCAAGGGCATAACGAACATCAAATTATAAAGCAGAAGGTAAAGAAAACCCGTGAAGAAAGTAGTTTTTGAAGCCAATAAGGCGGTAACGGCCGCGTAAATGCCGCCGGAACAAGGAATGGAGCAAAGGCCCACCAGAAAAGCGGCGACAATCACCGTCGGCAGGCTGGCTTTTTGCAGAAGTTCTCTGATTTTTTGCTTTGAAGGCGTTGGAAATTTAAAGCCGAATTTTAATTGCGGCCAGAAATAATCCTTAACGCTTAATAACCCAAGCAGAATCAAAAGCCAGGAGCCAAGCTTGGCAAAAAAATGATGCTGGCCAAAAAGCATGATTCCTGAAAACAAACCCACCCCCACGGCTAAATAAGTCAGAAAAATCACAACGATATAAACGAAACCCAGCGTCAAAATGTTTTTAAGGCTGCGCTGCAGCATCACTAAAAATGCGATGAAAAAAATCAGAATGGCGATGGCGCAAGGATGAATCCCGTCAAGAAAACCGGTTACCGCCACCAAAGGAACCATGGTGGCTGGAGCCGCGCCGTTTAAACTAAGGGCTAAATTACTTAACATAAGCATTAATTGTAGTGGTTATTTGCGGGTTAGCCGGGTCGTTGCTCTTAATATAAATTATCCTTTCCTGCTGGCCTTTGCCGTGAGGGCCGCTGCCCATGGCGGCGGTATCGTAAGCGACTAAAACATCCGCCTCCTCGCCCGGATTTATTTTATCTTTATTGATTTTAGCGGTGGTGCAGCCGCAGGAAGTGGCTATCCTTTTTATTTCCAAAATTTCATCGCCTGAATTTTTCACTTTAAAAGTGAAATTGACTATTTTGCCGAATTCTATTTCCCCGAAATCGTACGATTCGGGAGAAATGTCTATTTGCGGCCGACTGATTGTTTCTTTGATTAAAGCCGGCGTCGCCTGGTAATAGCCGTAGATTATAAAACCTACGATACCAATAAATATTATGATACTAAAGATTAATATTTTTTTATTCATATTTTATTTCTATATTATATCCCGCAACTGTTGCCGCCGCCGCTCTGGACCGGCTGGATTTGAGATAGAACTCGGCGGTAGCCCGAGGCGCTTGAAAAATTAGCTCCCAAAACTTCCTTAGAGTTCACGTCTTTCCACTGAATCCCCCTGCTCTCCATTAATTTAGCTATGGTTTGATAAGTACTGGGAAACCAAAAAGAATTGACGACAAGCGCCGCTTGATACATTTCCTCCTCGGTTTTCCCTTGAGAAGCCATTAGTTCCAAAAATCCAAGCATAGCCATGCCGTGATTGCAGTCGGGAAAATATGTTGAATTGCCGCAACAAGGACGATAAATTCCCTTACTTACTTTTTCAACCAAGGCCTGTTGCTCCGGGGTTAAACTGACAAAATTATACTTGCTGTAGTGATCCATTGCCTTTCCTTTGGCGAGCGTCCAGCCGCCGGTGGAAGCGAAATTGCCGGCCCCGCCGTATTGCGGGTCATTCATCGGTCCCTTTTCTAAAATTTCATTTTTATTGCTAAGACCAAAGGCCCAAAAGAGATTAAGAAGAAGCCCCGAATTTTCCGATGTCATAATCAAATCATCGTTATTATTACCGCTGTTGATAAGCTCCCAATCTTTATTGCTGATGCCGCCTCGCTGATAATAAGCAGATTCAAGTTTCTGTTTGTCTATAACGCCGCTATCTACTAATTTAGTACCGATATCGCCCCACTTCACGGGCAAAATAACCCCTTTAGACGGCAGAATATCTTCTTCAGAATTAATAACTGAGTTAATTCCTTTTGTCAGGCTGGCTTTTTGAGAAAAACTGGAAACTTTTAACCCCGTTATATAAATCCAGGTTCCGGCGACAATAATCGCTGAAATCAAAATACTTATCGGGAGTAAATGATTTTTCCTGTTGACATTGGGATAACCCTCTTCCGTTTCCCGATTTTCAGGTGGTTTCTTTATTGTCTCTGGCTCGCAATAATTCATGGCATTAATTTCCAATTATTTATTGAATATTTTTGTGACTTTCAAAATTTCTTGGATCATCTCCCGTTTTCTTTTCTCGTTTCTTGACTCGAAAGCTCTCCTGAAACAGGTATTAAGATGATTTTCCATCAGCATTTGATGAGCTGATTTTAAAAGCCCGATTACCGCCAAATTTTGCTGCATAATATTAATGCAGTATTCATCGACTTCAATCATTTTTATGATTTTAGCGACTGAACTCTGGGCTTTTTTGAAATTGATCAAGGTTTTTCCGTGCCTGCCGGCAGGCGGGTCTTTTTGGCTGGACATATTCATTGATTAAACTGATTATACCCCGACCATAGGTATAGGTCCATACTAACCAACTGCTACATTATTCGTCAAGTAACGAGAATTTGCATTTATTTAATCTATGATTAATCTTATAAATCTGGGTGTAGCTTAATTACTTTCCACGGTAAAGCGCTCGGCCAGAGACCGAGAAAATGGCAGGTTCGAATCCTCCCACCCAGACCACGCTCCGCGTGGCCGACTTCGCTCTTTAAAATAAAAAATACAAAACTTTCGTTTTTACGAAGGTTTTTATTTTTAAAATATTAATATTTATAGTAAAACCCCGTTAGAAGTCTTGAACAGAAAAAATTTCTCTAAAATTTTTTCTGTTATAATATAACTTATAAGTTGAATATAAATTTGTATTATTTAGATAATAATACTTACTACGAAGTGTACACCAGACTTCTAACGGGGTAAAATCTTAATATGCCCAGTAACTCAACTCCGATGGTTCGCCAAGTCAGGCGAACAGAAGTACTGGGTAAAGGTCAATATTAATCAAATAAAACAAAATCATTAATTATCAACTTTGACATATCTTATAAAATGTCGGAGTTGAGTTAACTGGGTATGATTTTTGATTCCCACGCCCACCTTAATTTCAAGGCTTTCAATAACGACTATCCAAAAATCATTAAAAAATGCCTTGAGGAAAATCTTTGGCTCATTAATGTCGGCTCCAAATACGAAACCAGCCAACGGGCCGTAGAAATCGCCAGCGAATACGAAAAAGGCGTTTGGGCGGCTGTCGGACTACATCCGATTCATGTAGAAGACGAGGTTTTTAATTACCAAAAATATCTGGCTTTAGCTAAAAATTCCGATAAGGTTGCGGCAATCGGCGAAACCGGGCTGGATTATTATAGAATTACGAATAATGAATTAGGAATAAAGAATCTACAAAAAGAAGTTTTTAAAAAACAAATTGAATTGGCGATGGAATTGAATAAGCCATTAATAATTCACTGCCGCAATGCTTACGACGACGTTATTAATATTCTTAATTCTTACTTCTTAATTCATAATTCTAAATTAAAAGGAGTCGTTCATTGTTTTTCCGGCAACGCCCAACAAGCGAAACAATTCCTGGATTTGGGCTTTTATCTCGGTTTTACCGGAATAATCACCTATACTTCCGGCTACGACGCCATTGTCAAGGATACGCCGCTGGAAAAAATACTGATTGAAACCGACTGCCCCTATTTGGCGCCCGTCCCCCGCCGCGGCCAGAGAAATGAACCGATTTACGTCAAATATACGGCTCAAAAAATAGCAAAAAGCCGCAATTTGCCTGTAGAAAAAATAGCGGAGCAAACTTTCCGAAACGCGCTCCGGTTATTTAAAATAAAATCCTAAATTCGGTTTGATTTTGACAACAAATATGATACAATAATATTAACCTCGCTAAGATTGAATCCTGCACAATTTTAAATCCTTAAGGGAGGATAAATCGTTCCAATCTGCGGATTGTATCTGAATCCACCCACTTAATTCTTAACAGGATTTCATACCAAGGCGAGGTTTTTGTTTAAAAAAATAAAAGAGTTCCGATTATTCGGAACTCTTTTTGATAATTAGTTTACAAGAATCGCTTCCGACGCCTCCTTTCCGAGCAGCAGGGTAGAATAAAGACAAACCCTGTCTTCCCCGATTTTTTTGACCGCTATTCCCATCCCTATAACGGGGAAAAATTTGAAATCCAGATAATGATCCGGCGATTCCAAAAAACCATAAGCCATTTTTTCAATAGCCTGTTTTATTTCCCAGTCGTTGTAATAAGAGAAAATGCTTCTGTGGAATTCTTTTTCGTCCGGATTATGGTTTTTCGTGAAAAAGGGACGACAAACACCTTCTTGTATCATAGCTTCGCTGCATTTCGCCGCTATCAAATCTTTTTCCGCGCTTCTAATAAATTCTTTTTCCATTCCCAGCGTTCTTTTAATCTCCTCGGTAATGCATTTAACAAAAAAATCATTTAAAAAATTTATCCAGCGAAAATATTCCTCTTCGTTCATAGCCGCCTCCTTTTTGTAAAAACTTTTACTTTTGAAGGTGCAATCCTCAATGACTTCTCTTAAGTAATATTATATCACAATAAAAACTACTTTTTATCCTTAATCTTTATATTAAGTTCGTCTAACTGCTTGGGGTTTATTTCTGACGGAGCCGACATCATTAAATCGCGGCCGTCGCCGGTTTTGGGAAAAGCGATGACTTCGCGGATGTTGGGCTCATTAAGCAGAATAGCCATCAGCCGGTCCAAGCCCAAAGCAATGCCGCCGTGGGGCGGAACGCCGAATTCAAAGGCCTCCAGCAAATGACCGAATTGTTTTTTGATTTCTTCGCGGCTGTGGCCCATAACTTCAAAAACCGCTTCCAGAATTTCCGGTTTATAAGACCTTAAACTGCCGCCGCCGATTTCATAACCATTGCAAACCAAGTCGTATTGAAAAGCCATAATCTTTTCCGGATTCTTTTTTATTTCTCCGATGTCTTCGGTTTTCGGCCTGGTAAAAGGATGATGAACCGCATCCCATCTTTTCTCGGTTTCTTTCCACTCAAACATCGGAAAATTAACGACAAAAGCGAAAGCCAGCTCATCGGGATCATTTTTGTCTTTCCGCAAATCAGGCTTATCGCTCTTATATTTTTTCATCGCTTCCCCGTAATCAAGCCGCGGAAAAGGAATTTCCTTTATTTTTTTGTTTGGGAAGGCCTTTTTAACCGCTTCCAGGCAGAATTGCTCGGTTAAATCAAGGATTTCCTCCTCGCTCATAAAACTCGTTTCAATATCCAGCTGGGTAAATTCCGGCTGGCGGTCGCCCCTAGTGTCTTCATCGCGAAAACAGCGGGCAATCTGAAAATATTTTTCAAAACCGGAAACCATTAAAAGCTGCTTGTATTGCTGGGGCGATTGGGGCAGGGCATAAAATTTCCCCGGCTCCAGGCGAGAAGGCACGAGATAGTCGCGGGCGCCTTCGGGCGTTGACTTGCCGAGTATCGGCGTTTCAACCTCAATAAAACCTTTATCGCTTAAAAGCGAGCGAATTGATTGAATAAACCGGGAACGGAGCCTGATATTTTTTTGAAGCCGCCCCCGCCTTAAATCCAGATAGCGGTATTTCATTCTAATATCCTCGTTGATTTCATAGCCGTCGGTATCCAAAGGAAAAGGCGCGGTTTCAGATTGGCTTAAAATTTCCAGGGACTCGGCCTGAATTTCAAACCGGCCGTTTTCCAAATCTGGGTTTTCCATTCCCGCGGGGCGCTTTTTGACGACTCCGGAAATTTTAATAACCCAGTCCTGGCGCAAAGTATAAGCCAATTGGTATAAATCTTTGTCTTTAGGTATAAAAACCGCCTGGGCCACTCCGCTGGCATCCCTTAAATCAATGAAAATAATCTTGCCGTGGTCGCGCCGCGTCGCCACCCAGCCCATCAGCTCAACTTTTTGGTCTTCTTTATTCGCAATTTCTTTGGTTAAAATTCTCATAAAATTTTTACGAAGTACGAATTTCTACGAATATACGAATTCGTATATTCGTACTGATTCGTATTTCGTAATATTTATATTCTATCATTTTTCTTTAAACACTTGAACCTTGGAAGAATCTCCGGCCACCACGATTTTTACGGTTCCGTTATTGTCCGTCCGGTAAATTTGAGCGCCGATTGAAGCCAATCTGGCTAAAACTTCTTTGGTTGGATGGCCGTAACTGTTTTTCCCGACTTCAATAAAAGCCAGACGGGGAAGAATTGAGGCTAAAAATTTCTGACCGGTGGAAAACTTGGAGCCGTGATGGCCGACTTTCAAAATATCAATTTTAAGAGTGTAATTTTTGGTTAAAAAATTTTCAATTTTCTCTCCAATGTCGCCGGTAAAGAGAGTGCGGACTCCCGCCGCCGATAATTCCATCACCAGACTGCTATCGTTTGTCTCCTTGCTTTTTAAAAAATCTGCCGTCGGCGAAAGAACGTTAAAACAATTTTCCCGATAGCAAATTCTGTCTCCGGCCGCCAAAGTCACGGCGGAAATTTTTTTATCTCTCAAACTTTCAATTAAAACCGGCCAGGAATCAGCCGCTCCCTGCCGACCGTTGTAAATGAACGCTCCAACCCGATAATTTTTTAAAACGTCTATCAAGCCGAGAAAATGGTCGGTTTCAGGATGCGAAAGAATCACCAAGTCCAGATACCGGTCAAAAAACGGCAAAATTGAAGTCAATTCCTGAACTACCCGATTTCCTTTTCCTCCATCAATTAAAACCTGGATTCCGCCAGGCAGAATAACCAGCTCGCTGTCGCCCTGACCGACATCCAAAAAATAAATTTCCAGATTATTTGAAGCCCTAACGGCAAAAATCGTCCGCCAGACAAAAACATCAAGAGTCAAAAGTAAAACAACGACAAGAATAATTGACTTATTTTTCATTAGATAACAATTTATGGATCCTCAAAGTATCGGGGTGAAATTCCAGCTCTTTGTCGTTAAAAACAAGCCGCGGCTCAAAACCCATGCTGTCTTTCAGGCTCTTTTTTATTCTTTGAACTTGAACATACTTTAAAAATCTTTCTATAAAGTCGCCGAAACCGCCGCCCAATATCTTTTCCAGAAACAAACCGGCAAAGCCCGGCTTATGAAATTTATGACGCAAATCATCGGAATAAACCCCGTTAGAAGTTTTCAACAAAACTTTTTTCTTTGAAAAATTGGAGCCGCAGGCGAATTCGCTTTCGTTTGTTGAAAAACCCGAAAACTCAGCTGAACTTCTAACGGGGTAAATCCGTTCGCCCATCCAGTCGTTGGCTTTAAAAAATTCCCCGATTTTTTCTTCCCGGCCGTAAATCGGAACCAAATTCCGGTAAAGTTCCTGCCAATAAATGTTATGAGGCGGCCTTAAACAATAACTCTCCGGGGCAACAAAATGATTGAAACAAATATTGTCGCTGGCGGCTTCCTTATGCGAAAGCTTTTGGCGGCGCCGGCCCAATAGGCCGAACATCAAAACGCAAAAAAACCGGGTCGTGAAAATCCGGCCGGATTTTGCCCCGACAATAACGTCAAAATCCGAATCTTGGTGAACATTCCCCAGAGCCATAGACCCGGCTCCAAAAACAAAATCTATAAAAGGCAAATACCCGAAGAAACGCGCTAATTCAAGAAATCGCAGCCATTTTTTGTCAAAAAGAACGTCTTGCTGGCGTCTTTTTAAAGAAAAATCTCCCGCCGGCTGGCCCAGCCGCCGGTAAAATTCCGAAGTTTTATTCGCCGTCTTCATTTTCCGGACTTTCCAAATTTAGAGGCTCTATCCCAACTGCCTTGCCCGTGACCCTTAAAACATCCTTATCAATTTTCTTGAACTCCTTTTGTGATTGGTTATACATATTAACAGTTGTTCCCAAATGTGCTCCTATTTTTTTAGAAAAATCTGCGTAGCTGATCAAATGCCGTCTTAATTCTTCCACGTTTTTAATAATTGATTTTGTTTCTTCTTCTATATGCATGGCTTTCAAGCCCTGAAGAACGGTTTGAAGATAAGCTATAAATGATGTCGGCGAAACAATAATCACTCTCTTTTCCCTTGTAGCGTACTCTATTAAATCACGGGTATTAACTTTTAATGCGCCGATTTTATTGACTAAAAGATCATAATAAATGGCTTCGCTTGGAATAAACATAAAAGCGAAATCCATTGTTTTTTCTTCCGGCTTGATATATTTAGCTGTTTCATCAATGCGCTTTTTGATATCGCTTTTAAAAGCTTCTTCCAATTTCTGTCTTTGGTTTTCGTCATGAGCTTCTGAAATTCTCTGATAATTTTCCAAACTGAATTTAGAATCAATTGGAATAATTTTATCCTTAATGCGGATTACAAAATCAACTTTCGTGCCGTCTTTAAATTCATACTGGGATTCATAGTTATGGGGAAAAAAATTCTGTAATAACAATTCCAGGGAGTATTCGCCTAAATTCCCCCGTTGTTTTGGATTCTTTAAAATATCCTGAAGGTCTTCCAGTTGCCTTGCGACATCCACCACCTGCTTTTGCCCTTCGCCGACTTTAGTAAGTTCCTGGGTAATTTCTTTAATTAGCCGGCTGCTGCTGTCAAACTGGCTTTGCATGCTCCTGTTTGACTCGCCGAGCTTATTATCAAGAGTTTTAGTAATCTCATTAATCTGATGCTGAAGCATTAATAAAGATTGCTCGTCGTTTTTCGACGCTGCCAAACGATTTTTCAAAAACCAAAAAATCAGCGGCAAACCAGCCAATAAAACCAACAGAATAATGATTAAAAAAATGATTTCCATATTATTTAAGTATAATTAAGCAGATTGACAAAGTAAATGAATACCTTAAAATAAATTCAGTAGGTTGTCCCAAAAGGACAGCCCTGAAGCAGTGTCAGAACTTCGCTGGCCCACTGCGTTTATGCAAGGCGACTTGCTTATCGGGATTGGCAAAATCATGCTGATGAATGGTTCCTATATTTTCCCTGCCAGCTATTCGGTAATAAGCTGGATACCGCTTTGAAGACAGTAAGGAGATTAACAGATGTACCCGCCCAAAAACTCCGATTCATAGAAGACAATGATTAACTCCGGCATTGAGCCGGAGTTTTTGTTTTTAATTTAAATTTTCGCTGTTGCCTTGAAGAATATCCCGCAGGCGGAGTTTATCTCCTTCCTCTTTCTCCCAAAGAAACAAAAATCTTTCCAAAGAGAATATCTCCGTAAGTATATTCATATAACACTTTTCAGACGGTCGTCTGAAAAGTGTTATATCTTGTTCTAATAGAATTAGATACTATCACGCGTGATAGTAGCACATTAAGCCGTTAAATAATTTCTATTTAGCGCTTCAATCGCCCAATTACTTAATTACCGTAATTACTCAATTACAATTCCCTATCTAGCTCCTCAATAATTTTTTTGGCTTTTTCGGAAATTTTCTTGGGCAGTTTAAGGTCAAATTCCAAATAAAGATTGCCCCGGCCCGCGCCGTGCAAATGCGGCATGCCCTTATTTCCGATTCTTAATCTCTCCTTAAAATTATATCCCATCGGCAACTCAATATTTAATATCTCGCCGCCCAAATCCTTGATTTTAATTTTTTTACCAAGCAGGGCTTCAGTTAATTTTATTTCCTGGCTCATGTATAAATTATCATCTTTCCGGCGGAAAAGCTGGTGCGGCTTTTCTTTAATGTGGATATAAAGATCTCCTGTTTCGCTGCCTCCCTCGCCCGCTTCGCCCATTCCTTTGACTTTTATAATCTGGCCGTTAGCAACTCCCGGAACAATATCAACGTCCACTTCTCTCAACCCGGATTGCCGACCCGAACCTTTGCATTGAGAACAGACTTTGTTCGGAACTTCTCCAAATCCGCGGCATTGAGAACAAACCTTGTTTTGGGAAAAACTCCCAAAAAAGGTCTGGCGGTTTTCTTTTATTTCCCCGCGGCCGGCGCAGGTCGGACAAACGCTTTTCCCTTCTTTTTTATCATGGCCCAAACCTTTGCATTTATCGCAAGTAACCAAAGTTTTATATTGCAAATGCTTCCGGACGCCGCTAAACGCCTCCTCTAAGGTTATTTCCTGAACCGATTCCATGTCCGAACCGCGGCGATAAGTGCGGCGGCGCTGGCGCACTCCCAGCCCTTCAAAAAAACTCTCAAAAAATTCTCCCAAATCCCCCATATCTCCCGACTCGCCTTGGAAATCAAAACCGAAACCGCCGGAGGACGGATCAAACCCCTGGCCGAATCCAAAAGGCCATTCACCGCCGCCTTTAGACGCACCCTCAAAAACCTGACCAAAACGGTCATATTGCGCTTTCTTTTCGCTGCTTGAAAGAACCTGATAAGCCTCATTTATTTCCTTGAATTTTTCGTTTAATTCCTTGAATTTTTTTTCATCCTTGCCGGCTTTATGGGGGTGATATAAATGAGCCAGCTTATAAAAAGCTTTTTTGATTTCATCAGGCGAAGCGTTGCGTTCTACTCCTAAAATTTTATAGTAATCTTTGCTCATAGAAAATGAAAAATGTAAATATCAAAATTCAAAATGATTCCGATTCTATCGAGAACCTTCGACAGAGTCGGGGCAATGTAAAATTAAAAATGATTAAGTGTTAAAATGTTTTTAATATGCGTTAATTTTAACATTTTAATCTGTCATTTTACATTTTGATTTTTGATTTTTAAATTTGTATCACTTCCTTGCTTCTTGATTCCGATTTAATGTTGACAAAATTAACCGCCAACAGCAATTGATAAACCAGGAAGATTAAAATAGAGAGCAGCCAATTTACCGGGATAAATAAAAGCTTGATGACAAAAAATAAACTGACAAGAATTCCGATGTACATCCAATTTTTGGCCGCGGGGCTAAACTGATAGAATTTTATCACTAAAGAATCGTAAACAACCTTGTCAACTGAGTCCTTGAGATTGACCTGATAGCCGAGAACTTTGGTTAAACTAACGCCGAATTCCTGATCAACGGCCGAAGCGATAATTGTTTCTTTAGTCGAGGCGGGCAAATTTTTAAAATTAGGGATACTCTGGGATAATTGATTTTCCAAAACGCCGGCTAAAACATTTTGTAACGGTTCCTGAAATTTAAAATTAGGGACAAAAATACTGATTATTCTTTCATTGGGCTTTAACACAAAAATCCGGAAACTTTCAAAAGAAATCGGAAAACCGCCCTTGGCGGAAAATAGAAAATAAGAGAAAAAACATAATAAAACCGCTATCGCTAAAGCGATTTTAGACAGGAATACTTTTGATAAATGGAAAAAATCAATTTTTAAAGTATTCTCCAATTCCGTTTTCGCTCTATATATGCCCCAGACTAAAATAAAAAAAACTAAAAAACCGAGCCCCACTAAGGCCGGCAAAAAAGAATCATAAAAAACCGCCAGACCGGCTATTACCGAAAAACCGGCCGCTAAACTTGACCACAACAATTCATTTATAAACAGAGCGGCGAAAAAAGAAAAAATAACAAACAAAACAAGACCGACTGAAAACCAAATTAAATTCGGGACAGTAAAACCAGCCGCTAATTGCCGAAAATAAAAACTCAATACAAAAGCCGAGGCAATTTCTAAAACCAAAAGAGGAATTATTTTAAAAGGCGAATGATAAAAATTATTATTTTCTTTGGAAATTAAGTCGGTCATTGTCTATTTATTATACATTCCTTTGCCGATATCTTGAAGAGTCTGGGAAAGTTCGTTGATTGCCGCCTGGATTTCTCCGGCGTTATCGCCGTCTTTGATTGACTTTAATTTTTCTATTTTAGCCGTAAGCGCTTCCTTGAGATTCTGGGCGATTTTATCGCCGCCTTCCTTAAGCGTCTTTTCCGCCAGATAAATTGAGGCTTCCGCCTGATTTTTTACTTCCACTAATTCTTTTTTCTTTTTATCTTCCTCGGCGTGAAGCGCCGCTTCCTGCTTTAATCGCTCCACTTCTTCTTTGTTTAAGGAAGTAGTTGCCTCAATTTTAATTGACTGGGTTTTACCGCTGGCTTTATCTTTGGCGGAAACATTCAAAATGCCGTTAGCGTCTATGTCAAAAGTAACTTCAACTTGAGGAACGCCCCGGGCCGCCGGCGGAATGCCGTCAAGAATAAATTTGCCCAAGGTTTTATTATCGGAAGCCATTCCCCGCTCTCCCTGAAGTACGTGGATATCCACCGCCGTCTGGTTATCGGCCGCCGTGGAAAAAATCTGGCTTTTGGCGGTCGGTATGGTCGTATTTTTAGAGATCATCGGCGTCGCGATTCCGCCCATAGTTTCAATGCTTAAACTTAAAGGCGTAACGTCTAAAAGCAAAACGTCTCTTCCCATATCGCCTTGGAGAATCCCGGCTTGGATTGCTGCTCCGGCCGCCACCACTTCATCAGGATTGACGTCTTTATGAGGCTCTTTATTAAAGAATTTTTTGACCGCTTCGGCAATCGCCGGCATTCTCGTCTGGCCGCCGACCAAAACAATCTGTTCAATATCCGCGGGTTTGAAATTCGCCCCTTTCAAAGTTTCATCAACTAATTTTATGGAACGCTCAATTAAATCGCCGACCAATTCTTCCAGCTTGGCCCGCGTCAGTTTCATCAGAAAATGCTTGGGGCCGGAAGCGTCGGTCGTTATATAAGGAAGATTAATTTCGGTTTCTGAAGCGGTGGAAAGTTCATGTTTGGCCCGTTCGGCCGCTTCCTTCAAACGCTGAAGGGCCAGCGGGTCTTTGGATATATCAACGCCTTCTTGTTTCCTATATCCGGAAACCAGATAATCGATAATTCTTTTGTCAAAATCGTCGCCGCCCAGATGGGTGTCGCCCCCGGTTCCCTTGACCTCAACAACGTCTTCGCTTACTTCTAAAATGGAAATATCAAAAGTGCCGCCCCCGAAATCATAAACGATAATCTGCTCGTTTTTCTTTTTATTCAAACCATAAGCTAAAGCCGCGGCCGTCGGCTCGTTTAAAATCAGCCGCACTTTAAACCCGGCGATTTCTCCGGCGTTTTTAGTCGCTTGTCGCTGGCTGTCGTCGAAATAAGCCGGCACGGTAATAACCGCTTCTTCGATTTTTTCTCCCAGCTTGGCTTCGGCGTCAGCTTTAAGCTTCTGCAAAACCATCGCTGAAATTTCCTCGGGCTTATACCAGCGGTCACCCATTTTTATTTCCACGCCGCCGTTAGCTCCCTCTTTAATTTCATAAGAAAGCCAGGTTTTATCGTATTGGACGGTTTTATCGGTAAACCTGCGGCCGATTAAGCGTTTCACCGAAAAAATGGTGTTTTTGGGGTTGGTAACCGACTGCCGTTTTGCCAATAATCCTCCCAGCCGTTCCCCGTTCTTACTCAAAGCGATAATGGAAGGAGTCGTCCGATTGCCCTCGGCATTTTCAATGATTTTCGGCTCGCCCGCTTCGACAACCGCCATCGCCGAATAAGTTGTTCCTAAATCAATTCCTAAAATTTTAGACATTTTATTTTATTATTTGGAAATTTTTACTCTGGCCGGCCTGATGACCCGGCCGTTCAATAAATAACCTTTCTCAATTTCTTCAATTATCGTTCCTGAAGGCTGGCCCGTCTCAACTTCGGCTACCGATTCCTCTATATTCGGGTCAAACATCATGCCAGCTGAAACCGTCACTTCGTCCAAACCGTAAGATTTAAGGATATCCTTGAATTGAGAACGAATCAAATATATCCCTTTTTGAGCCGAGCCTTCTTTTTCCAAAGACGCGAGGCCCAATTCAAAACTGTCCAAAACGAGCAAAAGTTCTTTAATTAAATCTTCGTTCGCCAATCTTACCACCGCTTCAAATCTTTTAGCTTCGTCTTTTTTATAATTTATAAGTTCGGCTTTCGCTCTTTTCCAGCCGTCAAGATATTCGTCCCGCTCTTTCTGGCACTTTAACAATTCGTCCTCTTCTTTTTTTCCCTCGCCCTCCGTAGTTTTAACGAAGGAGGGTTCCTTAATTTCTTCTGGTTGAGTTGTTTGTTCTTCCATATAAATAATCAATTTAAATTATAATTTTAAAAAAATTGAAAGTCAAATACA
>Ga0210057_1004561_pt1 | contig 18325 bp, 18 predicted proteins | sample CryGeyCG2114_010_2_FD_183968 | JGI IMG/M metagenome (GOLD analysis project Ga0210057, IMG submission 183968) | Groundwater microbial communities from aquifer - Crystal Geyser CG10_big_fil_rev_8/21/14_0.10 (SPAdes) (version 2) | ecosystem: Environmental > Aquatic > Deep subsurface > Groundwater ...
CTTGATAGGCACAATGATATCCTTTTATTACCTGCATACCTCTATAGGATAGTATGAAAACCTACGGTTTTCAATCTTTCCCTAAAAGGTATCCCTGCGGCAAGACCGCAGGGAATTGCAAGTTAAAACTTTTAAGTAAGCCTTTATCATTGTCGACAGATGGACATTTAATAACTGTTAAAGATGATAATTCTGCCGAAATTATTTTTTTCCAAATTAATGGGCTTGAAAACAATACACTTGAAGCTGTTGGAATTGCTAATCTCAGAATGACCGTTGAACAATTGAAGGCTCTGAGTAATGCAATTATTAACACTATTAAAACCCACGAAGATGTACTCATAAAGCGCAGTAAAAAAATAAACTAGAAATCATGTTTAGTGCTGAGTTAATAATATAGAGACCCCAATTACACTTCTTCTTGATGAAATCTCTCCATAATGATTTCACGTGGTTTTGATCCTTGTGCAGGCCCCACATACCCTGCCGCGTGGAGTTCGTCAAGAATGCGTGCGGCACGAGCATATCCGACACGAAGCTTTCTTTGAAACATTGAAGCCGATGCTTTGTCCGCTTGCGAGATGAGCTCTACTGCCTGTCCAAAATATTCGTCTCGATCATTATTAGATGATGCTCCGTTTACTCCAGGCATTCCACCGATTCGAGCTTTCGACTGTTCGGTGATCTCTTCAGTGTACTGTACTATCGGCACCTGAGATTTGAGGAATTTCACCACATCTCCAACCTCACGTTCGGTGAGATATGGTCCTTGGATACGACGAGGTTTTGCCTGATCTGGCGGGAGAAAAAACATATCCCCACGTCCAAGAAGTTTCTCTGCACCAGGCATATCTATGATGACTCGAGAGTCGATCATTGATGAGACGTTGAATGCGATACGCGTCGGAATATTTGCTTTCATAAGTCCAGTGATGACATCGACCGAAGGTCTTTGTGTTGTGAGAATGAGATGAATTCCAACTGCTCGTGCTTTCTGTGCAATTCGAGTGATCAAATCTTCGACATCGTTTGCGGCATACATCATGAGATCCGCAAGTTCATCAATCACAAAAATGATATATGGCTTGCGCACAATTCCTTCAAGCTTATTGAAACTTTCAAGATTTCGAACTCCTGCTTGGGCCAGTTCTTTGTATCGCGCCTCCATCTCTCCAACGCACCACCTGAGAGCCGAAACAACTTTGCTCGGATCGGTGATGACATCAGTCAAAAGATGAGGAGCGCCGTTATATTGCACCATTTCAACCTGTTTTGGATCGACAAGAATCATTCGAAGCTCATCCGGACGAGTGCGCATCATAAGTGTCGTGATCCAAGCATTCAACATTACAGATTTTCCAGATCCCGTGGTACCCGCGATGAGAACGTGTGGCATGGCTGCGAGACTTGCAGATTGCTGTACTCCTGCAACATCAAATCCAAGTGGCACAATGAGAGGATCGCCACCTTTTTGCGAAAGAGTTCCAGTTGACATAAGTTGTCGGAGGGTCACAAGCTGCGGTTTGATATTTGGGATTTCAATACCAACGAGTGATCGTCCTGGAATTGGCGCCTCAATACGTACGAGTCCCGTCGGAGCAGCAAGCGCAAGCGCAAGATCATTTGACAGAGTAGTGATTTTTGAGAGCTTGGTGCCCATTGTGATCTCGATTGCATATTGCGTGACAGTCGGACCAAAATTCACCTCCGCAACTCGCGTGCGTATACCGAAACTATCCAGTGTTTTTTCGATAATATGAGCATTTCCTTTGACATCACCACGATCCGCATCGGCTTGCTTTACTTCATTAAGGAGTGTATTTGGAGGATATACCCACGTTGAAGATGTACTTTGCACCACTGGTTTGATCGACAAATTATTTTCAATTGCCGCCCTCCCTGCTATCGCTTTTGCTGGAGTTTGAGGCGGAGTTGCCGACATAGGTTTATTAAGAATCGTATGATCACGTATAAATCCATCGCTGGATTTTTCCTGCTCAACCTCATTTTTCTTGTTTGAGAGATTTTTCATATTAAAGATACTCTTCATGAGTTTTGCCACCGGAGAAAACATTTTGGTAAGAGAGACGACGATTACATCTATCGATGTATCTAAAAATAATATAAGTCCAATAATAAATGCTACAAGAAGTATTGCAAGTGATCCAAGCGGTGTGAAATCAAGTGAAAGATTATCATAAATCAATCGACCGACAACTCCCGACCGAAACAGTCCAAGAAGTGCAATGAGCAAAATCATTGAACCAATGGTCACATTGAAACGTACAAATTTGAGTTTTTTTGTATTGAAAAAATGCCCAGAAATGAGAAGTATGATAAATGGAATGAATATTGAGAGACCTCCAAAAAGTTGTAAGATTTGGTCATTCACCTGCTTGAGAATTTGACTCCTGCCTGCTGAAGAAAATAGTTGTGAGAATGAGGCGAGGATGATAATACCAATTATGATCAAAAAAAACCCCAGAATATTGAAAAAGGTTTTATTGTTTACTGAAAATTTTGAATACCACCGCTTTTTTCTTCTACCCATTGTATCTACGAGAAGCGCTTAAGTGCGCAACGTATAACTTCAACCATGCGTAATATAGTTTATTCTCGAAATGTCTGACTTTGCCACACGAGGTTACAATCATCTTATCACGCTGAGGTTTGTATGTAAATACGGTCAAGAGTATGAGTTGCCAGATCATAAATGCTACCGAACCTTAAAAAATAGATAGGCATTGCCAGATATATAATTGTCACTCTAAATTTTGAATATTCACTGTTAGAAAAAGACAAAATACTTATAAAATTGTCATTCCCGCGGAGGCGGGAATCCAAGCTCAATATTTTTCTTTAAAAAATGTGATTATAGACTGGATCCCCGTCTTCACGGGGATGACAGAAAAGTAACAGTTGTTAATCTGGCAACGACCCCTATCAATGCCGTCGTTCGGTCACATATTTAAATCTGGCAATACAAGTATGTAAGAGTTATCTCTTTTTTGAAACGTATTCTGTCATGCTGAATTTATTTCAGCATCTCAACACTTAGATCCTGAAACGAGTTCAGGATGACATGCACTGTATGATACCATTTTGTCAAAGAGCGTGAACTGTTTTAAGAAGAAGAGACATCTATTTTTGATGGTCAAATTTCGATACTAACTCTTCTAAGTTTCATTTGAAGATACCCTACGAGAAAGCATAGGTGTTTGGAATTTACGATGTCATCCTGAACTTGATTCAGGATCCAGACTGGATTCCTGCTTTCGCAGGAATGACAATTGTTACGCCGCAAGCGGCGGGAAATTTAACTCTAAAAGAGATTAAACAATTCTTAACCCCTAGTATCAGGGAATACGACGAACTTGAATTTTTTCTAAATCTTCTATTAAACACTGTAATGAAGTATCGGGTCCCCCATAATGGAAACTATAACCCTCAATGATACTCGTCGACCCAAGCGTCGAGGTATCTCGTGTCATCCCGAACTTGATTCGGCATCCAGACTGGATTCCTGCCTTCGCAGGAATGACAATCACGACGCAAGCGTCGGGGAATTAAACCCGGAGTGGGATTAAGTACCTTTTTGAATCCTTCAATATATGTTTTAAGGATGTTGTTTGAATATGGCCATTTTCGCGTAGCATAAATTCGAATGGCATGGACTAATTCAGAATTATTTACTTGTTGAGCTTCCCCTTCAATTTGAAGTCCCACACCCTCTCCAAACGGTTGATGGGAATTAAAAATCGAAATACAAGTTTGAGAATTACTTGCAATATTCTCGGAATGCTTTGAATTAGGTAATGAAACAAAATAAAGATTATAGTCAGAATCAGGAGCATAAACTACCGGAGACACCCAAGCATTAGACTCACTACTGCTCCCAATAATCATATACTGATTTTGAGCAATAATTTTCCGCGCTAGGTTGTTCAAGTCTTGACACAACATATAAGCTAGTATATCAAACTCACTTAGAATCTACGCCTGTTGTTTTCTCTCCCGGGTCTGCTATTTCTATCTCCTCGATCGTAGCCTCCCCCGCCTGATCGTCTATCTTCAGTGGGAGGTGCGGTGTTTTGAATTTCGACTGGAGTACCATCGGGCATCTCAGTAAGTTGAAGGTTGATTCGTCCTTGACTATCAACTTCATAGACTTTGACTTTCACGATATCTCCAAGTTTCACGATGTCTCCAGGATCTTTCACAAACCCTGAGCTCATCTTTGAAACATGGACCAGGCCTTCTTTTCCTGGAACTACTTCGACGAATGCCCCAAATGCCATAAGCCGCTTCACTTCACCACGGAACTCTTCACCAACTTGAATTTCACGAACTAAGTTTCGGATAGTATCTGCAGCTTCTGCGACTTTCGCACGATCTACGCCTGCAATAGTGACTTTCCCTTCGTCATCAACATTGATTTCGGTTTCGGTCTTTGCAATGATACTTCTGATCATTTTTCCGCCAGGACCTATGACTGTACCAATATCTTCTGTTTTCAGTTGAACCTCAACAATGGTAGGTGCATATTGAGACACATCAGCTCTGTGTGTTGAGATAGCGCCATTCATCACTTCGATGATCTTGAGTCTTGCATTTTGCGCTCGTGTCATGATCTCTTCGATCATCACATCGGTGAGCCCATTATTTTTGACATCAAGCTGTACAGCTGTCACTCCTTCGGTAGTACCAGTGACTTTGAAATCCATCTCACCAGAGAAATCTTCAATTCCCATGATGTCGGTCAAAATCACATACTTGTCATCCGAAGTTGACATCATGCCCATAGCAATTCCGGCAACTGGCCTTTTTATCGGTACACCAGCATCCATAAGCGCAAGTGACGATCCACAAGTAGATGCCATTGATGTCGAACCATTTGAGGTCAACACTTCAGAAACAACTCGAATTGCATATGGAAACTCTTTTTGAGATGGAAGAACTGGCATAATTGCTTTTTCAGCAAGTGCTCCGTGTCCTATTTCACGTCGTGAAGTGAAACCAATGCGACCAGCTTCTCCAACCGAGTACGGAGGAAAGTTGTAGTGATGCATATAACTTTTTACTCCTTGGCCTTCTGGACCTTCAGTCAGCTGTTCAAGATTTGCAGATCCGAGAGTTGCGACGGAAAGCACTTGAGTATCTCCTCGAGTAAACAATCCCGTACCATGTGTACGTGGCAGTATGCCAACCTGTGCACTTAGTACACGGATTTCGTCAATTCCACGACCATCGATTCGCTTCTTTGTTTCGATCGTATTACTACAGATCAATTTCTTCGTAAGATAATCGATCGCTTCTGCAACCACCCTACTTTCGTAGGTTTCGCCTGTTTCCAACATGACTTTTTCTACAATCGTTCCAACAAATGATCCGTCATCATATTCTTTTTCAAGCTTATAATCAATCACCTTTTGAAGGTCGCCCTTGTATGTTGTGGTGAGAAGTTTTTTCAAATTTTCTTCAACAACATTCTCAGAGACAACTTCTTTGGTTTGTCCAATCTCTTTTCGGATTGATTCCATAAACTCAATAATCTGCTTATTTTGTTCCTTTGCTAACTTGATCCCTTGTATTATCGTCTCATTTGAAACCTCCATAGAAGCTGTCTCAAGCATCATAACTTTGTCATCACGATTTGATGTGACAAAAAGATCGAGTACCGAATCGTCATCTTTCTTTCGTGTTGGATTGATGATAAATGATTCTGCTCCTTCGGAAGGCTTATTTCTTCCGATGCGAGTTGCTGCAACCGGTCCGTTCCAAGGAGCTGGAGATATATGAACTGCTGCAGACACTGCATTTAGCGCAAGGATATCTGGAGCATTTTCTTCATCCAAAGACATGAGAGTGACAACCACTTGCACCTCTCGTCTGTATGTTTTTGGAAAGAGCGGACGAATTGACCTGTCGATTATACGACCTTTCAAAATTGCCTCATCTGTTGGTTTCCCTTCACGTTTGACCCAACGAGAACCTTTGATAATTCCACCTGCATAGAGGCGTTCGACATACTCCACCTGAAGTGGAAAGTAATCAATATTCTTGTTCTCTTTTCCAAGAGTGACTGCGACAAGTACGCAGGTATCGCCCATTGAGGCAAATACTGATGAAGTTGCGGCTTTCGCCATTGTCCCAAACTGAAGTTTGAGCGTATGACCATCGATATCGATAGTCTTTTCAAGTTGTTTCATAAAACAATAAATAAGAAAGAAGGTTTCTTGGAAGATGCGTATTGCAAACGTTACTATCTCAAATGAGAAGTAATAGAATTATGTAACGCGTATCGTGAAGCAAATAACCTGAAAAGTTGCGCACTTCACGTTATACGTTACACACCTTGCACTCGTTGTTCTTTCAATAAATAATAATTATTTCTTAAGTCCTAATTTTTTAATGAGCTCTTTATATCGCGTTTCGTCGAGTTTTTGAAGATAATTGAGGATTCTTCGCCGTTTTGCAATCACTTTCAAAAGTCCACGTCGTGAATGATTATCTTTTTTGTTTCCTTCAAGATGCTCACTCAAGCGTGTTATTTTAAAGGTTAGAAGTGCAACTTGCACTTCTGGAGAACCTGTGTCGCCTACTTTTTGTGCAAAAACATTAATAATTTCATTCTTACTTTCTGGAAGTGGTTGTAGTTTCGTTTTGACCATGTATTGTGTAATAATTAGATTAACTGCTTTTGATCCACTTTACGCTGATCACAAAGCAATTGAAGAATTATAATAGATCCGTACCTAAGTTGCAACCTTGATTCATGAAGCTCCATAGAAGAACTACCCAACGTTTACAATCTACCAAGCCTTTGGTGCTTCTCATTCTTGTGTCATGCCTCCTTATCATGATCATCTTTATCCCTCCAGTGAATATTTTAATAATTTCATTGGGGATAATCGCATCAACTGTGATAGCATACTTGACCAGCTCCTACTTCCTTTCGAGAAAACGACAGATAATGACTACTTCATTCGTATTTTTTTCTCTCACTATGAGTTTCCTCTTGGGTTTTGAACTGTTTAATACATTACTACTTCTATCATTTATAATAGTTGTGGCAAAACTGTTTCCAAATAAGAATACAAAAATAGAATAATTTCATTGTCATCCCCGACTCGATCGGGGATCCAGTCTGGATTCCTGCTTTCGCAGGAATGACATTTTAACATCAGATAATACTATATGAAAAATAAATATATCACTACAGCAATTCCATACGTTAATGGAAGTCCTCACATCGGACATGCTCTTGAATTTGTTCAAGCAGACTCTTTAGCAAGGTATTTTAAAACTATTCTCAAAGAGGATACTTTACTCCTTTCGGGTAGTGATGAGAATGCACTCAAAAATGTCCAAGCTGCAGAGGCGGCTGGAAAAGACGTGCAGTCATTTGTTGACGAGAATGCACTGAAATTTGAAGATCTTGCAAAAATCCTTGATGTACAATTTGACATTTTTCAAAAAGGAAGTGCCAAAAACCACTTTATCGCAAGTCAAAAATTGTGGAACCTCTGTCTTGAAAATGGTGACATATATAAAGATACATATTCTGGGTTGTACTGTGTGGGATGTGAAACATTTTACGATACGGATGAATTGAATGAGCTAGGAGAATGTTTTGAACATCCAGGAAAACATATCGAAAAAGTGACTGAGAAAAACTATTATTTTAAACTCTCAAGATATCAAGAAAAACTGATACATCTTATTTCAACAGATGAATTAAAAATTGCGCCAGATACCAAAAAGAACGAAGTACTTTCTTTTCTCAAAGAACCTCTCCAAGACATAAGTATCTCGAGGACCAATGAGCGTGCAAAAAACTGGGGAGTTCCCGTTCCAGGTGATGATTCACAACGGATGTATGTATGGTTTGACGCACTCAATATCTATCAATCAGGTATAGGCTTTGGGACTGATGAAGAAAAATACAACACATGGTGGCCAGCAGATGTTCATGTCATCGGAAAAGGTATCATTCGATTTCATGCAGTGTATTGGCCAGCATTCCTCATGTCTGCAGGGCTTAAGCTTCCTCACGCCTTGTTTGCCCATGGATATCTCACAGTTGATGGTCAAAAAATGTCAAAATCTGTGGGAAATGTTGTTGATCCTTTTGAGATTGTCAAAACATATGGCATAGATCCTGTCCGTTATTATCTTCTTCGTGAAATTCCAACGCTCGGAGATGGAGATTACTCCGACAAGCGGATGAGGCAACTATATGATGCTGATCTGGCAAATGAGTTGGGAAACCTGTTGTCTCGAGTAACTACGCTCGCTGCTCAAGATGGGATTGTAATAGATAAGCCAAAAAAGCACATCATTGAAGAAAATATACAAAAAGAAATTAATGAATTCAGATTGAACGAGGCTCTTGAAGCGATATGGGTTCATATCAAAATTATCAATGCCGAAATAAATGATATAGCCCCTTGGAAATTATCGAAAGAGGAAAGAAATAAAGGTCTTACGAGGTGGCTGGAAAAGCTGTATCAGATTGGACTTAACCTTTCCCCTTTCATTCCAGATACATCAGAAAAGATAATGGGGGCAACTACTGGTGAGATTCAAAAAATCAAACCACTATTTCCACGCTTGAAGAAATAGTTTTTTGCAAAGTATACTTATCTTTCAATGAAAAAAATGAAACAACTACTGCAATCAAAAACACTCAAAAGAAAGCTCTGGATATTCTCGCTACTGACTGTTGTCGGGCTTATCCTTATTCTTTCAGGAACAGTATTTCTCTATTTTTTCATTTTTGTGGGTCTTCCTTCCCCATATTCACTCAAAGAATACAAAGCAATACCGATTTCAAGTCAAATTTACGATCGAAATGGTGAACTTCTCTACGAAGTGTATCGTGAGGAGAATCGTACGCCGGTCAAGCTCAAGACGCTTCCAAAATATTCAACTCAAGCGACCATTGCTGTTGAAGATAAAGATTTTTATAAGCATGGAGGCATATCTATTTTTTCTGGCATCCTTCGAGCAGTGAAAGAGAATCTCCAAGGTGGCAATCTTCAGGGCGGATCTACCATCACCCAACAACTGGTAAAAAGCGCACTCCTTACCCCGGAACGTACGGTTCAACGAAAGCTGAAGGAAATGTTTTTAGCTGTTAGGGTAGAACAAATATTTACGAAAGATGAGATACTCGAGATGTATCTCAATCAAGTCCCATATGGTGGCTCGTCATATGGGATTGGTCAAGCAACAAAAACGTATTTTGCAAAAACACCAGATCAACTTGAACTTGACGAAGCAGCTCTCCTTGCCGGTTTACCTCAAGCCCCAACACTCTACTCTCCTCATACAAATCCTGAACTTGCTAAAGAGCGACGAGATTTTGTTTTAAAACGTATGTTTGAAGAAGGATATATCACTGAAACGCAAATGAATGCAGCTTCAAAAAAAACAGTCACCGTTCTTCCCCCAACAACAAAAATAAAAGCTCCCCACTTTGTATTTGAAGTTAAAAAACTACTTGAGCAAGAATATGGATTGAAACAGCTTGAAGAAGGTGGACTCAAAGTCACAACAACTCTAGACCTTCAAATTCAGGAAGAAGCCGAAAAAATCGCACAAGAAGAAATAGAAGATATTGCTCGTCTGAAAGTCACCAATGGAGCGTTACTCGTGACTCGTCCTCCAACGGGAGAAATTCTTGCCATGGTCGGATCGGTGAATTATTTTGATGGTGGATCAGGAGCGTTCAACGTGACTACTTCAGGCACGAGACAACCGGGTTCGTCGATTAAGCCGATAAATTATGCAGTGGGTATCGATCGTGGGATTGTCACGGCATCGACCATGTTTCTCGATGTTCCCACCTGTTTTTCAAATCCTGGACAACCAAAGCCATATTGCCCCAAAAACTACGACAATTCTTTTCATGGACCTGTCCAACTTCGATATGCACTGGCAAACTCGTACAATATTCCTGCGGTTAAAATGCTTGCGCTTAATGGCGTTGAGGATTTTGTTGCATCATCTTCTGCATTTCTCATCGATTCTTTCAAAGATTCAACACGATATGGACTTTCGCTTACTCTCGGTGGCGGAGAGATAGCAATGACCGAGATGGCACAGGCATTCTCAGTATTCGCCAATCAAGGGCGGCCCAGAAAGCTCAACTATGTATTGAAGATTGAAGATAAATCAGGAAAAGTGATTTATGAATATAAAGATTACAACTTTGTTCAAGATGTCAAACAGGCAATTGATAGACCAAACTATCTTTCGATGAAGACAGAAAAAGCAATCTCAGAAGGGACAGCATTTATCATTTCTCACATTTTGGCCGACAATGGAGCTCGCTCCTCGGCCTTTGGTTCACACTCAGATCTTGTTATTAAAGGTCAAACGGTGTCGGTCAAAACAGGTACCACAAATGATCTTCGCGACAATTGGACGATCGGATACACGCCAAACTTTGCAGTCACTGTGTGGGTTGGGAACAATGACTTCACTCCTATGGCATATGGGATCGCGTCAGGTCTCACAGGAGCATCTCCTATCTGGAATAGAACTATGACGTATCTCTTGGAGAATCAGCCAGATTTACCGCCAGTCAAGCCATCAACCGTCATCGGTACTCAAGTCTGTACTGACACTGGGGTAATTGCCGGAAGGCAGGAAGGCGGATACAACTGTCCAACTCGATTTGAATATCTGATCGAAGGTACAAACTCAACTGGAAATGTGTATCGTAAGCAAGTTTCGGTAAACAAAGACACAGATCAATACATCTCTGATCCAAGCAATCCAGCTGTAGAGATGCGTGAAAAGACTGTACTCAAAGATATGTTTGGTGAATATTGCGTAGATTGTAATCATGAAGGTGAGGCGGGGCAACAGGTAAATGTGAGGTAAATAAATCTTTCCTACATACGTTGACAATTACCCTATAGTATGTTACACTGCCCATATGTCAGAAAAATTTACTCCAGGACCAAGGTGTCCAACTCCGGAAACGTGTGACGGAAGGAGATACCAAAGTTGTTATGGTGCAAGTTTGATAGCAGAAGAAGTGAAAAACGTAAGAATCGGGATGGAGACCGATCCTGAAACTCTCATTGGCGTCTTGAATAGAGTTACATGTGAAAATCCCGCCGCAATTCAAGCTGGTATAGAAGCTCAAACATACCTTGGTACTTTGTCAAAGTAAGACTAAAATCATTGGCGTTGCTCATTCACGCCTTGCTCGTCTTAAAAACCTTCATAAATTCCCTAGGGGTAACAATTTTTGTTTTTCCTACCGACGTAAGTTCGAGGAGATCTTTATCAAGAGTAATAATATAGTTGGCTTTGGACTTAAGGGCAAGTGCTAAAAACATATTGTCATTTGGATCTCTTGATTCTTTTTCAAAATCAGTTTTTTTTGCAAAAATTAGCTTTGCATTGTATTTGTACCAAACCATAAATTGCCCCACTCGTCTTTCATTATATTCTGGTAGTTTTTTTATGTTTTTTAAAGTTATCGTATTCCTTAGCTCTTCGTAAGTTTGATATGATACCGCAAACACAATATGACCCTTGCTTGCTTCTGTAATCACGTCACGCGTGTAGCTATTTCTGCGAGATACTAAATGGGCAATAATGACAGAAGTATCCAATATGAGAAGTGGATTATTCATTTAATGAATGCTTGTTTTTATTCCACCAAACTGCAAACTCATCCTCAGTCATTCCACCACTATTTTTATCTAGTTCTTCAAAGTAATCTAACAAACTATTGTATAGTTTATCTGAAGTTTTTTTTGCAAGATCATTTATGGCCAATCGAATAATTCCACTCTTATTGAGAGTTTTATATTCGAAGTTAATGAGATTCCAAGCTTTCGCCAACTCCTCATCCATCGATAGTTTTACTTGAAGTGTGTCCATATCACCTATTATGCAGCATAATGCTACCTTTGTCAAACTTTTTCCAACCTGTCCAGCACTTTTTTATATCCCCCACTTCCATTATTGAGCCAAAGGGCAACACGAGTTACGGTAGTTGTGGATGTTTTCATTTTCTTTGCAATTGCTTCATAAGACATATCAGTCGTCTCGAGAAGTTTTGCTATTTCAAAGCGTCTGCCAAATTCTTCAAGCTCCTTGGGTGTCAGAAGATCTCGTAACAAATTCAGACTTTCTTGAGTTGTTTGAACTTTTGCAAAAGCCTCTGCCAAAGCTTTCTCTTCGCTATTTTTTGCTTTATAAGGATTATATTGTGGTGCCATAAGTCTATTATAGCATTGGAATAGATATTGAATATTATAATTACTTTACTTTAGCATGTTAACATGTTAATATATTCTGTATGTTAGCTATTAATCAAATACAAAACGGAATAAACCATCATTACCTCGCTACTGCGGGGTAGATTTTGTGGGCAACACTTGATCTTTTACACCCCGCAGACAGCGGGGTTTTTCTTTGGCCTTTATGACATTACTTAATTATCAAACAATATGAAACCAAATTTCCAAAATAACAATCTGAAAATCGCAATTCAAAAGAATGGGAGACTCACGGCAGACACCCTTTTATTCTTGAAAAAGGCAGGACTAGAGATTGATACTGATGGTCAAAAACTCTATGCCAAATGCTGGAATTATCCTCTTGATATTATTTTTGTACGTGACGATGATATTCCAGATTTTGTCCAAAACAAATCAGTTGATCTGGGCATAGTTGGAGAAAATGTACTGTATGAAAAAAATGCTTGTGTAGAATCTAAGATGAAATTTAATTTTGGTTTATGTAGTCTGGTTGTTGCAGTGCCTCGAGATTCTCAAATTTTTAATGAAGCTGATTTTCAAGACAAAACCATTGCAACCTCATATCCTCTCACTGTTGCAAAATATTTTAAAGAAAAAAATATCAAAGTTACTATTGTTAAAGTAACAGGATCAGTCGAGCTCTCCCCTGCTCTTGGGTTATCTGCAGGGATTGCCGATCTCTCTTCAACGGGAAGCACACTGGCCATTAGTGATCTCCGGACCATTGCAAAAATCTACGACTCTCAGGCCGTCCTTATTTCTCGCCAAGATGGAAATATAAAAAAGATCGAGCTGATAAAAAAACTCATATTTCGATTTCAATCTGTTTTGACTGCGCAAAAATATAAATACGTCATGATGAATGCACCAAAAAACAAACTCAAACAAATTATTCAAATTGCTCCAGGTTTAAAAAGTCCAACCATTTCAAGCCTGGCAAAACAAGACTGGGTCTCTATTCAAACTGTCATCGAAGAAGATGTATTTTGGGAAAAAGTTTCGAAAATTAAAGATGCCGGAGCTTCAGGAATCATTGTGTTACCCATTGAAAAAATAATTGCCTAACTATGAAAATTCAAATATTGTCAAAACTATCCTATCAAGAAAAAACTAGAGTTATGAAAAAGAAGTCGTGAAAATATTGACGACGTAATCCCTATTGTGAAACAAATTATTTCTGACGTAAAGACAGATGGAGACGTTGCTTTGAAAAAATACACAAAAAAATTTGATAAAGTCGAGATACAAAATATTCTGGTTTCAAATAAAGATATAAAAAAAGCATATGGTCAAGTCGATAATAAAACCATTTTGGCGCTAAAACAGACAGCCAAAAATATTCAATTATTCCAAAAGGCTCAACTCAAAAAAAGAAAACGTACAATGGTAAAAACGGAAAATGGAATATCAGTATGGCAAGAATGGCGACCTATTAAAACCATTGGGCTTTATATTCCAGGAGGAAAAGCCGCATATCCATCGACTGTACTTATGACGGCAATCCCTGCAAAAATAGCTGGATGCTTGAGGATCGTAATGGTGTCGCCACCTGATTTATCTGGAAAAATAAATCCAAATATTCTTGTCGCTGCAGACATCGCGGGAATAAACGAAATATATTCAGTTGGTGGCGCACAAGCTATTGCTGCACTTGCCTATGGCACAAAAACAATTCCCAAAGTTTCTAAAATATTTGGACCAGGAAATAGATTTGTAGCTTCTGCAAAAGTACTGGTTTCTCAAGATGTTGCAATCGATATGCCGGCAGGACCGTCTGAGATCTTCATTATTGCTGACGAATCTGCAAATCCAGCATTTATCGCAGCAGATCTTCTTGCAGATGGAGAACATGCTGAGGATTCAGCCTGTGTACTGGTGACAACATCGCAAGAAATTGCAGAAAAGACTATTGCCGAAATCAAAACACAGCTCAAAACTCTGAGTACCGCAGATCGCATTCGAGCGTCTTTGAAAAATTACGGACTTATTGCGATTTCAAAAAATATGGATGAAGCGATCAAGTTTGCAAATAACTATGCTCCGGAACATTTAGAGATCATGACAAAAGACAATCTCTCAGTGGTTGCGCAGATTAATAATGTGGGATCAATATTTTTAGGAGACTGGACAAGTAAGTCGAGTGGTGATTATGCCACTGGTGCAAATCACGTCCTACCAACCGGTGGTATGGCCAAAATGTACGCACCACTCGGCGTCGAAGCATTTGGGAGATGGATAGAAGTTCAGAAGTGTACAAAAAGTGGGTTAAAAGCTATTCAAACATCAATAGGAGTCCTTTCAGATGCAGAAGGCTTGCCAGCCCACAAAGTATCAACAGAGATACGATTTACAAGTTTTAAATAAAATTATGAATTACACCGACAAGTACTTATCGGAAATGGCTAAAAAACTCACTCCGTATGAGTGGGAATCCAATGTGCCGGAGGATATATTGCGTTTTGACACTAATACGCTTCCTGCTCCTCCACCATGCCTTGAATCGTTTATCAATGACCTCAAGATAAAATGTCCGATAAATGAGTACGGCGATCCTTCCTATACGAAACTAAAAGGACTAATTACTGGATATGAATGTTTTGAAAAAGAAATGATAACAGTAACAAACAGCGGAGATGAGGCATTGGATATTGTTACGAAAGCAGTTCTCAACCCTAGAGATTTTTTTATTATTCAACCGCCGACATATGAAATGTTCCGTATTCAGTCCGAGATCAATCGTGGGGTGGCTATCCAAGTGCCTCTAACTCAGACTTTTGCAATTGATTTGAATAGGCTTCTGAAGACCATAAAAGAGAAACAACCCAAAATTGTATTTATATGCAATCCCAACAATCCAACAGGGACGGTGACATCCACTGAATATATTGAGAAGATTTTGAAAAATTCAACAGGAGTTGTTCTGGTTGATGAGGTATATCGGGAATTTTATGGAAAAACATCGGTTTTGCTTCTCAAAAAGTATGATAATCTCGTTATTCTTCGAAGTTTCTCAAAATTCGGAGGAATGGCTGGGGCACGTATCGGATACCTTATGGCAAGTTCCAAACTTTCTCAAGTGTTTGATGCCATTCGTCTTCCTATGGGAGTAAGCTGGTTTTCCTATAAATTTGCAGAGCTTCTTCTTGAAAAAAATACCGCATGGATCAAGTCACAATCTCAGATGATCATGCGTGAACGATCTCGATTGACAAAAGAATTAACAGAACTTGGACTCAATGTTGTGCCATCTCAAGCGAACTTTCTTTTAGTCAAAGTTGGAGATAAAGCAAAAGAATTGTATGAAAAACTAAAAGACAATAATATTCTCGTTCGAGATAGAAGCAACAAGCCATATTTGGAAGGATGTCTACGTGTCACTGTTCGCAATCGAGAGCAGAATAATCAATTAATTAAAAGTTTAAGAAATATTATATGAAAGTAACATATGACGGTTTGATTTTTGACATGGATGGGGTTTTGGTAGATATATCCAAATCATATCGTGAAGCGATAAGACAGACTACTAGTTATTTTTTAGAAAGAAGCGTTTTGATGTCTGAGGTTGATGAGATAAAAAACACAGTAGGAATGAACAATGACTGGGATGCAACATACGCATTAATAAATAATCCAAATATATCTTATGAAGGAGTTAAATCATATTTCCAATCCATATATTTAGATAATGGTCAAAAATCTGGATTAATCAATAATGAAAAACTATTGATATCAAAGCAAAAAGTACAATCACTAAAAAATAAGTATAAAAAATTGGGAATTGCCACAGGACGACCAAAAAAAGAAGCTGAATATGTAATCAACAAAAATAAGTTAATTGAAATATTTGACTGCATTATTGCTTTGGAAGATGTCGAAAATAGCAAACCGTCACCCGACTCCATACTCATGGTTATTGAAAAACTCAATTTAAAACAAACTGTGTATATTGGCGATAGTCCCAGCGATGTGATTGCAGCAGAGAGAGCCAAAATACCTTCTATTTTTGTGGGGAAACAAACTATTGGCACGATTCGATTCCAAACAATGTTAGAAGTTGTTCAATATTTATTATGAAAAGGACAGCTAAGGCAATGAGGAAAACAAACGAAACCGAGATATCTATGTTTTTGAATCTTGATGGCATCGGAGAGAGAAAAATCGAAACGCCCGTTGGATTTCTCAATCACATGCTTGACTTGTTTACAAAGCATGGATTGTTTGATTTGGAGATCAACGCAACTGGTGATAACAAACTTTATAACGATGAACACCACGTTGTTGAGGACATTGGAATTGTGCTTGGTCAAGCTTTTGCTCAAGCTCTGGGAGACAAGAAAGGAATCAACCGATATGGTTTTTTTATCCTTCCTATGGATGAAGCGATAGCGACGATAGCAATTGATTTTGCCAGACGGTATGCCTTCACCCTGCAATGTGACTTTGTGAGAGAAAAGGTCGGTGATCTGAGTACTGAGCTTGTCTATGATTTCTGGGATGCTTTTGCTCAGAATGCAAAGGCTAATGTTTTTATTAAAGTTGAAAATGGAAGAAACGATCACCACAAAATCGAGTCCATTTTCAAAGCAATGGCAAGAGCAATTCGAATGGCTTGCGAGCTAGATGGTCGCAACTTATCATCAATTCCATCGACGAAAGGAATCCTATGATAGCCATCATTGATTACGGTATAAATAATTTGGATAGCGTGGAAAATGCCTTAGATAAATTAGGCGCACCTTCTATCGTTACAAACGATGCAACAACAATCCAAAGCGCCGACGTCCTGATCTTGCCTGGCGTCGGCGCTGCATGTGAGGGAATGAAAAATTTGAAAAAACTGAATCTAGACAAGGTCATTATTTCTGAAGTCAATAAAGGAAAACCAATTCTTGGCATTTGTCTTGGAATGCAACTTCTCTTGAGCAAGAGCGAGGAAGGCGATGTCGACTGTCTCGACCTCATCAAAGGTAGCGTTAATAAATTCGACTCAAAAAATAAAATTCCTCAGATCGGATGGAATAACGTATCTTTTAATGATGCAAATCGTGCTTCAAATCTGAAAGCCGGAATTCCAAATAATAGCTATTTCTATTTTGTCCACAGTTATTACTGTATTCCAACAGATGCAAACATATCACTCGGCATAACTTCTTATGGATTGGACTACTGCAGTATTTTTGCAAAAAATAATATTGTCGGCGTCCAATTCCACCCTGAAAAAAGCGGAGCAGTTGGATTCCAACTGTTAAAAAATGTTATCAATTATTTTAATTAATTATGTTAACCAAACGAATCATTCCTTGTCTAGACATGACAGAAGGGAAGGTGGTCAAAGGTATTCAGTTTGTTAATTTTCGCGATGCTGGCGATCCTGTGGAACTGGCCAAAAAATATGATGACCAAGGAGCTGACGAACTGGTGTTTCTTGATATCACTGCAACGGTTGATAACCGAAACATATTGCTTGATGTGGTAAAAAGAACTGCCAAAGAAGTAACAATTCCCTTTACCGTTGGTGGTGGTATACGTACAAAAAAAGACATGCAACTGGTTTTGCGAGCAGGCGCAGACAAAGTAGGCGTCAATACGGGAGCGTTCAAAAGACCCTCTCTGATATCCGAATGTGCCCAATCATTTGGAACTCAATGTGTGGTTTTATCCCTTGATGCCAAACGTATCGGAAATCAATGGAATGTGATAATCAATGGAGGACAGACTGATACCGGGATGCCGGCTATAGAATGGGCACAACGAGCAGTAAAGCTTGGTGCTGGTGAGATATTGCTCACCAGTATAGACGCCGATGGTATGAGACAAGGATTTGATATAGCGTTGACTAAGGCGGTTACAAAAGTAGTCAATGTGCCAATTATCGCGTCAGGTGGAGCAGGAAAACTTGCAGATTTTAAAGATATATTTATTGAAGGAAAAGCAGACGCTGCACTTGCCGCTTCTCTTTTTCATTTCGGAGAGCTGACAATAAAAGATGTCAAAAAATATTTGACTGATCATAACATTTTAGTTCGATCATGAAA